>Ga0302320_10000881_pt1 | contig 71580 bp, 68 predicted proteins | sample Bog_T0_3_FD_202130 | JGI IMG/M metagenome (GOLD analysis project Ga0302320, IMG submission 202130) | Peat permafrost microbial communities from Stordalen Mire near Abisko, Sweden - Bog_T0_3 | ecosystem: Environmental > Terrestrial > Soil > Wetlands > Peat | place: Sweden: Abisko, Stordalen Mire... | reverse complement strand
CCGTAGGTAAGTCCCTGCTTTTTAGCCCAAACCGAAAGTTTCATGCCGATAATATCGTCCAAAAGCCCAAAGAAACAAGATGGAAGCGGATAAAAGCTGCTAAATTAGGCAGCAGTTGGCAACCCTCCGAATCGCTCTTCACCCTCAGCGACCAGGGGACGGGCGCGTCCTCGGGCTGGCTCAGGATCGGCGATTCCTACCAGGCCTACACGCTCAAGGCGTTCGACAGCAGCCACCGAGGTGCTGACCCTGGAGAAGGAGGGCCGGAGTGTCCGCCTCACCCTGAGGGAGTCCAGGGTCAAGGACGGGAGGATAACGGTCGAAGGGACCCTCACTCTGTTGGACGACAAGCGCTCGCAGGGGGTGCACGCCTCCTTCTTCCTAGGAGAGGAGCAGGTTTTTCCCCTCAAGCCGGGGCTGGAACTTCACCTCCTTGCGGAGCGGATGCCGGACGGGATGCTCCTGTACCATCCCCGCTTCGTGACCCGCACGGCGGACGGCAGGGTGACCACGGAGGCCTGGCCCAACATGATGGCGCCTGCGGGCATGGAGTTCTCGATCCGCAACGGCGAGGTGGGCTTCTCCTTCAAGGCCTGAGGCCCCCTGAGCGGATTCCGGTGCACGTTGTGGGGAACTTGCTCGACCGCGACGGGACGAAAGGGTGAATTACCCCTTCAAACCGATGCGCTTCCTCGCCTGTGCCTTTCTTGTTCTCCTTGTCTCGTCCTGCGCCTCCCGGCCGTCCGAAAGGCCCAGCGCCAAGATTCTGGTCGTCGACAGCCGAGGTACCCCGATCCCGGGCGCCATCATCCTCTTCGTGGACTCGGACGAGCGCAGGCAGAGGACCGAAAGGCTTTCGGACGAGGAGGTTGCCGAAAGGACCTCGGATCTCCAGGGCCTCATCCGCGCCGAACTGGACCCGGGCTACTGGGACACCGACGGCAGCTACCACTTCCGCATCCACAGGGCCGGCTATGAGGATGTCGAGATGGCGGTGTCAAAGGAACTGTTCCCGCCGCTCCTGAAGATCACCCTGGATCCCCGGGTCCCGCAGGCTGAAGCGCCGAAGCAGGCTCAGACGCCCGCGGGCGCACAGGGCCGCTAGGGCGTGCGTTTCTGCGGCTCGCCCGCATGGGGACCGAGAAGGTCGTCTAGCGGGTTGCTTGCCCGGTCGACCGTGGGATGGAGGTAGCCGGCGGTCGTCTGCAGGGAGGAGTGTCCCAGGAGTTGCCGGAGCGAGTCCAACGACTCGCGTGAATGGGTCGCGTAGGCATGGCGCAGCACGTGCGGGGTCACGATGCCGGCCAGGCCCACGCGGGCCGCCGCACGCTGGACGCTGCGCTGGATCGTGTCCTCGAGGATGTGGTAGCGCACGCGCGCGCCCGTGCGTGGGTCATCGCAGTGAATCTGCGAGGGGAACACCCAGAACCACTGCCAGAGGCAGGGAGCGCGCGGGTACTTGGCCGCCAGCGAGTGGGGCAGGGGAACGCCCACGCCGGGAGCGTTGGCCCGGTCCCAGTCCCACACCATCCTTGACCGCGCGAGCTGGCGCCGGAGGGGCTCGGCGCAGGAGCGCGGCAGCGGCACGCGCCGGTCCTTGCCGCCCTTGGCCCCCCGCAGCAGCAGCTGGCCGTGTGCCCCCTCGCTCCAGAGCACGTCCTTGACCCTCAGCTCCAGCGGCTCGGAGACCCGCAACCCGCACCCGTAGAGAAGATCCACGAGAAGCCTGGCCGGCGTCGAGGGGGTGTCCTCAAGGGCGAGGCGCAACTCGCGGACCTGGTCCCTAGAGGGCGAGGTCCTCTCGTGGACCGGTCGCTTCGCCCTGAGGGCCGCCACGTTGCCCAGCGGCCGGCCCAGCACGTCCTTGTAGAGGAAGAGCAGCGCCGAGAACGCCTGGTTCTGGGTCCTTGCCGCGACGCCCCGTTCGAGGGCGAGATGAGTGAGGAATGCCTCGGTCTTCGACTCCGCCGTGCGGTCTCGGGCGAACCGCGAGCAGAAGTCGTAATACCTCGCCACCCAGCCGCAGTACGCGTCCTCGGTCCTGATCGAGTAGTGCAGCAGGCGCACCTTGGCCCGCACCATGGCGATGACGTCGGCTCGCGATTTCATGGAGGTGTAGGCTCTCAATGAAACAGTATATTAGACAAGTCTAATATTGATTTAATCAGAGCCTCGCACCGGGCTCCATGGAGGCCGGACACCCTGGAAAGGGGTGCTGCCTACGCCCCGCCGCCCGGATCCTCGGACTCCGCGGGGGCCGCCCACACGACGATGGCCACCCCCGCGACCACGATCGCGCTCGCCGCATAGAACAGGGCCCTGGGCGCCTCGCCGAAGAGAAGGTAGCCCATCACGGCTGCGAAGATGAACTGGCTCACGTTGATGAGACTGACCACCTGCCCGCGGATCCCGCGCAGCGCCGCATTGAGCAGCGAGTGGCCGCAGAGGGTGGGGATGGCGGCCAGGGCGACCATCAGCGACCATTCGCGGGCGGAGCCGAACGCGAACCCCCGCAGCCAGGGCAGCGATACCAGAAGACACAGCAAGGCGGCCTGCCCGTAGACCGGGATCACGTACAGCCACACCGACCCGAAGTCCCGGTTGCGCCGGGCCAGTGCAACATAGAGGGCGAACAGGACCATGGAGACAAAGCAGAGCGCATTGCCCGCCATGCTTCCGCCTCCCGTCAGGGCGTCACGGGCCGAGAGCGTGAGGAGCCCCGCGAGCGCCAGGGCCGTGCCTGCGAGTTCCGCCCGGTTGATGCGCTCCCTGGCGATCCAGTACAGGAGGAAGGGCAGCGCGATGGGCACCAGGTTCACGATCAGGCTCGACTGCGCCACGGCCGTGATCCGCGCGCCGAGCGTCCAGGTGATGAGGTGGGCCGCCAGGACGGCGGCCGGCAGGTGGGTCCGGCGCAGGTGCCTGCGCGTGAAGGCGCCGGGGAGGCGCCGCTTCTCGCGCCAGAAGACGGGCGCCAGAAACAGGCCGGCGATCACCAGCCGGGCGGCCGTAAGCACGAACGGGTTGGTCGTGCTCATGCGGATGAAGATCGCCGAGGTCGAGCACGCGAACACGCCGAGGAAGAGCATCAGGTACCGCGCGAACATCGGCGCCGACGTTTGCAGACGGCCGGCCCGGATGGCAATCGATCGTTGGGGCGAAATGACCGGTTGCCGGCGGCCGGAGCGCGGCGTAGACTTGCCAGGTCCATCGAACCCCATGAAGAAACTCCTCGTCCTCGCCGCACTCGCGCTCTGCCTCGCCACGGCCCGCGCGGGCAACTACCAGAACTTCGACGTCGCCGTGTACATCACCGTCGGCGACGTGAACACCTTTTCCGATCCGAAGGTGCTCCAGGCGCAATGGGACGCCATCAGCAGCCAGGTGAAGGTGGACAAGGTCTACATCGAGGTGCAGCGGGGCAGGGTCCTCGCGAGCGACGCCCTCCTCGAGCAGGTGAAGAAGTTCTTCGTGGAGAGGGGGGTCAAGGTCGCCGGGGGCAGCGCCTTCTCCGACCAGTCCGCGGGCCAGTTCAAGTCGTTTTGCTACACCGACCCGGCCGACCGCGACTTCGTGAAGAAGGTCTCGGAGCTGGCGGCCCGGCACTTCGACGAGTACATCCTCGACGACTTCTTCTTCGTGACCACGAAGTTCGACTCGGACATCGCGGCCAAGGGCAGCCGGTCGTGGACCGACTTCAGGCTGGCGCTTATGGACGAGGCGGGATCGAGCCTGATCGTGAAGGCGGCCAAGGACGTGAATTCCTCCGTCAAGGTGGTGATCAAGTTCCCCAACTGGTACGAGCACTTCCAGGGGCTCGGCTTCGACCTGGACCGGGAGCCGAAGATCTTCGACGGCATCTACACGGGCACCGAGACCCGCGACCCGGTCGCAACCGACCAGTTCCTGCAGCAGTACGAGAGCTACGAGATCATGCGCTACTTCGAGAACATCCTTCCCGGCGGCAACGGCGGCGGTTGGGTCGACACCTACAACACGCGCTACGTCGACCGGTACGCCGAGCAGCTCTGGGACACGGTGCTCGCCAAGGCGCGTGAGATCACCCTTTTCAACTGGCGCGACCTGGTCGAGCCGGCCCCTGCCGGCAACCGCAAGGAGTGGGAGTCCCTCGCCACGAGCCTTGATTACGCCGCGGTCGCCTCAGGCTACCACCCCGCTCCCGGCGCCCCCTCCTCGCCCACCTGGGGCACGATTGCCGGGGTGTCCCTGCGCCAGGTCGACGCCGTCCTCGGCAAGCTCGGCAAGCCCGTCGGCATCGCCAGCTACAAGCCGTACCAGTCGAGCGGGGAGGACTTCCTGCACAACTTCATCGGCATGATCGGCATCCCGGTCGACCTGAGGCCCGAATTCCCGAAGGACGCCCGGCTGATCCTGCTCACCGAGTCCGCGAAGCACGACCCCGATATCGTGGCGAAGATCAAGGGCCAGCTTGAGGAGGGAAAATCGGTCGTCATCACCTCGGGGCTCCTGCGCGCGCTCAAGGGCCGGGGGATAGAGGACATCTGCGAGACCGAGGTGACTGAGAACAAGGTGCTCGCCACGGACTACTCGACGGGCTTCGGCTCCGGCGAGCGCTCCGAGCTCGGCTCGGGGCTGCCCAAGCCGCCCATCCTGTTCCCCGAGGTCCGATTCCAGACGAACGACGCGTGGAGCCTGGTGAGCGCGATCGAGAACGGCAACGGCTACCCTCTCGTCCTGATGGACAAGTACGCCACGGGCGTCCTCTACGTCTGGACCGTGCCCGACAACTTCCGCAACCTGTACCGCCTGCCGGCGGACGTGACCTCGAGGATCAAGGATGTCGTGATGCGCGAATTCTTCGTCAGGATCGACGGCCCGAGTCAGGTGGCGCTCTTCGCCTATGACAACCACACCTTCGTGACGGAGTCCTTCCTGCCGGCGCAGGCCGAGGTGGTGGTCACGGCTGAAGGGCAGTACACGCACCTGCGCAACCTCGTTACCGGCGAAGTCGTGGCTTCGTTCGTGCCCGAGGCGCCTAAGCTCCAGGGCCACCGGCACGGGAGCGCCGAGTCATCAAAGAGGAGCCATTTCAGGGTCGCTCTGGCGCCCCACAGCTACGCCGCGTTCACGCTCGAGAAGTGACGCCGGATCACCAGCCCGGCAGCCAGGGGTCGTAGGGCTCGATCATGCAGGGGTCGTAGGGGCCGATGAGGCCCCGGCTCCTGAATTCGCTGACCCCGATACCGAGGGTGAACCTGCCGGACGGGTCCGTCACGAACACATCCGCCGAGGTCCCGTAGAAGCTGCTGCCGTGGCTGCCGCCGCCCAGGGTGAAGGACACGTCCCCGTGGACCTCGAACCGGGGCGGGGTCGACACGAGGGTCTCCACGGGCGCGGGCTTGGGGGGCGGGGAATAGGTGAATCCGGATGAGGGCGAAGGTCCATAGGCGATGGCGCGGGCCGCCAGCGCGTCGAGGACGCCGCGCTCGGCCGGTGACATCGCCTCGATCCCGGCCGCCCGGCGTTCCGCGTCGCTGTGCCTCTGCGTGAAGGCGGTCGAGAACCCGGTCACCCCTCCCTCATGGGCGAGGATCACGTCGCGGCCCACCAGCGCGTCCAGCGCGCTGACCTGGGCCTGCGTCAGTGCGTTCAGGCCGGTGGAAGCCCTTTCCTCGGGAGCCAGGCCGGCGCTGAACCCCGTGTCGGCGGCGCGCGCGCCCGTCGCCAGCATCAACAGCACGCCGAGCAGTCCTGCGCGCAGCAGTCGGGCGTCTATCCCTGTCCAGGCGGAGTTCATTCTCTAGGTAGGACGCAGGGCAGCCGACAATGTTCCAGCCCGCTTCAGGCGGTGTCGTAGTCCAGGTACGGCCCCAGCCATTTTTCGGCCTCGGAGACGGTCCAACCCTTGCGTCGGGCGTAGTCCTCAACCTGGTCCAGGCCGAGCTTGCCGACCCCGAAGTACTTGGCGTCCGGGTGGTTGAGATAAAGCCCGCTGACACTGCTGGCCGGGGCCATGGCGCAGCTCTCGGTGAGGGTGATGCCGGTGGCGGCCTCGGCCCCCAGCAGGCGAAAGAGGACGGGCTTCTCGGTATGGTCGGGGCAGGCGGGGTAGCCCGGAGCGGGCCTGATCCCCCGGTATTTCTCGCGGATGAGATCCGCGACCGAAAGGTTCTCGGTCCTGCCGAAGCCGCAGGCCTCGCGCGCCCGCTTGTGAAACATCTCCGCCATCGCCTCCGCCAGTCGGTCGCCCAGGGCCTGGGCCATGATGGCGCTGTAGTCGTCCGAGGCGGCCCTGAACTCGGCCGCGAAAGCCTCGACCCCGTGGCCCGAGGTGACGGCGAAGCCGCCGATGTAGTCGATCCTGCCGCTCTCCCGCGGCGCCACGAAGTCGGCCAGGCAGAGGTTGGGCTGGTCCGCGGGCTTCTCCAGTTGCTGGCGCAGCATGCGGAAGGTGGCGGCCGCCCCGGTGCGCCTCTCGTCGGTGTAGACCTCGATGTCGTCGCCCACGCTGTTGCAGGGCCAGAAGCCGATGACCGCCTTGGCGCTGAAGCGCTCCTCTGCGATGATTCTCGCCAGCAGCTTCCGGGCATCGGCGTACAGGCGCGTCGCCTCGGCCCCCACGACCTCGTCCGTGAGGATGTCGGGGAAGCGCCCGTGGAGCTCCCAGGCGCTGAAGAACGGGCCCCAGTCTATGAACTCCGCAACCTGCGACAGGGGGACATCGCTGGACGCGCGGGTGCCGAGGAATTCGGGGCGGGCGATGTCGACTGCCTTCCAGTCCGACGTCGCGCGGCGCGCCCGCGCCGTGGCGAGGGTGAGGAGCGGCCTTCGCGAGCGCCGCAACGCGAACTCCTCGCGCTTGCGGGCCTGCTTAGCAGAGTTGTCGGCGATGAATGCCGGCTTGGCCTCCGGGGATAGGAGCGAGCTGACGACGTTCACGACCCGCGAGGCATCGAGGACGTGCACGACTCCGTGGGGATACTCCGGCGCGATCCTGACCGCAGTGTGGGCCGCGCTCGTGGTGGCGCCGCCGATCAGCAGCGGCACCGTGAACCCCGTGCGCTTCATCTCCTTGGCCACATGGACCATCTCGTCCAGGGAGGGGGTGATGAGGCCCGAGAGGCCGATGGCGTCGGCCTTCTTCTCGGCCGCCGCGGCGAGGATCTTTTCCGCGGGGACCAGCACCCCCAGGTCGATCACCTCGTAGTTGTTGCAGGCAAGGACGACGCCGACAATGTTCTTGCCGATGTCGTGCACGTCGCCCTTGACGGTGGCCATCACGATGCGGCCCTGCGTGCGCGCGACGCCGCCCGAGGCCACGAGCCGGCGCTTCTCCTCCTCCATGAACGGCGCCAGGTAGGCCACGGACTTCTTCATCACGCGCGCGGACTTGACCACCTGCGGCAGGAACATCTTGCCGGCGCCGAAGAGGTCGCCGACCACCCGCATGCCGTCCATGAGCGGCCCCTCGATGACGTTCAGGGGGCGCGGGTAGCGCACGGTGTCGGCACGGGCCTCCTCGGTGTCCTCTTCGATGAAGGCATCGATCCCCTTGACGAGGGCGTGGGCGAGGCGCTGCTCGACGGGGGCCTTCCTCCATGCAAGGTCCTCCTTGGCCTCGACTCTGGAGGCGCCGCCCTGGGAGGCCTTGAGGCCCTCGGCAAAGGTGACGAGGCGCTCCGTCGCGTCGGGGCGCCGGTTCAAAATCACGTCCTCGACCCGCTCCAGCAGGTCCTTTGGGATCTCCTCGTAGACCCCGAGCATGCCGGCGTTGACGATCGCCATGTCCAGGCCCGCGCGGATCGCATGATAGAGGAACACCGCGTGGATGGCCTCGCGCACCGGATTGTTGCCCCGGAACGAGAACGAGACGTTCGAGACTCCGCCCGACACCTTCGCGTGCGCCAGCGTCTCCTTGATGATCTTCGTGGCCTCGAAGAAATCGACGGCGTAGTTGTTGTGCTCCTCGATCCCCGTCGCGACGGTCAGGATGTTCGGGTCGAAGATGATGTCCTCTGCGGGGAAGCCGTCGCCCACAAGAAGCCGGTAGGCGCGGGTGCAGATGCGCACCTTCTCGTCGCGGGTGGAGGCCTGCCCCTGCTCGTCAAAGGCCATGACGACCGCCGCGGCCCCGTAGCGGCGCACGAGGCGCGCGCGCCTCAGGAATTCCGTCTCGCCGTCCTTCAGCGAGATCGAGTTGACGATGCTCTTTCCCTGCAGGCACTTAAGCCCCGCCTCCAGCACGCTCCACTTGGACGAATCGACCATCACGGGCACGCGGGAGATCTCGGGCTCGGCCGCGAGAAGGTTGAGGAACTTGACGATCGTCGCCTCGCCGTCGATCAGGGCCTCGTCGACGTTCACGTCGATCACGTTGGCCCCGCTCTCGACCTGCTGGCGGGCGATGGCCAGGCACTCGTCCCAGTCTCCCGACTTCACCGCGCGCGCGAACTTCGGCGAGCCGGTGATGTTCGTGCGCTCGCCGATGAGGATGAACTGGGAGGCGGAAGGGCTGGGCGTCGTCGACATCGGCAGGCCGGGTCTGTCAGGAAATGACGAGAGATTCCAGCCCGCTCAGGCGCATCGCCTCCTGCCGGCCGGGTGGCCTGCGCGGGGCAATCGAGGCCACGGCGGCGCTCACGGCCGCGATGTGCGCGGGCGTGGAGCCGCAGCAGCCGCCCACCATGTTGAGCCAGCCGTTCGAAGCGAACTCGGCCAGCACGGAGGCCATGTCGGCCGGCGACTCGTCGTACCCCCCGAACGCGTTCGGCAGGCCGGCGTTCGGGTAGCAGGTCACGTAGCAGGGGGCGATCGCCGCGAGCTCCTCGATGTAGGGCCTCATCTGCCTTCCCCCGAGGGCGCAGTTGATCCCGACTGAAAACGGCCGCGCATGGGCGATGCTCGAGTAGAAGGCGCCGATCGTCTGGCCCGAGAGCGTCCGGCCCGAGGCGTCGGTGATCGTGACGGACACCATGACCGGCAGGCGTACCCCCGTCTCGTCGAAGAGAACCTCGGCCGCGAAGAGGGCCGCCTTGGCGTTGAGCGTGTCGAAAATGGTCTCGATCAGCAGCGCATCGACGCCCGCCCCGGCGAGGGCACGGGCCTGCTCCAGGTACGCCGAGACCACCTGGTCCCAGGAGACTGCCCGGTAGTCCGGCCGGTTCACATCGGGCGACATGGAGAGCGTGCGGTTGAGCGGGCCGATGGCCCCGGCGACGAAGCGCGGCCGGCCGGGCATGGCCTTCTCGGCGGCCCGGGCCGCGTTGCGGGCCGCGGCGACCGCGGCCGCGTTCAGTTCCGGCACCAGGGACTCGGTGCCGTAGTCGGCCTGGGATATGACCGTCGAATTGAAGGTGTTGGTCTCGACGATGTCGGCGCCCGCCGCGAAGTACGCGCCGTGGATCGCCTCGATCACATCGGGCCGGGTGATGCTGAGAAGGTCGTTGTTGCCCTTCAGGTCCTTGGGATGGTTCGCGAAGCGACTGCCCCGGAAATCGCGCTCCTCAAGACCGTAGGTCTGGATCATCGTGCCCATGGCTCCGTCAAGGACGGCGATGCGGGAATCAAACAGGCGCCTCAGGGCGCCGAAGGAGGCGGATTCGCGTGGGGAGGCCATGGAGGGAGGGGAATGATGGGTCCGGAGGACGCGATAAAACAATGCATTCGGAAAGGGATTGCAAGATTCATATCAATAAATCTGCATTTATTGATATGATATGGGTTGCCTTTTCTGGCGGGTCTTGACCGCTCCTGCGGGAATGCAGGGAGGACCCTCGAAACCTGGAGCACCGGCGCGCATCGCGGACTTGCGCCGCGTCCCCAAAAGGGGCGCGGACAAACCCGTCGGGACACGTGGGCCGGTGAAGACGAGCGACGAGGAGGCGCGACGCGGGTTTGACCGCGACGGGGCGGCAGTCTTGGCTCGGCCCATGCGATCCGCACCCCGCCTCGCCCCGGTGTTTTTTTGGCTTCTGGCTCCGCTGGCCGCAGGGGCGACCCCGCCCCCGCCCCGGTCGCCGGCCGCCGTGCGGGCGACGGGGGACTACGTCCCCCCGGAGATCTCCGCGATGGTGCGGCCGCGCTCAAGCGAGCTTCGCGAGCTGGTCGAGCGATTCACGGCCGACCGGGACGAGTTGCTGCGCTTCTACAGCGTCGAGGGGTCCGCCCTGCAGGTGCGCCGCCTTCATGAATTCTACGCGGCGTGGAGGAAGCGTCTGGACCAGATGGCGTACGAAGGGCTCGGGACCGAGGGTGGGGTGGACTGGCTGCTGCTCAGCCGCCAAGTCGACCACGAGCAAGTCCTGCTCGAACGCCAGGAGGCCCGCGGGCGCGAGATGGCGCCCCTGATCCCGTTTGCAGAGGACATTGCCCGGCTGCAGGAATCCCGGCGCCTGATGGAGCCGGTGGACGCGCAGGGCGCCGCCGCGACCCTTGACCGGATCCTCAAACAGGTTGGCGAGATCGAGGAGGGCCTGCGGGCAGCACTCAAGTCGCAGACCGGCAAGGGGCCGGCGTCCCCGGCGCCGATCTCCGTGACGCGCATCGTCGCCTACCGCTCGGTGGCCGCCCTCGCGTCCCTGAGGGAGTCGCTTGAGGACTGGTACGCCTTCTACAACGGGTACGACCCGTCCTTCGGCTGGTGGGTGCGCGCCTCGCACGACAGGCTCTGCGAGGGCCTGGACGGCTACGTGAAGTTCCTGAGGGAGAAGGTCGTCGGGATCGAGCCGGGCAAGGACGAGCCCATTGTCGGCGACCCGATCGGTCGCGCGGGGATCGAGGCCGAGCTGGCCCACGAGATGATCGCATACTCGCCCGAGGAATTGCTCGCGATTGCCAACCGCGAGTTCGCGTGGTGCGACGCCGAGCTGAGGAAGGCGTCGCGGGAGATGGGCTTCGGGGACGACTGGAAGGCCGCGATGGAGAAGGTGAAGCAGGACCACCTCGCCCCCGGCAGCCAGCCGGGACTCGTGCGCGACCTCGCGCTCGAGGCTATCCGCTTCGTGCAGGACCGCGACCTGGTGACGATCCCCCCGCTCGCCGCCGACTTCTGGCGGATCGAGATGATGAGCCCCGAACGCCAGAAGGTGGCGCCGTTTTTCCTCGGCGGCCCGGATATCCTGGTCGCCTTCCCGACCGACACGATGGAGTACGACGCAAAGCTCCAGAGCCTGCGGGCGAACAACATCCACTTCGCCCGGGCCACCGTGTTCCACGAGCTCGTGCCGGGCCACCACCTGCAATACTACTACGAGGGGCGCAGCAACCCGCACCGCACGCTCTTCACGACGCCGTTCTGGGTCGAGGGCTGGGCGGTGTGGTGGGAGTTCCAGTTCTGGGATCTCGGCTTCCCCAGGTCCCCTGAGGACCGCATGGGGATGCTCTTCTGGCGCTCGCACCGCTGCGCCCGGATCATCTTCTCCCTCAACTTCCACCTCGGCAAGTGGACGCCCGAGCAGTGCATCGACTTTCTCGTGGACCGCGTCGGCCATGAGAGGGCGAGCGCGACCGGCGAGGTCCGGCGGTCCTTCAACGGGTCGTTCCCTCCGATGTACCAGGCCGGATACATGCTCGGGGCGCTCCAGCTCAGGCGCCTCCACGGCGACCTGGTCAAGCCCGGCGGGATGACCAACCGGCAGTTTCACGACGCCATCCTTGAGGGCGGACCCATGCCCATCGAGATGGTGCGCGCGCGACTCGAGGGGGTGAAGCCCTCCCGGGACTTCACCCCGCGGTGGCGCTTCGCGGACTAGAGCCCTCAGCGAGGCTTCCAGGCAATCACGAGCGAGCCCGCGACGATCAGCAGGCCGCCGGCGGCCTGCTGCCAGGTGAGCCGCTCCTTCAGGAACACCCCCGCCAGGACGATGGCGAAGACGACGCTCAACTTGTCGATGGGGGCGACCCGCGAGGCCTCGCCCAACTGCAGTGCACGGAAGTAGCACAGCCACGAGAGACCGGTCGCCACTCCGGACAGGCCGAGGAACACCAGGGTCCGGCGGCCGGGCATCGTGAGCGCGCTTGCGGGCGTGGCCGCCAGCGCGATCCCCCAGGTGATGACGACGACCACCGTCGTGCGGATCGCGGTCGCGAGGTTCGAATTGACCTCGGCGACGCCCACTTTCGCCAGGATCGCCGTTGCGCCTGCAAACACGGCCGAGAGGAGTGCCCATGCGACCCAGTTCATGGGTCCCATGCAAAAGGGATCGACCGCGCCGACGCAAGCAGTAGCAATGGGCGCACTCACCCGCTCCCGTGTCCCTCCTTAAGAAACTTTCGACGGCGGTTGCAGCGCTCGTTCTGGCGGCGTGCGCCGCGGGGGCGGGCCTCGCCGACAGGGTCGTGATCGTCGCCAACTCCGATGTCGAGGGCTCCGTCGCGGTCGCTCGGCACTACGCCGAGGTGCGCGGCGTGCCGGTCGCCAACCTCATCGTGCTGGCGATGGGCGGCGAGGAGACCCTGAGCTGGGCGCAGTTCGTGTCGAACGTGTGGCAGCCCCTGGAGGCGGAGCTCGTCAAGAGGGGGTGGATCGACGCGATCGCGATGGACCTCTTCGACGAGGCCGGCCGGCGCAAGTACGCGATCTCCGGCCATCGGATCGGGGCCCTCGTCCTCTGCCGGGGCGTGCCGCTGAGGATCGCCCACGACCCCGCGCTGTACCACGACCATCCCCCCTACACCGACCACCAGGAGTTTCGCACCAATCAGGCGGCGGTCGACTCCGAGCTGAGCCTGCTGGCCCAGACGGCGCCGCCCATCAATGGGGGCATGCCCAACCCTCTGTTCAGGAACCGCATGCCGAGCGACGAGGAGCTCGCGCGGGTCGTCAAGGTCTCAAGGCTCGACGGGCCGACGACAGCCGACGCCCTGGGGCTGGTGGACCGCGCCGTCGAGGCCGAGCGCACGGGCCTCCTCGGCAGGGCCTATGTCGACGCCGCGGGCCCCCACGAAAACGGAAACCACTGGCTCGAGGCGGCAGCCTCGCGCATCATGGAGCTCGGCTTCGACCTCTCCGTGGGCCATGGGCCCACGACGGCGTCATCGTCCTCGCGCATCGACGCGCCGGTGCTCTACTTCGGCTGGTACACGGGCGACCTGAACGGTCCCTTCACGCTGCCGGGCTTCCGCTTTCCCCCAGGCGCGGTCGCGGTGCACATCCACAGCTATTCCGCGCAGACCCTGCGCTCGGCGACGCAGGGCTGGTGCGGGCCCCTGGTGGCCCGGGGTGTGACGGCCACCGTCGGCAACGTCTTTGAGCCCTACCTGGAGTTCACGCACAGGCCGGACCTGCTGCTGGATGCCTTGAGCCGGGGCCTGGACCTCGTGGACGCGGCCTACTACGCGCTGCCCCTCCTCAGCTGGCAGTCCATCGTGATCGGGGACCCGCTCTACCGGCCATTCGCAGTGTCGCTCGACGAGCAGACGAGCAACCTCGCCGCACTGCCGGCGCCGCTCGCCGGCTACGCCGTGATGCGCCGGATGAACCTCCTCGACCGGGCGGGCAAGCAGGCCGACGCGATCGATGCAGGGCGGGCCGCGATGAAGGAGGTTCCGAGCCTCGCCCTCGCCCTTGCGCTGTCCCGCAGGTATGCCGCCTCGGGCAACCGGGAGGCGGCAGCCTGGACCGTCAGGGACGCCGCGCAGGCCGAGACGCTCGGCCCCCTCAGCTGGGAGCTGATGAGCGAGGCGGGTTCGTTCCTCGCCTCGATAGGCCGCTCCGCCGAGGGGATAGAGGTCTACCGCAGGCTGTTCGACGTGGAGGGGCTGCCGCTGGAGGCGCAGATCGATTGGCTGGCGCGGGCCAGGCAGGTCGCGCTGGACTCGGGCGACACCGCCCAGGCCGCGGAATGGAAGGAGGCGCAGGGCGCGCTTTCCGGCAAGGCGGACGGCGGAAAGCGATGACCGGCGCCGGTCAGACCGAGTCGACTATCCGGTCCGCCAGGCCGTACGCCACGGCCTCCTTGGCGTTCAGGTAGAAGTCGCGGTCGCTGTCCTTCGATATCTTCTCGATCGACTGACCCGAGGCGTCCGCCAGGATCTGGTTGAGCTCGCTGCGCAGCTTCTCCATCTCCTGGGCCTGGATGTTGATGTCCGTCGCGGGTCCGATGAACCGGCCCGAGATGAGGGGCTGGTGGATGAGGACGCGGCCGTGCGGGAAGATCAGCCGGCGGCCCTTGGCGGCGGCGCACAGCAGGATCGAGCCCATCGAGGCGGCCATGCCGGTCACCACAATCGTGATCGGGGATGTGATCAGCTTCATCGTGTCGAAGACCGCCATCCCGGCCGTGATCGATCCGCCCGGCGTGTTCATGTAGAAGGTGATGTCCTTGCCCGGTCCCGTGGACTCGAGGTAAAGCAGCTTTTCGCTCAGGTCCTTGGCCGACTCATCGGTCACCGGGCCCCAGAGGAAGAGCTTACGCTGCTTGAGGAAGCGCTTCTGGATCAGGAGGGACACGGAGGACTCCTTGTGGGAGACCGCGGTCTCCTCCTTCTCCTCGTCCTCATCATCGTCGTCGTCGAGGCGGGGCTGGGGTTCCTGGAGTCCGGGCTGAAGGTTGCGGAAATTCATGGGGATTGAAAATTGTCCAATTCGGCTGCTTTGGCAAGTCGCCCTGGGGGCCGGCTAGTAGCGTACCTTGTCCGCTTTGCCCGACCATGCGCCGAAGGCCGCCTGGGCCTCCTGGCGCAGGAGGGGGGCCATCGAGACCTTCCTTTTCTGCGGCGCAAGCGGGATCTCGCTGTAGATGAAGTCGTCGTCGAAGCCGATCGCGGCCGCGTCCTGGCGCGTGTTGCCGTAGAATACGGTCGGGATGCGGGCCCAGTAGATGGCCGATAGGCACATCGGGCACGGCTCGCAGCTCGCGTAAAGGGTGCAGTCGGTGAGCTGAAACGTGCCCAGCGCGCGGCACGCGTCGCGGATCGCAACGACCTCGGCGTGGGCCGTCGGGTCGCAGGTGGAGGTGACCTGGTTGCTGCCGCGTCCGACGACCTTGTCGGCGCGCACGACGACGCAGCCGAAGGGCCCGCCCTTGCCAGAGCGGACGCCCTCCTCGGAGAGGCGTATGGCTTCGCGCATGAAGGTCTCGTGGCTCATAATGGCGGCCCATCCCCGTTGCGGGGCGAACACAAAGGGCGGACGTTACTATGGAGGTGACATGACACAACGAGGAAGTTTACCTCTCCCTTCCCAACCTCACTCAACAATGACTCCCATAATGATTTCCGGCTTAGAGATCCGCGGGCCGGTGGCCACCCCCCATACCGACATCCTCACGCCCGAGGCATGCGCGTTCCTGGCCGGCCTCTTCCGCGCCTTTGAGGCGAGGCGCCAGGAACTGCTCGCGCGCCGGGTCGTCCGGCAGTCGGAACTCGACGCCGGGATCCTGCCCGACTTCCTGCCCGCGACGAAGTCCGTGCGCGAAGGTTCCTGGAAGGTCGCAGCGACGCCCGCCGACCTTCAGGACCGCAGGACTGAGATCACCGGGCCGGTCGACCGCAAGATGGTCATCAACGCCCTCAATTCGGGCGCGAAGGTCTTCATGGCCGACTTCGAGGACGCCACGTCGCCCACCTGGGACAACCTGCTGGACGGGCAGATCAACCTCAGGGACGCGGTGCGCCGCACGATTTCGTTCTCCAGCGCCGAGGGGAAGGCCTACAGGCTCAACGCCGCCACGGCGACGCTGCTGGTGCGCCCGCGCGGCTGGCATTTGCCCGAGAAGCACGTCTGGCTGGACGGCAAGCCCGTCTCCGGCAGCCTGTTCGATTTCGGGCTTTATTTCTTCCACAACGCGAAGGAGCTCCTGGCCCGCGGCTCCGGACCGTACTTCTACCTGCCGAAGATGGAGAGCCACCTCGAGGCCAGGCTCTGGAACGACGTGTTTGTCCATGCGCAGGCGGCCCTCGGGGTCCCGAAGGGCAGCATCCGCGCCACCTCGCTGATCGAGACCATCATGGCGACCTTCGAGGCCGAGGAGATCCTCTACGAGCTGCGCGATCACGCCTCGGGGCTTAACTGCGGCCGCTGGGATTACATCTTCAGCTGCATCAAGCGCCTCAACCAGAAGCCGGGCTACCTCTTCCCGGACCGCTCCCAGGTCACCATGACCGCCCCCTTCATGAGGGCCTACTGCCTGTACGTCATCAAGGTGTGCCACCGCAGGGGGGCGCATGCGATGGGCGGCATGGCCGCGCAGATCCCGATCAAGAACAACCCGGCCGCGAACGAGGCGGCGCTCGCCAAGGTCCTAGCCGACAAGGAGAGGGAGGCGACGGACGGCCACGATGGCACCTGGGTCGCGCACCCGGGCCTCGTGCCGATCGCCCTCAAGGCCTTCGACAAGCACATGCCGGGCCCCAACCAGGTCGCCCGCCAGCGGGACGATGTCCACGTGACGGCCGCCGAACTGCTCACGGCGCCGGCCGGCACCATCACCGAAGGCGGAGTCCTCACCAACTTCAGCGTCGGCATCCAGTATCTCGAGGCCTGGTTCGGCGGCAACGGCTGCGTGCCCCTGTACAACCTGATGGAGGATGCCGCCACTGCGGAGATCTCCCGGGCCCAGCTCTGGCAGTGGCTGCACCGCGGCGGCGTGCTCGACGACGGCAGGCCGGTGACCTCCTCGCTGTACGAATCGCTGCTCGGCCGCGCCATCGCCCAGATCCAGGCCGAGGTGGGCCCCGAGCGCTATTCCAACGGGCATTTCCGGACGGCCGCGCACCTCTTCGCCGAGATGGTCAAGAACCCCAAGCTCGACGAGTTCCTCACGCTTCCGGCCTACGAACTGCTGGCCTGAGGCCGACCATGCCTCATTCGCTCGCCGCACTCAACGCCTGCGACCGCGACCGCTTTGTCGCGGCGCTGGGCCACGTCTTTGAGCACTCGCCCTGGGTCGCGGCCGAGACCTACGGGAAGGGGCCGTTCGCCGACGCCGGCGCCCTCCACCAGGCGCTCTGCGCAACGCTCCTGCATGCTCCGTCGGGGCGCAAGCTGGCGGTGGTGCGCGCACACCCCGACCTCGCCGGGCGCCTCGCCAGGGCGGGGGCGCTGACCGAGGCCTCGGCGAAGGAGCAGGCGGCCGCCGGGCTGGGCAGGCTCTCCGGGGCCGAGGCGGCCGAGATCGAGCGCCTGAACGGCGCCTACAAGGAGAAGTTCGGGTTTCCCTTCGTCATCTGCGCGCGTCTGAACGCCAAGGACGCGATCCTTTCCTCCATGAGGGCCAGGCTGGGCAATACCCCCGAAGCGGAGCTCTCGACTGCGCTCGGTGAAATCGCCAAGATTGCCCGGCTTCGAATCGACGAAACCCTAGCCAAGGAGAACTGAAATGCCCGGCAAACTCAGCACCCACGTCCTCGACCTCACTACCGGCCGCCCTGCATCCGGGCTGAGGATCGTATTGAGCGCCGTGGAGCCCCCGAGGGGCGTCCTCAAGTCGGTCGTCACCAACGCCGACGGGCGCACGGACGAGCCCCTGATCGGCTCCGCGGACATGGCCGCCGGGACCTACGAGATCGCCTTCCACGTGGGGGATTACTTCGCCCACAATTCCGCCGCCCTCCCGAAGACGCCCTTCCTCGACGTCGTGCCCGTGCGCTTCGGCATCTCGGATCCGACCGCCTCGTACCACGTGCCCCTGCTGGTGACTCCCTGGGCTTACAGCACCTACAGGGGAAGCTGACGCGAACGCATGCCCATTCAAACCCTCGCCCAGGCCGCCGCCCGGCTCTCACGACGCATCGACCAGCTTGCGCGCGTGTCCGATGAGCGCGGCGCCACGACGAGGACGTTCATGTCGCCGGCGATGCGGCGCGCCAACGCAGTCGTGGGTGGCTGGATGAGGCAGGCGGGCCTGCAGGTCCGCGTCGACGCCGCGGGAAACCTGGTCGGCAGGCGTGAGGGGCCGGCCAAGGCTGCGAGGACGCTCCTCCTCGGCTCGCACCTCGACACGGTGCGCGACGCCGGCCGCTTTGACGGCGTCCTAGGTGTCCTGCTGCCGATCGCGGCGCTCGAATTCCTCAGGGACCGGGGGGTGCGCCTTCCGTTCGCGGTGGAGGTGCTCGGCTTTTCCGAGGAGGAGGGCGTGCGCTTCTCGAGCGCCTACCTGGGAAGCAAGGGCTACGTGGGGGAGCTCAAGAAGGCGGACCTCGCGCTGCGCGACGCCGAGGGCATCTCTGTCGGCGAGGTCCTCAGCCAGGCGGCCCGCGGCCGGTTCAGCCTTCCCGCTCCCGCGCACCTGCGCCGCGAGCTGGCCGGCTACCTCGAGGTCCACATTGAGCAGGGTCCTGTGCTCGAGGCGCGCCACCTTGCGGTCGGCGTCGTCTCCGCGATCGCCGGCCAGACCCGCGCGCGGGTGCGCTTTGTGGGGAAGGCCGGTCACGCGGGAACCACCCCGATGGCCCTTCGCCTGGACTCCCTGGCGGGCGCGGCGCAATTCATCGGGGCGGTGGAGGCCCTGGCGGGGGCCCAGGCGCCGCTCGTGGCCACCGTCGGCAGGATCGCGGTCCGCCCGGGGGCTGCGAACGTGATCCCTGCAGAGACCGAGCTGTCCCTTGACGTGAGGCACCCGCTGGACGCAGGGCGCCTCGCCGCGCTGGCCCGGATCAGGGCCTCGGGGCGCGCCATCGCGAAGGCGCGGGGGCTTTCCTTCTCGCTCGAGGTCATCCAGGACAACGCGGCCGTCGCATGTTCCGGCGAGCTCACGTCGCTGTTGGAGCGCAGCGTGCGCCGCGTGCAGGGCCGCTGCCTCTCGCTCGCAAGCGGGGCCGGCCACGATGGCGTGATCGTCTCCCGCCTGACCCCGGTGGCGATGCTCTTCGTGCGCTGCAGGAACGGGCTCAGCCACCACCCCGAGGAATTCGTGCACCCGCGCGACCTCGCGGCGGCCCTGGGCGTCGTCGTCGACTTCCTCGGCCGGATGGCCGAAGGAGGCCGGCCGTGAGCGAGATTCTGGACCTCATTGTCCGCGGCGCCTGTGTCGTGACCCCCTCGGGGCTCGTGCGCGCGGACATCGCGGTGAAGGGGGGGCTGATCGTCGAGATCGCCCCCGGCATCGATCAACCGGCGGCGGAAATCGTCGAGGCCGCGGGTCACCATGTGATTGCGGGGATCATTGATTCCCACGTGCACTTCAACGAACCCGGCAGGACGGAGTGGGAGGGGATCGAGACGGGCTCCAGCGCCCTGGCAGCGGGAGGGGGAACCATGTTCTTCGACATGCCGCTCAACTCGCTGCCGCCCGTCACGGACGCGCAGGGCCTGGCTTTGAAGCGCGCCGCCGCGGAGCGCGCGTCGCGCACGGACTTCGCGCTCTGGGGGGGCATCGTCCCCGGCAACGCCGACAAGCTCGAGGCGCTGCGCGACGCGGGGGCGATCGGATTCAAGGCGTTCATGTGCAACAGCGGCGTCGACGAGTTCCCGGCGGCCGACGCCGCGACGCTCAGGGCCGGCATGAAGCGTGCGGCTGCGCTCGGAATGCTGGTTGCCGTCCACGCCGAGGACGAGGCGCTGGCGCGCCTGCACGTCGCCGAGCAGCATGCGCGCGGGACCGATGTGCGCACGTGGCTCGCGTCGCGCCCCATCGAGCTCGAGAAGGCGGCCATCAGGACCGCGGTCGATATCGCCGGGGAGACCGGGTGCGCGCTGCACATCGTGCACGTGAGCAGCCCCGAGGGCGTCGCCCTCGCGCGGCAGGCGCGGGCGCAGGGGCTCGACGTGACGGTGGAGACCTGCCCCCATTACCTTCTCCTCAACGAGGAGGACGTGGTGCGCCTCGGCGCCCCCGCGAAGTGCTTCCCTCCGCTGCGCCCGGAGGCCGTACGCCTCGGGCTATGGCAGGCGCTGGAGGACGGGTTGATCGACACGGTGGGCTCCGACCACTCGCCGGCGCCCCCGTCCATGAAGCGCTCGGAGGACTTCTTTGCCATCTGGGGCGGCGTCTCCGGCTGCCAGCATGCCTTCGAGCTCCTGATCACGAGGTCCCTCGAGCGCCGGCCGCTCGAGGTGGCGCTCCCGCACCTGTCGGCTCTGCTCTCGGGCAATGTCGCCCGGCGCTTCAGGCTGGACCGCTGCAAGGGCCGCATCGAGGTGGGGCTGGACGCCGACCTCACGGTCCTCGACCTTGGCTCCGAGCGCACCCTGTCGAACGCCGAGCTGCTCTACCGCCACCGCCAGGGGCCCTACGACGGCCGCAGGTCGCGGGTGCGGGTCGCCCGTACGATCGTGCGCGGGCGCACGATTTATGCTCAGGGCCGGGTTGCACCCGGCTCGGCGCGGGGTCAATTTATCCGTCCATCCTAGGCCACCTCAGCCCAATCCCCCAACGCCATGCCTGCACTCTTCGGTCACACGCGCGCGCGAGTCGCGGCCCGCCATGCGCTCATCACGCCCGATAACCACGTGAACAGCTCGCTGCCGGGCGTCACGGGCGCGACTGCGGCCGTCCTCGTCAGCCCGGCGATGGGGGCCTCGGTGGCGCAGACCCTCCTCACGTTCCAGAGGGGCGGATCGGCGGCCATCCCGGCGAGCGACGTCCAGACCTTCGGCTACGTGATGGAAGGCGGGGCCGCCGTCTCGGTCGGCCCCAGGGCCCGCAGGCTCAGGGAGGGAGGATTCTTCTTTTGCCCCGCGGGGACCCCGTGGTCGCTGAAGGCGCCCAAGGCCGGCACCCAGGTGACCCTGTTCCAGAAGAAGTACGCGCCGCTCGACGGGGTCGCGCCCCCGAAGCCGATCCTGGGCGACCAGTCGCGCGTGAAGGGAACCCCATTCCTGGGCGACCCCGCTGCAAACCTGCAGGTGCTGCTCCCCGACCTGCCCTCGTTCGACATGGCCGTCAACCTCTTCGCCTACCAGCCGGGCGGCCACCTTCCCTTCGTCGAGATCCACCTCATGGAGCACGGGCTCGTCATGCTGTCAGGCGAGGGCGTCTACCGCCTTGAGGATTCCTGGTATCCGGTGCGGGCGGGCGACGCGATATGGATGGCGCCCTTCTGCGCCCAGTGGTTCGTCGCAATGGGCAAGGTCCCCGCGCGCTACCTCTACTACAAGGACGTGAACCGCTCCCCCCTATGACCACGCCCCCAGGAGACCTGAAGATCACGATTGATTCCGCCGGCCTCCAGCGCCGGATCGACGAGCTGGCGCTCATCTCCGAGGCCCCGGCGCCGGTGGTGACACGGGTGCTCTTCTCCGAGGCTGACCAACGCGGCAGGCAGTACGTGCGCAACGCCGCGCGCGAGGCGGGCCTCGCGCTGCGCGAGGACGCGGTGGGAAACCTCTTCGCCCGCTGGGCGGGCTCGGAGCCGGGCCTTCCCGCGGTGGGCTCGGGCTCGCACACGGACGCCATCCCCAATGCCGGCAAGTTCGACGGGGTGGTCGGCGTCCTCGGCGCCTTCGAGGCGCTGGCTGCCCTTCGGCGGGCCGGGTTCAAGCCGAGGCGTTCCCTGGAGGTCGTGATGTTCACTTCGGAGGAGCCGACGCGCTTCGGCCTGGGATGCCTCGGCAGCCGCCTGATGGCGGGGACGATCTCGGTCGAGAAGGCTTCGTCCCTGAGGGACGCCGAGGGCAGGAGCCTGGAGGAGCTGCGGGCCGCCGCGGGCTGCAACGGGCCGCTCGAGTCGGTCCGCCTTCCGGAAGGCTACTACCATTCCTTCATCGAGCTCCACATCGAGCAGGGTCCCATTCTGGAGCAGCGGGGCATCCCCATTGGGATTGTCGAGCACATCGCCGGCCCCAGCAGCTATCGGGTGACGCTGAAGGGGGAGGGGGGCCACGCCGGCGCTGTCCTGATGCCGGTGCGCCACGATGCGCTGGCCGCCGGGGCGGAGATTGCGCTCGCAGTTGAGCTGGCCGCCAAATCGAGCGGCAGCCCGGACACCGTGGGGACGGTCGGCGTCTTCCGCATCGAGCCCGGCGCGGTCAACAGCGTCCCGTTCAGGGCCTACCTGGAAATCGACCTGAGGGACTCGCGGCTCGACACGCGCGCAAAGGCGCTTTCCGAAATCCGCAGCGCCGCGAACCAGGCCTGCGCCAGCAGGGGTGTCACCCTGGAGTTCGAGGAGATCAACGCCGACCCGCCGGCCGCGGGCGACCAGAAGACGATCGAGATCGCGGAGAGGGTCTGCGCGCAGCTCGGGCTCAAGTCGCTGCGGATGGTCAGCCGCGCCTACCACGACTCGCTGTTCATGGCCCGCGTGAGCCCGACGACAATGATCTTCATCCCCTGCCGCAACGGCTGGAGCCACAGGCCCGAGGAGTACTCGAGCCCGGGGAACATCGCCTCGGGAGCCGAGGTCCTCGCGCACACCATGGCTCGTCTCTCCACCTGAAGATCGATGGGCTTCGATTTCACGCTCAACGGGAGGACCCTCCATGTCGAGGGACAGTCCACCACGACGACCCTTCTCGAGTTCCTGAGGAGCTCGGGGCTTACGGGGAGCAAGCAGGGGTGCGCGGAGGGTGACTGCGGAGCCTGCTCGGTCGCCCTTGTCGAGCGCGACGCGTCAGGCAAGACCACGTACCGCGCGGTCAACAGCTGCATCGCGCTGCTGCCCATGTTCGCGGGCCGCGAGGTCGTGACGGTGGAGGGCCTCAGCCGGGAAAAGGAGCCCCTGCACCCGGTGCAGGAGGCCATGGTCGACCACTACGGCTCCCAGTGCGGCTACTGCACCCCGGGCTTCGTGATGTCGCTTTTCGAGGGCTACTACCGCGGCGACTGCAGGGGATCGCGCGAGATGAGCGACCAGCTCTGCGGCAACCTGTGCCGCTGCACGGGGTATAGGCCTATCCGCGACGCGGCGCTCGCAACCCTGGGAAAGGGGCCGGCAGCGCATCCCGGCCCCGACGCGTTCGCCGACCGGCTGGGCCGTCCGGTCGCCCCTCTCGGCGCTCTCGACTATGAGTCCAGGGGGCAGCGCTTCCTCAGGCCCACCTCGCTTGCGGGCCTCTTTGAGGCTCTTTCCGTGCACCCGCAGGCTAGGCTCGTTGCCGGCGCGACGGAGATCGGCGTCGACGTCACCAAGAAGGCCGCGTCCTTTCCCGTCCTCGTGTCCACAGAGGCGGTGCCCGAGCTGGGCGCGATCCGAGAGAGCCCCACCGAGTGGGGGATCGGCGCCGCGGTCACCCTCACCGCGATCGGGGAGAGGCTCGCAGGCGAGTACCCGTGCCTTGACAAGATGCTGGCCGTCTTCGCCGCCCGGCAGATCCGCAACCGCGCGACCCTGGGCGGCAACATCGCGACCGCCTCGCCGATTGGTGACGGAGCCCCGCTGCTGATGTCCCTCGACGCCGAGCTGGTCCTCGCCTCGTCGAAGGGCCAGCGCAGGGTGCCCCTGGCCGACTTCTTCACGGCCTACCGCAAGACACTCCTCGCCCCGGGGGAGATCGTCCTGGAGATCGTCATCCCGCGCGGCGGACCTGGATCCGGCCTGGCGCGCCGCTCGGACTTCCTGAAGGTGTCCAAGCGACGCGAGCTCGACATCAGCATCGTGGCGGCGGCGTTCTCGGTGGACACGGACAAGGCCGGTGTCGTCCGCAGGGCGCGCATGGCCTACGGGGGTGTTGCGCCGACCCCCGTGAGGGCGCGCAGGGCCGAGGCGGCCCTGGAGGGGCGGCGGATCGCGGAGGCCGCGGCCGAGGTGGGCGTCATCCTTTCGCAGGAGTTCAAGCCGATCGACGACGCCCGCGGCAGCGCCGCATACCGCCGGGGGCTCATCGTCAGCCTCTGGGAGAAATTTGTCTCGGGTGAAACCAGCCTGGCCCAGGACGGCGACCGGGCGTTCGAGGAGGGACTCGCCCACGCGCCCGAGGACGCATCCCGCGCGCTCCGCCACGAGAGCGCCGTAGGCCATGTGACAGGCCGGGCGATGTATACGGACGACACGGCCCAGAGGAGGCCGATGCTCGATGTCTGGCCGGTGTGCTCGCCCCATGCGCGCGCGAGGATCCTGAAGCGTGACGCCTCAGCCGCCCGGGCGATGCCCGGGGTCGCCGCGGTGCTCATGGCCGAGGATATCCCGGGCCACAACAACGTTGGCACCCTCCACGACGAGGAGCTGTTTGCCAGGGAGGAGGTCAAGTACCACGGGCAGGTCGTCGCCATTGTCGTGGGAGCCTCGCTGCGGGAGTGCCGCGCGGCCGCCGCCCGCGTGGAGGTCGAGTACGAGCCCCTTGAACCGCTGGTTGGCATCCGGGAGGCGATCGCCCGCAAGAGTTTCCACACCCCGCCCCACACGCTTGCGCGCGGAGACATCGGCAAGGCGCTTGCCCGGGCTCCGATGAGGCTCGAGGGCGAGTTTTCCTTCGGCGGCCAGGAGCACTTCTACCTCGAGACCCACGCCTCATGGGCCGAGGCCGGAGAGGAGGGCACGGTCTTTGTCAGCTCGTCGACCCAGCATCCCACCGAGATCCAGGCTATCGTCGCCGACGTGCTCGGCGAGCCCAGGAACAGGGTCGTCGTCCAGTCCCCGAGGATGGGCGGCGGATTCGGAGGGAAGGAGACCCAGGGCAACGCCTTCGCGGCCATGGTCGCGCTGGCCTCGGTGAAGACACGCAGGCCGGTGCGCATCCAGCTCGACCGCGACCTTGACATGATGATCACGGGCAAGCGCCATCCGTTCTACTCGCGCTTCACCGTGGGCTACGACAAGCGCGGCATGATCCTCGCCGCGGACGTCGATCTTTTCTCGGACGGCGGATGGTCGCGCGACCTCTCGCAGCCGGTGCTCGACCGCGCGCTCTTCCACATCGACAACGCATACTACATCCCGGCGCTCAGGGCCACCGGGCTGATCGCAAAGACCAATGTCGCGTCGAACACGGCCTTCAGGGGATTCGGGGGGCCGCAGGGGATGATCGTCATGGAGGAGATCGTCGACCGAGTGGCCCGCCGGCTCGGCCTGCCGCCGGAGGTCGTCCGGGGACGCAACCTCTACCGCGGCAAGGGCAAGACTAACACCACGCATTTCCTCCAGGAGATCGGCGACAACCGGCTTCAGGTCGTCTGGAGGCGGGTCCAGAAGGAGGCGGATTTCGCCAGGAGGCGGCTGGCCGTCGACACGTGGAATAGAACCCACGACCGCGTGAAGCGCGGCCTCGCGGTCACGCCGCTCAAGTTCGGGGTCGCCTTCACGCTGACCTACTACAACCAGGCGGGCGCCTTCATCAACCTGTATGCCGACGGAACCGCCCAGGTGAGCCACGGGGGCACCGAGATGGGGCAGGGCCTCCACACGAAGGTCCTCGGTGTGGCGATGCGCGAACTGGGCCTGACCGCCGAGCGCATCCGGATGATGGCCACTTCGACGGACAAGGTGCCGAACACCTCGGCCACCGCGGCCTCATCGGGTGCGGACCTGAACGGGGCGGCGGTGAGGAACGCCTGCGTCACGCTGCGCGAGCGCCTTCTGCCCGTGGCGGCCGAGTTGCTCTCGCAGAAGGCCCGCAGGGCGGTGCCCGTCTCCAAGGTCCGTTTTTCCGGCGGCAGGGCGGCCGTTAGCGGCTCCAGGGTCTCCGTCGACATGGCGGAGGTCTGCACCCGCGCCCACGCGAGCCGTGTCAGCATGTCGGCCACCGGCTACTACGCGACGCCCGGGATCCACTGGGACTGGTCCACGGCCTCTGGGCGCCCGTTCCAGTATTTCGCGTGCGGCGCCGCGGTCGCGGAGGTCGAGGTCGACGGCTACAGCGGCATGCACCGTGTCGTGCGCATTGACGTGGTTCACGACGTCGGCAATTCCCTCAACCCCGGCATTGACAGGGGGCAGATCGAGGGTGGTCTCGTCCAGGGCATCGGCTGGCTGACGCGCGAGGAGCTTCTCTGGGACAAGCAGGGCAGGCTTCTTACCCACAGCGCGAGCACCTACCAGATCCCCGCAATCAGCGACGCGCCCGTGAAGATGAACATTACCCTGCTGCCAAAGGCGGACCAGGACGGGACCATTCACGGCAGCAAGGCCTCCGGAGAACCCCCGTTCATGCTCGCCTTCTCGGTGCGCGAAGCCCTGCGCGACGCGGTCTCCGCGTTCGGCCCGAAGAAGGGGGAGATTGCCCTCGCGTCGCCGGCAACGTGCGAGGCCATCTTCTGCGCCATACGCGGCACCGGGGCCGCATAAGCGTCGATTCCTGGTCCCGAGTAGGTCCCGGTCGGGAGCGCAAGAAGGGCCGCTTCTACCCGGATGGGCATTTCCTTCCGCATTCGGGATGAAGGCTTTGCTGACGGGAACTGCGGCTTCCCGCATAACGGGCCACCGATTTCAGCATTAACGCAATTTATAAGGGGAGCGCCGGCGCATCGGGGATTTTCATCCGGGCGCCGAGCGACTATGCTTCCAGCCATGACAGGCGTAGATCCACATATGGAGTCGATCGCCAGGCAGGTGGTGTGGTGGGAGCAGCCCGAGATCACGCTCGCGGACCAGAACGAGTTTCTGTGCCGCGTCATGTCCCGGGGACTGTGGGAGCACGTCCAGGAGGTCGAGAGGGTGTATGGTGAGGCCGCCTTCCGCGAGGCCCTCATGCATTGCCGCCCCGGAATAATGGATACGGCTTCCTGGCACTACTGGCACCGTCGCCTGGGCATAGATCCGGTACCCCAGCAGCCCATGAGGACGAGCGGGTGAGCCGGCTCCCCGGGGGTTGATCGAAGCCCCGGCGCACGTGCGCCGGAGGGGCGCGTGTTGGCGTCACCCGTCCGGTCCAGGAGCCGCCCGGTTCCTTCGAAGGGTGGAAAGAACCCGCGGCGTGGGCGGGTAGACGAGCCCGGGCACTCAGGTGCCGCCCTGAGGCGGCTGGAGACGGGAGGGGACCGATCCGTCCGGGATGCGGATGAAGTTCATCGCGGGGGCGCTTTCAAAGGCCATGCGGCGCGATGAAAGCCCCGCTGTCATTGCAAACGCTGTAGGGGAACCCCTTCCGGACGGCGTTGACGGTCGCGCTCCGACAGCAGCTGCCCTGCGATGCTCAGTGCGATCTCGTGCGGGTGGTTCGTCCCAAAATCAAGCCCCACGGGACAGACAAACCGCGCGGCCTGCTCCGGCATCACGCCCTCGGCGATCAGCTCCCGGCGCAGGATCTCGGCCTTGGCGTCGCTGCCGATGACCCCGATGAAGGGGAAGTTCTTCTCGGTGAGCGCCCGCCTGAGGATGGGCCTGTCCGTCGTGTGGCCCATCGTCATCACGACCAAGAAGCTGCGCCCGGGCAGGGAGGGGACAAGGTCGGCCGGCGCCTCGGAGAGTATTGGGACGAGGTTTGATGCCTTCGGAAGGCGCCCGAGCCATTCCGGCCGGGAGTCGATGCAGGTGATCCGCACGGGCAGGGGAACAAGGACGGGGATCAGCGCCTGGGCGACGTGGCCCGCGCCGAAGACCACGATGTCCCACGGGCCCGCGCCGAAGTGCGGCTCAAAGTAGAACTTCACCGAGCCGCCGCAGGTCATTCCGATGTCGCCCTTGAGCGTCCACGAGACGAACCGGGGCTTCGCGTCGGCCGCACCCAGCATCTCGGCCGCAACCTTGAGCGCGGCGGCCTCCACCCGCCCGCCCCCGACGGTCCCGCGGTGCAGGCCCTCGGCGGTGACGATCATCTTGGCGGCGGCGTCCTGGGGCGTGCTGCCCACGGCCTCGACCAGGGTGACGAGGACGAAGGCAGTCCCCTCGTTCTCGAGCGCCACCGCCTGCTCGTAAATGCTCACACCAGGCCGAGCTTCATCTTTCCCTCTTCGCTGATCATCGACTGGTTCCAGGGCGGGTCCCATGTGATGCGCACGTCGGCGTCGCCGACCCCTGGCACCAGCAGAATCTTGCCCTTTGCGTCCTCGGCGATCGCGGGTCCCATCCCGCAGCCCGGCGCCGTGAGCGTCATTGCGACCTGCACCTTGTAGACTTCGTCGGGCTTCCGTTCGACGTCCATCGAGTAGACGAGGCCCAGGTCGACGATGTTAACAGGGATCTCGGGGTCGTACACCTTTCGCAGCTGCTCCCAGATCGCCCCCGGGTCCGGGGCGCCGTCGGCGAGGGTTGCGGCCTCCACCGAATGGTCCGCAGCCTCCTCCCCGAGCGCGTCGCCGTCCCGCCCGTCTATCCGGAAGAGCCCGAAGTCGGTCTGGACCGTGAAGCTGCCTCCCAGCGTCTGGTGGATCTGGATGCGGGTGCCTGCCGTCAGCGTTTGCCGGTCGCCCGAGGGGATCTGCGTCGCCGGGATGTCGCGGGACAGGGTTCGTTCGCGGTTCATGGTGGGCACCCTATTAAAGGTGGATGCGCGTCCGGATCAAGGTCCGTAGTGCCGCATGGAGTTCATCGTCCTCGAGTCGGTTGAGGACCTCCTCAAAGAATCCGAAGATGAGGAGCTCGTTGGCCGCCTTCTGGGGGATCCCGCGGGTCTTCAGGTAGAATTCCTGCTCTGGATCGATCCGGGAGCTCGTCGCGCCGTGGGTGCAGCGCACGTCGTTCGCCTGGATCTCGAGCCCCGGCAGCGAGTTCGACTCCGCGTCGTCGCTGAGCATCAGGTTGCGGTTGCTCTGGTAGGCGTCGGTCTTCTGCGCGTCGGGATCGACGACGATGAGCCCGGAGAAGATCGTGCGCGCCTTGTCGAGGAGCGCGTTCTTGTACAGCAGGTCAGACTTGGTGCTGGGGGCCTGGTGGATCTGGAGCGTCCTCTGGTCGAACTCGCGCGATCCGGTGGCGACCGTCACGGCGAGCATCTCCGAGAAGCCGCCCGGGGCCTGCAGCTGGCTGAGCGACTCGTGGCGGGCCTGCTTCGCGCCGAGGTGCAGGTTGAGCGACTGCACGCGCGCGTCGCGGCGAACGACCGTCGAGTTGAACTGCAGGGAGAGGGTCTCGTGCGACCAGCATTGCGCGGCGGCGTAGGCGATCCGGGATCCATGTCCGGCGTAGAGATCATTCGCGCCGCAGGCGAAATGGCGGTGCTTGTCCGCCGAGGTGAAGTGGTCCACCACGCTCACGCGGGCGTTGTCGCCGGCGATCACGAGCGTGTGCGGGAACACCGCGGTTGCCATGCCTGACACTGAGTGCACGACGACGATCGGCTTCTGGATCTCGACGCCCTTCGGCACGTGGATGAAGGCCCCGTCCTCGACGAAGGCCTCGTGGAGCGCGGCGAACTTGGCGGAGCCCAGCTTCTGGGGCTGCGCCATGAAGTGCTCGCGCAGGAGGTCAGGGTGCTTCGCGAGCGCCTCGTACAGCGTCGAGATGACGACGCCCTTGGCGACAAGCTCCGGCGGCGGCAAGGCCCCGCCCGAGAGACGGCCGTTGACGAAGACGAGGGAGGCGACGGGAGCCACGGCGAGCGCGTCGGCCGGGTCCTGAGGGTGCGGCTTGGGGTCGCGCTCGGCGGGGGCGAACCCTGAGAGGTTTATCCCCGAGAGGTTGCTGAAGCGCCAGGCCTCGTCGGTGCGGGCGGGAAGCGGGAGCGCCGCGAACCGGGCGTAGGCCGCGCGCTTGCGCTCGAGCCACCACGCCGGCGCCTTGGGGAGTGAGGACAGGTGGCGCTCAAACACGTCCATCGTGAACCCGCCGATCAGGTCTGCCGCCGTGGAAAGGGTGGGGGCCGATTTGCTCATGGATCAACCCACGCTCCCTTCCATTTCTAGGTCGATCAGCCGCTTCAGCTCGACGGAGTACTCCATCGGGAACTGGCGTGCCAGGTCGTTGACGAATCCGTTCACGGACAGGCTCATCGCCTGGCCCTCGGTGAGGCCGCGCTGCTGCATGTAGAAGATCTGCTCGGCGCTCACCTTGGAGACGCTCGCCTCGTGCTGCACGGCGTGGCGGTCGCCGCGCACGGTGATGGCGGGGTACGTGTCGGTGCGGCTGTTCGTGTTGATCAGCAGCGCGTCGCACTCGGTGTTGTTCTTGCATCCCTTCAGGTGGCGCGGGATGTGGACCACGCCGCGGTAGGTCGCGCGGCCCTGACCGACGGAAATCGACTTGGAGACGACGGTCGACGTCGTCTCGTCGGCCGCGTGGACCATCTTGGCTCCCGTGTCCTGGTGCTGGCCGTCGTTGGCCAGCGCGATGGAGATCACCTCGCCGCGGGCCTTGCGCCCCTTGAGGACGACGCCGGGGTACTTCATCGTTAGGCGGCTGCCGATGTTGCAGTCGATCCACTTGATCTCGGCCTCATCGTGGGCGAGTCCCCGCTTGGTAACGAGGTTGAACACGTTCGAGGACCAGTTCTGGACGGTGATGTACTGGATCTTGGCCCCCTTGAGCGCCACCAGCTCAACCACCGCGCTGTGGAGCGTGGCCGTCGAGAACTTGGGCGCCGTGCAGCCCTCCATGTAGGTGAGCTCGCTGCCCTCGTCGGCGATGATGAGCGTGCGCTCGAACTGGCCGAAGTTCTCGGCGTTGATCCGGAAGTACGCCTGCAGCGGGTGCGAGACCTTGACCCCCGGCGGCACGTAGATGAAGGAGCCCCCGGAGAAGACGGCGCTGTTGAGCGCCGAGAACTTGTTGTCGCCGGTCGGGATCACCTTGCCGAAATACTTCCTGAAGATCTCCGGGTGCTCCCGGAGCGCCTCGGTCGAGTTCATGAAGATGACGCCCTGCTTGGCAACGGCCTCCTTGATGTTGGAATAGGCCGCCTCGGAGTCGAACTGGGCCTCGACGCCGGCGAGGAACTTGCGCTCCTGCTCCGGGATGCCGAGCCGCTCGAAGGTGCGCTTGATGTCCGCCGGCACCTCGTCCCAGGTGCGCTTGGGCTTCAGGCCCTGCGAGAGGTAGTACCGGATCTTGTCGAAGTTGATGTTTTCCAGGTCCTTGGTCGCCCAGTGGGTCGGAAGGGGCTTGGAGTTGAAGACCTTGAGGGCGCTCTGGCGGAAATCATGCAGCCACGCCGCCTCCTTCTTCACGGAGGAGATGTAGTCGACCGTCCGCTCGTTCAGGCCTGTGCCGGCGTCGAAGTCGTACGTCATGTCGTACTTGAAGTTGCCCGACGACTGGTCGATCCCGGACACCGGATTGTCCGGTGCCGCCTCTAGCGTCTCTGAGTCTGTGATTTCGGACATGGTGGATTCCCCCGGTTTCAGGCGTTTGCGAACTCCTTCTTGACCCAGTCGTAGCCGCGCGTCTCAAGCTCCAGCGCCAGCGTCTTGTTCCCGCTCTTCACGATGGTGCCCTCAATCATGACATGCACGAAGTCGGGGACGATGTAGTTGAGCAGGCGCTGGTAGTGGGTGATGAGCAGAATGCCCAGGTTCGGGCCCCTGAGGCGGTTGACGCCGTCGGAGACGATCCGCAGGGCATCGATGTCGAGGCCCGAGTCGGTCTCGTCCATGAGGGCGAAGCGCGGCTCGAGCATCGCCATCTGGAGGATCTCGCTGCGCTTCTTCTCGCCGCCCGAAAACCCCTCGTTCACCGACCTCGAGGTGAACTTCCGGTCGATCTTGAGCATGTCCATCTTCTCATAGAGGCGCTTGTAGTAGCCCGAGGCGTCGATCTCCTCGCCCTCGGACATGCGCGCCTGGAGGGCGGCGCGGAGGAAATTCGCGATGCTGACCCCGGGGATCTCGCTCGGGTACTGGAACGCGAGGAAGATGCCGGCGCGGGCGCGCTCGTCGCTCTCCATCGCGAGGATGGACTTTCCATCGAGCAGCACGTCGCCCGCGGTGATCGTGTAATCGGGGTGGCCCGCGATGGCCTTCGCCAGCGTGGACTTGCCCGTCCCGTTCGGCCCCATGATGGCGTGGATCTCGCCGGGGTTGATCGTCAGGGAGAGCCCCTTGACGATTTCCTTGTCCCCGGTGGAGACGTGAAGGTTACTGATGACGAGGGAGGACATGCGCTGGGTGTGGATGAGTGGTTTAGGACGACGGGCCGGCCTTGCCGCGGAAGATGATCTCGACCGACGACGCCTTGAAGTTCGGGGGAAGGATCGACTTGACGGTATTCAGGAGGTCCGGGGGCAGGTCGACGTCATGGGTCGCTCCGGTCTCTTCGTCATGAAAATGGGCGTGGGGGTGCAGGTTCGGGCAGAACCGGGTCGGCCCGCGCTCGAAGTTGACCGCACGGACCAGGTCGCATTGCACCAGCGTCTCGAGGCAGTTGTAGACGGTGGCCAGGGAGATCATGGGCAGATCCGGCTTGGCCCTGGCGAACACCTCCTCCGCCGTGGGGTGGTCGCGCTTCGTGAGGAGAACGTTGTAAATCACCTCGCGCTGCGGCGTGGCGCGTAGACCGCTGTCGGAAAGGCGCTGGGCGAGGGCCTCGGACTTTTCGGTATTGGAGATCATAAGGGGTGGATTGTTCAGTTAATTGGAATGGTACTGAGTTTCAATAAGGATTAAGAATGATTCTAATATCATAACTTAAGCTATTTCAATGAAATGAGTTAGCCTAATTATTTATGGACAAAGCACCAATGCCAGGGCTCATAGATGAACCCCTGGGGGTTGTCTTTGGGATACGAGAGCCGGAATGCATACGCGCCCGCATATTCCTCAAGCCAGTGGAAGGCCCGCGTTTTGGCGAAGGCCTCGGTCAGCCTGGGCTGCTCGGGGACGGCAATGTCGACCGCGCGTCCGGTGTGGTGCTCGCTGTAGCCCGGGGCGGCCACGGCCTTCAGGATGTCGGCGAGTGCTTCGCCCTCCAGGAGCTTTGCGTTGATGATCGCCGCCTGGCGCTCGACGCTGCGAAAGCCTGAAACCGCGATCAGCGTGACGCCCGAGTGCAGGGCGCCATCCCGCATGCGGTTCCAGGCCCTTGCTGCCGAGGGCGCCAGTTGGATGTTGCGGCCATCCGGATGGCTCGCGACGGGCACGAGCTCGGTTGCCTCAGCCTGGATCTGCAGGCCTCGGCTTTGTCCGTAATCAGCCGGTATGCCGAGGGTGATCACCCGCCGTGCTCGGCAAGCCACCGCTCCGCCTCGATCGCGGCTTGGCAGCCCATCCCGGCTGCGGTGATCGCCTGCCGGTATACGTGGTCGGCGCAATCGCCCGCGACGTAGACCCCGGTGACCCGGGTTCGCACCTGGGAGCCCGCCGCCGGCACGAAATACCCGTTGGAGTCGACCTCCAGCGCCGGGGTGAAGGCCGCGGTGTTGGGCACGTGCCCGATGGCGACGAAGATCCCCTTCACGGGAAGCAGGCTCTCGGCCCCCGTCTTCACGTTGCGCACCTTCAGGGCGCTGACGGCGCCCTCGGCGATTCCGGCAACCTCGACCGGCACGGAGTCCCACACCATCTGGATCTTCGGGTGCGAGGTGGCGCGGTCGGACATGATCTTGGAGGCCCTCAGGGTGTCGCGCCTGTGGACAAAGTAGACCTTGCTGGCGAAGCGGGTCAGAAAGAGGGCCTCCTCGGCGGCGCTGTCGCCGCCGCCGATGACCGCAACCTCCATCCTCCGGTAGAACGCCCCGTCGCAGGTCGCGCATGTCGTCACGCCCTTGCCGCCGTAGAGTTCCTTCTCCCCGGGGATCCCGGTCATTCGCGGAGAGGCCCCGGTCGCGATGATGACGGCCTTGGCCAGGATCGTGCGGTCGGCGCAGACGAGCCTCCTCGGGAACGAGGTGAAGTCGACCGACTGGACGAGAGCCTGCTCGAAGCGGGTGCCGAACTTAGTCGCCTGCTTGCGCAGGTTGTCCATCAGCTGGAAGCCGTCCACGCCCTCCGGGAATCCGGGAAAATTCTCGACCTCGCTGGTGGTCGTCAGCTGGCCGCCGGGTAGCGGCCCCTCGATGACGAGCGGGTTCAGGCTCGAGCGGCCGGCATAGACAGCCGCGGTCAGCCCGGCGCAGCCGGTCCCTACGATGACGATGTTTTCCACGGTGGGGTTGGACATGTTGGCCTCCGAGTTGAGCCCCAACATACCACACTTGGGAAGGGCAAAGTGGCGGCTTGTGCCCCCAAGGGCGCCCGGGGCGCCGGTCACCATCCCGTCATCCGGCGTATCTTGAGCTCCTGGTAGAGGCTGGGGGAGAGCTCCTGGAGGAAGCGGCTCGGGGTGTTCATCATGCCCCCCGGCCCCGGACGCGAGGCGATCTTCGGGAAGCTCAGGTACAGCTCGTTGCGGGCGCGGGTGACCGCCACGTAGAAGAGGCGGCGCTCCTCCTCGACGTCGCCGGCCTCGATCGAGCGCCTGCCGGGGAACTGCCCGTCGGCCAGCCCGATCACGAAGACCACGTCGTATTCCAGGCCCTTCGCTTGGTGCACGGTCGTCAGCTTGATGGCCTCGGAGTCAGGATCGACGTTGCGGTCGCTGGTCTCGCTGTTGAGCAGGAGGATCTGCGCCAGGAAATCCTGCGTCTCCTCGAAGCGCTGCGCGAAGCCGACGAGGGCGTTCAGCTCCTCGAGCCTGTCGGCATAGTCCGCGTAGGCCCCCTTCAGGTAGTCGCCGTACCAGCCGTCGATCGCGGTCTCGACCGCGTCGGCGGGCCTGCCCGCCTTCATCGACTCGGAAACCTGCCGCAGCGAGACGACCAGCTTCTCCCATTCGGGCCGGGCGTCGCGGGCCACCTTGGCCCGGACATCTTCGGCGTCGAGGACGTCGAGAAAGTTGCGCTGCGCTGCCCGTGCGTTGCCAAGGGCCGCGGCATGGATCTTCTGGGCCCCCTTCTCCCCGACCTTCGGCAGCAGGACCGCGATCCTCTGCCAGGCCTGCTCGTCGGCGGGGTTGTAGACGAAGCGCAGGAGTGCCACCAGGTCTCGGATGTGCTGGCGCTCAAAAAATTTCACGCCGCTGGTGATGTGGTAGGGGATCCCGGCACGGGCGAGGGCGATCTGGGTCTCGACGGCGATGAAGTGGGAGCGGTAGAGGACCGCGATATTGTTGAGCGAGGCGCCCTCGTCCTCGTGGAGCGAGCGCACCCGCTTGACGATGAACTCGGCCTGCTCACGGTCGTCCATGGCCTGAACGACGAACGGCTTTTCCATGTGGCCGCGCGCAGCCTTCAGCTCCTTGTCGAAGTGCCTGCCCTTGGGCTGGGCCAGCAGCACGCCGTTGGCCAGGTTGAGGATCTCCGGCGTCGATCGGTAGTTCGTCTCGATCCGGTGGATTGCGGTGCCCGGGTGGCGGTCGGGGAAGGTGATGATGTTCTCAAAGTTGGCGCCGCGCCACGAGTAGATGCACTGCGCGTCGTCGCCGACGGCCATCACCCGGTGGTGCGAGGCGATCGTGTCGACGATCTGGGCCTGCAGCGTGTTCGTGTCCTGATACTCGTCGACCAGCACGTGGCGGAAGCGGTTCTGGAAGTATTGGGCCACGTCGGGCGCCTGCTTCAGGAGCGCAAGCCAGTGCTCCAGCAGATCGTCGTAGTCGCAGACCTTCTGCTCGCGCTTCCTCAGCTCGTAGGCCTTCGCGAAGGCGGGCAGTCGGTCGCTGATGTCGCTATAGTGGGGAAAGTACTTGTCCACCGTCTCCTCGCACGAGAGCTGCGTGTTCCTGGCGAGCGAGATGATCCCGAAGAGCGGCCCGGGCTTCGGGCGTGTCTTGTCCTTGAAGAACATCTTGTCCTGGGACTCGACGACCTGCTTCATGAGGCGCTCGGACTCCTCGGCGTCGAGGATCGTGAAGTTCCCGCCGATGCCGATCGCCTCGCCAAACATCCTGAGGGTGCGGTGGCCGATCGAGTGGAACGTGCCGCCCCAGAAGCGCCTGGGCTCGATGCCCGTCAGCTCCTGCACCCGGTAGAGCATCTCCTTGGCGGCCTTGTTGGTGAAGGTGAGCAGGAGAATCTCCCCCGGGCGCACGCCCTGCGACAGGAGCCAGGCCACCCGGTAGGTGAGGGTGCGCGTCTTGCCGGAGCCCGCGCCGGCCAGGACCAGGAGAGGCCCGGGCGCGGCGGTCACGGCGGCGAACTGCTCGTCGTTCAACTGAGCGCGGAAGTCGATCTGGGGCACCGGCTCGGGAGCCGGCTGTTCGTCGAGGGCTAGATCCATGGGCGACCGAGGCTATGCCTGTCCCGTGCCCTGCGCGAGCTCCGCGGTGCGTTTTTCGGGGCCCGCGAGCGCGAGCGCCGTCAGGACGACCGCGACGACGGCCACGATGGTCCCCAGGGAGAAGGAATAATCGCCCCCGCGGTGCTCCGCCACCAGGGCCTGCAGCGGGCTCAGGAACGACGAACAAAGGTTGCCGAGCTGGTAGGCCAGCCCGGGGAAGGTGCCGCGCACCGAGGTGGGTGAAAGCTCGTTGAGGTGGGCCGGAACGACCCCCCAGGCTCCCTGGACCATGAACTGCATGAGAAAGGCGCCGAAGGCCAGCCCGGCCACCGAGGTGGACCCGACCCAGAGGGGGATCATCGGCAGGGAGAGCAGCGAGGCGACGGCGATGGTTCTCCTGCGGCCGAAGCTTTGGGAGAGGGCGCCGAAAAGGATGCCCCCCACGATGGCCCCCAGGTTGTAGATGACGACGATGCGGGTGACGGATGCAACGGGCAGCCCGCGCTGCTTTTCGAGAAACGCGCTCGGGTAGAGGTCCTGCGTGCCGTGGCTGAAGCAGGTGAAGACCGTCATGAGGAAGACCATGTAGAGGAAGAGCGGCCAGCGCTCGCGTATCGTGCCGAGGATGCCGGGGCCCGGAGGGCTGCCCCTGCCGGAGGGTGCGGCGCGGGCAGCCACCCAGGCCGGGGACTCCTCGACGCTGCCGCGGATGAAGAACACCAGGAGCGCGGGCAGTGCCCCGACAATGAACATGCCCCGCCAGCCGAAGCTGGGGAAAACAAGGCCGTAGACCAGGGCCGCGAGGAGGTAGCCCATGGGGTAGCCCTGCTGGAGGATTCCCGAAAGCATGCCCCGGCTGCGCGGCGGGACCGATTCCATGGCCAGCGAGGCCCCGACGCCCCAGACGCCTCCCATGCCGATCCCGAACGCCGCCCTCAGCACAAGCAGCACGGCGAGGGAGGGGGCGAATGCGGAGAGGAGCTCGACGGCGGCGTAGAGGAGGATGCTCGCCATGAGGGCGGGCCTGCGCCCGTAGCGGTCGGCCATGAGTCCGAAGAGGAGGGCGCCCACGGGGCGGGTCGCCAGCGTCAGGAAGATCGCGTACGAAACCGAGGGGATGCCCGTGTGGAAGTCGGCCGCGATGTGCCGCACCACCATAATCAGCAGGAAGAAATCGAACGCGTCGAGCGTCCACCCGAGGTAGGCCGCGAGGAAGGCCCTCCATTGGGTACCGGAGATGCCCCTGAGCTGGCTGAAGGGGTTCAAAGCAGCGCCAGGTCGTTGCGGTGGACGATCTCGAAGCGGTGCCGGCCCGGGTGGAGTGCGCGCACCTGATCCCCCTTGAGCCCGGCCAGGGACGGGATCTCGTCCGAGCTGAAGGCGGCCTTGCCCCGCGCGACCACGGTCCCGTCCGGGCCCGTGATGTTGACGATGTCGCCCGCGGCGAACTCCCCGCTTGCTCCGGTCACGCCGACGGCGAGGAGGCTGCCGCCCTTGTCCCTGAGGGCGGGCACGGCGAGGGCGTTGATCAGGATGGCCCCCGAGGGCCTCTGGAAGTACGCAAGCCAGCGCTTCTTCGCCTCCAGGGGCAGGCCGCTTGGGACGAAGAACGTCCCGGGCCCTGTCCCCGCGAGCAGGCGCGTGATGATGTCGGGCTCGGCCCCGCTGGCGATGAAGACGCCGCATCCCGATTTGGTGGCGAGCTTCGCTGCCGAGAGCTTGCTCACCATCCCGCCGACCGCGGTCTCGCTCGTGGTCCCGCCAGCCATCGCCTCGATCTCGGGCGTGATCCTCCCGACCACGGGCACGATGCGCCCGGTGCCCCTCATGTCGATCAGGCCCGGCGCGGTGGAGAGGATGAGCAGGAAGTCGGCTCCCACCAGGCTCGCGACCATCGCCGAGAGCGTGTCATTGTCGCCGAAGCGGATCCCGGTGATCTCGGCGGCGCTCACCGCGTCGTTCTCATTGATGACCGCCACGGCGCCGTAGGCGCTCACTTGCGCCAGGGTCTCCTTTACCCCGAGGTAGCGCGCGCGCGACCTCAGGTCCTCGTGCGTCAGGAGCACCTGGGCCACCGTGATCGAGTGTGGGTCGAACCCCGCCTGCCAGTGCTGCATGAGCAGGCTCTGGCCCACGGCGGCGACGGCCTGCTTGCGGGCGGTCTCGGAGGGGCGGCGCGGCAGCCCGAGGCGGCCCATGCCGAGGCCGATGGCCCCCGAAGAGACGACGAGCACCTCGCAGCCGCTCTGGCGCAGCCTCGCGATCTGGGAGCAGACGGCGGCGATCCTCGCCATGTCCAGCTGGCCCACGCCCGAGGTCAGCACGCCCGTGCCGAGCTTGATGACGACCCGGGCCGGCCCTTTTACAGGCGTCCGTTTGCCGCCGCCGCTCACACCGCGAGAAGCTCCTTCTCCTTGGCCGAGAAGTGGTCGTTGATGTCCTTGATCGTCTTGTCGGTCAGGGTCTGGACGTCCTTTTCCAGCCTCTTGGACTCGTCCTCGGGCAGCTTCGCCTTCTTGAGCGACTCCAGGATATCCCGGCGCACGTTGCGCACCTGGACGCGGCCCTCCTCGGAGATCTTGGAGGCGGTCTTCACGAACTCCAGGCGGCGTTCGCGGCTCATGTCGGGAAGCGGCACCCTCACGATCTTTCCGTCAACCACCGGATTAAAGCCGAGGTTGGCGACCTGGATCGCCTTCTCGACGGCCTTCACCAGGCCTGCGTCCCACGGCTGGATCTGGATCATGCGGGAGTCCGGCGTCGTGATGGCGGCGCACTCCTTCAGGCGGATCTGTGAGCCGTAGGCCTCGACCATCACGCCCTCCACCATGGTGGGGGTGGCCTTTCCCGTGTGGATCGACGCGAATTCGTGCAGCGTGTGGTCCAGCGACTTCTTCATCTTCAGCGTGGCATCGGCAAGAATGGGATGGGACATGGTGGTGGTGGGTTTTGAGGTTTTTTCGGGGCTCAGGCGTGCACCAGCGTGCCGACCTTCTTGCCGGTGACGCCGCGCAGGATCGCGTGGTCCTCGTGCAGGTCCAGGACAAGGATCGGCACATGGTTGTCGAGGCAGAGCGAGAATGCCGTGGAGTCCATGACCTTCAGGCGCTGCTTGAGGGCGTCGATGAAGGTGATCTCGTCGTACTTGACCGCGTCGCTGTATTTCTTCGGGTCCTTGTCGTAGATGCCGTCCACCTTCGTCGCCTTGACGATCACATCGGCGCGCATCTCCGAGGCGCGCAGTGCGGCCGTCGTGTCGGTTGAGAAATAGGGGTTGCCGGTGCCTGCGACGAAGATGACGACGCGGCCCTTCTCCAGGTGGCGGATTGCGCGGCGCAGGATGAAGGGCTCGGCGATCTGGTTCATCGGGATGGCGCTCTGGACGCGGGTCGTGACACCCATCTTCTCCAGGCGGTCCATGATCGCCATGCCGTTGATGACCGTCGCCAGCATGCCCATGTAGTCGCCCGTGGTGCGGTCGACCCCGCGCTTCTCGCCGGTAAGCCCGCGGAAGATGTTGCCACCGCCGATCACCACGCCGATCTCGACGCCCAGGTCGTGGATTTCCTTGACCTGCTTGCAGGTGCGCTCAAGCGCATCCGCGTCGATCGGATCCCCCGATTTTTCTCCGCGCAGAAGCTCCCCTGAGAGCTTGAGGATGATGCGCTTGTATTTCACCCTGGGGTCCACCGGTTTGGGGGCGTGCATGGACACAAATGAAACGATGGTGCAAATAAGGCGTCAACTCCCCAGTAGGATGAAAGTCGATTCCACCCTTGACCGGTGCGCCGTCGGGGGGGCACGTTCCTCAGCCCATCCTATTGCCTGGTGGTGTAATGGTAGCACAGGTGACTTTGACTCACCTAGTCCTGGTTCGAATCCAGGCCGGGCAGCCATTCGGGACAATTTAAGTCCGGAAGCCAGTGGTGCTGTCCATCAGCGACATGCCGAGAGAAGGATTTAAGTAACGGCATGTTCGGAGGCACCATTCGCCCCGACCGCCGCCCCTAACTTCGATGGCGAGCATATCGTCGCGGTTGTTGATGAAGGGGTTTCCGATGCCTACCTTGCCGAGCCGCACGACGACGGTGTCTCCTATGCTTAGGTCGCCCTCTTGCTACTGCAAACTGCTCTGGTCAAATCTCCTGCTGTGGTTTGACCAAGCCGAAGGATCGATATTGGCATTCTTAATAAATATCAATGGATTGACTTTTAAATGCTATAAGAGTCATTAAATGGCACTTTATCATGCGTTCCTTTCTCCATGACCTGCTACCGCCGCCAACACGACGCGCCCTAGCCAAACTAGGGCAGGACATAGCCACGGCGCGTCGCAAGCGCCATTTCACCGTCGCCATGATGGTGGAACGGATGGGCGTGGCCACGAATACCTACCGCCGGGTGGAAAAAGGCGACCCGACGGTGGCCATGGGGGCATATGCCATGGCTCTCTTTGTCTTGGGTCTTGGCGATGCTGTCGGAGATCTCGTCGATCCGAAGCACGACGAGGTTGGACTTCACCTCGATGAAATGCGGCTGCCGAAGCGCGTGCGCCTGAAGAAAACCCCGACTTCGTTATGAAACGGACTCTGAACGTGTTTCTCGGAAACGGTGACCGCCTCGTGGGTACGTTGCACTACGATCAACACGGTGCGCGGGAGCATGCTGCTTTCGCATACGACGAAGCTTGGCTGGCCGCGGAGGATCGATTCGCAATTGAGCCGAATCTGCCACTTGTCGCCGGGCCACAGTTTCATCGCAAAGCTCCCGAGGGTTCGGTTTTTCATGCCGCGATTGCCGACACCGAGGCCGATGGCTGGGGACGACGCGTGATCACACGCGATCACGCGAAGCGACGCCAAACGGCGCGGCGCGAGGGGACGGATGCAGGACCATCCCAGCTCAACGCAGTCGATTTTCTTCTGGCGGTAGACGACGGCAGCCGTGTCGGCGCGCTGCGTTTCCGTGACGAGCAGAGAGTCTTTCAACGGGCCTCGGAAGGCGACCGGCGAACGGCGCCGCCACTCTTGGAATTGCGGCACCTGATGAGTGCCTCCCGTGCGGTGGAAACCGAAACGGAGACCGCTGCCGATCTTGCCTATCTGCGAGGCCGCGGCACGTCGCTTGGCGGCCTGCGCCCGAAATGCACCGTAGTCGATGACGACGGCATGCTAGCGATTGGAAAATTCCCGAGCGTGCACGATGAGCGTTCAGTCACCAAAGGCGAGGTGCTGGCGATGAACCTGGCCGAGACCGCGGGCCTCACGGTGGCCAAGGCGCGTCTGGTGGACAGCGACGGGGTCCCCGTGGCGTTGATTCGCCGGTTTGACCGCGCGCTTGATGGCAAGCGCCTCATGTACGTGTCGGCCGCGACCCTCCTTGGCGTTGAATCCGTCGGCGCCCAGGAACACAGCTACACCGAAATCGTCGACGCCTTGCGTGTGAACGGGGCCGCTGCCCAGGCCGACATCGAGGAACTCTGGCGGCGCATGGCCTATTCGATCCTAATCACCAATGTGGACGATCACCTCCACAATCACGGATTCCTCCACGCCGAACGCGGCCTATGGCGTCTCGCGCCAGCGTTCGACATCAATCCTTTTCCTGATCGCGCGCGCGAGCTGAAGACGTGGGTGTCGGCCGACGCCGGGCCGGAGGCGACAATCGAGGCGTTAATGTCGGTCACGGCCTATTTTCGGATCTCTGCCAACCGGGCGAAGACGATTCTTGGCCAAGTGGACCACGCTGTTGCGGGCTGGCGTAAAGCGGGTCGAGCTTTGGGCATGACCGATCGCGACCTGGAGGATTTTGCTGACGCCTTTGAACATCCCGAGCGCGAAGCTGCTCTGAAAGCTTCGAAGTGAAGTGGCGCCAATCAGGGTGGTCACGATCTGGCGAATACCAGCAAATGCAGGCGAATACCGGCGAATTCCAGAAGCCAAATCGCCCCAAAGTGGACCCCAAATGAGTGAAAACATTGTCCGGCTGCATCGACTATTGCCGCTAATGACCCGAATGTTGCCGGCGACGATAGCCGGTTTCCTCCGATCCGAAAATAAGGTGAAGCCAATGGAGCAAATCGGAGCACCCTTTGAACGGTCTCCTGCGTTTCTTGAGGGATGATTAACAGTGGAATGAAGCGAATCGACTTGAAGAATCCTCTCTGAAGACCACCGATTTGCTTCACTTTTGTTTCGTGTTAACAATCGCGCCGGGAAGCCATGGGCCACGTGTTTAAGTTCGCACGCCAAAGGGGTTGCCAGCAAACAACCTGGCAACGCCGTGCCCGCAAGGCAGCCTGGACCGGCCTGGCTCCTTGGGCCGAGATCTCCATGACCCTTAACCCACCCGCGCCCGAGGCGGCGGGTTTGTTGCCAAGCAGCTGCATTCCGCCCTGAAAGCTCCGACCATGAGTAGCCCCTTTGTTCGCAACGGCTTAGTCCCTCTGATCCTCCTTATGACCTCGCTGCAGAACCCCGCCCAGGCGGCGCAGGATCCCGCCATCTCGTTGAACGGCCCATGGAGCCTCGCCTACTGGCCCCAGCCCGAAAAGGCGGTGACGGACCCGTCGCGCCTGAAGACGCTGTCGCTCGAAAGCGTCCCCGCCACCGTCCCGGGGAACGTGGAGTTGGACCTGCTCGCCGCGGGCAGGATCGCCGACCCGATGATTGGCAGCCAGGTGTACCTCCTGCGCAAGTACGAGGGCTATCAATGGTGCTACTCGCGCCGATTCCCCAGCCCCGCGCTCGCGCAGGGGCAGCGCCTCCAGCTCCATTTTGGTGGCATCGACTGCCTGGCCTCGATCTGGCTCAACGGGCAGCATGTGGGAGAGGCGGACAACATGCTGATCGAGCATGCCTACGACATCACGGAATTCCTGAGCAAGGGGGGCGACAACGAGATCCAGGTGATCCTGCGCTCCGCCGTCATCGAGGCCCAGAATTATCCGCTCGGCGTGCTCGGCATCCGCGCGGATGGAAACCCGGAGTCCGAGCCCATCCGCAAGGCCCCCCATTCCTACGGCTGGGACATCATGCCCCGGCTGGTCAGCGCCGGCCTGTGGAGGGGCGTGGAGCTGCGCGTCCTGGACGCGGTGCGTTTCGAGGATGTGAACTGGATGACCACGCGCATCGACCGCGCCGCAAAGACCGCCGAGGTCTACGCCGATTACCAGCTGAGGGTGCCCTTCGCGGCGATCGACGGGCTGCGGCTGAAGACCACCCTCAAGCTCAGGGGCCGCGAGGTGCTCCAGCAAGGCGAGCCGCTGCTGTCGTACGCCGGCCGCATCGCCCTGAAGGTGACCGAGGCCCAGTTTTGGTGGCCCAAGGGTTACGGGGAGCCGGTCCTGTACGACGCCGAGCTGCAGGTCCTCGACGCCACGGGTCGGGTCCTGGCCTCGAAATCCACCCGCGTCGGCCTGCGCACCGTGCAGCTCGACCGCACGGAGATCACCACGCCCGAAAAGCCGGGACGCTTCTGCTTTGTCGTCAACGGAGAGAGGATCTTCATCCGCGGCACCAACTGGGTGCCCGTGGACGCCCTGCACAGCCGCGACGCCGCGCAGCTGGTCGGGGTCCTGCGGCTGGCCTCGGAGCTGAACTGCAACCTGCTGCGCTGCTGGGGCGGCAACGTGTATGAGGACGACGCCTTCTTTGACTACTGCGATTCCGACGGCCTGCTCGTCTGGCAGGACTTCGCGATGGGCTGCACCGTCTACCCGCAGAACCAGGACTTCGCCAGGAAGGTGGAGACGGAGGTGCGCTCCGTGGTGCGCAAGCTCCGCAACCACCCGAGTCTAGCGCTCTGGTCGGGAAACAACGAGGACGACGCCTCCCTGAACTGGCAGCTGGCCGCCTTCAACGTCGACCCCAACCGCGACCTCATCAGCCGGCAGGTCATCCCCGCGGTGCTCTATGAGCTCGATCCGACGCGGCCGTACCTGCCGAGCTCCCCCTATGTAAGCCGCGAGTACTACGCGCACGGCAACCGGGGCAACTTTCTGCCCGAGGACCACCTCTGGGGCCCGCGCGGCTATTACAAGGCCGACTTTTACACGAAGTCGGCCGCCCATTTCGTCAGCGAGATCGGCTACCATGGCTGCCCGAACCGGAGCTCTCTCGAGGCGATGTTCGACAAGGACTGCGTCTATCCATGGACAAAGGACTTCGTCTGGAACGAGGAGTGGCTCACGAAGTCGGTCCGCAAGCTCCCACTCTCGGAGAGCACGAAGGGCAGAAACGACCTGATGCTCAATCAGATCCGCATCCTCTTCGGCGCCGTCCCCACGGATCTGGACGGCTTCATCCTCGCCTCCCAGTCGGTGCAGGCCGAGGCCATGAAGTATTTCGTCGAGTTCTGGCGCGCGGGCAAATTCGACCGGTCGGGGATCATCTGGTGGAATCTGCGGGATGGCTGGCCGATCCTCTCGGATTCCGTGGTGGACTACTACAACTCGAGGAAGTTGGCCTTCCATTTCATAAAGAACGTGCAGTCGACGGTCTGCCTGCTCGTCAGCGACCCCGTGGGGGGGCGGTGTCCCCTGGTGGCGGTCAACGACAGCCTCGAAGCGGCAGAGGGCGGCGTGAGCGTCACCGACCTCGGATCGGGAAGGCAGCTGTACAGCGGCAGGTATGCCGTGCCGGCCAATGGCAGGCAGACGGTCGCCGAGCTGCCGGCCCCCGGGGGCCAGGGCATGCTGCTCATCCGCTATGATCATGCCGGGCAGGCTCGGGCCAACCATTACCTGTACGGCGATCCGCCCTTCGATTTCAAAGCCTACGTGCGCCTGCTAAGGCAGAGCGGAATCTATTCCGCGGTGCCGGGACTCTAGACGCGTCGGGTTCGGCCCCTTCCCGTCCCGGACAAGGGGGGCCATACGGACCGCGACCGCAGGGCTCGGCGCATCCTCGCCTTCGGCCCTACGGGCTGCATCGTCTCTGACATGCATGCGAACCAGCAGGACGCCGCCGCCCGCCCCGCGGGCCTTGCGGGTCGCCCTGATCCGGACGAACCCGTTTACATGGGCCTGCCCCACGAGCGCGTGCTGCGCACCCGCTTCTACGTCTCGTTGGCCCTCACGGTGCCCGTGCTGGTCCTTGCCATGGGGCCCATGCTCGCTCCCGGGATGCACCCTCCCTGGGACACGCGAGGGGCCGCCTGGGTGCAGCTGGCCCTGACCACGCCGGTCTTCTTCTGGTGCGGCGCGTTCTTCATCCGCCGCTGGTGGACCTCGCTTCGCGAGCGCGACACCAACATGTTCACGCTGACCGTCACTGGGACGGGGGCGGCCTACCTTTACAGTGTGTTCGCAGTGCTGATGGGCGGCGCGTTTCCTGCCTCGCTGAGGTCGGTACACGGCGTGCCGCTGTATTTCGAGGCCACGGCCTTCATCACGACGGTGGTTCTTCTCGGGCAGATCCTTGAACAGCGGGCGCACGCGCGTACGGACGCCGCGATCCGGGGCCTTATGGAGCTGGCGCCCAGGTCCGCCCACCGCATCAGCGCGGACGGGGTCGAACGGGACGTGCCTCTCGAGACCGTGCAGCGCGGTGATCGGCTGCGCGTGCGCCCCGGCGAGCATGTTCCAGTCGACGGAGTGGTTCAGGAGGGCGCCAGCGAAGTCGACGAGTCGATGCTGACGGGCGAGCCCTCCCCGGTGCCCCGCTCAGGCGGCGACCGGGTCAGCGCGGGCACGCTCAACACGACGGGCACGTTCGTGTTCCGGGCGGAGAGGGTGGGCGCCGACACGCTGCTGGCGCAGATTGTGCGCCTTGTGGAGCAGGCGCGCGAAAGCAGCCCCCCGATTGCGCGCCTCGCCGACCGCGTCTCGGCATGGTTCGTCCCCACCGTCGCGGCCCTCTCCGCGGTCACCTTCGGAGCCTGGATCCTCCTGGGGCCCGAGCCCCGCTTCATCACCGCGCTCCTCAACGCCGTCGCGGTCCTCATCATCGCATGCCCGTGCGCCCTGGGGCTCGCGACCCCCGTCTCTGTTGTGACCGCCATCGGGCGCGGCGCCCAGGCGGGTGTCCTGGTCAAGGACGCGGCCGCCCTTGAGGCCCTCGCATCGGTGCGGACCGTCCTGGTCGACAAGACCGGCACCCTGACCGCGGGCCGCCCGCGCCTCGTGGGCGTCGAGCCGGCTCCAGGCTGGGGCGAGGAGGACCTCATTTCTCTGGCGGCCTCGGCCGAGGCGTCGAGCGAGCACCCGATAGCGCGCGCCGTGGTCGCTGCAGCGGCGGCGAAAAAGCTGGCTGTCGCCGCCGCCACCGACTTCCAGGCGCAGCCAGGCTCCGGAGTCCGGGCCGTTGTGGGGGGAAGGCGCGTTTCGGTGGAGCGCGCCGCCGACAAGCCGGACACTGTGGGCTCCGAGACGCGGGCCGAGGTTACCTGCGATGGCCGCCTCGCGGGAACGCTCTCCTTCGCCGACGAGATCAAGCCCGGCGCCCTCGCCGCGGTGGGGGAGCTCCATCGGCTCGGCCTGCGCGTCATCATGGTGACGGGCGACCGCGAGAACGCCGCGCGGACCGTCGCCGCCGAACTCGGCCTGGACGGCTTCCATGCGGCGGTGTTGCCTGCGCGCAAGCAGGAGCTGGTCAGGGAGCAGCGCACAAACGGGCGCGTGGCATTCGTGGGCGACGGGATCAACGACGCACCGGCGCTTGCCGCCGCGGACGTGGGCATCGCGATGGGCGACGGCACGAGCATCGCGATGGAGAGCGCGGGCATGGTGCTTCTTCAGGGGGATCTGGCGGCGCTCGTGCGCGCCGTTCACCTGAGCCGCGCGACCCTGCGCAATATCCGCCAGAACCTCTTCTGGGCCTTTGCCTACAACTGTGCGGGTATCCCGATTGCGGCCGGCGTCCTGTACCCGTTCACGGGATGGCTGCTCAACCCGATGTTCGCGGGCGCCGCGATGAGCCTGAGCTCCATCACCGTGGTCTCGAACGCGCTGCGCCTGCGGCGCGTGCGGCTGTAGCCCGGGCAGGCACGCACTCCGGTTGGGGTTGATGTGGGCCGCGCAAACTGTTGGAGTCCTCCCATGGCGACAGCATGGACCGCGGACAGGGTCCTGAAGATGGCCTCGGGCTACCGGGAGGCGGGCGTGCTTGCCGCCGCGGCCGAGCTGGAGCTCTTCGACGCGTTAAGGGGCCGGCGCCTCGGCGCCTCCGAAATCGCAGCCAGGGTGCGGGGCAACGTGCGCGCGGTAGCGGTCCTCCTGGACGCCCTGGCGGCGATGGGTCTGCTCAAGAAGAGTGCGGGCTGCTACAGCGTGCCTGCGGACGTGGTCTCGGTGCTCACCGCCGCGGGCGGGCGCACTGTGCTTGCGATGACCCAGCACGACGCCAACTGCATGCGCCGGTGGGCGCAGCTCGCCCGTGTCGCGAGGACGGGCCGGCCCGCCAGGCGCGTCCCCAGCGTCAGGGGCGCGCGCGGGGACGCCGCGTCGTTCATCGGGGGCATGCACGACCTCAATTCGCGCAGGGCCCCGGTCATTGTGCGGGACCTTCAGCCGCTGCCGTTCACCCATCTGCTGGACGTCGGCGGGGCGTCGGGCACGTGGACGATCGCCTTCCTCAAGGCGAATCCCTCGGCGACGGCCACGATCTTCGACCTGCCCCACGTCATACCGATGACGAGGCGGCGCCTGGCGGGGACCCGGTGGCGGCGCCGGGTTCGCCTGGTGGCGGGCGACTTCGGCAGGGACGAGCTTCCGGAGGGGGCGGACCTCGCCTGGGTGAGCGCCATTATCCACCAAAACTCGCGCCCGCAGAACAGGGAGCTTTTTCGAAAGGTGAACCGGGCGCTCAAGCCTGGCGGGCGGATCGCGATCCGCGACGTCGTCATGAGGCAGTCCCGCACGGCGCCCCTGAGCGGAGCCCTGTTTGCGGTCAACATGCTCGTGGGGACCCGCGGGGGAGGGACGTTCACCCTGGGGGAGATCCGCAGCGACCTGCTGCAGGCCGGGTTCAGGAGGGTGCGCCTCGCGCGGCGCGGTGAGGGCAACGAGTCGGTCGTCGTTGCGGAGCGCGTCACGTGAGCCACCGCAATCCCGGAGCGAACGCGGGGATCCGAAAGCATTGCCACGGTCGCCCGCGTGCGCGGAGAATCCGGGAGGGAATCGACGCCATGTGCATGACCCAGAATGACGGCCCCGCCGGATGCCAGGCCGCGCCGCTCGACCCAGGCAGGGGGGGCCTGTCATGAAGGGAATGTTGCTCGAGCAGCGTTTTCCCGGAGCCACGACGTGCATCGTCGTCGGGGGCCTTGGGCCCGTCGCCGACGCCGACTTCAGCGGCTTCAGCGCCATGTTATGGTATTCGGACGACGCGGGCTCCGGGGCCGTGCCGGCGGGAATGAGCCCCGGGACGGTGCGCGCCCTTGGCGTCGCGGGGCTCAAGCCCGGCGAGGTGGTTGCTGCGGTCGAGGAGTTCATCGGTCGCGACCCGCGCCACATGCCGTCGATCTTCGTCACCACAGCGGCGCTCGCGAGCAACGCGATCGCGCATGAGCTGGTCCTTCGCCAGGTCCACGGCCTTGTGGAGATCAACCACCGCGAGAGGATGACACGCCAGAGGGATGCCTTCCAGTGGCAGAGGAATCTCCTTAACAACCTGCAATCCTACGGCCGTCGGCGGATCCCGGCCTCGTGGGCCGGCGCCCTTGCGGGGACCCCCGCCTTCGTCTGCGGGGTCGGGCCCTCCCTGGAAGCCTCGGTGGGACGCTTGGCCGAGGAGGCGGCAAGGGGAGTGCTGATCGCCTCCGACCTGGCGCTGCATGCCCTGGACCGCAGCGGTGTCGCGGCGGACATCGCGGTCTCGATCGACGTGGGGAGGACTCCCGAGAAATGCCTGCCCCGCGAGCGCCTGCCCGGGCGCCTGCTTCTCTCGCCGGTCAGCCCCCCCACCTGGACGCAGTCGGTTCCGCCGGAGCGTGTGATCTTCGTCTCCAACGGGCAGGTGACGCTGGACTGGCTTGGCGGGATGGGGATCGCCCGCACACCGTTCACCGCCACCGAGACCTTCGGAAGCACCGGCCTCGAGCTGGCCCGTTTTCTCGGATGCGCCCCCATCTACCTTTTCGGGATGGATCTTGCCCTCGATCCGGCGCTTCCGCTGGGACGCCGGGCGGGCGAGGCCGACGCCGCCCCGACGGGCGAGGACTTCGATCCCGAACTCAAGATGCCGCGTGTTCCCGCCAATTTCGGCGGCGAGATCCCGACGCACATCTACGGCTGCTGGCGCGCCCTGACCGCGCGCCTCGCCCAGCTTCCGGCGGGGCTCGTCAGGAACGTGAACGACCGCGGCGCCCTCCTGGCCAACACGACCCTGGTGCGCCCCGACCGCTTTGCGATCGACGGAGCCCCGAGGGACAAGGCCCAAATGCGGGCGCTGCTGGCCCCGCCCGACGCGCCTTCGGAAGCTGTCCTCGCCGCGGCGATGAGGGTGGTTGCGAGGGAGGGTGCGGTGGGCCTTGCGGCGGTCCCCGGCCTGCGGAGCGCGCTGCGCGAAGGCGGGGCGCCCGCCGCCGCCGCCGCCCTGGGTCTTCTCTTCAAGAGGCCGGACTTCGCCCGCATGATGGGTGCCTTCTCCCTGAAGATGATCCCTCACCTGTTCCAGTCGGCGGAGGGCGCCCTTCCGCTCTGGAAGGAGCTGATCGACGAGACCGAGGAGCTTGCCCGGGTTGCGGAGTCGGCGGGGCGGGTCTGAATCCGGGAGCGGCTCAGATTCCCTCAGGGTGCGACGAGGGCTCGAGCACCCGCTCGGTGAAGCCCGGCCCCGACCACGTGACATGGAGGCTCGCGGCCCCGGCCTCGTGGGCGTACCGGACGATGACTGTGTGGCCGCGACCCGGCTCGAGCTGCGCCGTCCCCGACGCGGTCCCGCGCCCGGGCGTTGCCTTGGACACCACCAGGATGGCGTCGACGACGACCTCCACCCGCCCGTCGCAGTCGGCATGGAACGTGTAGGCGCCCGCCGCCGGGGCGGCCACCGTGCCCCGGTACTCCACCGAGAAGTGCTCCTTGGGCACGCCCGCTGAGGCATCCGGGGAGCCGGTGCCGTCCTCGTCGCCGAGGTCGAAGTCGATCATCGGAGTCACCGAGGACTTGGCCAAGTCGCAGAAGGCATCGTCCTTGAAATAGCGCACCGAGTAGAAGCGCGCCCTGGCGAACCCGTCGGCCCCAAGAAGGGCCCGGGCGTCGTCCAGCGACCAGGGATGCCCGTCCGGGTACACGATCCCGTGGAACGGCTTCGCAGTCTCATCCTTCCTCGGTTTCTCGCGGTTCTCGTCCCAGGCGAAGCGGCAGTTGTCACGGCCGATGCCGAACTCCCACATGATATAGCCGGCCTTCCCCTTGTAGTGGGCCACGACCCCGGGCACGTCCTGCCCCTGGCGGTTCATGCATTCCGTGCACAGTGAGTGTTCGTCGCCCTTGATGGCGTAGGCCCCGTACTCGTGCCACGAAAGGAAGTCGGAATAGGGTCCGCCCGAGAACTCGCTTCCGGTGGCCGTTGCCGGGATCTTGGTGCCCGTCTCCTTGATCCATGCCGCGGCGTCGTGCTCGAGGCGCGTGGTCTCAGCGCTCTTCGTCGGCTCGTTGTAGATTTCCCAGAACACCACTCGGGTGTCGTCGCGGTGGGCGCGCACGATGTCCTGGACATAGGCCTTCAGGCGCGGGAGGTTTTCCGCATAGTGGGCGAGGACGTCCGCCCCCGGGCTCACGAGCCACTGGCTGTTGTGGACGCCGTGCAGGGGAGCGGGGTAGCGATAGCTGGCCGACAGGAGCTCCTTTGGCGGCTGGTTCCAGCAGTCGTCGAAAAACACGAACTCTGTCTTGATGCCGTACCGGTCGGCCCTGGCGAGGAAGTCTGCGATGTCGCACAGGAGCGCATCGCGCTTCTTCAGGTACACGTCGTAATGCAGGTAGACGCGGACGACGTTGATCCCGTAGACCGAGGCATAGTGCAGCTCGCGGTCGTTGATCGCGGGATCGTACTCGTCCCACTGCTGGGCCTCGTTGACGCTGCTGGTCGGAACGAAGACCGCCCCCTGTACCCAACGCCAGTCGGCGGGTGCGGCCGCCTGCGGCGCGAGGGCGGGTTTCTGCGTGGTGACGCATCCGGCGAGGAGGCAGGAGGCGAGGGCGACGGCGGTCGGGAATATCTTCACAGCGATTCGGGTTGGGGCATTTTTTGGGGGGCGGTGCGGCAACGTTCACATGGGAAGCGAGCATCCTGCGAGCACGTTTTGAACCTCGGCGCGCGCCGTATCCCGCGGCCTTCTGCGCCCGCTCTTTTGGATTGCGGCAGGCGGGGCGCCCGGCACATTGGGCGCGGCAATGGAATCTGCCCTCCCGACCGCGGGTAAACCGCCGGACCTTCCCGGCCGATGACTCCTACTGCGGGTTCATCGCACTAGAAATCATCATGTCCCTTTATCTCTGGATTGCCATCGGAAGCGCCCTCGGCGGCGTGTCGAGATTCGCGCTCTCGGGCTACGTGGCGCACCACTTCGGTGAGACGTTCCCCTGGGGAACGCTTATCATCAATGTCACCGGCTCGTTCGCCATCGGCTTCTTCTACACGCTGACCGCCCCGGACGGCCGCTATGTCGTCGGTCCCGAGGGCCGCCAGTTCTTCATGACGGGAATCTGCGGCGGCTACACGACCTTCTCCTCCTTCAGCCTGCAGACGCTCAACCTGGCTCGGGACGGGGAATGGTTGCGGGCGGGTGGCAACGTCGCGGGATCCGTTGTAATATGCCTTCTCGCCGTATGGCTTGGGCACGTCGCCGCAGCCTTGCTCAATTCAATCAAAGGGCCATAACCATGGATATTCCGACAGACTCCATCCTCCTGAGGATCTTCATTGGGGAGACGGCCCGCCACCACCAGCTGCCCCTCTATGAGGCGATTGTCCTGAAGGCCCGCGAGAGGCACCTTGCGGGCGCGACCGTGCTCCGCTGCGTGATGGGTTACGGCAAGTCGAGCCGGCTGCACACCAGCAAGATCCTGCGCCTCTCCGACGACCTGCCCCTCGTCATCGAGATCGTCGACAGCGAGGAGAAGATCAACGCCTTCCTTCCGGAGCTCGACACGATGATGCCGGCGGGCCTCGTCACGATCGAGAAGGTGCGGGCGCACTTCTACGGCGGCTCCACGCCTTCCTGACGCCACCGTGACGGTATCACGCGTGAGGGTTGTCGAGAACGGTCTGCGCTGCCGCTGCCCCAACTGCGGCGGGCGAAGGCTTTTCCAGGAGGGGCGGCTCTTTAGGGTCAATCCAAGCTGCCCAGACTGCGGACTGAAGATCGAGAACGGAGACGGCGCCTTCTTGGGGCCGTTCGTGATCAACTATGCAGTCACGGCCTTCGGCGTCGTCATCCCCATTGTGGTCCTGTACGCGCTCGGCAAGATCGGTGCGGTGGCGACGCTGTCGCTCGCGTTTGCGGCGGCCATGATCGTCCCGCTCCTGCTCTACAGGCTGTCATGGGGCTGGTGGCTGATGGTCTACTATTTCTTCCTTCCTGAGAACCTGCCGGCAAACCTTGGGACGGACCTGCCCGACGACGAGTGAGGCCCGCTCACTAGGGGCGAACACAATGAATAACCCCCAGGACGTCGATGTGCCTGCGGGAACACAGGCGAACGACGAGGCCTCGCTTTCCCGCCTGCCCGAGGTCTGTTCCGTCTTCCTTCGCCTGGGGCTGACCTCCTTTGGCGGCCCCGTCGCCCACCTCGGCTACTTCCAGAGGGAATGCGTCGATCGGCGCCGATGGCTTGATGACGCCGCCTACGCCGACCTGGTTGCGCTCTGCCAGTTCCTTCCGGGACCCGCGTCGAGCCAGGTCGTCTTCAGCCTCGGGATGAGGCGCGCGGGCTTAGCGGGCGCGCTGGGAGGATCGCTCTGCTTCATGCTCCCCTCCGCCGTGGCGATGATATGCCTCGCCTACGGCGTTGAGCAGGTTGGCGGCCTCAGCCGGTCCGGCTGGCTCCATGGCCTCAAGCTTGCGGCCGTAGCCGTCGTCGCGCTCGCGGTCTGGACCATGGCGCGCAAGCTCTGCACCGACTGGCTGCGCCGCGCCATGGCGGCGTGCGCCGCCTGCGCCGTGGTCCTCTGGCCGGGGCCGATAGCGCAGGTGGGAGCGATCGCCGCGTGCGCCCTGGTCTCGTGGTGGATTGGCGGCGCCTCCGCGAAGGGCGGCGAACCGGGACCGGGCATCGGCCGCGGGCACCTCTGGGCGGTGGCTTCGCTCGCTGCGTTCGCGCTGCTCCTTGGGGTGCTTCCGCTCATGGCGGGGGCGCAGGGGGGACGCGTCGCCGTGTTTGACGGGTTCTACCGCGCCGGGGCGCTCGTCTTCGGCGGCGGCCACGTGGTGCTGCCGCTGCTCAGGGCCGAAGTGGTTCCGCGCGGATGGGTCGGCGACGACGCCTTCCTCGCAGGTTACGGCGCCGCCCAGGCGCTTCCGGGGCCCCTCTTCACCTTCGCGGCCTATCTGGGGACACTGATCGGCTCAGGATCCCATGCTTGGGCCACCGGCGTCCTCGCCTTGTTCGCGATTTTCCTTCCTGGCTGGCTGATCGTCGGGGGGGCTTATCCCTTCTGGCACGTCCTCAGGGGCAGGGGATGGGCGCGTGCCGCCCTGGGAGGGGCCAATGCCGCCGTTGTGGGCATCCTGCTCGCCGCGCTCTACCAACCCATGTGCACGGAGGGAATCCGGGACGCGCGCGATGTGGCCGCGGTAACGGCGGGAATCATCCTCCTTGCGCTCGCGCGCCTACCGTCATGGGCCGTGGTCGCGGCCATGGGGGCCGCAGGCCACTGGATCCTGCATTAGGCCGCCTTTCGGGCGTACCGGTGCACCAGGAAATAATAGGCCGCTCCCAGCACGAGGCCCGCGCCGGTGATCCAGAGCGTGACCTCCTTCAGCTCGCCGCGCATCAGCCTCTCATCCTGTCCCGCGATGTGTGAGACGTAGACCAGGACCGCGCACCAGAAAAGCGAGCCCGCGAAGGTGTAGACGCAGAACTTAAGGAAGGGCATCCTGATGATGCCGGCGGGTATGCCGATCAGGTGGCGGACGACCGGCAGCATGCGCGAGAGGAAGATGCCAAAGCTGCCGAAGCGCTCGGACCAGCGTTCCGCCGCCTCGATCTTCGAAGGGGTGATCAGGAAATGTCCCAAGTACCTCGCCACGAGGGGCCGGCCCGCGATGCGCTCGCTCCAGTACATGATCAGGGGTCGGCCCGCGGCCCGAGACGCCCAGTACATCGCGCAGGCCCCGATCAGGCTTCCAGTCGCCGCCGCCAGAACGATTCCCGGAAGGGTCATTGTGCTGTTGCCGGCCGCGACGAGGAGCACCGCGGGCGGGATCACGAACTCGCTGGGCAGCGGCACGACGGAACTCTCCAGCGCCATCAGAAAAATGATGTACGCATAGCCTCCCGACTGCAGTGAATGCTGGTAGGAGACGAGCAGGCGCTGGACCAGATCGTGCAAGGGACGATCAGATGTCCGGCTTGGTCTTGCGCAGGCCCTGCACGCGATCGCCGGCCTTCCAGTGGCCACGCTTCTTCAGCAAGTCGATACGCTCAAAACGCTTAAGCACGTTGCGCTTGACGATGATACCGCTGGAACCTTGGAGGCTTTTGTGCTGGGACATGGTGAAAGGGGACGAGAGTTGGGTGTTAAAGGGTTGATGGGGTATCCCCCGGGCCGCCCCAAGACAAGGAGAAATTCGACCTTGACCCCCCCCGTGCGAAGGTCACTTTGGCCGTTTTCGCACCAGAATTCACACTGTCATGAGGGACGACTACATCAAACAAGCGCTGGGCAAGATCACCGATCCGAACGTCCTGATCAACGTGGTTTCACGCCGCGTCAAGCAGCTCAAGAGGGGTAACCGCCCCTTGGTTGAGTCCCTGGAAAAGCTTTTGCCGGAAGATATTGCGCTGCGCGAGATTATAGAGGAAAAGATCAGCTTCGAGGCCGGCAACAACTGAGCGCGGAACGCGCCTCCGGCGCGCCCGCATGCAGTCGCTCAGGCTTCTCCAAAGGACGCCTCCCATGGCTGCGCAAAAGAACAAAGACGCCCCGCGCCTGACCGAGGTCAGGAACGCCAAGGTATTCCGGGACTATGAGGTTGGGGAGCGCTTCGAGGCCGGGATCAAGCTGCACGGGACCGAGGTGAAGTCCGTGCGCTCGGGCAAGGCACAGATCAGCGACTCCTTCTGCAGGATCGACAAGGGGGAGGTCTGGATGTTGGGAGCCCACATCGACCCCTACGCCTTCGGCAACCTTCAGAACCACGAAGCCAAGCGCTCCCGCAAGCTCTTCCTCCACCGCAGGGACATCCGCAAGGTCGCGATCGCGATCGATGCCGGGGGCAAGGCGCTGGTCCCCATCCGGATGTACTTCAAGGGGGCCCTGATCAAGGTCGAGGTGGCCCTCTGCACCGGAAAGAAACTTTTCGACAAACGCGAGGACCTGAAGAAGAAGGTCCAGATGCGAGAGGTGAACAGGGCACTCAGGCTGCGGCGCGGATGAGCATGGCTCCCGATTCGGTAGTCGTGCGCGTACCCGCGAGCACCTCGAACTGCGGTTCGGGCTTCGACACGCTCGGCCTCGCGCTCAAACTCTACAATCAGGTGACGCTGACGCCCGCGGGGGGCGCAGGCGCCGTGCCCGAGAGGCCGTCCGACGCGCGAGCCCAGGTGATGGTCGACGAGGCGGTCTCCTCCTTCGCCGGCGCCACGGGCAGGCGGGGCGGCTTTCGCTACCGCATCGACGGGGAGGTTCCCCCGGCCCGAGGCCTGGGATCGAGCGTCACCGTCATCGCCGGAGTCCTCGCCGGACTGGACAGCCTTTACGGGACGGCAATCGGCCGCCACAGGCTTGTCGCGCTTGCCTCCGAAGTGGAGGGGCACCCCGACAACGCCAGCGCGGGAATCCTGGGGGGCTTCTGTGTCTCGAGGACCGATCCCGTCTCCGGCGCCTACATCGACACCCAGCGCTTCAGCGTGTCGGAGGACGTTGCCTTCGTCGTCGTTTCACCGCCGGTTGAGCTCATGACCAAGGAGTCCAGGGGCGCGCTGCCGCTGTCGCTGCCGTTCTTCGACGCAGTCAAGAGCATCAACAGCGCCGCCTACCTTGTCGCAGCATTCGCCTCAGGGGACTATCGCCGCCTCGCCAGCACGGCGGGGGATTTCATCCACGAGCCCTACCGGCTGCCGCGCATTCCCGGCGGAAACGACGCCATCGCCGACGGGATTGGCGCCGGCGCATGGACGGGATGGCTGAGCGGGAGCGGATCGAGCGTTCTCTGCGTCTGCGAGAAATCCATGTCGAAGGCCGTGCTCTCCGCCATGACCGCCGCCTTCGCGGCCGCGTCCCTGACGAGCGAGGGCAGGGTGCTCGAGGCCGACAACCACGGCCTCACCGTCATCCGCTGATCCCGGGATCCTCAGCCGCGGGCCGCGGGCACATCCATGCCCGGCCAGACCCTGAGGACCGCAGCAGCGAGCGGGCGCCAGCCGAAGGGCTTCTGCAGGCGCATCTTGAGCCTCTTCAGCCTCGCGAGCTCATGCTCGATGGCGTCGAGGTCGTGTCCGGAGATCATGATGAAGACCGCCTGGGGAGCCAGCTTCGCCGCCCTTTGGATGAATTCGACCCCGTCCATCTGCGGCATGAAGTAGTCGGTCACAATCACGGCGGCCTCGATCTCCGGGAGGCCATCCAAGGCATTCTGGGGATCGGTGAAATGCCGAACCGGGCAAGTGAGGTTCTCGCCGATCATCTGCGCCATGAGCTCAACATACGATTTCTCATCGTCGACGATGACGACCGACCGGCTCACCGAGGCTTTCTTCTTCCTGGCTGGCATCAGGGAACGTGGGCGATAACCCGGCACAAACTTGAGGATTTGATGCCTAATATGCAATCCGCAAGACGCTTGCGTTATTTTTAGTGGCGGCAAGAAACGGCTCTGGCCAGTGTAAACGGCACAAGGCGATGATCCACATAGTGCTTTTTCAGCCCGAAATCCCCCAGAACACGGGGAACGTCGGGCGGATGTGTGCCCTGACGCGTTCGCGGCTTCACCTCATCCATCCCTTGGGTTTCAAGATCACGGACCGCAACCTCCGGCGGGCGGGGATGGATTACTGGTTCTCCCTGGACGTTCACGAGCATGTGGACTGGCCGTCGTTCCGGGCGAGCCCGGCCGCGCCCAGGCGGCTGTGGCTTTTCACGACGCGCGTCGTGAAGACTTTCTGGGACGCGAGGTTCGAGGACGGCGACGGCCTCGTCTTCGGCAACGAGGGCAGCGGCGCCCCCGCGTGGCTGCATGACGAACTTGATGGCAAGCGTGTGACCATTCCCCACGCCAATTCCTCGCTCAGGTCGCTCAATTTGAGCACGGCCGCCGGCATCGCGGCCTACGAGGCGCTGAGGCAGATTGGCGGATTTGCGGGCGGCCCACCCATTTTGGGGTAGCCTCCAGCTAGGCGCGCCTCAAGATTCGCGCTCATGAGTGAGACCCGACTCAAAGTTTTTGCCGGCAATTCGAACAGACCCCTCGCTGAGGAGATCTGCCGCACCATCGGCATTCCGCTCGGCGAGGCGACGGTGACGAGCTTCCCCGATGGGGAGACGTTCGTCAAAATTGACGAGAACATCCGGGGCCACGACGTCTTCATCGTCCAGTCGACATGCCCGCCCTCCAACCACCACCTGATGGAGCTGCTGATCATGATCGACGCGGCGCGCCGCGCCTCGGCGCAGCGGATCACGGCGGTCATCCCGTTCTACGGCTACGCGAGGCAGGACCGCAAGGACCAGCCGCGAGTGCCGATCACGGCGAAGCTCGTGGCCAACCTCCTCGTCTCAGCCGGTGCTAATCGAATCCTCACGATGGACCTGCACAGCCAGCAGATCCAGGGGTTCTTCGACATTCCGGTCGACCATCTCTACGCCTCGCCGGTCTTTTTCGAGCACCTCGCCAACCAGAGGAAGGAGTCGCTCTTCGTCTGCTCGCCCGACATAGGCGGGATGAAGATGGCCGCGGCCTACGCGGACGTGCTCGGCGCCAGCCTCGGCATGGTCGCCAAGAGGCGCAAGAGCGCGACCTCGGTTGAGGCCATCAGCGTCGTCGGCGACGTCGCCGACCGCGACGTGCTCCTGGTAGACGACATCACCGAGACGGCGGGGACGCTAGTCGCGGCCGCGGCTATGCTTCGCGAGAAGGGGGCGCGCACGGTGCGTGCCGCGGTGAGCCACTGCATCCTCAATGAAATCGCCTACGACCGCCTCAAGGGCGGCCTGATCGACGAGTTGATCACGACGAACACGGTGCCGATCGACACGAAGGGCCTGCCGGTGACGGTCCTGAGCGTCGCGGGCCTCCTCGGCCAGGCGATCCAGCGGATCAACACCAACGAAAGCATCACCAGCTTGTTTCGCATCAAGGGGTTCTGAAACCCTCACGGTCTCGAAGTTTGTGGAACCTGCCGGCCGGCTGTACGGTCTGCGCCTCTTCCCTCATGAATCAACGTCTCCTCCCCACGTGCCTGTCAGCCTCATTCACGGCCTTGGCCCTCGCCCTGGCGGTCGCCGCTCGGGGCGACGCCGACGTCGCAGCCCCGGTCAAGATGCCCGAGCTCAAGAAGGACTTCACGCCGGTCAACGACGGCAAGCTTGGGATCATCGTGAGCTACGCCGACATCGTTGACCCCGTTCAGACGGAGGTGGTTTCCATCGAGTCGACACGGAGCGTTCACGAGACGGTCAACCCCATCATGCGCCAGTTCTTCGGCGCTCCGGAGGAAGAGGGCGACCACAAGGAGCTCGGACTCGGATCGGGCGTCATCGTCTCATCCGACGGGTTTATCCTCACCAACAACCACGTCGTTGAGGGAGCGGACGAGCTCACCGTGGACCTGTCCGACGGCCGCAAGTTCACGGCGAAGGTCGTCGGCAAAGATCCGAAGACGGACATCGCCGTCGTCAAGATCGACGCCACGGGGCTGAGGGCGGTGACCTTCGCGGACAGCGACAAGCTGCGCGTCGGCGACGTGGTATTCGCGATAGGAAATCCCCTCGGAGTCGGCGAAACCGTCACGATGGGGATCGTATCCGCCAAGGGCCGCAGCGGCCTCGGGATCCTCGACGACGTGCAGGGCTACGAGGACTTCATCCAGACCGACGCGGCGATCAACATGGGCAACTCGGGTGGCGCACTGGTCGACGCGAAAGGCCGCCTGGTCGGGATCAACAGCGCGATCGTCTCTCCCTCGCGGGGCAACATCGGCATCGGCTTTGCCGTGCCGGTCAACATGGCGGCCAGCGTCATGAAGAGCCTGATCGAGACGGGAACCGTCTCGCGCGGCTACCTGGGTGTCACCGCGGACCCGATCACGCCCGACATCGCCGAGCAGGTCGGCCTGCCCAAGGACACGAAGGGCGTCATCGTCACGGACACCGGCGCCGACAGCCCGGCGGAGAAGGCCGGCATTCGCCGCCGGGACGTCATCCTTTCTGTCAACGGCAAGCCCATCCAGAGCCACGACGAACTCCGATTGACGATTTCCCAGATGAGCCCGGGGAGCAAGGTGGTCCTCGATGTCTCGCGCGACGGCAAGAGGATGACCATCAACGCGACGCTCGCCCAGGTCGCCGACAAGCCAAACGAGCTCCTGTCCGGCGTCGAGGTGGGCAAGCTCTCTGACGACGTGCGCCGCCACCTGGGCATCGACCCGCGCATCACCGGTCTGCTGGTGACCTCGGTCGACGAGAAGTCGGACTACTCCGAGAACCTCCCTGTGGGCTCGATAATCATCGAGATCAACCGCACGCCCGTCGACGACGTTACGATCGCCAAGGCGCTCATCCATTCCGGCCACAACCTGCTCCTGGTATGGTACCGCGGGCTGCAGCGGTACCTGGTTGTGACCAAGCCCTAGCGGGTTCTCAGCTGCCGGGTTTCTCGACGGGAATCCGTGCCAGGTCGGGGGGCACCGCGTCGGCGGGATACGTCGGGAAGCTCAGCTCGAGAAGCGACACCGAGGGGACGTCGAAGCGCGCCTGACCGGCACTGCGGTCCACCAGCATCGCGACTGCCGCCACCTCGCCCCCGGCCTTGCGCACGATGTCGAGGCACTCGACGACGCGCCCGCCGCGAGTCACGACATCCTCGACCACGAGAACCCGTTCGCCGGGCGCGAGCGTGAAGCCGCGGCGCATGACGAGCACGTTGTTCTCCTTCTCGGCGAAGATGTAGCGGGCGCGCGCCTGGCGCGCCACCTCCTGGCCGATCACGAGGCCGCCCATGGCCGGTGCGAGGACTGTCGAGAAGCTCCAACCCTGCCGGAGGATCTTCGCCACGAGCAGCTCGGCCAGCCGCTCGACGGCGTCCATGCGCTGGCACACCTGTGCGCACTGGAAATAGTGGCCGCTGTGCAGCCCGGAGCGGAGCACGAAGTGGCCGGTGAGCAGGGCGCGCGTGCGGGTGAAGATTTCGAGTATCTCCTTTTGTGACGAATCCATGTCCGCGCGAGTCGAGACGCTTCGGGCGGCGAGATCAATTCTTCTGCGCTCCACGAAGCGTTGAAAAATGGTGGCGCAATGGATACAGTTCGGCAGTTGGCTACCTAACACACCTTGGCGCCCACGCTCCAGATCCCGCTAGAAGACGAACTCGGCGACGTGCTCGAGAAGGCCATGACTTGCGCCGGTCTTACCCCGGAGACGCTCGCGGCGAAGGCCGGAGTCCCCGCGTCCCTCATCTTCGACGCCATCGACTACAGGCCGGAGCTAGGACCTGCGGAGTGCGGGCGGCTGGCTTCGGCGCTCGGCCTGAACGAGGTGGGCCTGTGCGCGCTCGCCTCGGGAATGTACCCAATGCCCGGGTACGATGGTCTGCCTTTCCAGATGTGGCCCCTGAGGATGCCGCACGGCATCGGCGTGGTGAATGCGTACCTGGTTCAGGGCGACGATCCGGGCCATGGCATCTTATTCGACGCCGGCCCAGGTTCCTCGGCGCTCGAGTCGGTCTGGCCCGCGGGCGTGCGCGCGGTCGACGCGATCTTCGTAACCCACGTCGAGACTGAGCACATCGGCGGGCTATCCTGGGCCGCGGAGCGCTTCGGCGTGTCGAGCGCGTACATCCCCGCGGGGGCCAGTTCGCCGCTGGGTCGACCCCTGGGCGAGGGCGAGACCGTGGCCCTCGGATCGATCGATGTCACCGCCTTCAGAACGCCTGGGCACTGCGCCATGCACAACTGCTACCATGTCAGGTCCCGGTCCGTTGCCTCGGCGCGAACGCTCCTCATTTCAGGCGACCTCGTGTTCGCGGGTTCGGCCGGCGGCCCCTACTACTGCCACAAGCAGCTGCGCGCCCACTTGCGCCGCGTGCTCTCCGCCGTTCCCTCCGACACCGTCGTGGCGCCCGGCCACGGTCCGATCACGACGGCTGGAAACGAGCTGCGCTACAATCCCTTCGTCTCCTGACGCCGCCGCCTAAGGCTCGTCGACGATCAGGGCCACGGCCGACGCGTTGTCGGGACCGCCGCGCTGAACGGCAAGTTCCGCCAGGCCCCGGGCGATGGCCAAAGCCGTGCCCGCCTTCTCCGTGAGGTCTCGTATGTCGCGCTCGGAGACCATTCGCGTTATCCCGTCGGTGAGAAAGAGGTAGCGGTCGTCCTTCATGAGCGGCAGGTCGATCAGGTCCACCTCGGGCGGCAGGGACTGCCCGATGCACCGGGTCAGGGCGCCGCGCTGCGATTCGCTGTAGTAGACGACCTCGCCGAGCGCCCGCCGCCTGCGGGCCTCGTTCTCCACCGAATGGTCCTCGGTCAGGCGGATCAGCTCGCCGTACCGCAGCGAGAAGGCCCGCGAGTCCCCCACGTGGGCGAGGCGCAACCGCGACCCGCGAATGTAGCCGATCGTCAGCGTGGATCCGATTCCGAGACCGGGGCTGATGCGAAGCCCCAGCCCGGCGACCGCGTCGTTCGCGGCGGTGACAATGGCCTTCAGGTCAAGCTCGCCCTCGCGCGGGGCCGCCCTGACCGCGGCCTCCACTTTCTCGACGGCCATCTGGGCGGCCTCGGCGCCACCGGGAAGTCCGCCTACGCCGTCCGCGACGCCGAAAAGCATGAGCTCCTCATTGAACAGTATGCGGTCCTCGTTTTCCTTGCGGACCTTGCCAATGTCGGTGAAGCACGCGGCGCGGAGGAGTGTCATTGGCAGGGTTCCAAGATAGCCCACCGGGGGTCAGGTGAAAGGACGAAATTGTTCGTCCCTGTTCTCCCTTGTCAGGCGCGTGTAGGACCTCTGGGGAAGGCCCTCGATGAACAGGCGCCCGTAGGACTTTGCGAGGACGCGGCCGTCGAGGATCGTGATGAGGCCCCGGTCCGCCTTGGTCCGGATGAGGCGGCCCGCCCCCTGGCGGAACTTGATGAGCGCCTCGGGCAGCGTGAGCTCGCTGAAGGGGTCTCCGCCCCGGTCCCGGATCAGCTCCGACTTCGCCTCGGCGATGGGGTGGGTGGGGGTGCTGAAAGGAAGGCGAGCGATGACGACCTGCGAAAGAGCGTCGCCGGGCACGTCGACCCCGGTCCAGAAGCTGTCGGTGCCGAAGAGCACGGCGTTGCCTGCGTCGCGCATCCTCTGCGCCAGCTCGGTGCGCGAGAGGTCGCCGCCCTGGATGAGGAAGGGCCTGCCCCCCGCCCGCAGGGCAGGCTCCACTATCGCCGCCACCGCCTGCATGTCGCGGTAGCTCGTGAAGAGGACGAGCGAGCCACCGCGGACCCGGGCGCAGCAGTAGCCGATGTAGTCGGCTAGCCCGTCGATCGACGCCCGCGCATCGATCGGCGAGGGAAGGGGGATGTCGGAGGCGATGTACACGCGCGTGTTCCGATCGAAGTCGAAAGGCGACGCGGCAACCTCCGCCGCCGCCGAGGCCGCTCCCACCCTGGCGGCAAAAGGGCCCGTGTCGCCCCCGACGGCGAGCGTCGCGCTCGTGCAGATGACGCTCACGCCGGCCCCGAAAAGGCAGCGCTCAAGCTCGGGCGCGACGTCAATCGGCGCACTTCGCAGTGTGACGATGGTCTGACGGCGGCCACCCTTCTCGGCCCAGTACACGTGGCCCTCATTCGAGAGGCCGAGCCACTCGTCGAAGCCCGCGCGGATGGCCCTCAGCCGGGAGCGCTGCTCCAGCAGCTCGTCGCGTTCGCGGCCCTCCTCAAGCTTGTCCGCGACCTTCGCGACCCAGCGTTCCAGGGCTGCGATCGGCTCGCAGGCCAGGGGCTCGGCCGCTCCGGGCTCGCGCACGCGGACGACCGAGCGCTCCTTCAGGAGGCTGCCGGCAAGGAAGGTGAAGAACAGCCCGACGGCCTCGAGCGCGTCGGCGACCTTCTGGCGCAGCTCGGGGTCCGCGCGCTTGGCGATGATCCCCCTGCGCGTCTTCGGGTTGTAGAGGTGGCGGATCGAGCGCTCGACCCCCAGGCTGCTGAGTGATAGGCCGAATGATTCCTCGGCCACCTCGGGAACGGTGTGTGCCTCGTCCAGGACGACGAAGTCGCCCGGGAAGAGAACCCCCGGGGCCTCCGGCCCAGCCCCCTCCGCCCGCGCACCGCCTGCGCTGATCAGGGAGAACAGGAGGGCGTGGTTGACCACGATCACCTTTGCCGAGCGCACCCGAGCGCGGGCCCGCTGGTAGAAGCAGCGATCGCAGTCGCAGCTGCGCCGCGAGCAGGAGGAGGAGTCAGCGTTCACCGAGTCCCACACCTCGGGGTTGGGCGGGGGATGGAGGTCGTGGCGCAACCCCGTCTTCGTCGTGTCCGCCCAGTCCGCGATCCGCTGCAGCTCGGCGTACCCCGCGTCGTCGAACAGGCTCGCACGCTCCGCAAGCGCGTGGGAGAGGCGCGACGTGCACAGGTAGTTGGATTTGCCCACCAGCACCGTCGACGTGAAGCCCGCGTACGCCGCCAGTTCGGGCACGGCCTCGAACAGTCTGCGACAGAGCGGAAGGTCCTTTTTCTCGATCTGCTCCTGCAGAGAGATCGTGTGCGTGGACACGATCAGTTGCCGTCCGCTGTCGGTCGCATGGATGATCCCGGGAACCAGGTAAGCCAGCGATTTGCCGATGCCGGTGCCCGCCTCGAAGAGGAGGGGGCTGTCGTCCCGGAACGCCGCGGCGACGGCGTTCGCCATGCGTTCCTGGCCCGGGCGGTGCTCGAGACCCAGCGCCTCCTGAAGCCAGCCGTCCTCCGCGAAGGCGTCCGCGGCGAAGCGTGGGGCCCGGCTCGGGGCCGGCGGTGCCGGAGCTGCGTCGTCACGGATGCCTATCATGATGCGGTAGCAGCAAACGAATGGATTGAGCAAGGGCGGGAGCAAATGAAATTGCGAGGTTTCTGCAGGAGTGCATTTTCTTCTCTGTGAACGAGCCCTATGATCTCCGGGAACAATGGGTTGAAGCCCTGGTGCGATTCCTGAGGGAGGAGCCGGGCGTCAATGCGGTAAGACTGGACCCCGGGGCGCACAAGGTCTCCATCGCGACCATCGGCAGGGGAACTCAGGCGGATCTCGAGAAGAGGCTCGCCCAGACCATCGCGGCCGTTGAGGCGGAGCTGGCGACCTCGGGTGGGGCCGCCCAGGCCCCGCAGGGATACCGGCTTCGCAGAGAGGGCGCCGCCACCATCATCGGGCGCGAAACCTGCGAGACAGCCGAGAAGCTTTGGCTGTGGCGGGAGATGCAGTGGCCCGAGATCGAGCACCACCATGGCGCCGTCCACGACGACTGGCGCTCGCTTGCCGTCCTCGCGGGCGGCTGTGCCCTTGCAGGGCTCGCGGGCGCCGCGGCCGGCCTGCTGGTGCCCTCGATTCCCTGGCTGCCCAGGGCGCTCTACGGGGTGGGCCTGCTGGCGGGCGGCTTCGACGCCGCAGTGGATTCATGGGAGAACCTCAAGAAGCGCCGCATCGACATTCACTTCCTGATGCTCGCCGTGGCGATCGGCGCGGTTCTGATAGGCGCCTGGGGCGAGGCCGTCCTGCTCCTGGCACTCTTCTCGGCTGCGGGCGCCATGGAGGGGTACGCACTCGATCGCACCCACCGCGAAGTGAGCGCTCTCCTCAAGAGCGCGCCCAAGCGGGCCCGGCTGATCATGCCCGACGGAACCGAGAAGGAGGTCGACGTCGCGGGACTCGCGCCCGGCGATCGCCTGAGTGTCAGGCCCGGCGACGTGTTCGCGGCGGACGGGACCGTCACTCGAGGCGAGAGCTCGAGCGACGAGTCGACGCTCACGGGGGAGGCGATCCCCGTGGAGAAGCGGGTGGGGGACGAGGTATTCAGCGGCACCATCAATCTCTGGGGCGCTCTGGAGTTCACGGTCACCAAGCTGCCCTCGGAAAGCACCCTTGAGCGCATCATCCGGCTCATTCGCACGGCCCAGAAGATGCGCGCGCCCAGCGAGCGCTTCACCGACCGATTCGGCACCGGATACACCTACCTCGTGATCGGGGGCGCCTTCTCGATGTTCCTGGTCTGGTGGCTGCTGTTCGGCCTGCCCCCGTTCTCGAACGAGCCCGGCACCCGGTCGGCATTCTACAGGGCCATGACGCTCATGGTGGTGGCAAGCCCCTGCGCCCTGGTGCTCTCCATTCCCTCGGCGATCCTGGCCTCGATCGCCCGCGGCGCCCGCCATGGCATCCTCTTCAGGGGTGGGGCGGCCGTGGAGCGGCTCGCCGACGTCGACGTGGTCGCGCTCGACAAGACCGGCACCCTCACCACGGGCGAGCTCGTGGTGGAGCGCATCGAAAGCTTCCCTCCCGGACGCGAGCGCGAGGTGCTGGAAATGGCGGTGGCGCTCGAGTCGAAGTCGCAGCATCCCCTCGCGCGCGCCATCCTGAGAAAGGGCCGCACGGACGGCATCACGCCGGCCGAGGTGGACGAGTTCCGTTCGATCACGGGCCAGGGGCTGAAGGGCCGTCTGGGGGGATCGACGCTCCTGCTCGGTCGCAGGGAACTTCTCGAGGAGGGGCCGCTTGCCGAATGGGCGCGCGCCCTCCCGCCGGCTGATGCGGAGTTTAGCGAGGTGTGGGTGGTCGGCCGGGACGTGCTCGGCCGGTTGCTCCTAAGGGACTCCATCCGCGACGCGTCCGTCGTCGTCCTCGCAAGACTGAAGGCCATGGGCATTCGCACCGTGATGCTCACCGGGGACCGCAGGCATGCTGCCGAGGCGGTGGCCCGGGAACTTGGCATTGACGAGGTCCGCTCCGGGCTGTCGCCCGAGCAGAAGGTCGAGGCCATCCGCGGGCTCCACGACGAGGGCCATACCGTCGCCATGGTCGGCGACGGCGTCAACGACGCCCCCAGCCTCGCAGCCGCCGACGTCGGAGTCGCCATGGGCGCCAGGGGAAGCGATGCAGCCCTTGAGCAGGCCGAGGTCATATTGATGAACGACCGCATCGAGAACTTCCTTGCCGCCCAACTCCTGAGCCGGCGCTCGCGCGCGATCATCCGCCAGAACCTGACGATCTCGCTCGGGGTCGTGATCATCATGGTGATTGCGACGGCGCTGGGCGCCGTGCCGCTGACCGTGGGAGTGGTCGCCCACGAGGGCAGCACGGTCGTCGTCTGCCTCAACTCGCTTCGCCTGCTTTTCGGCAGGTTGCACGCATAGGCCGGGGGCCTCAGTCGCAGATCCAGACCAGGTCGCCCGTGCGCACGTGCTCGTAAAGCTCGATGATGTCAGCGTTGCGCATGAGGATGCACCCCGCACTCAGCGGCTTGCCAATCTCGTCCTCCCGGTCGGTCCCATGGATGTAGACGTAGCGCCGGTAGGTATCGACGGCGCCGCCTTGGTTGACCCCAGGCTCAAGGCCGCGCAGCCACAGGATGCGGCTGGTGATGAGGTTGCACCTGTCGGGGTCCTCCTGCTGGACTTCGTGGAAGTGCCTTCCCGTGGGAATCCGGGACTTGAAGACCATGCCTGGGGGCTGGCCGGTGCCGATGCGTTCCGCGATTTCGTGGAGACCGCGCGGCGTCCCCAGTGAGTTCGCCACATTTGAAGGAGGCTTGGTGGAAGTCGATATTAAATAGGATTTTACAACTTCACCTTTTCGCCGAAATTGCATCAGGGATGAGCCAATTTGCACCAGAAGGACCCGGTCTGCGTGCTTGATGCCAAGAGCAGATCGGCTTTTGTTGAACGACTCCCAGCACGAATCTATGGACAAGACGGCATGCTTCACGGTCGGTATCGTCGGCGCCTCGGGCGCCGTCGGTCAAGAGTTGCTGCGCCTCATCGAGGAGCGCGGTTTTCCCGTTTCCACGCTCAGGCTCTTCGCCTCTGCGCGCTCGGCCGGAAAGTCCCTCAAATTCCAAGGCCGGGACATTGTCATAGAGGAAGCCCGTCCGGGCGTCTTCGCCAACGTCGATCTCGCTTTTTTCGCCGCCGGCGGAGCGGTGACACGCGCCCTGGCGCCTGACGCCGTCAAGGCCGGGTGCCTGGTGATCGACAAGAGTTCCGCCTTCAGGCTAGACCCGAACGTCCCGCTTGTGATCCCGGAGATCAACCCGGAGGAGCTCAGGAACCACAAGGGAATCATCGCGAACCCGAACTGCTCAACGGCCGTGGCTCTCATGGCGATCTGGCCTCTTCACAAGCGGTTCGGCCTCAGACGCTACATTGCAGCGACATATCAATCCGTCTCGGGCGCAGGTGCCGAGGGCGTCCGCGAGCTCGAGGCGCAGGTGCTCGCCCACGCCAAGGGCACGCCCCTGGCCAAGAAGGTTTTTCCGCACCAGATCGCCTTCAACCTGATTCCCCAGGTCGACTCATTCGGACCCGACGGCTACACCGGGGAGGAGACGAAAATGATGCTGGAAAGCCGAAAGATCATGGGCTTGCCGCACCTGCCGGTGTCGGTCACCTGTGTGCGCGTCCCCGTGGTCCGCGCCCATTCTGTTGCAATCAACGCCGAGTTCGAGCGGCCGGTGAGCGTCGCCGAGGCCCGCGAGGCCATTGCGGCGTTCCCGGGCGCCCAGCTTGTCGACGAGCCCTCCCGCCATGAATACCCGACGCCGCTCGATTTCAGCCGAAAGGTGAAGTGCGGGGTCGGGCGTCTGCGCATCGACACTGCGCTCACCAACGGCCTGGCTTTCTGGGTGAGTGGCGACAACCTTTGGAAGGGAGCGGCACTTAACGCCGTCCAGAATGCCGAGCTGATGGCACGTGAGGGCCTGCTCACTCCCAAGGCAGCGCTTTCAGCGGTCTGACAGGATTGGACGCCTAGCTCAGTTGGTTAGAGCACCTCGCTTACACCGAGGGGGTCGGGGGTTCGAGTCCCTCGGCGTCCACCATTCAGCAAGAAGCTATAATAAAGCAACTTAGGAAACACGTTCGGTTGCAATTCGGCTAAGTTACAGCGCCGGTTACAGCAAGCGCGGGCCTGTGCGAGAATGTTTGCGGAGAGGTTTCTAGGCGCAAGTTTCCGGCCGGTCTGCCTTTCCAGCGCGCGCACTGCGATACTTGTCGGCTATGGTGTTCCCAGGACGAGGGGATGCCCTTCCAGGGCCTCTGAGCGTGGCTGTTGACGCCGTGTGAGGGCCTCCTGGCCGCAGTTCGGTAGGACTACTCGCGCCAGCCCAAAGCGGGCTTTGCTTTGCGTTCCTCGCGCGCGCGCGACCAAGCGGATGAGAACTCGGGGGGCGAATCGTCCGCAACGCCCTCGCGCGCGCGCGTAATGGGCCGCGAGGCCAAGGTTCGTTTGCCATCGTGCGCCATGATTTTCGGACGGCCCTCACGCACGCGCGCGCGTAATGCGCACTGAAAACTCCCAAAGCCGGGTCTGAGATCGTGAACGCTGAGCAAGAACCCTCATTATCGCTGCGCTGGCTAGAACGCCGCCGCCTTGGTATCCCCCAGGCCATAATCTCGCGTTCTAGCGGTCCGGCGCGCCACCGGCGGCCCATCCTATGGTCGGGCCAGCCTCGCGCGCGCGCGCGCAAAGGTGTGGCCGAATTCGGGGCCGGGTCGCCCGAATTGCCCTCGCGCGCGCGCGCGTATTGCTTAGCCAGGCAAAAGTTCGTTTGCGGGCGTTCTACAAGGTTCAAGCGATGCCCTCGCGCGCGCGCCCGCGCGCGTACTGTACCGCTAATCTTTGCCGCTTGGCCCCGGCAGTGCCTCGGTAGCGGCAGGAATGTCTGCCTGTTTCTCGCTCTCCCGGGCTTCCATTTGCTGCCGGTGGTCTTTGAATGGGTCGAAGAAGAAGACGGTCCTGCGCCTTGGCTCGTCAGGTTGCACGGCTAGCGTTGGCGTCGGCTTGCCGCAGCCACGGTCAAGAATGGCCATTGAGGCCCGGATGCTCGCCTGGGGATCCTCGCTGCGCATCCAATGGACAAGCCGGCCGAGCGCTTCCTTTGTGTGCTTGCGGGCCTCTTCCTTTACGGATGCGGCGACCTTTGGGCGTCCGCCTGGATTGCCGGACTGGCCTTTCTGCCACGGTTTACCCACCTGCGGCGGCGCTGTTCTTGTGCTGATCTGAGGAGTGACCATGATTCTTAGATTCCGTTAAGAACTTCGCCGACCTTTAGAATCTTTCCGTCAGCCCCTGCCTGAATTTCAGTCTCGGTGCCAATTCGGCCGGCGGTGTGGAGTTCTCTGATTTGCCATTTTGAGAATGGGCCGAGCTTGCGGCCTTCGATTTCGACAAAATAGGTGAGGCCGTTCAGGTCATCAATTTCATCGTCAGCCTTTTCCTCTCCGGCAATACTCCTAGCGGCTTTTTCATCGCCGATTGATGCAGTGAGCTGAACGGCTGTCCCTGATACGGCGACCATCATCATCCCATTGTCTTTGCCAAGTACCAAGTAATAGAAGCGCAGATTTAGCACAGCATCTGCGCCAAGCATTTCGGCTTTGCTGGCACGCCCGTCGAGCGCCCCGGTGACCGTTAAAAGATAAGTGGGTGGATGGTGGTTCCTCTGCCAGTGATGGCAGTGGGAAATTAGAAAACCCAAGGAAGCCACCATCCATGAAGACCTACGACGAGAAGTCGTGTGCGGCGCAAGCCGTACCGACCGAGAACCAAGCGATATTTATGATGCTACTGCGGGACAGTCTCCGCGGGGCCGCGGAACAGATGCTGCGAGAGGAGGTTGAGGAGCTTTGCGGCCGCAGCCACCGGCCGGAGGTCGGAGCGCAGTACAGGCGTGCCGGCAGCGAGAGCGGTGCCTGCCATTCGGAAGGGCGCCGGGAGTCGATCCTACGACCCCGGGTGCGCAAGCAGGTGGGAAACGGCACGGAGCGTGAGCACGTGCTGGTGAGCTACTCGATGATGCGCAGGCCGAGCAACAACGCGGCCTCGGTGGTGACGGCGCTCGGGGCCGGCATGAGCACCCGCAGCCAGGCGTGGGCCAGCGAGGGCGTGATGAGCAAGACGGCCGCCTCGCGCCACTGGATCGAGGCTACGGCGGCCAGGATCGGAGAGCTGCGGGAGCGCGACCTGACGAAAACGGCCTTCTTCGGGCTCATGCTCGACGGCGTCGTCATCGGCAGCGGGGCGGTCGTGGTGATCGCCCTCGGGCTCACCTGTACGGGCGAAAAGGTGGTCCTAGACTTCGAGGTCGGCAACAGCGAGAACGCAGTGGTATGCACGGCGCTCGTCGCACGGCTGCAACGCCGCGGCTTCGGTGCGGTCGCCGGCTGCCGTCTCTTTGCCGTTCTGGACGGCTCTGCGGCCCTCCAGGGCGCGGTGCTCGGGCTCTGGCCGGACGCCCTCATCCAGCGCTGCCTGGTCCACAAGGAACGCAACCTCTACGGCTACCTGCGAAAGGGCGATCACGGCGAAGCTGCTCGGCTGTGGGAGCGCCTGCGCCTTGCCCAGGGTGAAGACGCAGGCCGCGAGGCCCTCGAGCAGCTGCGGATTTTCCTTCTTCCGCTCAACGCCGCCGCCGGCGCCAGCTTGGCCGAGGCCGGCGAGGACCTCATCACCCTGCACAAGCTCAACGTGCCGGCCACGCTCAACCTCACGCTCCTCTCCACAAACGCCATTGAGAACGTCATGAGGAATTACCGAGGCCAGACCGCCAGAGTCTCCCGCTGGCGCCTGGAGACCAACCAGATCTCCCGCTGGACCGCCTCCGCTCTCCTCCACGTCGAGCGCGGCTTCAACCGCATCAAGGGTCACGCCGACCTGCCGGCACTCCTGAAAAACCTCGCCCTGCCGTCGCTCACTTCCGGGGTGGAGGGGCTCCGCCCCTCCACACCTCCCCGAGCTATATAGCTCTTGTCCAATCACCCGATCCCTGAAACCAATCACTACGCCGCCATCCACCCTCCTCTTTTAACGACGCCAGGGACACGCCCGTCGAGCGCTTGTTTACGAGCCTTGTCAAAAACGCCTTCAAATTTCGCACTTCGGCCGCCGAAAACATCAGTGAAAAGAGCTTACAAATCCCGCAAAACGTTGGCTCCAAGGATAACTTCGGCACCAATGACGCCAAGGTATCGTCTTACGCTCTTTCCTTCGACTCTGGGCGTTGTGACGAGAAGCATTGCAAAGGTGTCGGACTCTGAGGGGCGTTACGGAATTGTGTAGGTCACGCCGCGTTTTTCAGTCAATGACCTCAAAGGCCGGTTAATTACACTACAAGAGCGGCGGCAATTGGGTTGTGGTTTTGAGTTTGCTGACGATTGGTCTGACGCTGATTGGCGGCCCGGCGCCGGAGG
>Ga0302320_10000880_pt1 | contig 71587 bp, 58 predicted proteins | sample Bog_T0_3_FD_202130 | JGI IMG/M metagenome (GOLD analysis project Ga0302320, IMG submission 202130) | Peat permafrost microbial communities from Stordalen Mire near Abisko, Sweden - Bog_T0_3 | ecosystem: Environmental > Terrestrial > Soil > Wetlands > Peat | place: Sweden: Abisko, Stordalen Mire... | reverse complement strand
CAGCGCCGAGCGAGCCTTAAGACGGCTCTCAGCCGGAAAGCTTTCAAGCGGCTTCAGCCGCAAACAGGCGACTTTCAGTCGCAACGTCAACCCACCACCTTTAAGGTGGTGGTCGTTGAGTCTGCCGCAAACTGCCTGTGCACCATCCTTGCGACTTCTTTTGTCGCAAGGATGGTGCACAGATCTTTGAAAAGTGGTTGAGGGCGGAAAAACGGAAATCCATCCGGGAGACGAGCATTCCATTCAAGACAAAAACTTCGCGCACTGAGCGGCTGACCGTGTTGTTCGCGTGTACGGCCACTTCGCTGGCTGCCGTCTGGTGGAGTTGGCGCAACCACGCGATGCTCAACTACGGCGATGCGTTGGCCCACCTGCACATCGCGCGCCGGGTCTTCGACTCGCACCAGCCACGTTTCTCCCAATTGGGCTCTGTCTGGTTACCGCTTCCGCATCTTTTGATGCTTCCATTTGTACAGGTCTATGGTTGGTGGGCCAATGGCGCGGCTGCGCTGATTCCGTCGATGCTGGCCTACATCTTTGGCTGCCTGGGAATCTATCGCCTCGCGCGCCGTTGGATGCCACCGACCGCATCCGCCTTGGCGCTGGCGTTCTTTGCCCTCAATCCCAACCTACTCTACCTGCAGACCACAGCCATGACCGAGCCGCTGTTTGTTTGCGAAATGATCTGGGTAGCGCTTTGGATGGTGGAGTGGCGCGCGAGCCTGGACGAGACGTCTGCCGAATCAGTGCCGCAGGATTCCGCTCCGGGCGCTTCCTGCTCTCCATGGTTCCTGCGCAGAGGCCTGGACTCAAGAACACAATCGCCCGCGCAGCGGGACCGAACCGACCGCCTCGAACTCTGTATCGCGGTCGCACTTCTCGCTGCCATTTTTACCCGTTATGACGGCTGGATCATGGCATTGATCGCCTGGAGCGGGGTCGGGATCACGTTACTGCGCCGCCGCAAGCGCATCTCCATCGCGTTCTGGGTTGCAAGTGCCTTCCTCGTGGCCGCGCCGGTTGTCTGGTTCGTTTATAACCAGCTTTCTTTTGGCGACTGGCTGGAGTTCATGCGCGGCCCTTACTCCGCCAAAGCCATCGAGATCCGCACCGCCAGCCACGGCTCAGGACCACCGCACCCCGGCTGGCATAACCCCTGGGTCTCGCTGCTCTTTTTCGTCAAGGCCGCGGAGATGGACACCGTCGCCGCTGCTTGGGGCAATTCCCTGCTCGCCGTGAGTCTGCTCGGCACAGCATGGGCAGGCTTCACTGCCCGCAAGCGTGCCTTCCTTTGGGCACTGCTCTTGTGGTTGCCGCTCCCGTTTTACGCCTATTCCATTGCGTATGGATCGGTGCCCATCTTTCTGCCTCCCTGGTGGCCGCATTCCTGGTACAACACCCGTTACGGCATGGAATTGCTTCCTGCCCTCGCGCTTGGTTTGGGCTTTGCCGCTCACTGCCTGCTTGCCGCATTCCGCGAGTTCAAGCCGCGTTGGAGTTGGTATTTGGCGGGCGCGTTTTTTGCGCTTTTGATCGTGAACGCCGAAAAGATGGTGCGCGAACACCCCTTGACCTATGTCGAGGGCATCAAGAACCTCGATTCGCGCCGCGCGCTGGAGGCACAGATTCCTCCCGCCTTGAAGGTTGAATTAGCCAAGCGACCCGGCGCTGTGATTCTGATGGAGACCTCTGTCTTTCCCAGCCTGGTGGCGCAAACCGGAATCCCCTTCCGCCAAACCATCAATGAAGCCGATCTGCAGATCTTCCGCGATGCCTTGGCCGCGCCCTCGGCACATGCGGCGCTGGTGCTTGCCTTCGACGGAGACTCTATCGATCTGGCCGTAAAGGCGCATCCGTGTGGCCTCATCCGGTTGCAGAGATTCCATGCACAGGGCCAACCGGCGGCCACACTCTATGCGTCCGACCCGGGCGCTATAGGGTTGTGTCTCAGTAGGTCGATAACCCCGCAGAGCTAGGACATCTTCGATTTGACTATTCACCGTCGACATAAAGATTTGTGGCTTCCCACCCTTTCCGCAGAAGACGCGGAAAGGATGGGGCACGGAGCTCCTTGTGCATACGGGCAAGATCTTTGTTTGGGAATCACTGATTCAAAACGGGGAACAGCGCCCAACCACGCAGACTGGACCTTCAACATGAGCCCCTTCGCGGTGATAGCATCGGGCAAGGACTGAAAATGACTTCGGTACTGGCACAGTTCGCTCAACCCTTCGACTTCGATCGGCTCCAACAAATCGTCGTGGTCAATGGCGCCATTGGGCGCTTGCTCGTCGCCTGTTTTCTGGGCGGCGCGATCGGCCTGGAACGTGAGATCAGCCGCAAAGCCGCCGGCCTGCGCACCAACCTGCTCATCTGCATGGGGGCCGCGTTTTTCACCTTGCTTTCGGCCGTTCTCGCCGGAGATGCCAACCCCGACAAGGGCCGGGTGGCTTCCAACATCGTGCAAGGCATTGGCTTTCTGGGCGCCGGACTCATTCTGCATAATCGCAGCCGGGTCAGCGGACTCACCAGCGCCGCCACTGTTTTTGTGGTTGCGTCCATTGGCATGGCCTGCGGTGCGGGGCTTTACGGCGCCGCCGCCGTCGCCGCGCTGATTGTGATCGTCGCCTTGGAACTGGTTGGCCTGATGGAGCGCCGCCTGAACCTGAAGATTTACCCGCTCATTTACGAAGCCCGAGGAACCGACCAGATGTCCATGATGGGGTCGATTCTGAAGGCTATGGACCTGGCCCGCGAACATCTTGCCGGAGTGGATCGCGACACCATCGGTACACTGGAAAGAATCAGCTTTACCATAACGGCGACCAAGAGAAAGCACGAACGGCTCTGCAGCAACCTGCTCGACGAACCCGCCATCGACACGCTCCACACATTCCGCGACCCGGAGGAAGATTGATCCCTTTTACGAAAGCGCACGCCTGCGGCAATGATTTTTTGATTGTGACCGAAGAAGCAGCCCAGGGCCATGACTGGGCTCAAGTGACACAGCACCTCTGCCAGCGCAACACCGGCATCGGCGCCGACGGCATCGAATTCTTCACGTGGACCGGCCCTCGTTCCGGTCGCATCAAGCTGTACAACGCCGATGGGTCGATCGCCGAGATCAGCGGCAATGGCACCCGCTGCGTGGCCGCCTGGATGGCCCGCCAGGTTCAAGCTCAAGCCGGCGACGAATTCACGATCTCTACGGACGTCGGAGTGCGGGTCTGTCATGTGAATGCCGTCAGCGTCGAAGGGGAATACACGGTCCAAGTCACCGCAGGCATGGGAACGCCCGTCTTTGCGCCGCGCACCGTCATCCTTTTCAACGGACTCCAGATAGAGGGCGTCGTAGTCTCCACCGGAAACCCGCATTTCGTCATCGTGGTGGACAATGACGAATTCAGCGTCTACGGTCATAGCTGGCAGAGTATCGGCGAGGAGATTTGCGTGCATCTGGATTTCCCTCACCAGACCAACGTAGAATTTCTGCGTATTCACGGTCCATCGGAGATCGAGATCCGCATCTTTGAACGCGGCGTCGGACCCACCTCTTCCTCTGGCACCGGAAGCTCGGCGACCTCCACCGCGGCGCTGGCTTTGAATGGGTGCACCTCGCCGCTGAATGTCGTGGCTCCCGGAGGCCCACAGACTGTTGCATGGGACGGCCCCGGCACGGAACTTTATTTGACAGGTCCGGCCGCGCTGATCGCCCACGGAGAGGCGTGGTAAGTATGGCTTCGTTGTTCAGGCCCAAACGTGCTGCTGCGGCCAATCCGTTTCAAACCCTGGTGCCGGTGCCCAGGAATGCGGGCATCAGCATCATTGCGCCGGCTTCTTCGGCCAAGGTCGAGGTGGCGCAGCTGGGCCTGGGAAGGCTGCGTACCATGGGTTTCATTCCCATTCTTGGGCCCCATGCCTTCCAGAAGGGACCGCTTTATTTTGCCGGGACTACTTCGCAGCGCCTCAGCGACCTGCACGCGGCATTTGCGGATGAAAACTCCCATGTCATCGCCAGCCTGCGCGGGGGATATGGCTCCAACTATCTGCTCCCCGGGCTTGATCTGGAATTGATTCGTTCTCACCGCAAGCCTTTTCTCGCCTACAGCGATCTGACAGCAGTCCAGTGTTACCTACTCGACCAGATCGGGCTGCACGCCTTTCATGGCCCCATGGTGGCGACCGACTTTGCGCGCGAAGCGGGCGTCGATGTCCCCAGCCTTCAATCCGCGCTCTCTGGCAATGCCTATAGCGTGGGTGCGCCCGAAGGAATGCGTGTATTGAAGACCGGCCCGGTGGGCAAGCCTGCCAAGGGGGTCTTGTATGGGGGGTGCCTCAGCATTCTGGTTTCGCTGCTGGGCACACCCTGGGCACCCAAGACCGAAGGCAAGTTGCTCTTCCTCGAAGACACGGGGGCCAAGCCCTATCAGATCGATCGGATGCTGTGGCAAATGCGCAACGCGGGCAAGCTTGAGGGCTGCAAGGGAGTCATCTTTGGAGAGATGTTTGAGTGCACCACCGGAGTGACTGCCAACCTGCTCGATGAAGTGATCCTGCAGCATTTCGAAGATATCGATATTCCCATCGTCATCGGACTGCGCAGCGGCCATGTTTCACACCACAATGTCACACTGACCTTCGGCGTCGAGGCCGAATTGACTACCGGCACACCGCCGCTGCTCAAACTGCAAGGAATTCAATGAACGCAAGCGATTCAGGCGCCCCACAGCCGCGTCATATTCATCTCAGCGGAATCTGCGGCACGGCAATGGCCTCTCTGGCCGGGCTCTTGCAGTTGCAGGGGCACCGCATTACCGGTTCCGACAAAGCAGCCTACCCGCCCATGAGCGACCAGCTTGCGCAGATGGGAATTGCGGTGATGGAGCCCTATGCGGAGGCCAATCTGGATCCGGTTCCGGATCTGGTGGTGATCGGCAACGCTCTCTCGCGCGGCAATCCCGAGGTTGAGCGCGTGTTGGATGCGCGCATTCCCTTCACCTCCATGGCGGCCCTGCTTCACGAGGAATTCCTGCCCGGTCGCGAGTCTCTGGTGGTTAGCGGAACCCACGGCAAAACCACGACCACCAGCATGTTGGCCTGGATCTACCAGACCGCCGCGGCACAGACACCCGCGCTCGAGCCTTCGTTTCTGATCGGCGGCGTGGCCGAGAACTTCGGCACCAGCTATCAACTGCGCCCCACCCGGACCTTCATTCTGGAGGGCGACGAGTACGACACGGCCTTCTTCGACAAGGGTCCCAAGTTCCTGCACTACTTTCCGGACGGACTTATCCTGACGCATGTCGAATTCGACCATGCCGACATCTATGCTGACCTGAATGCCGTGAAGACCGCCTTCAAGCGCCTCGTGAACCTCATCCCCCGGCGTGGCCTGCTAGTGGCCTATGATGCCAGCGAGAATGTCACAGAGTGCATTGGCCACGCCCTCTGCCGCGTCGAGCGCTACGGCTTCGACCCCGCTTCCACCTGGCAGATTCGCAATCTTCGCCAGGATGGCGGCCTGAGTCGCTGGGAGATCTGGCAGGAAGGCGCCCTTTGGGCCGAAATGGAAATGCCCATGGCCGGCGAGCATAACGCCCTGAACGCCACTGCCGCCGCTGCGCTGGCCGCAGGCCGTGGAGTGAGCAAGAAGGCCATTCAAAAAGCACTGGCCAGCTTCAAGAGTGTGAAGCGGCGTCTCGAAGTGCGCGCCTGCATCGACGGCGTCACTATCATCGACGATTTCGCTCACCACCCGACCGCCATCCGCGAGACCCTGCGCGCGCTGCGCAGCGTTTATCCGTTGGGACGTCTTTGGGCAGTGCTGGAGCCGCGATCCAATACCCTGCGCCGAAAGGTTCTGGCCGACGACCTGGTCGCCAGCCTGCGTCTTGCCGATAAAGTTCTGCTGGCGGGCGTCTACCAGCAGCAGCGCATTCCGGAGGACGAACGCCTGCACCCAGAAGAGGTCGTTGCCGCGCTCAACGCTGCCGGAACCGACGCCAAGCTCTGCACGGATGTCGATTCCATTTTGGACGAAATTGTTCCCAAGCTGGCTTCCGGGGATGTGGTAGCGATTCTCTCCAACGGCGGTTTTGACGGAATCTATGAAAAACTGCCTGCTCGGCTCGAAAAGCGTCCCCAGGAGCGCAACCGGTAAACTGGTTGAAGGTCCCTTATGATTCCTGCACTGATTCTGATCACCACGATTGTCGTTCTCTCCATCCCGACTGCCATCTTCTTCATCCCGCTGGCCATGATCACCGGCAACGTCATGCCGCTCTACCGGGTGTCGAACATGATCGTACGCACGTCGTTCCGGCTGGCCGGCATTCGCGTCGTCACCGAGGGCAAAGAGCGCATTCCGGCAAATGTCGCGTGCATCTTCATGAGCAACCACCTTTCAAACCTCGACCCGCCCGCGCTGATTCCGGTGATTCCCAACCGTACGGCCGCCTTCAGCAAGCGCTCGATCATGAAGATCCCCGGTCTGGGCTACGGCATGAAGCTAGCTGACTTCATCCCCGTCGACCGCGCCGGCAATGTGGAGTCCGCGCAGCAGAGCATCTCCGCAGCCCGCGCCGTGCTGGCCAAGGGGACGCACATTACGACATTCGTCGAAGGCACGCGTTCCAAGAACGGCCGCATGTTGCCTTTCAAGAAAGGCCCCTTTTACCTTGCCAAGGAGACCGGCGCGCCGTGTATTCCCGTCTCCATCTACGGAACCGAGACCATGATGGCCAAACACAGCCTGAAGCTGCATCCCGGCATCGCGCACGTGATCTTCCACGACCCGATTTACCCCGCCGACTATGAGACCCGCGAAGATTTGTTGAAGGCTGTCCGCGCGTCGATCGCCTCCGGGTTGCCGGAGTGGATGCGCAACTGAACCGTCGTGTCCGGAGCCAACGCTACAGTTACGGATGACAGTGACGGAGGGAGCAGGGGGTTTTAACCCCCTGAAGACAGGCACGATCTCGCGGCATTTAGGCCCGGATTCAAGGATGGCGCACGGAAGGATTGATCGCTCTCAAACCGAGAACGCTACGGCTGTACGATGGCGTTGTACCCGTCGCCGAGCAGCTTCTGCCGCCATTTTCCCGCTTCGTCGCGGCTGGCGAACGGCCCGATCCGGACGTGGATCAGATTGTCGAGCACATCCCGGCTGGCTGTGACCCGATAGCCGCGCTTGCGCAGCGCACCTTCCAATACCTGGGCATCTTCCTGGTGGGATACTGCGGCAATCTGCACCATCAGCGGCGTCGTACTGGAGCCGGTTCGCAGGGAAGACGATTGCGCAGGTGAGGAGCGCTCCACCGCGCGCGGCTCCGCGCCTGAGGTTTGATCGGGCGAGGAAGCGGGGTGGGTATCGGCATAGGATGCAACCAGCTTGGCAGCTTTGCCCTGCGTGGTTGCCGACGGTTTGGGCTTGGCGTTGTCCGGCGTCGCATCCTTTGGCTTTGCGGCGATGGGCGCTGCCGGGTCCGCCACTTTCGATGCACGGCGCCCCATCGAATATCCCACTCCAAAAAAGAGCCCACACAGCAAGACCAGACCAGACAGAATTCCCAGCAAGAGCTTCGGACCAAGAGTCAGTTCCGTGTCATGCTGCCGGAGCAGGGGCTCAGGTTGTTCGTCGTCAAACTCTTCGTGCATTTCCAAATCTCTGGTCCTCGAAACTTCTGGGAACAACTGATCTGGCCCGTCAATGCAGACGCTCCTTGCCTCATCCATTCCTCGCTTTCTGAGGAAAGGGTGGGAAGCCCATCACACTCCTGAAAGGCTGAATAAATCTTTGCATTCCGCATGGGCGACAACAAATCTTCCGGTCACAGAAGTGAAGCAGTTCCCCGATTCACATGCCCTTTGCCCAACTTCAAAAAGCGGCTTTTGTTGTGGAAAAAGCCGCCTTCGATTGACGGTTCCGGGAGTGCGACAACCGCGGAGGCTCTCTAATCCGCAGCTACTTCTTGTCTTCCACTTTCCCAGGAAGAGCCGCCATTTTGTTGAAGAGTGTCATCAACTCAATAGGAAGCGGGAAGACGATGGTGGTGTTCTTCTCCACGCCGATCTCGGTGAGTGTTTGCAGGTAGCGCAACTGCAGGGTCATGGGCTCCGTCGCCATCAGGGCAGCCGCATCCACAAGCTTCTGCGCGGCGTTGAACTCGCCCTCAGCATGGATGATCTTCGACCGCTTTTCGCGTTCGGCCTCGGCCTGCTTGGCCATGGCGCGGAGCATCTGCTCGGGCAGGTCCACCTGTTTGACTTCGACCGAAATCACCTTCACGCCGAAAGGCTCGGTGCGCTGGTCGATGATGGATTGGATTCTCAGGTTGAGCTTGTCGCGATGGCTGAGCAGTTCATCCAGCTCCACTTCGCCCAGCACCGACCGCAAGGTGGTCTGCGCAAACTGCGAGGTCTGGTAGACGTAGTTCTCCACCTTGATAGCCGCGTCGTTGGGCTTGACCACGTAGAGCGTCACAACCGCATTCACCTTCAAGGTCACGTTGTCGCGAGTGATCACGTCCTGGGATGGGACCTCCAGAACCTGTTGGCGTAGCGAGATGCGAATGATTTGGTCCAGCGGACGGAAGACAAGGATGATGCCCGGCCCCTTGGGCTCGGGCAGCGCCCGGCCGAGACGGAAGATGACTCCGCGCTCATACTCGCGCAGAATCTTGATGGAGTTGACCAGGTAGAGAACGATGATCGCAATCAGGATGAGAACAGGAATACTCAAGTCAGACATAGGGTTTCCTCACACAGCACGGATTGTACTCCAACTACCTCAACACAGAGCCCTTGGCAGAATCGGCCGGGACTACACGCAACAGATAATCCTGATGCGCCACCACCCGCACCCGAGCACCTGCCGGGACCGGCTCGCTGGCCACCGCACTCCAGATCTCGCCCTCAACCAAAACCCGGCCTTCCGGCGCCTGACCTTCCGGCGCCAGCGGCTCCATGGTTGTGGCCAGTTTGTCGAGCAGGACGTCCGCGCCCAGACGAGACTTCATGCGCCGGGCACGCATGGCCAGCCGTATCAGCAAAACCGTAATCCCCCCAAAGCCCACCCCCACTGCAACGGCCACCCATGGGCTCACATTCATCTCCGGTACCGGGGCGGCCACCAGCGTGAGGGTTCCAAAGGTCAGGCAGACGATACCCGCAACCGCCAGCGCCCCGTGGCCGCCGACTTTGGCTTCGAGCATCAACAGCACCACCGCCGCCAGCAACAGGAGCACGGAAGTGAATCGGATCGGCAGCAGATCCAGCGCAAAGATGGCCAGCATCACCATCAGCGTCCCCAACGCTCCGGGGACGATGGTTCCGGGAGTGTTGAATTCCAGATAGATCAACAAGGCCCCGCCCACCAGCAGCAGCAGCGCGATGTTGGGATCCATCAGCCAGCCCAGCAACTGGTCGCGCAGCGATGCCCGCAGCACCTGCACGCGCGCTCCGGCGAGATGCAGCGTCAGCTTGCTGCCGTCCATGCGGGTGATCTCGCGCCCATCCAGGGTCGCCAGCAACTGTGCATCACTCGAGGCGGTCAGGTCGATCAGGTGCTGCGCCAGTGCTTCTTCAGCCGTGTAGGAGTGCGACGAATGCACTGCCGCTTCGGCAGCCTCGGCATTGCGGTTGCGCTTGGTCACGTAGGAGCGCAGAAAAGCCTCGGTATCGTTCTCGATCTTCTGCTTCATGGTCTCGTCGGGCTGCCCGCCAAACTCCAGCACCGGATGGGCCGCACCGGCGTTGGTGCCGGGCGCCATGGCGGCGACGTCGGCCGACTCCAACAGAAAGAATCCAGCCGATCCCGCCCGAGCGCCCGCCGGCGAAACGTACACAATCACTGGAACGCGCGAACTGAGAATCGCTCCGGCCATGGTGCGCGTTGAGTCGAGCAGCCCTCCCGGCGTGTCCAACTCCACCAGCAGCGCATGGGCGCCATCGCGATTGGCGGTGGCCAGCGCCCGGTCCAGTTCGCCCGCTGTAATCGGCTGGATGGTGTCGGACAGAACCAGTTTGTCGACGAAAGGCTGTTCGGCAAAGGCAGGGACCGCCAGCCCTGCCGCAACCAGACAAATCGAACTCACGACTCGAGCCAACTGCTGCATCATGGCTTGCTCCTTTTGAGCTCCTACACAGCCCCAAATGCTCCGTGCCCCATCCTTCGCGCTTTTAGCGAAGGGTGGGAACGATCAGGCCCTTTCGTGTCGAGGGCCGTTCTTCCCGACAGATCGCTCCGCTTCACGAGCCGGGGGAGGGCCCCGCTCTCACGTCGGGAACCCACCATCCAGATTCTCGGCTTCCCACCCTCGCGCGCAAACCCCTGGTGCGCAACGAACCTTCTACCGGCGCGAGGATGGGGCACGGAACCTCTGTTCCTACAAGACAAACAAAACCCGGCTTTACTTCTTAGCTCCGCTTTTGAGATCAATCTGCCGCTTCAACTCGATGGCTGGCGCACTGGTCGAATCAATCCGCAAGGCAGCCTGGGTCTCGTCGTTGGCCACGTCCAAATGGTCTGCGGCAAAATCCAGCCTTCCCAGCACAAGATACGCACTCACGGACGGCAGCAGTTCCAGCGCGGTGGTCGCTTCGCGACGGGCAGCCGCGACATCGCCGCTTCTCTCCCGCACCTCAGCCAAGGTCGCATGTGCTTCGGCAAGCTTGCCGTCGTCTCCCACTGCTGCGAGAGAGGCGCGTTCCGCCTCCAGTAACAGGCCATGATTCAGAAAATCCCTGGCCTGTGCAGCCAGCCGTTGAGCGCGCTCATGGGGCGAGAGGGCCGCCAGTTTGGCGGTCTCTACCTGGTCCATCATCTGCGCGGCCTGGCGAAAGGCCACGGCATTCAACGTGCGCACGATTCTCTCCAGCGGATCGGAAGCCTTGCCGCCGACCGCGCCTGCGTCAGGCTTCGTCCAAAGGTCCTGCAGATCCTGGGCTTCGATGTCGGTGGGGTGCAGGTGCAGACACAACGCCAACTCACTCAGCGCCTCAGCTTCGTCTGCCCGGCGCTTCAGGCTGACTGCCAAGTTGAAATGATAGTCGGCCACCGTGGGATCGGCGGCAATCGCCTGGCGAAAGAGCGCGCTCGCATCCTTGCCGCGGCGGCTCAAGGCCACGCCTTCGTTGTTGATGACTTCGGGCAACGGGAGAACCTTTGCCACGCCGCGGAAGGCATCCTCAGCCCGGGGATAATCGCCGGAAAACAGCAGGGAAAGCCCGCGGTAAAAGCCCGCTTCCAGGGCGTCCGGATCGCTGGCTCCCACTTTTTCAAAGGCTCGCGCAGCATCCGGATATTGCTGGCCGTTGTACTCCTCGCGCCCCAGCGCCATCCACGCTTGCCCCATATCCGATCCGAGAGTCACCGCTTGCTTCAGGTGCATCAGACGCTCTTGCTGATCCGGTTCGGTAATGCCGCGGATGTATTGCTCGAAAGCATCCAGACGCAGCCCGGTGCTGGCGGCAACAAAGGTCTCCTCGGCCGCATTGAAACGGGGATCCAGCTGGCGAGTCAGCTTCCAGGCGAGCGAGCCGAAGACCGCCGACATGTCGCGCATCTTGCCGCGCGCGGTCACTGCCTCCCCCATGCGCAGGTGAGGCACATCCACCAGCCGCGCTTCGGCGACGATCTCCGGGCCATCGGTGACATAGTTGCCGACCACGATCCAATCGGCGTCGAGCGTCTCCGCGAGTTTCAACGAACTGGCGCGCGAGGGCTGAAAGCCTTGGGGAAGGCCCAGGTGATCGAGGGCGTAGAGCCTGTCTGGGCGGCTCATGGGCGCAAATCCGGCCGAGGTGAACCGGGCGCTCAGGATCTCAGGCGCAGCTTCGCGAATCCACTCGAGGCTTGGCTGTCCACTGCGGTTGTCGAAGGGCAGGACCAGCAGAATCTGGGCTGGCCCGCTCGACCGGTCCAGACTGTGATCGGGGGCGGCGCTTTTTGGCCCCTGGCCAAGGGCATCCATCCCGGCAAAAAAGGCTAGTGAAAGCCCCAGTCCTATTGAGACAGCAGGCTGGCTCATGCGCTGTAAACGAAATGAATGAAAGGTATGCACGACAGGCTGATTATAGGCGTTGCAGACGTTCCGGGAGTAAAAGGGCCAGCCAGCGAGATGAATTCTAAGGGCGGACGGGTCCCTTGACCACGGGAAGCGAATCCGGCCTTGCGCCTTTTACCAGCGCCGCAACGTGATTGATTCGGCCCCTGAATGGAGTTCTGGGCCTCCCGCCCTTTCCGCAGAAAACGTGGAAAGGTGGGGCACGGAAAGTACTGTTCCCACTCCAATCGAATCCGCTCTCGTAGTAGAGCAGATGGGACGCTGTTCACGGCCAATCTTCGATGGGAACTTCCTGCGGCGATTGCCGGAAGGGGTTCTCCGTGGGGTCGGTCGGCGAGGATTCCCCGGTACGAACGCCCCCCGGCGGTGTATTCTCAACCCTGCATGAAACGAATCCTTACCGCTCTAATTCTGATTCCGCTGGTGTTGGTCCTGGTCTTTCTGGGTCCTATGTGGCTGGTCACGTTGTGCGTCGCGGGCGTTGCTTTGCTAGCCGCTTGGGAATATCTTGGTCTGGCCGAAAAGAGCGGCGCCAGCCCTCCGCGCATTGCCGTCCTGGTGGCAATTGTGGGGCTTTTTCTGGGCAATTTCGAGTGGCCCGACCAGACAGCCGCCATCATCGGCATTCTCAGCCTGAGCCTTCTGGCCTATTGCACCTTCTTCAAGTCGGTGCACGATTGCCTGCCTTCTGCAGCCACGGGCATCTTCTGCCTTCTTTATGTTGGATTTACCCTGGTTTCCTTGCCAGCTTTGCGAGAACAGACCAACGGACCATCGCTGGTCACTTTTCTGCTGTGCGCGGTGTGGGCCGGAGACATCGTGGCCCTCTACGTAGGCCGGGCCATCGGAAAGCACAAGCTGGCTCCTTCGCTAAGCCCCAACAAGACTTGGGAAGGCGCAATCGGGTCGGTGCTGGGAAGTCTCCTGGTCACTGGCGGGCTGATCGGACTCGCCCACCTTTTATCAGTGGAGTGGGACTCGGCAAGACTCTCCTATCCTGAAGACATCTGGTATTGGCTCAGCCTGGCGGTACTGATCAATGTCGCTGCCCAGATCGGCGATCTGGCCGAATCGGCGCTCAAGCGCTCTGCGGGAGTCAAGGACTCGGGCACTCTTCTGCCAGGACATGGCGGCGTTCTGGATCGCATCGACGCTTTGCTTCTTGCGGCTCCGGTGTTGTGGTACGCTCAGCTCATTCACTTGCGGATTTGACGCAAATTCAACACCGGTTCCGTCAGGGACCCTAGGAACATTGAAGATTCCCGTGAAACGACTTGCCATTCTCGGATCCACCGGCTCGATCGGAAAGAGTACGCTCTCGATCGTCGAGCAGTACCCGGAGCGTTATGAAGTTGTCTCTCTCGCTGCGGGGCGCAACCTCAACGAAGCTTTGCAGCAGGCTGTTCGCTGGCATCCCCGGGTAGTCTCGATGGCTACCGAGGAGCTGGCCGGGCAGATGACCCAGCTTCTCCTTCATGCCGACCTGGGAGATGTGGAAGTGGTTTACGGCACAGCGGGAACAATTCGCTGCGCCACCCTGACCGAGGCGAATTTCGTGGTCTCGGCCATTGTCGGTGTAGCCGGCTTGGAAGCAACGCACGCCGCAATTCTTGCCGGCAAACCCATCGGGTTGGCCAACAAGGAATGCATGGTCGCTGCCGGCGAGATTCTCACGGCTGCGGCGCGTGAGAATGACGTTCCGATTCTGCCCATCGACAGCGAACATAACGCCGTCCACCAGTGCCTGAGGGTGGGGAAGCACAACGAAGTCAAGCAGATCTGGCTTACTGCTTCAGGCGGTCCATTCCGAGAGCTCCCGCTGGAGCAGTTCGCCGACATTACACCCGACCAGGCTCTGAAGCACCCGACCTGGGTTATGGGACGGCGCATCACCATCGACTCCGCGTCCATGTTGAACAAGGGTTTGGAAGTGATCGAGGCCTGCAGGCTTTTTAATGTTCCTCCCGCGCAGGTGCGGGTCACGGTTCATCCGCAATCGACGGTGCATTCGCTGGTGGAGTACGTAGATGGCTCGATTCTGGCGCAGATTTCGGTTACCGACATGCGTTTGCCGATTCTTTATGCACTGGCTTATCCCGAGCGGCCCGCCTCCAACCTCACCTTCGACCTGACCCAACTGAAACATCTGGACTTCGAACAGCCAGATCTGGACCGATTTCCCTGTCTTCGCCTCTCTTATGAGGCCGCGGAGAAGGGCGGAGCCCACTGCATCGCCCTGAATGCCGCGGACGAGATTGCAGTGGAGGCTTTCCTGGACCGCAAGATCCCCTTTATGGGAATCCCGCGTACAATTGAGAAGGTGCTCGCGAACACGCCCGAGGCGCATCCTGCCACCATTGCTGAGGTGCTTGTGGCCGATCACGAAGCCCGCGAACGGGCTCGGGAATTGGTTGCACAGTAGCCGGGATTGAAACTTGAAATCGAAGCCGGCCGTCACCCTTAGCAGGTAAGTCGGCTCTTCGGCCTTTTGTTCGGCTGGTTTTAGAGGGTTTTTGGAAATGGTGTAGACCGGAGTCTCATTGGCATCCCACCCATACTGTAGAGGGAAGCGGAAAAGATGGGGCACGGGAGTCTACAGCAGGAACAAAAATGCTCCGGCGGACGAGGTTGGAATGCAGGGAATCCTTAACGGTAGATTTTCCCCAGCACGCACATTGAGGTTGAAACCGCACATCTATGCATGAATTTCTAGTCTCGGCCATCGCCTTTATCGTTCTTGTGGGCCTGATGGTGATCGTCCACGAGTTCGGCCACTTCGCCGTCGCCAAGTTCTTCAAAGTGCGGGTTGAAGCCTTTTCATTCGGCTTTGGACCCCGTCTCTTCGGCTTCAAGTATGGCGAAACCGACTACAAGATCTGCCTGCTTCCTTTGGGCGGCTTTGTCAAAATGACCGGTGAGAACTTCGCCGAAGTCGGCGACGCGGCCGCGGGCGAGGCTAATATCGCACCTCTGGACGACCCCGGCGCCTTCACCTCCCATCCCCGTTGGCAGCGGATGCTGATTGGGGTGGCGGGTCCAGCGGCCAATTTCATTCTGGCATTCGTGCTGATGGTCTTCTACTTTGCTTGGCTCAATGAAGTTCCCGACATCCCAGTCACCACCATTGAATGGGTGACGCCGGGATCGGTTGCGGATCAAGCTGGCCTTCGCCCGGGGGATGTCGTTCGCCAATTTGCCTCCGCCGAGAATCCCGACTGGGAGACGTTCCACGACCTGTCTCGCCGCCATCAGGACCAGACCGTCCCGGTGACCGTCGATCGCAACGGGCAGAGGATTCAGACTTCCCTGCCGCTTGCCAACAGCGACAAAGGCAAGGACTTTGATCTGTCCGCTGCGGGCCTCTTTGTGAAGCTTACAGATGGACCCATCGGAGTCGAGGAAGTGGTCCCTGGCGCGCCCGCGGATCAGGCCGGCCTTCAGGCAGGGGATTCCATTGTTGCGGTCGACGGCCACCCCTTCCATACCGTCGAGACCCTCCTGGATTACCTGCAGAGCGGAAAGGGAAAGCCGATTGCGCTCACCGTGGTCCACAAGCAGGACCCGCTGCGAACGATCGTTGCCCACCCGTACGTCCAGGAAAACCAATGGAGGCTTGGCTTCAGGCCCGCGCAGTCGGCAGATCCCGCGGTTCGGGTGAAGCCCCTTTCGTTCGGCAATGCGATTGGCGAATCGAGCAGCTTCACGAGCGAAAACTTCGTAATGATCCTCGACGTGCTGAAGAAACTGGTCACCCATCAGGTATCGATGAAGCAGCTCTCCGGCCCGGTTGGCATTGCCGTGGCTGCCGGTCAGGCGGCCAAGACAAAGTATTGGTATCCGAAGTTTGGCTTGGCTGCGGGCATCAGCATCAACCTGGGCATCCTGAACCTGTTGCCCTTCCCGATTCTGGATGGCGGAATGATCCTGCTGCTGTTGATCGAGAGCACCATCCGTCGCGACATCAACATCGTGATCAAGGAGCGGATCTATCAGGCGGCGTTCGTGGTCCTGATGGCCTTCGTCGCTTTTACCTTGTTCAATGATGTTGCCAAACTGTCAATCTTTACACATCTAAAGCCGTAAAGCAGGGGTCAGGGATCTGTAAAGCAGGGATCAGGAGTCAGGGGTCAGGGATCTGAGAGTCCCGGAAGCTGACTCCTGCCATTTAGCCCCTAAGTCCCTAGTCCCTACCCTGATCCCTGATCCCTGTTAAGAGAGACCTCCGATGCCGGTTACCCACGAAGTGCGGGTCCGTTACGCAGAAACCGACCAGATGGGCATTGTTTATTACGCCAATTATTTTGTCTGGTTTGAGATTGGGCGCGTGGAGCTTCTACGCTCGCTAGGCCTCAATTACAGCCTGATGGAGATCGAGGACCAGTGCATTTTGCCGGTTATCGAGGCGAAATGCCGCTATCGCGCTCCCGCCCGCTATGACGATGAGATCCTGATCGAGACCCGGCCGGCATTGGTTCGCGGGTCGGTGGTGAAATTCGCCTACCGGGAGCTGCGCAAGCCAGCAGACGGAGAAGTACCGGTATTGCTAACGGAGGGCGAGACGGTCCATGTGGTCTGCGACAGTCAACTGAATCGTAAGCCACTGCCGGAACGCTACGTCACAGCACTGCGGAGCTTGATGAACGAGACGGGGAACGAATAGTCGAAGGATTCGAGTGCCGCAAATCGCGCTATGCTGTTTGCCATGAGCCAGAACAGCAGGGATTTCGTTTCCTTCGTGGATCCCCCTCCCACCACTCCGGAGCTCGCGCCGATCCTCGCCGAGCTTTCCGCTCGCGAGCCCATCTTCCATCGTCCCGAATTTGGAACCACCCGCGCCGACTTCGACAACCTTATGGTCGAGGACTACTGGGAGACGGGAGCCTCCGGACGCCGCTATTCCCGCGCGGGCATCCTGAACGAACTGGAGCGGCGGTATTCTGGGCCCTATCCCGATGTCTGGGAGACGAGCGGCTTTCACTGCCGCGAGCTTGCACCGGCCGTCTATCTGCTTACCTATACCCTGCTTCAGGACGGCCAGCGGCTGACCCGGCGGTCGACGATCTGGCAAAGGACAGCGGAGGGGTGGAAGATTGTTTATCACCAGGGAACGATCGTTCAGGATACTTGAGGATGTTGGGGTTTCGTTCACTTTGCTCTTTCGAAGCCGTTCCAGATCATTCTTTATATCTTGGTAGCATCAATAACCTCAGTCGCTTGCCTACCTTGGCGAAATCCGGATCGGCAGACACGAGGGTAGCATTCAGGTGGATTGCCAAGGCCGCAGCGTAGGAATCAGCATAACCCAGCTTGTGTCGGAATTTGATGGTTGCGGCCGTCTCCGCCAAAGCTTCATCCGCGGAAACTGATTGCACGGATCGGCTCATCGCTTTTAAATCTGTGGAAGCCTTGGGGAGGCCCACAAACCGAGCCATCGTATACAGGACCTCGCCCCAATTCACCGCCGAGATGACCAGCCTAACTTCTCCCGACTCAACACCCCGCAGGAAGGCACTCACTCTTTCTTTCCCTAAGCCGTCGGTCAGATAACGGATCACCGCGTTCGCGTCAAGGACGTACACTTTCGCAAAGGGCATTCAGTCTTTCCTCATCCTGACGACGCGACTCTCGCAAATCCTCTTCCAAAGGCAAACCTGCATACGCGCCACAGAGCGCAAGGACCGCCTCAAGGTTCCCCTGCTTCCCGTTGCCAGGTTTTAGGAGGAGGCCATTTCCATGTTTGGAGAAAACCACACGAACGCCTGGCTTCAACCCCAATTCTTCACGGAATTTCGCAGGGATCACCAACTGCCCTTTTGTATTCACGACAGACGACGTAACCATTGCGCCTTGCCTCCCAATAAGAGGAATGTTACTCCCGGCCCGCCGCATTCTCAATGAGGAAGAACTACTTGTCCCGCGCGACGACGAAGTCCGGTACCCAGAGCAGGGCGCGCTTGAACTCCGACTCGGGAAGCGAAGCCAGGGCCTTGCGGCTTTGCTCGGCGTAGCGGTCGGCGGCGATCATGGCGTACTCCACGGAGCCGTTCTTGCTCAGGATCTTCTGGATCTGTTCGCGGCTGGTGCGCTCGAAGCCGCGGTCGTCCAGAACCCTCTGAATGGCCTGCCGATCAGCGGCCGATCCATGGTCGATGGAGTGGATTACGGCGAGGGTGGCCTTGCCCTCGCGCAGATCGCTGGCCACGGGCTTGCCCAGAACCTCTTCGGTCGCGGTCAGGTCGAGCACGTCGTCGACAATTTGAAAGGCTAATCCGACCGCCTTGCCATAAGCCGCCAAGGCTTCTTCCTCTTCTTCCCCGGCTCCGGCCAAAACCGCCCCAAGGCGCATGGATACGGCAAAAAGGCAAGCCGTCTTGCGGAAGATCAGGTCAAAATACTCGGCTTCTGAAACCGCCTTGCCCAGTTTCTGGATTTGGAGCAACTCACCTTCCACCATCTTCTGGGTCAGGCCGATCAGCAGGTCCAGCACGCGCAGGTTATTTTCTTCGAGAGCTACCTTGAAGGCCTGCATATAGAGCCAGTCGCCAGCCAAAACGCACTTTTCGTTTCCCCAGGTGGTGTTGGCCGAGGGGCGACCGCGACGCTTGTCGGCGCCGTCGATAATGTCGTCGTGAACCAGGGTGGCGGTATGCACCATCTCCACCACGGTGCCCAGGCGGATGGCGCCGGGGCCAAAGTAGCCCAGAGCATGCGCGGCCAACAAGAGCAGGGATGGGCGAATTCGCTTGCCGCCGCCCTCGCGCAGATACTCGGCGATCTCGGTGATGGTGGCTACGTGGGAGGCGGCATCGCGGCCCAACTCCAGTTCGATTGCCACGAGATCATCCCGCAGCAGATCGAAGACTTCTCTCGCCGTCGCTATCGCCAATGTACTCAAAGGACTCCGGTTCTCGTGCTCTTCGTGATGCGAAATGCCGATCGGCACGCCGCACCATGATCGGGTGCATCTGTCGCCCACTGGGCTTGCCCGAATGGGGCGCAACTCGTAGGAGTGAAGCTAGAGCCTATTTGGAAATGATGCAGACCGGAAGCTCATTGGCTTCCCACCCTTTCCGCGAAAAAAGCGGAAAGGATGGGGCAGGGAGGTCTACAACAAAAGCAAAAATGCTCTAGTTGGTGCGGTAGTTGGTAAACTGCAGTTCCACTCCCAGCTCTTTGCCGCGAAGCAGGGCGATGATCGATTGCAGGTCGTCGCGGTCCTTGCTGGATATTCTCACTGTATCGCCTTGGATCGTGGCCTGCGCCTTCTTTTTCGAATCCTTCACCAGACGCACAATTTCCTTGGCCTTTTCGATGGGAATACCCTGCTGCAGCTTGATCTTCTGGCGAACACTCGACCCGGATGCCTCTTCCAGCTTTTCGTAGGTCAGATTCTTGAGGGAAATGCCCCGCTTGACCATCTTCTGGCCGAGGATTTCCTTGACCGCCTCGAGCTTGTACTCATTGGCCGAAGCCAACTGGATTTCCTTTTCGCCATCTTCGAGCGAGATTTCAGAGTGCGAGTCCTTGAGATCGAAACGCTGCTTGATCTCTTTCAACGCCTGATCGATGGCGTTGCGGACCTCTTGTACTTCCACCTTGCTGACAATATCGAATGAGTTCTCTTGAGCCATGGTCTTCCTGTCCTCAATTGCGGGTGAACGCCGGCATGCGCAGCACCAGCCGCGGACAATGCCTCTAACAGTTTCCCACGTCAGGGGTGAGGCGCAACAGGCGGACGAAGTTTTTCGTGGTTTCGGCCGCAATTTCCTCTGGGGAAACCCCCTTCAGCTCGGCCAGCACGGCCGCGGTGTGAGCCATCCATGCCGGTTCGTTGCGCTTGCCGCGATTGGGCATGGGCGCCAGATAGGGAGCGTCGGTCTCAACCAGCAGACTATCCAGGGGCAATCGTGCGGCCACATCCCGCAGGGGCTGCGCCTTCGGATAGGTCAGATTTCCGGCAAAGGAGCATAGAAAGCCCATCTCCAGCGATTGCCGCGCCTGCTCCCAACCGCCTCCGAAGCAGTGCATGACCCCGCCCAGGCCGGTATGCCGCCAGTGCTGGTCCAGGATTGCGAAGATGTCGTCCCAGGCGTCAGCGGCTCCCTCCTTCGACCGGCAGTGGATCAGAATGGGGCACTTGCGGCTGGCTGCGATCTCCAGTTGCTGGATCAGACCGGTCCTCTGCACCGGGTGCGGAGCGCCTTCGTGGTAATAGTCCAGGCCGATCTCTCCGCACGCGATCACTTCCGGCTCGGCGAGCAGCCGGTCCAACTGGTCCAGAATACCTGCGTCGACCTCGGGCGCGTTGTGCGGATAAACTCCGGCGCTGGCATAGATCTTGGGAATTCCGGCCCCGCTGTCCGGGTGCGCGTTAAACTCGCGGGCAATCTGGAGCGCGCGGCCCATTCCGGCAGCCTGCTCACCGATACCGATGGAAAGCACCGTGCCGACTCCCGCATTCCAGGCGCGGCGAAGCATCGCCTCGCGGTCGTCGGTGTAGCGTTCACTGTCCAGATGGGCGTGGGAATCGATAAGCAAATCAGACCTCGGGGAGGATGCTAATAGTTTATCGCGCCGATGGTTGGGTCAAGAATCGAGAGTCCCAAATGCGTTACAAACGGATCGAAATCGCTGTCGCGATGCAGCAGTTGAAATCCGCGCTCAATGCAGAGGGTGGCAATCAGGCAGTCGATGGTGGACCGAATGGTGATACCGCGAGTACGCAGAAATCGGTAGTTCTCCGCTGCCTTGATGGCCAGGCCGGCAGAATGATCTGTATAGACAGGCAGAGTCTGCAACTCGTCTCGAACGGTGCGGAAACGCTTTTCATGGCGCATTCCCTGGAGAACTTCACAAAGAATGAGACTGGTCAATCCGATCCGCTCCCGGGTGAGCCACTGATGCAGCCAACTTGCCTCTGCGGAAGGGATCCCGTTAATCGCATCGATCCAAACCGAACTGTCGACGATCACCATGAGAAACCCATCTCAACGCGCTGGGGCTTCTTCTGCTGGGGTGGGATCAACGGGGTTGGCCTGTGCCGCTTCCCATTCAGGCAGATGGCCCTCCCGCATGGCTTTCAGGTTCCCCTCCCAGCCTCCAATGCCAAAGATCTTTCGTACTCGGCCTTGCTGCCTGAGCTGCACCACCTCAGTCAGGGCGGCTTCAACGGCGCCTTTTTTTGTCTTTGTCCCGGTCGCAGCCATGGCTTTCGCCATCAGTTTGTCGTCGATTTCGATGTTGGTGCGCACGGGTAGGCCTCTCGATGTGTAAAGATAGCGCGTTTTATGTGTATAGGCAAAGGAAGCACTTGCTTTTCATTCCGATTCTAGAGTTTGCAGGGTGCCGTATACTTCCAGCCAATCCGGCTCCTTGAGCAAAGCGGCCACAGCAAGCTCGACATTGTTCCTGGTCAACCTCCGGACGAAAAGTGGAGGCACTCCGAAAAAGTGATCGATGGACTCACTGTCCATGCACCGGTAAATGTTGTTTGGAGTCGCGACCACAAACGTGTACTCTCGCCCGTCTTCGAGGTGTAGCACCACGTCGACGTTATCGTTTTCCGGATTGATTTCCTCTTCAAGCGACAGAAATTCGATTCTCAAAGGAATCCCTCATTGCCAGGAGCCCTGTTCAAGCAAATCGGCCCCGCGTCCAGATTTTGCTCTTGGAACCCGGTACGCCCGTTATCTCCCTGCGAGGGAATAGCGTGCGTCCGCGCCTCCGCAGGTGGCTATTTTAGGCGTGCGCCCAGCGGGACGTCTTCCAGGAATCCGGCCAGCACCGGGGAGCCGCCTTCGAGCGAGGCGGCCAGCAACATGCCGTTCGACTCCAGTCCACGCATCTTGCGGGGGGCAAGATTGGCCACGATGACAATCTTGCGGCCTACCAGCGTTTCGGGCGCGTAGTACTGGGCGATTCCCGCTAAAATCTGGCGTTTCTCGTAGCCCAGATCGACTTCTAGACGGAGCAGCTTGTCGGCCTTGGGGATGCGTTCGGCGACCAGAATCTGTGCGACACGCAGGTCGACCTTGATCACGTCGTCGATGGAGATGTACTGCTTTTCTTCCTTTGCAGCTTCCTGCACGGCCGGGACCGGGGCGACAGGAGGGATCGGCTCGGCGGCGTTCAGCTCCGCCGAAGTCGGAGCGTAACCCGCTTGAACTGCGGCCGCAGCTTCCGTCGCGGACAACGCCGCCGCGTCGTAGGCGTTGCCTTCCACCGCGGGATCCACACCCACCGAATCCACAGGAGCGGCCTCCCATACGGCCTGCTTTTCATGGGACACGCTCAAAGAGTCCTCGGTTTTTGCGGCCTTGTTCGAGTTCTCCACTTTGGAGGCAGCCTCTACAACTGTCTTGCTGTTCTGATCTTCGATGTTCTGCATACGCTCCACGGCGTCCTTTTCCGCGCGCGGGAAGAGCGGCGACGGCTCACCCAACTGGGTTCCAGCCTTCAATCCGCCCCACGCGATGTTGGTCAAAAATGAGTTGCTGACGGCAACGGAGATGTCTCCCTGCCCTAGTTGGCTCCAAACCTTGGATGCCGAGTCCGGCAGAATCGGGTAGACCAATGCGGTGATGACCCGGATGGCCTCGGCAGCGGTGGTCAGCACGCGGGCCCGAAGCAGCGCCTGATCCTCGTCGGAACGGCCTTCCGGCTGCTTCCAGGGGGCATTGGCGGTCAGATAGCCGTCTGTCTCCGCCACCAGAAGCCAAAGGCTTTTGAGCGCTTCGGAGAAGTTCATCTCGTCGAAGAGCGGTCCAAAGGAGGCGATGGCGCGCTCGGCAGACGCACGCAAGGCGTTCTCGGCCTCCGTGAGGGCGACCGCTTCAGGCACTACTCCGCCGAAGTACTTGTGCACCATGTTGACGACCCGGCTGACCAGGTTGCCGTAGCCGTTGGCCAGATCGCCGTTATAGCGCTGGACCAACGCCTCGAACGAAAAGGTGCCGTCTTGGCCGAAAGGAATCTCGCGCAGCAGGAAGTAGCGCAGCGCATCGGCTCCCAGAACCTCTTGCACGGTCTCGGCTCTGACGATATTGCCCTTGGACTTGGACATCTTGCCCTGGTCGAAGAGCAACCAGCCGTTGGCGCGGACCGAGCGTGGCAGGGAAATTCCGGCAGCCATTAGGAATGCCGGCCAGTAGACACAGTGGAAGCGGCTGATCTCTTTGCCGATCAGGTGCATGTCGGCAGGCCAGAACTTGGCAAACCGCGCCTGATCTGCAGGATCGTCCGACCCATAACCGAGTGCGGTGATGTAGTTGGCCAACGCATCGAGCCACACGTAAACCACGTGCTTTTCGTCCCCCAGCACCGGGATGCCCCAGGAAAAGCTGGTCCGGCTGACGGAGAGATCTTTCAGACCGCCGCGCACGAACGAGATCACTTCGCGGCGAGTCGACTCTGGGCCCATGAAGTTGGGGTTGGCTTCGTAAAACTCCAGCAGCTTGCGCTCAAAGGCCGAGAGCTTGAAGAAGTAGTTCTCTTCGCTCACTGTCTCGGTGAAGCGGCCGCAGTCGGGACAAACCGTTCCGGGAGGGCCGTCCACATAGAGCTCATCACTGACGCAGTATTGCCCGGTATAGGAGCCTTTGTAGATGAAGCCGCGCTCCTGCAGGGTGGCAAAGAGCTTCTGCACGCCCTTTTTGTGCCGATCCGAGGTGGTGCGGATGTAGTCGTCGTAGCTCAGGCCGAGTTGGTCCCACAGACCGCGGAACTCGGCGGAGATGGCGGTGGCGAACTCCTGCGGGGTGCGTCCGGCCAGTTCGGCGGAGCGCTCGATCTTTTGCCCGTGCTCGTCGGTGCCGGTCAGGAACCAGGTGTCGATGCCTTGGGCGCGTTTGCGCCGTGCAATGGCGTCGCAGACGATGGTGGAGTAGGCATGTCCCAGGTGGGGCCGCGCGTTCACGTAATAGATCGGCGTGGTCAGGTAGTAGCGTTCAGTATTTGATTTGGTCATGGGAGGGTTCTGCGCCCACTTCGCCTCTTCAACTCCCAGGCAGAACGGACGATCACTATCTATCTTACGGTATGGACGGTATGGGGAATGTCTGGGTTCACTATGATATCAATGAACTATGGTGAGTGCCCTCAAGACCAGCCAGTTCCCATCGAACTGCAATTCTCAAGAAACAGCGGCCTTATGTGCTGCATTTGTGCTTTAACTCCAGATAAAAATCGCAAAAACGCTCAGAATGCCTACCACGTATCCAAGAATGAACATTGCCATGGTAGCCCATCCAAGGTATTTAGACACCCTCACAGTTCTCTCCTTCTTGGCACCATAATCTGCTGCCTTGCCTTCGTGATCTTTAATCATTGCTTTGATCGCGGGAGGCGGATTGTGGAGGTCGCTAAAAGAATTATTGAATGTTGTCATCTTTGCCTGCTCACTTGCTGCGAGATAGGTATATTCCACCTGTTTTGAGAGTAATGAGACAGCAGAGGAAATAGCTGAATTGTGAATTACACAAAGGATCAAAGATAACAATATCAACGCCATCGCTAGCCCAATATATAAGAGGAACTGCTGAACTCCGCATTTTAGTGAATTGTTCTGAAATCCGGAGACTAAGAAGGAAACCCCAACCGCAAGCGAACCAGCCGCCAAGAGGGCGAGCTTATCGTAGAATCCTGTGCGAACCTCAAGATGATGAACTTCAGAGTCCAGCATCGCCTTTTCAAGGAAGAGTTCCCTATCTCTGATCTGTGCGGATAATCTGGAATATATCTCTGCGTTTTCCATGGACAACATGTTATTGAATTGTGCGGCGTTTGGCCACCGCAAGCATCTCAGACCGTTGGAAAATATCAGGCCTTGATCTTGAGGGGATGAGGGGTTATGAACCTCAACTGGCGCAGCTCACTATAGGTCAATCCGGGCAAAGCCGCGACCCTGTTAGAATAGCCCTTGTAAATCAAGGATTTCAGAGGTCTCCCGACGTGTATTTGGAACTGCAGAAACGGCTCAACGCGCAAATTCGCCAGGTGTTGGCGGCAAAGTACGATCTCCAACTGGAAACGATTCCGATGGAGATTCCGCCCGATCTGCTGATGGGAGAGCTGTCGACGCCAATCTCGTTTGAGCTGGCTCGCAAGCTGCGCAAGGCTCCCAAAATCATCGCGCAAGAGATTGTGGCTGCCCTAGGCCATCTCGAGGGCTTCGTCTCATTTGAGGTCGCGGGAGCGGGCTACATCAACGCCCGCCTCGACCGCGCCGCGGGGGTTCGCACGTTTGCTGGAGTTGCAGATTCCCCGGTCCCCGAAAGCGAGGGACCGGGGGCACCCATACTTAATGCGCCTGCGCAGATCCATAGCCTCGTGGAGCACACCAGCATCAATCCGAATAAGGCTGCGCACATCGGGCACTTGCGCAATGCCATTCTGGGCGATACCTTTGTCCGCGTACTGCGCGCCGCCGGGCAAAAGGTCGATGTGCAGAATTACATCGACAACACTGGAGTGCAGGTTGCCGATGTCGTCGTCGGCTTTCTGTATCTGGAAGGCAAATCGGTTGCCGAAGTCCGCGCGATCATCGCCGAATGCGAGGCACGCACCGCAATCGCGACCGATAAGTCCGGCGCATTCGACTACCTCTGCTGGGAGGTCTATGCCCGCACCTCGCAGTGGTACACGAGCGGCAGCGAAGAAGACAATGCCGGTCGCAAGAAGCTCCGCTACGAAACGCTGCACGCGATTGAGCAGGGCGGCAACGAGACGGCCGAGATTGCCGAGCTGATTTCAACTGCCGTGCTGCGCCGTCATCTCGAAACCATGTTGCGACTGGATATCGAATACGACTTTCTGCCCCGCGAGAGCGAGATCCTGCACCTCAACTTCTGGGCGTTGGCGTTTGAGCAGTTGAAGCAGACGGGCGTGCTCTACTTCGAGACCGAAGGCAAAAACAAAGGTTGCTGGGTGATGACGCGGCCGGGCGCGGAAGTGACCGAAGGCGACGTGAACGAAGACGCCAAGGTCATCGTGCGCTCCAATGGCACAGTCACTTATGTGGGCAAGGACATCGCTTACCACCTGTGGAAGTTTGGCCTGCTGGGCAAGGACTTCGGATACAAGCCTTTCTTTCAGTATGCGGATCGCGAGTGCTGGATCTCGGCCGAAAAGGGCGTCGAGCCGCACCCGCAATTTGGCGGAGCACAGGCGATCTATAACGTGATCGACTCGCGGCAGTCGGATCCGCAGGCCAACGTGATCCAGGCTCTGCGCGGCATGGGTTACGTCGATCAGGCCAACCGCTATACGCACTTCAGTTATGAAATGGTCGCGCTCACCCCGCGCTGCGCGGTCGAGTTGGGTTACGCCGTCAGCGACGAAGATCTCGCCCGCCCCTACATCGAAGTCAGCGGCCGCAAGGGATTCGGCGTCAAGGCCGACGACCTGATCGACAAGCTGATCGCGGCGACCCGCGTGGAGACCGACGCCCGCCAGACCGGACGCGACGAGACCGAACGCCAGAAGATCTCCGAACAGATCGCCATTGGCGCGCTGCGTTACTTCATGCTCAAGTTCTCGCGCACCTCGGTCATCGCCTTCGATTTCAAGGATGCGCTGAGCTTTGAGGGCGAGACCGGACCGTACATTCAGTATGCCGTGGTGCGAGCGCGCAACATCTTCCGCAAGGCGGGAACCACGCCGGAAGTGGTGCTGACGGAGTTTGGCAAGCTGGCCAGTTTGCAAGTTGGCGAGTTGGCGAGCCAGTCGGCTGGCCTGAGTTTGGCGAGCTATCTGGATGGCCCGGAAGCAACAGATATCTGGTCGTTGTGGCTGAGGGCGGCTCGCCGTTCGCTGGTGTTGGAACAGTGCATCGCGGCATCGGAGCCGGCCTACATTGCCAAGCACGCCTTCCAGTTGGCGCAAGAGTTCAACAACTTTTATCACAAGCATCACATCCTCAACGAAGAGGATCCGGCGAAGAAGACATTTCTGCTGGCGACTGCGGCGGTGGCTCTGCGCGAGTTGATCGAAGTGCTGAGTTGGCTGGGCATTGAAAGCCCGGAGGCGATGTAGCGCAGCTTGGACTTCCTCCGAAAAGCAACGCCCCGGAGGACGGTCCGGTGTCGGCCTGGAGTCAAGTTACCGGAAATTTACTTGACCCATCCGCGCCGTCTTCCTATGATTTTCGGGCACGGATGCACCCCTTTGCGACGTGCCTGGAGGAAAACATGGCCCACCATTCCCCGACCCCGGTGTTTGCCAAGCCGCGCCGGACGACCGGAACCGCTGTCTCCCCGCCCGCCCCGAATCCACGCTTTATTGCTCCCCCCCAACTTCCCGGCGGAAGTCTTTCACTGAGCCTGAGCGCCATTCTCCCTAGTGCGCTTCAAACTGCCGCGGCCGCCGGCAAGATCGTGTTTCATGCCTTCGGAGACAGCGGCGGCGTCTATGGCACGCAGGCGCAAGACGCCGTTTCCCAGGCTCTCGAAGACCAGATCAACGCCGCCGACGCGCAATCGGTTCCGCAGTTCCTCTTTCACCTTGGCGACGTGGTCTACTTCAACGGCGAAGAGGATCTTTACAACGCCCAGTTCTATGAGCCGTACCAGTATTACAACGCTCCCATCTTCGCCATCCCCGGCAACCATGATGGAGACACACAGGTCGAAAGCGGCGATCCTCCGTTTACGGACCCTTACTCGCTCTATGGGTTTATGACGAACTTCTGCAACCTGACGGGAACGCCGCAATTCAAGTACCGCCCGCCGATGAGCCAACCGTATTGCTATTGGTCCCTAGAAGCTCCCTTTGTCACCTTCCTTGGCCTCTACTCGAATGTAGACGGCAGTCTGGACGCACCGGGGAGCACAACCCAGGCCGACTGGTTCACGGCGCAACTGAAGGCGGTTCCGGCGGATAAGTGGCTCATCGTAGCGGTCCATCACCCTTGCTATTCGCTCGACACTGTCCATGGGGGCTACGGCAGCATTCTGGAGCCTCTTGACGCTGCCTTCAAAGCCGCCAACCGTTTCCCGGACATGGTTCTCTCCGGTCATGTGCACGACTACCAGCGCTTTGCCCGGATGGTCGGCGGGACTTCCATACCCTACATCATCTGCGGCAACGCCGGGTATGCGAATACCGAGAAGCTGCTGCACCAGTTACAGCCTGCGGTGGCGAAAGCCCATTTGCCCTTCCAGACGGTGGACCAGGCAGACCTGACATTGCAGAAATTCGATGTAACAAACTCCGGATTTCTTCGCATCACGGCTGGGGTTGACGAGCTGCTTTGCGAGTACTTCGCGGTCCCATTCAGCGGCAGCGCCGATATCGCCAATGCCGCAGACTCCGTGTCCGTTCCGGCGAACCAGGCCAAGACACCCTGAACGGAAAAACCGGCCCGAGGCATTGTCTGCGCCGGGCCGGTCGGTTCCAAATCCATTCGCGAATGTAACAACACTTCGACAGTATTTTGACCGGACAGATTCGTGCTCTCCCATGTCCCAAAATCGGGGACATGGGGCACCCCTTCTGCATGGGCGGCGTTTACAAAACACCCGGTCTCGGCCCTAATAGCTTCGGACCCACTCCAGAATCGAGCGAACGGCAATGCCGCTCGGCCCCTTGGCGATGTAGGGGCGGGAGTCTTCCACCCAGGCCATGCCGGCGATGTCCAGGTGAATCCACGGAGTCTCGTCGGCGAAGACCTTAAGGAACTCGGCAGCGGTCGAGGCTCCGCCCCAGCGCCCGCCGGTGTTTTTGATGTCGCCGATGTCGCTCTTGATCATCTCGGCGTACTCGTCGCCCAAAGGCAAGCGCCAGAACTTCTCGCCCGATGTGGCCAGCGCTGCATTGAACTTGTTGAAGGTCTCGTCGTTGTTGGAGAAGGCTCCGGCATTGGCCATTCCCAGCGCCACCACGCAGGCGCCGGTCAGGGTTGCCGCGTCGATCAGGTGGGTTGCGCCCAGTTGGCGGGCATAGGTGAGTCCATCGGCCAGAACCAGGCGGCCCTCGGCGTCGGTATTGATGATCTCGATGGTCTTGCCTGGGGTTTCCGCATTGAAGGGCATGGCGGTCTGCAGGTCGCCCGGCTTCTGCGCCTTGCCGTCGGGCATATTTTCCGCGGCACAGACCACACAGATGACGCGCACCTTGGGTTTCAGCAGGGCAATGGCCCGCATGGCTCCCAGCATGGCGGCGCCGCCGGCCATGTCGTACTTCATCTTTTCCATGTCCTGGCCGGGCTTGATGGAGATGCCTCCCGAGTCAAAGGTGATTCCCTTCCCTACCAAACCGAGCACTGGCCCGTCGGCCACGCCCTTTGGCTCATAGCGCAGAACGATCAGGGCGGGCGGCTCTTCGGAGCCTTGCGAGACGCTCCAGAAGGCGCCCATCTTCAATTCCTTGAGTTTGGCGGTGGAGTGAACTTCGCAGTCCAAGCCGACCTCGGAGGCCATCGCTGCGGCGCGCTGCCCCATGATGGTCGGGGTCAGCTTGTTGCCCGGTTCGTTGACCAGCACGCGGGTAAAGTTCTGGCTGTCGGCGATGATCACGCCCTCGTTGAAGCCAGCCTCGGCGGCGGCCTTGTCGGCGCTGGCGGTAACGGCGAGGGTAAAGGACTGAACGCTGAGGTCTTTGCGGTCACTGCGATAGGTATCGGGGTCGTAGTCGCCCACCAGGGCGCCTTCGACCGCGGCGCGGCTGCTGGGGCCCACGGGAAGAAGATCCAGCTCCGGCAGGGCCAACGCCAGCTCGCGAATCGCGCGCGGCTTGGTGTAGCGCACGGCAGCACCGGCGGCGCTGCGCACCTTGTCCACTGTGGCCTTGGCTTGTTTGCCCAGGCCGACAATGAGCAGACGCTTGGCTTTGAGCCCGACGGGAGCATGGAGCAACAGAAATTCGTTCGCGCCGGCTTTGAACTCTCCGCTGGCCAGCACGGCAGCAGCGGCGGCCTGAACGGCGGCGTCCGTGGTCAGCAGAACGGGAAGCGCTTTGGCGTCGGAGCCTTTGGCGGTTTGGGTGTCGGCAGCCAGAACGGCCAGCAGTTCGGTTTCGATTCCGGCAAGAGGCGCAAGAGAGAGTTGTGTCCGCATGTTGGCTATTATTTCACCACCTGGCAGGGACGAAAGGAGATTCGCCAGCGGCGGCCCTCGCGGGCGTTTCCTGGTTGCGCTACGGCGCGGATTACTGCAAGGGGATGGAGCGCCGTTCGCATGTGCGGCAGCCCATGTAGCGCCGCGACGGTGAGAGCCGAGAGACCGATCGGACGCCCCGCCTCTCTCCGATGAGGTCATCCGGTCGAGATTCCAACCATTGTCACCCAGAGTTTTTACTCAGTCTTCGCCCTCTCTTCTTCAAGCGACGAGGGTCTGAGCTGGTCTGTCCCTACCGTTCTGCGAGACCTCAGTAACGATCCGAACCAACGGAGAGAGATGGACTGGGGCGTCTGTGCGCCGATTCACGGTTACGTGTCAATAAGGACGATGCCCTCGCTCCAGTGTCGAACTACCGAGTCGCGGAAATCCCGGAGTTCTTCGCTGAGCAGGGGTAAGCGCTAAAAGGTCTCGGCAACAAGGCGCGCCCGACCAGGAGGTGTTTTCATCCCGCGATCCATCAGAGCGCAAAAAGAGACGGCCCTCCGTTTTGGGGGCCGTGCTGAGGAAAGCAAACAATGCTGCGGCAGCTAGAAAAGGAATGGAAGCGGCGCGATCCCTTCGATCTGCACTGCCTTCAGTTCGTTGGGGTCGAGGCCCAGAGCTTGAAGGATTGTGGGCGCGACCTGTTGGTTGAGAACATAAGTTTTCACATGCTTAGGCGCGAATTCCGGCATGGAGAAGAGCAGCGCCACATGAGTATCGTCCTCGTTGAGGCCGCCGTGCTCGGCAATCTTTGAGCCGCCTGTGAAGATGACGCCGGTGTTGACCTTGAGGATGATGTCGGGTGTGCGCGCATCCTTCAGCGGGCTATTGAATTTTTCCGTGAGTGCCGCACCTGCGAAAATCTCCTGGATGCCGAGAGTGGCCTGGTTTGCCGGTGTGCTGAGCTCTTTCGCGATCTCTCCGGCTTGCGAAGAGTCGTTCAGCCAGATGAGCGAGCCGTCATCGGATATGTCGAAGGCCTCGCCCGAAGCAATCGTATTGATTAAAGTCGCGGGCTGTCCGCCGCCGATAGCAACCTTCTTGCTCCTATCGATGGGCGACTGGCCGTGCTTCGCGCCGATGATGATGAGCGTTTCGTCATATATACCAGCGTTTTTCAGCGCCTTGACCATCTCCTCGAGAGATTTATCCACGAATTCCAACTCGCTGAGCAGTCCTGGTGAAGGGGTTCCGAGGACATCCAGATAGCCATTGCCCGCCAATTTCTCGCCTACGCTGACCGACTGAAAGTTGGTGCCGAACAATGTTGGGATGGGCGCGCGCTGGGATCCATCGTGTGTGTAGCCATTGATCTGGTTGAGCACAGCGCGGACGTGAGTCTGATCGTAGCACTGAATGACTTTCAGATCGTTTGTCCAGCCATCGTCGGGAGTCGCGTCGGGCGCGGGTACCGGGGTGCAGCCGGGAAATGGCAGTGCAATCGGGATCGAATTGATCTCGGGACCAAAGAAGTCATCGACACCCTGGCCGCTTGGACCTTTGGTCCATTCATACGCTGGATGCTTGTCGGTCCAGGCCGTGTAACCTCCGTGGGCCTTCACCACCTCAAAGATGGTGTTCACGCGGAGATATTCGTGCGGATAAACGGGAGCACACCCACGATTGGGATCGCGAGGCAGAAAGCTCGGATTGATGGATCCATAGAGCTTGGTCAGATCCTTATCGATGGATTCGTCGAACTCCGTGATGGTGCCGATTTGCCCTGGGCAGGGACCGCCGGGGGCGCCCACGAAAGAGATGTAGGGCGTGGTGAGAGCCGGCGGAGAGAGCTTGCGGTTATAGGTGACGTCGTACCAGAACCCGGCAGTTGTTGGCGATCCGCCGGTGACCAAAGCGGAGAGCCCGGGAAAGGAGTCCGACGGCTGCGAGGTGGCAGCGTTGTCGAAGGTAACGCCATGCGAACTCAGTTGCGCGAGAGTCGATTGTGGGTGGCTGCTGACGTAGTTCGTAAGGTCGAGAGCGTGCATGCCATCGACGCTGATAAGCAAAACGTGCTTGACCCGGTGTCTGAAATTGGCGTCTTGTGCCTGCAGAGTCGCAGAGATGGTTAGAAAGATCAGAAGCAAGGGGAGGTGGCGTGCAAATCCTCTCATAGTTTGGTTCCTCCTGAGAAATGGACGTGCAGCGCAATTAGACTGCCCCCAGGATGAAAACTCGATGACGGCAGGTTTAAAAAGCGACAAACAATGAAGACGGCCTGTGGATTTGCAACATCCAACATCAACCGGGCGAGAGTTTGTAGGGGCGCTTTATCCTCTTCGACAAATCTACGACTCAGACCCTCACTGTTGACGAACCGGTACCTCTCGACAGCTTTTATACGTCGAATAGGATTCCTGTGTTCTCCGCCAAACTCAATGGTCTCGATCCAGAGCGATGCTTGCCCGCGGTTCTTGCCCGAATCGCCGACCACCCGATCGACAGGGTCGAGGAATTGCTGCCGTGGAATAGGACAACCTCTGACAGCGCCTCTGAAGCCACCATCGCTCGACCGACAGATTATCTGTCCACCTATATCCAAGTGGACAGATAATCTGTCGGCAACAACCGGCAGTGAAGACGTCCTGCTTTTGCCGATACACTTTCGACTCTTATCTAAACCATCACTTCCGAGTAGCCGGTCATTCGGGACCAACGATCGAAAACGTGCAGTCCCGCATTGCCTAGCCAAGCTCCAAAGGGGCGCGAGAACCCTTCCGCGACTGCTTTTTAGAGCGAAGGTGATGGTCCCGAAGAGGCCTTGAGGCGCATTACCGGAGTCGGTTTCTCGATGTGATCGATGACGAGAACCTCCACCAGATCTGTGGCAGGGACCAACCTCAGCCCAAGCTGTTCTTCGAGAGCCGTGGAAATCGAAGGGACTCCACCTGCCACGCCGCTCTGGCTGTCCGAAGTCCACTTGAACAAGTAAAAGAATGTATTCGTCCCCAGTCCCGTCTTGTCGATAACGACGCCGCCTGTGGGTCCCGCGAGCTTGTTGGCGAGGTCTTCCATCGTGCCGTAATTGTTGTACCAATCTCGAGGACTAAAGAAAGATGACCCAGGATGGCGTTCAAGCTCTTTCGCCTTCAACTTCAGTCCTCCATTAGCGACGACCAGCTCATAGACAGGCATTTCGTGGGTTTCGTAGTGCGCTTTGAGTTTGTACAGGTCGGAAAGAGTCGTTTGGGTCATCAACCGCTGTTGTCTCGACTGCTCGTTCATGGGAAGCATCTTGAACGCCTCCAACTTTTCTCGATCCATCGAGGCCGCCAGGCCGTACCGGTCGGTCTCGCCCCAGCCTGGAACGCCGATTACCTGGTGCACGCCAACGCCGTACGCGTTCGCGATCAGGTTCAACGACGAAACGTTATCGAACATCCAATAGTCAGGGGTGTCCCACCACAGGAAACCGCTGCCGTTATCGGCGGTGGTATCGGGGTAGAAACTTACCTCGTCAAAGGCCATGGTCGCTGGTGCAGCCCCCTGTGTCGTAGGGGCATTTGAGGGCTGCTGACAAGTGGCGGATGCAGCAGCCGCAAGCAGGCAGGTGACGGCGCAAAAGGCGCCGATGTAGGTCAACCGGTTCGATTGGGTAAACATAAGCATTCGACTCACACACCTTTCTGAGTGAACGGAAAACCAGTAATTGATCTGGTCAACTTAGAGCGGCGTAGATAGCACAACTTCGGAGCGCGCTCCTGTATTTTCTGGATCGAAAAGATAGACGCGACAATTGCAACAGTCGTTCGCTCGAGTCCGATGTCACCAAAATTGGCAATAGCCTTTGAGGTTGTCGCTATCTTCTCAAACATCCCGGTCGTATCGTCGCCAACTCAGACCTTTGACGATTCTTCGCCCCATGGCACCGTTGAGGATCTGTCTTCTGGGTAGGGGAATGGTTGCCGGTAATAGCGCTCGATGTTTTGAGATCATGGTTGAGGACCTGCGTTCCTTGCTGCTTGAGTTCGTTGAAGCGGTGCAGGAAACCACTGAAAACAGCAGGAAATTGGCCTATGCGGAACAAGGCTACCCGGGAGCAAGCGCCTCTCAGGCCGCGGATAAGCACGTCATGCGGCTGGAAGTGGTAAAACGCACCGAGGCCAAACTGGGTTTTGTGCTGTTGCCACGCCGCTCGGTAGTGGAGCGAAGCTTTGCATGGGCCGCTGGCTTCCGCAGATTGACGAGGGACTACGAACGACTCTCCAAACCCTGGTCGGGCGCCATTCCTTGGCCTTTGCCATCCTCATGTGCTCGGCAATTTGGCCAGATTGCTCCTGCAAAGTTCATACAAGGCTCTAGTCATGCTCGGTGGGGATTCCTCGAGATTCGGGCTGTTTTGCCGGTCCCGAAAGAATACCCGCGGGCAAAACGAGAATCACTGCGGCCGAAGATGGTACAGATAAGAAGATTCTCATTGAGAAACAGGGGTCAGGGGGCCTAAGTTGCAACGAGTGCTCCAGTATTAACCTCCTCGCTCGGAGAATCTGGACCGGTTTTCGACATTTCCACCCACTTGGGCCACAAAAATGAGGGATGGGGTAAGGCAGCGCGGTCAAGTCCGGTCCGACTGGGCCGGAGAGGCCCAGAACCGCAGGAAGATCCGTTTGGGAGCGTGAATTTGGGCACCAGTGTCTTGATTGAGAGTTCGGTGGAACCAGGGAAGTCGACGATTCGCGACCTCTCCTCCTCCAGCGATCTGGCTGAAGTGGGTCAAGGCTATCAGCAGGTTCTGGAGAAGAACCCCTCGCACCCGGTAGCCTTGGTCGGAATGTGTCTGGTGGCGCTGGCCAGCAGGCAGCCGGAAGCCGCCGTCCAGATGGCCCAGGAGGCGGTCAAGGTCGCTCCCAGGATGGGACCGGCGTGGGTTGCGCTAGGACAGGCGCATAAGGCCGCGGGAAGACTCGACCTGGCGGAAAAAGACTATTTGGAGGCCATCGGCCTCGACGGCATGGACCCCCTCGCGCGCATGGGAATGGGGGAGCTGAAGATTGCTCTCGACCGGCCTCAGGAGGCCCTTCGCGAGTATGAATTGGCGCTCACCAAGAATCCGGTATTGCCCGGCGCTCACCTGGGCCTGGGCCACGCTCTGGCCTGCATGGAGCGCTACACCGACGCGCTGCAATGTTATGAGCAGACCCTGCAGTTGAGGCCGCGAACGGCAGAGGCGGAGTTTGCCGCGGGCTTCTGCCTGGTGCGAATGGGCAAGCCTACCGAGGCCGAGGTCCGCTATCGCAAGGCGCTGAATCTGCGCCCGGATTTTGCCGCGGCCTGGCTCAATATGGGCAGCCTGCTGCGCGAACAGGGACGGGAGGTCTACGCAGAGGCGGCCTTGATCAAGGCGCTGGAGTTGCGTCCCGACCTGGTGGGAGCCTGGCTGAATCTTTCTCTGATCGAGCGTGACCGCAAACAAAGCGACAAGGCCATGATGTACCTGCGCAAGGCCTTCGCGCTGGAGCCGGAACGCGTGGATACGCACGTGACCTGGGCCCAGTTTTGCTGTGGGGAACAGGACATGGCAGGCGCCTGGGGCTGGTTGCGCTGGGCCCTTGCACGCGCCCCGAACAACGCCGAGGCCGTCAACATGCACGGCATCTTGCTGCACACCGATAGCAGATTTGAAGAGGCCGTTGAAGTCTTTGGCCAAGCCGAAGCGTTGGGGAACCGCGCTGCACCCTCGAACCGCGGCAATTCGCTGCTCGACCTGGGACGGGTGGACGAGGCGCTACAGGCACACGAAAAAGCCGTCCTGCGCGACCCGGAAAGCGCCGGAGCCAACTACAACCTGGCCATGACCCAACTGCGCACGGGCGATTTTGCGAGCGGATGGCCACGGTATGAGGCACGGTGGAACTTCCGCTCCGTGCACCGCTTGCCCAGAGTTTTTCCGCAGCCGCGCTGGAAGGGCGAGCCGCTGGAAGGCCGCCGGGTGTTGCTGCATGCCGAGCAGGGGTTGGGCGACTCCATCCAGTTCTGCCGCTATTTATCGCTGGTCGTGGCGCGTGGAGGGACCGCGCTGTTGCAGGTGCAGTCCGGGGCTAAACGTCTGCTGGGAAGCCTGGAGGTTGTCCGCTCTGGCTTGGCGGAGATCGCTGAGCTGGGAGAAAAGCCGCCTGATTTCGAACTGGAGTGCCCACTGATGAGCCTGCCTGCAGTTTTTGGGACCACACTGGAGACGGTTCCGTGGTTCGGCCCCTATCTGAGCGCGAACCCGCAACTGACCGGCGAAAAGCGAGCGCAGTTTCCCGACGAGGTGCGTATGGGTTCAGCGGGCCACCGGAGTCCACGCGTAGGCGTAGCATGGGCAGGAAATCCCGGATACAAGGCCGACAAAAACCGCTCCACCAAGCTGGAAACTTTTCTGCCGCTTCTGCGCGTGCCGGATGTCACCTGGATCTCTCTGCAAAAGGGCGATCCGGTGGCCCAGTTGGCGGAGCTTCCCACCGACATCGTTGTTTGGGACGGGTCCAGCAAAGAAAAGGATCTGGCGGAGACCGCTGCTCTCATTGCCACACTCGACCTGGTCATCACCACCGACACCTGCATCGCTCACCTCGCCGGAGCCATGGGCAAGCCAGTGTGGATTCTGCTGCCCCATCACGCGGATTGGCGATGGATGCTGAAGATCGAAACCACGCCCTGGTATCCGACTGCTCGCTTGCTGCGACAGAGTTCAAAGGGCGATTGGGCTGGTTTGATGGAGCGGGCCATTGGCGAACTAGAAAGTTTTCGCTTTCACCGGCGATAGACGTTCCGTGCCCCATCCTTTTCACGCTTTTTGTGAAAAGGGTTGGAGGCCACAAATCCCAATTTCGACCGAAGACAGTTCAGTCTAAAATGCTGTAGCGGCGAACCTTCTGGTGACAAATACAGGTTACAGGCTGGCGCCGACCGGCAGGATATCTTCCACGTCGACCCATTCGGTCGGGTAAATCCCTGTGTAGCAAGCGGTGCAGTAACCGGTGCGGGGTGAACAGGCATCGCCCTGGCAGCAGTTGATCAGCCCATCCAAAGACAGATACGCAAGCGAATCAGCTTCGATGAAGCGGCGAATCTCTTCAATGGACTTGTTGGCGGCAATCAAATCACGCTTGCTGGGTGTATCGACCCCATAGAAACAGGGCGACACCGTCGGCGGGCAACTGATGCGGAGATGGACCTCCGCAGCTCCAGCTCCACGCACCATGCGCACGATCTTGCGACTGGTCGTGCCGCGGATGATGGAGTCGTCGATCAGGATGACTCGCTTGCCTTCCAGCAGATTGCGCACCGGGTTGAGCTTGAGCCTCACGCCAAAGTCACGCACGCGCTGTTCGGGCTCAATGAAGGTGCGGCCCACATAGTGGTTGCGGATCAGGCCGAACCGGAAGGGAATGCCCGCCTCTTCGGCATAGCCCAAAGCTGCGGTCACGCCCGAGTCGGGTACGGGAACAACGACATCCGCAGCAACGCCAGACTCGCGGGCCAGTTGGCGGCCCATCTGATCGCGGCTCTCCTGCACCCAGTGGCCAAAGATGCGGCTATCGGGACGAGCAAAATAGACGTGCTCGAAGACGCAACTGGACTGGGCGACACCCGACGCATATTGACGGCTGGTGACGCCGTCTTCGGTCACCATGACCAATTCGCCGGGCAGCACGTCGCGCTCATAGGTGGCGCGCAGCAGATCGAAGGCGCAGGTCTCGGAGGCGAAGACGATGGTGTCAGGCCCTTCGGGGTTCTTGATGCGGCCCATGGAAAGCGGGCGGAAGCCGCGCGGGTCGCGGGCCGCAAAGATGCGGTCGCGGGTCATCATCACGATGGAGAAGGCGCCGTCCACCTGGGAGAGCGAGTCGGCAATCGCATCGACCAGCGTGCCTGCCTTGGAGTGGGCAATGAGCTGGACGATGATCTCTGAGTCGCTGGTGGTCTGGAAGTAGGCCCCCTCGCGCTCCAGCCGGGCGCGAATATTGCCCAGATTGACCAGGTTGCCGTTGTGGGCAATGGCGATCAAGCCCTTCGTGGAATCCACCCGAATGGGCTGAGCGTTCAGCAGAGCCGAGTCGCCCGTGGTGGAATACCGCGTGTGGCCGATGGCCATGGACCCAGGCAGCTTCTGCAAAACATCGTCGGTAAAGATCTCCGAGACCAGCCCCATGCCTTTGATGTTGGCCAGGTGCTGCCCGTCGGCCGTAGCGATGCCTGCCGACTCCTGCCCGCGATGCTGCAGGGCATAGAGGCCGAGGTAGGCCTGCCGCGCCGCATCGGGATGACCATGGATGGCCATGACCCCGCACTCTTCGTGCAGCTCGTCGCCTTCGCCAGGGATCAGGGAACAGGGATCAGGGGTCAGGGTAGCCTCTGCCTTGATCTTTTCCGACTCGTCTTCTGCGCCTACAACACCCTGAAAAAGGGCCCGGATCATGCAGTTACCTCGTCGTGGAGAATCGCTTCAAGAGCGGAGCCCCAGGGCTTGCGCAGGGCGGAAAGCGGCGCGGAGATGAAGGTTTCCTTGTAGACCGTGATCTCCAGGCGATCCCCTCCGGTGGTGCCGATGCGCTCCGCGTAGTACCCGAACTCATCGGCCAGGGACTCGATCTGCTCCAGCTGGCTGGGATCGGCGCTGAGCACTACGGTGGATGCGGGCTCGGCAAAGAGGCCGAAAAGCGGATGAATCAACAGCGACTGCTCTTGCTCAACGGTTGCGCCAACGTTGTGGGCGAAGCAAGCCTGAGCCAGGGCGACAGCGATGCCGCCATCGGAGATATCGCGGGCGGAGCGAACCAGTTCCTGCTCCGCCAGAACACCCAGAAGGGTGTGCAGATCGGCCTCGGCGTCGAGGTCGAGCGCGGGGGGCTGGCCCCACGTGCCGCCTAGAATCACCTTGGCGTACTCCGAAGAACCAAATGCCTTGAGCTCGAGGGAAGCCACCGCCTCCGCTTCTTCCGGATCCGCGTCTGCCACCAGTTCCGGATGGTCGGGCGGAACTACGACCCGGCTCATGGTTTCGTTGTTGATAGGCACGTCAAGGTCGGGATTCGACTCTTCTCCAGCCGGAATCGGCCAGAGCAGGATGATCGCGTCGCCCCCACGCTGGAAGTCCGCCGATACCGCCTTGGTGACGTCTTCGAGGATTCCCACGATGCCCAGAACCGGGGTGGGATAGATTCCTTCGCCCTTGGTCTCGTTGTAGAGCGAAACGTTGCCACCGGTGATGGGCGTGCCCAGTGCAGTGCAGGCTTCGCCGATGCCGTCGATGGCTGCGGAGAGCTGCGCCATAATCTCAGGCTTCTCGGGATTGCCGAAGTTGAGGCAGTTGGTCGCCGCCACCGGCTTGGCGCCGGTCATGGCCACCTTGCGGGCTGCTTCCGCAACCGCGTGCATGGCGCCCAGCTTGGGATTCAAATAGGCCCAGAGGCTGTTGCCGTCCAGAGCCATGGACAGACCGCGCTCGTGGCCCTTGGTGCCGGTGCCCTTGATGCGCATGACGCCGCCCTCGCCGCCGGGGCCGAGCACGGTGTTGGTCTGCACCATGGTGTCGTATTGCTCGTGAACCCAGCGCTTCGAGCAGACATTGGAGCTGCCCAGAAGCTGAATAAGGTCTGCGGTAAAGTCGCGATCTTGTGCCAGCTCGTCCTGAATCGCCTCCGAAGGCTCAGCCGGAAGAGGGCAATTCCAAACGCCCACCGGGCGATGATACAGGGGCGCGTCGTCGGTGAGCGACTGGTTGGGAATGTCGGCAACCAGAACGCCATGGTGACGAATGCGCAGGCGGGGTTCGGCCTCGACCGTTCCCACGATCACGCCGTCGAGCCCCCACTTCACAAAGACCGACAGGACTTCGTCTTCCCTGCCCTTTTCAGCCACCAGCAACATGCGCTCCTGGCTCTCGGAGAGCATGATTTCGTAGGAGTTCATGCCGGTTTCACGCTGCGGGACCAGATCCAGCTCGACATCGAGTCCGACGCCGCCGCGGGCGCCCATCTCGCAGGTGGAGCAAGTCAGCCCGGCCGCGCCCATATCCTGAATGCCGACAATGGCGCCGGTCTTCATGGCTTCGAGGCAGGCTTCGAGCAGCAGCTTCTCCATGAATGGGTCGCCGCATTGCACGTTAGGCCGCTTGGCCTCGGTGCCCTCGTGGAACTCCTCGCTGGCCATGGTGGCCCCGTGGATGCCGTCACGCCCGGTCTTGGCGCCGACATAGATCACGGGATTGCCCGTTCCGGAGGCCTTGCCATAGAAGATCTCGTCTTTACGGACCATGCCCAGGGCAAAGGCGTTCACCAGCGGGTTGCCGTTGTAACAGGCATCGAACTTGGTCTCGCCGCCCAGAGTTGGCACGCCAAAACAGTTGCCGTAGGCGGCAATGCCGCTGACCACGCCCTCGACTATGGAGTGGTTTTTGCGGATCAGCCCCGGCTCAGCCTCGCCCGCCGTATGCTCGATCGGCCCAAAGCGCAGCGAATCCATCACCGCCAGCGGCCGTGCGCCCATGGTGAAGATGTCGCGTAAGATACCACCCACGCCCGTCGCAGCGCCTTGAAAGGGCTCGATATAGCTGGGGTGGTTGTGGGACTCGATCTTGAAGGCGCAGGCCCAGCCGTCGCCCACGTCGATGATTCCGGCGTTTTCGCCCGGTCCCTGCACGACGAGTTCGCTCTCGGTCGGCAACCGCTTGAGGTGCACGCGGCTGGACTTGTAAGAGCAATGCTCACTCCACATGACGCTGTAAATGCCCAATTCGGTGAGCGAAGGAACGCGACCCAGGGCCGCTTCGATGCGGCTGTATTCATCCGCAGTAATGCTGTGCTGGGCGAGCAGCTCCGGGGTTACCGAAACCGGCTCGGGGACGATTGCAGAGGAGGCGTTGTTCATCACGATTGCCTCCATTGTCGCACGGCATTCATCTTCCTTGGGAGCCTCAAACTAGCGGATGGGGTCGGGCGCGCCCCAATCGCGTTGTTTTTGTTGCGTTTTCGAACACGAAGCCAACAATCCGGGAAGTCGGACCGCCGCCGAGGAAGCGCGTGAAGAGGACTCATACCGTGTCCGCTTGATGATGTACCTCGATTGGGTGCCCCCGGTCTCGTTTTTGAGACCGGGGATGCACAAGTTCAATGAGACTTTTCATCGGGTCAGCGACCTGAATCCAAGCTTCGCGCAACCCGAACACAAAGCGCAGCTTGCCCCGCCCGCTCTGATAGGACGGAATTGGTGCTTTCAACAGATGGATTCGTGCTTTCCCAAGTCCCGAAATCGGGGACAAGGGGCACCCGGTCTGTAGGACCAACATCGACAAAGCACGCGGTCAGCCCGCTCAATCCGCGCTATAGCGGATCTCTAGCGTCCGGATGCGATAGCAGGAGTAACTGAGCACCACCGCAATCAGGAGCAGTAGCCCAAGAACCGCGACCCACCCGGCCACCGGCTCGGTCTCGACGGTCAGAAGCGCGAAGATTCCCTGCCCTGGGACGCTGACCGGCATCAGATGGCGCAGATAAGAGGCGACGCTGATCTTCTGCAACAGCGAGGGGAGGACGGGATTAATGGCCTCCCAACCCAGGACCAGCATTGCGGCCGGAGTCGGGTTCCTGAACATCATGCTCAACAGCAGAAATACAGCGCCATAGCCAAGGCAGGCGAGAACGATGATCGCCACATAGGCCTCCAGGTTCCCCAGACCAGGACCGTTGAAGACATAGTCCCGCCCCTCCGCGCCGTATCCTGCATAGATCAGGGCAAAACATGCGATGGTTGCGGTGACAAACAGCATCAGCGCGGTGATCGAGCCGGCCACAAATTTAGCCAACAGCAAAATCTCGCGCCGCACCGGGGAAAGCAGATAGAAATGCAAACTGCGTTCTATCATCTCGCCTCGAATGAGACGCGAAAAGATCCCCAGGCAACCGAAAAAGACTCCCAGGCGGATGTAATAGAGCTGGAAAATGCCGGCCAGGATCACCGTGTCATCGCTCATCATGAATCGCGGGTGCGACTCGAAAAGTAAGTGGATGAAGAGAATCACCGCTGGAATGAAAGCCAGGAAATAGACCCAGCCCGTGCGCCACGAAAACAGATTCTTGCGCACCTCAATCCGCACCAGCCGCGCGCCCTGCAGAAACCAAAGTCCCCATGGCTTTTGCGCCAAACCGTTTGCATACGCCGACCATGTTTGTGAACTCACGATGCGCTCCCGTCAGACCCGATCAAATATTGGTAAATCGCATTGGCGTCATCGTCGGATGGCGCAACCGCCTCGATCTTGACCAGTCCATCCTTCGCAATCTCATTCAACAGCGTATAAAACTGGTCGATATCGCCGGTGCGCAGGAAGACACCCTTGCCGTCGGCATGCAGCCTTGCCTCGACGCAATGATTGACCGCAAACATCTTTGCCGCCAGCATCTCGGGATGATCGCAACGCACCAGAACCTGCATGGGTTTGTCGCGCACTTCGCGGCGAACGTGCTGTATGTTGCCCTCGGCAACCAGGTAGCCGCCCGTGATGAGAATGACACGATCAGAGATCCGGTCGACTTCATCCAAAATGTGACTAGAGATCAACAAGTGCATCCCCTGCCTGCCCAGTTCTTCAAACAGAGCCAGCGATTCAGCGCGGGCCATGGGGTCCAGACCATTCAAAGGCTCATCCAAAACGAGCACCTTGGGATGATGCGCAATGGCCTGCGCAAGTCGGACCTTCTGGCGCATCCCTTTGCTGTAACCCGCGATCTTGCGCCCGGCGGCATCGCCGAGTTGCACGCGGTCGAGGGCCTCAGCGGTCAAACTGTAAGCATCGGCCACACTCATTCCATGCAGCATTAGGCTGTCGAGCACAAACTCATAGCCACAGATGCCTGCAGGAAACGAATCGAACTGCGTGCAGTATCCGACCAGCGGAAAGAACTCGGCTGGATTGCTGGGAGAAAGACCTAGCACCGAGATGCGACCGCTCGAAGGCTGCACCAATCCAGTGAGGAGATTCATGAGCGTCGTTTTGCCGGATCCGTTGGGCCCGACCAGGGTCGTAACTCCCGGAGGAACGTTGAACGAAATGCGATTCACACCCAACACTTCCCCATAGAACTTCGATACCTCTTCGAAGATGATGCGATCTGACCTCTCATTCATCCTCGGACCACCTCTCGTGCGCGAACCCTCGCGTTGAGCATCGCTACGGAGACCAAACAGGCAAGCACGAGCATCGTCGCCATCGCTTGATTGGGCAAGTCTTGCCGAGGGCGCATGACACTCGGAGCGCCCAGCAAGCGCTGCCAGATCTCTGTCATCATCACCGGCAGATTCAGCAGCAAGCCCCACTTGGTGCGCATAACCGCGCTCACAATACCCCCGACACCTGCCGGAACAAAGACTGCTGCAAAGATGATGCCCGTCGCCACAACTCTCCACTTGACCCATGAAGAAAGAGCCAGACCAAGAATGGAGAGGAGGGCGATCCAGATCAGAGAACCCGTTAGAAGCCCCCCGGCAATGGAGAGATGGTCCCATGTCCAAGGTTGCGGAGACGAATACGCCTGATAAGCAAAGAGCAGCAGGCACGGAATCCAGGTCACAAGGGAAAGAGATGCGATCAGCGCAAGGAACTTTCCGAAGACATAGCCGAAACGTGAAATGGGATGACTGAGTAGAATGGGCAGCGCATTGTCGGCGAGGTCAAAAGTAATGAGGCGCGGCGCGATCCACGCTGTAATCGCCAACGCCAGCCAACTCTGGCCCTCTAGCATCTTCAGAAAGTAGGCCGCATCAATTGAAAGACCGGTCTTATTCCCTCTCAATATGAGCGCGCTGGCCAGCGGGTTATTCGCAAGATAGATCCCAACCAGATAGACAATCGCAGGCAGCATGGAAAAAGTGAAAAGCGCGATGGTAATCTTGGAAGACCACGCCTCGGCGAGGGCGTAGCGCGCGAGCACGACAATACGAGACCAATGGGGGGTCAGAGTTCCCATGTAGGCGCGATAACTATGCTTATAAATCGACATTGGTCAATTGCCCTCCGTCCGTTGCCGGTCCGTTTTCCATCGCACGCAGGAAGATATCTTCGAGCGAGTCTCTGCGCAGGTGCATGCGTCGGATCTGGACACCTTCGTCGGCAGCGACCCGATAGAGATCCCGGGCGACAATCTGTTCGGGCATCACCAGCTTGATGCGCCCACCGGGATAGATTGCGCACTCACAACCGAGTCCGCGCACCTTCACTGAGAATTGCTCGATTGCGCCGACTGTTTCCAGTTCCATGAAGTTGCGATTGGAACGACGTTCTTCTTCGATATTCGAGAGAGCCGCGATCCGACCATCCTTTAGAATCAGGACTTCGTCGCAAGTCTCATCGATATCACGCAGCAGATGCGACGAGATGAGCAGTCGAATGCTTCCCTCTTTGCGAATTTCCTGGATGGTCTGAATCATGCGCTGGCGGGCCATAGGGTCGAGTCCATTGGTGGGCTCGTCCAGAATAAGAAGCTTCGGTCCGTGCGCGAGCGCCTGAGCCAGCTTGACCAGTTGCTTCATCCCCAGTGAATAGGTATTGATTTTGCGATAGCGCGCCTCGCCCAGCCCGACATAGAAGAGCGCCTCATGAGCGCGTTCCAGTGCCTCGCCCGCGGGCAATCCTGCAAGCTCGGCCATGTAGCGGACAAACCTCACGCCGTTCATGTTGCCGATGAAGGAGTCATTCTCCGGCATGTAGCCGACGCCTTCACGAATCCGCGCCCGGTCGCGGTGTGCGTCGAGTCCAAAGACGCTGGCAGATCCTTTTGAGGGAGGGTGAAATCCAAGCAGAGTATTGATCAACGTAGACTTGCCGGCGCCGTTGGGACCAAGCAAACCAACCGCTTGGCCCTTCAACTCGCCGGTCAGCCCATTCAGGACGGTGCGGCCGCCGAGCCGCACCTCCAGTCCGTTCATGTCGATGATGCCCATGTTATTGTTTTACGATTCCTGGCGCGGAATTGTTCCGTGATTTCATCAAAGTTCCGAGGGTGATGAAATCAAATCCGAAGAGTCGGCTATCGCTTGCCGCTTCAATGCGATTGTCCTTTCCCCAGGCACAGACCGCAGTTGGCTTGGAATCGGCAGCCAGTTGGCGGAGCGCATCCGCGGACTGCCCGCTGAACTGCGCCAACAGCGGCGACAAAACCGGACTCAGATTCTGGTAAGCGACCGCCGAGTAATTCTCATTTGCGTCCTTGGGCAATAGGGCCTTGAATGCCGCGGATTGAGCCAGCGAGTTTCCCGAATCGTGCGTCTTGATTGCCTCCAGAAGCAGTGCGCGACTGGGTGCGAGAATCATGTACCCATCCGCATAGGTGTATTGGGCAACCGTCATAGCTGTGGTGAGGTCGTGCAGCGAATAGTAACGTTGTGCACCTACCATGGTTGAATCGATTCCGATCTTATGCGCGCTCTTCGCGCCCTGCTGCCGGGTCTGATTTGTCATCAGGTTATTGATGGATTGCGTCAGTTTCTCCAGCGTCTGCTCCAGGGCCTCCGAGTTGTTGACTTCGATGACCGCTTTCCACGACGGGGTTGGCAGCACCGGTCCGTCGAGCGCAATAAGATAGTCGCCTCCAAGATTCGCAGCCAGGTCGTCGCGGAAGTTGATCTGCAGCTTGGCTTCGGCCTCGTACAATTCTTCAGTGCCTTTGCCGTTCGCCGCTGCCATGGCAATCAAGTCGTCCGCAATGTCTTTGGGGTCTTTGGAGAGGCCCGCAATCGCTATCGCTGCATTCGGCGTGACAAAGTCCAGAGAACCGATGGGTGCGGGTGCGCCAAGCCAGGAAGCAACTCCTTGCCTCGTCCCGCCAAATTGCAGATTCAGGTGATTCTCTGGCGCGCCATTGGCTTCGCGATGTTCCGCGATCAAGTATTGAAGATCGCTGATTCCGCTGTTCTGAAATGCTTTCTGTGCATTCAGCGGAGCTTGATTTGCATTGAACTTGCTATTCATCATCTGGTGAAGATTAGCGGCCAAAATGATTCCGGCACCCCGGCTATAGGCTGCCGCCACCTGCTTGCCGAAATCGCCAGTGGCGAACCCGCTGGCGCCCGCATTCAACTGCGCATCCATCTGCTTCAGCACGGGAATGTTGTTGGCGAAGACGGCTTCGTGTGCGCGGATCAGGGCATATCCACCGTTTTTCATCTTCACCGCGCCCGTAGCGGCGTTCAACTCGGCTTCGTCCAGCACCACCAGTCCGCCATTCGGATTCGCCGAACCAAACTGTGCTTTCAGAAAATCTCCAAGTCCGTCTTTCTGCACATCGGCGAGGACGGCGACACCGCAATTATTGGTTTCATTGACGCCAACAACCACGATCTCGTTGCCGAGATACTGACTCATCGTGTGAACCTTGTTGACCAATGCGTCCATTTCCTCTGTATTGCGATTCTTTCCTGCGCTCCACCACTGCTGCAGAGCAGGACTCTGATTCAGTTGGTCATGGAAGACGGTATTCGCCTCACTCAGGAAGTCGCCGAGATTGGGAATGCTGATGTAGAGCGGCGTGTCGGCAGGCACACGCGCCAACAGGTCGCTGCTGTAGCGCGACTGCGGAAATGGGATCTGCCCGATCCGATTGCGCAACGTGGCGAACTGCGCCAGCAAGGGAAGATACTTATCCGAGTCGTGACTCCATGCGACCTGCTGTTCAAAAGGCGCTGGACTCATGTTGTCGTTCGTTGCCATCTGGTCCCCAGCCTGCAGAAGCGTATCCACACCCAGATGAGCAACGTGGACTGAGCCTTGCAGCACAGCAACCCGCGATCCCTTGATGCCGGAATTCACCGAGAACACCGTACCGGTCACCGCCACGCGGCAATCCGGCGTCTTCACATACAAACGACCGGCGGTGCGATGGGCAGCCTGCACGATCACGGCCCCCTTATCGAGCGAGATCGTCATGTCCCGGCCTCTCGCGCCGACACCCAACACGCTGCGTTCATTCATCTCGACGGTTGATCCGTCCGAGAGACGAAGAACCGCATGAGCTCCGGTAGCTGTGCGAAGATGCTCCCCTTCCGTAAGTTTGTCGCCAGGCATCAGGCGACGATCATCGGTGTCAGAGACGCGGTAAGCCGCACCGTCAATGGATTGCACTTCAGCCCGCACACCCGGTGGCACCTGCCAATAGGCACGATAGACGAACATGCCACATACCAGGAGCGCAAAGCACGCGGCCATCGCCCATCCGTAAGCGCGGGGCTGCCCTGCAAACGCGCGAGAAGTCTCGGGCACCGACCAATTCACGCCCGCTGCTGAGCCGCTCTTGAATTGATGGCGGCAAGCGGGACAATCGCGCAAATGCGCCTCGACCAGCAGCGAACGGGCGCTCGAAAGCTTGCCTGCCCGATATGGGTTCAACACTTGTTGCACGTCCTCGCAGTTTTCCATGATCTCTTTCATCGCAATGTTCTCCATCGAAATGCCCAGGCGACTTGCAAGTTTCCCTGCCGAAGCCGCTATCTGCGCCGAATCGGGTTCGGCGGCCCGCAGTGCCTCAATGGCGTTCTTCAGACGTATCTCGTCCTGCTGTCTCATTGCATCCCCCGTTCAAATTCCTTGAGCCGTTTTTTCAATCGCGACCGCGCTTGATGAAGGGTCACCGCCACGACGGCCTGGGAGGTTCCCATCTGCATCGCGATCTCTCGATTGTCGAGCTCGTCAAAATAACGCAACACAAACATCTCCGCAGCTCGTGGTGACAACTCGGCAATGGCCCGTCGAAGCCACTCGCCAAGTTCTCTGCCCATTGTCTGCGCCTCGGGCGAGCTGACCGTCCCTTCGCAGGTGCTGTTGGCAGCCAGGTCTAGATCTTCGGTTGGCGCAGTCTTGCGCCTGCGCAGCAGGTCGAGCGCGCCGTTGATGGCCGCGCGGTACAAATAGCTTCGCGCATTCGCAACTGCCAGGGCACCGCCGTCCGCCACGCGCAGGAAGACCGTTTGCGCGACGTCTTCGGCATCGGCCATGTTTCCCGTGATCCGATAGGCCGCCGTAAGAACGCGCCGGTGGTGCTCCGCGAAGATGCGGGCTAGTCCCTCGTTTTGTTGAACGAATGGCACGGTTGCGCTGGCCATGGCCTTGGTCTCGCCTTCTTGACTGCTCATAGGGATGACGCTCGATTCGGGCAATTCTTAATCCGGATACCAAAACTACGGCAAATCGCTCGTGCTGGTTCCGCCTGGGAGAAGCGGGTTGGAAAGCAGAGGAGTGGAGGATGCACGCAACGGAGCGTTAGACTATCCTGTGTTTCAACCATTCATGATCTACTTTTTCGGCTACTAAAGAGCACCTGTCCACTGGAATCGCAATTTCTCTTTTGAGGAATGCCTGTGGTGCGATGGGAAGGTCAACTGAGGGCGACACGGTTTCGAGATTCCGGGTTGTGGAAATCTGCCCGCTTGCAGAACGAAGTGGACACGCTACAATAAAGGGACGGTGTGGCTTAAGCCCTTGACACATGGAAGGGCGTGTTTGTGTGAAAGAGATGATTTCTTGGCGAAAAGCTAAAGAGTTGGCTCAAAGCATGATCGACAGGCCCGCAAAGGGCACTCCACCGATGTGACGGTAAGTGTTTGAAATTTAGAGACTTACCGAATTAGCCGGGATGGCGGAACTGGCAGACGCAGCGGACTCAAAATCCGCCGATCGCAAGGTCGTGGGGGTTCGACCCCCCCTCCCGGCACCACTCTTAAACTTATTTAGAATCAATGGATTACAAAACCGATAAAACGTGTGTGCCTAATTTGTGCCTAATTTGTGCCTGGATTGTGCCCAGCTTTCCCCTCACCGGCATCACTAAAGAGTAAACACCGCGCCGCCAAATTTGCAGAACAGTAACCATCAGCTTCACTGGATGCCCCAGGGATGCAGGTTTCCCTTATCCTCGGCGACAAACTTAAGGCACGCTACTTGCGGTTACTTCAAAACCAGCCACTTTGGATTGCCTCATACGTGATTCTCTTTGCTTGTGTTGCGGTACATTTTTAAGGCATCGCACTCACCAGAGGCCCTCAAGCAGCCAATTGCCAGGCCCCTTCGGCGTTTGCCAGGATCTATCCTGATTGCTCTGGTGCAAACCGAGCTAGATGAGTGGTTTGGCCTGATATCGGCAACGGACAACCATGCGCATTCGTGAGGCTAGGTGTTCTACGGCAGCTTGGGCGAGCAACCATGGAACATGATCTATACCGTTCGCTTCCTGACCTCTGCTGGAGTTCGGCAAAGGTCTGCGTTGACGCGTCGGCACAAGACCTCAAGGATCAGGAACCTAGCACACTCCGTTATGAAAGCGAGGGTGCTTAGTGGGGTGCTGGAACGGCTCCAGAACCTGACCCTGGTTATCTGCCTACTTCGTTTCGGCGGTCTGGCGGCTCGATGCATCGAGATCAGTACAAACCGGATCTTGCCGAGGACCAAGCGCACGTGACTCCCGATGGCCGCCACCTGAGCGACCAGATCACCGACAAGGCAATCTTCTATATCGACCGCCAGAAGAAGGCTGCCCCGGATAAGCCATTCTTCCTCTACTACGCACCGGGCGCCACGCACGCCCCGCACCAGGTCGACAGATACTGGAGCGATCAATACAAGGGTAAGTTCGACAAGGGCTGGGATGTCTTTCGCGAGGAGGTCTTTGAGCAGCAAAAGAAACTCGGAGTGATTCCCGCCAATGCGATACTTCCGGAGCGCAACCCGAACATCAAGGCCTGGGACAAGCTGACGCCGGACGAGAAGAAACTCTATGCGCGCTTCTTTGAAGTGTATGCCGGCTACTTGACCTACACGGACTTTGAAGTCGGCCGCCTGGTCAATCACCTAAAGGAGATCGGACAACTCGACAACACGCTGATCTTCATCTCCATCGGCGACAACGGCGCCAGCAAAGAGGGATCGCTCGAAGGCACTATCGACCGTTCCATATCGCGCAAGCCGGTAACCGAGGAAGACAATATCGCCTATAACCTCGCCAAGATCGACAAGATCGGCACGCCGGATTCCAAGAATGGCAACTACCCTCTGGGTTGGGCGCAGGCCGCCAATACGCCGTTTCGCTACTGGAAGTCGGATGCCAACAGCGAAGGCGGCACACACAATCCTCTTATTGCTTACTGGCCAAAGGGCATTAAAGACAGAGGTGGAATTCGCACACAGTACAGCCACGTGATCGACCTTCTGCCCACGACTCTCGATCTTATTGGCATCAAGTCCCCTGAAGAGATTCGCGGCATCAAGCAGCAGCCGATTGAAGGAACGTCTCTGGCTTACTCGATTGACGACGCCAAGGCGCCCACCCGACACACGCTGCAGTACTACTACATCTTCGGCTCACGCTCGATCTACGACAACGGATGGAAGGCCGAGTTGGCGTATCCCAACGACGTCCTCACCAAGCACGTAGTCAGCAATCCGCCCCTAGATGAAAACGCCTGGGAACTCTACAACCTGAACGACGATCCGACCGAGCGCATCGATCTGGCGAAAAAGTATCCGGAGAGGCTGGCGCAATTGAAGGCCGAATACGAAGAGCAGGCCCAGTTGCATCATCTGTACCCCTACATCACCTTTGACGATTTGTATGGCGGACGCACTCACCACACCTACCTGCCTCAGTGGTATCTTGACCGGCAAAAGGAGCTGGCCGCTCAGAGCAGCAAAAGCAACTAGCATTGCCGGTATGTTTTTGGCTCTACATCCATTTTGATTGCAGTCGGTTGCCGAAGTGCTCAAGGAGAATGGCTACGCCGAGCACACCGACCATGAGATTGGCCGCTTGCTGGACGCGATTCGCGACCAAGGTCAGGCAGACAATACCGTCATCCTTTGGATCTTCGGAGATAACGGCGCCAGCGCCGAGGGTGGGCTGGAAGGACACGACGCAGTCAATGCGAATGGCAAGTCCAAGTCGATCGAAGAGCGAACGGATATCGCGGGCCTGCTGGGCAGTGAGCTGTACATGAATCACTATGCGGCTTCGTGGGCGTGGGCTCTCAACTCGCCCTATGTCGGCACCAAGCAAGACGCTTCGCATCTGGGCGGCGTGACCGATCCTCTGGTAATTTCCTGGCCCGGCCACATCAAGGATCCTGGCGGCGTGCGCGGCCAGTTCTCGCACGTCAACGATATTGCGCCGACGATCTATGAGATCACGGGCGCAAAGTTCCCCGAGCAAGTCGGCGGCGTCAAGCAGATTCCGCTGGAAGGCAAGAGCCTGGTGTATTCCATTGACAATTCGAAGGCATCGACGCGCCACACGCTGCAATACTTCACCACCAGCGGCAACCGCGGAATCTACAAGGATGGCTGGTGGGCGGGCGACCGCTACCATTCCACTTGGGAGCCGAATACGATTCGCAACGCCAGCGACAAGGACATCGATGTGCGGCCGTGGGAGCTCTACAACCTGAATGAGGATCCGATCCAGGCACACGACCTCGCCGCCAAGTATCCGGAGAAGCTGAAGGAGTTGCAGCAGGTCTTCAACAGCGAAGCGGAACGCAATCATGCGTATCCGATTCTTCCCGAGCGTTCCTCGCCTCTGGACCAGAAGCTCAAAGACCAGAAGACATTCACCTACCGTTCGGGAGTGGAGCGCTTGCCGTTGCGCTTTGCGCCAGGCCTCTATGGGCATGCCTACACGATCAATGCCGATGTGGAGATTCCGACCGATGGCGCCGAGGGCGTGATCGTGGCCGACGGAGGCATCCTGGGGGGATTCAGTCTCTTCGTGAAAGATAGCCACCTGTACTATGAGGTGAATGTTGCCAACGACCACTCCGAACAGATTGTCTCGAAAACGCCGATCCATGCGGGGGTAGCGCATATTCAGTTGAATGTGACTCCGGCACAGGACAGCGCTCAAAACACTCAGAGCGCAACAGGCTTTTACGCTCGCCGCCCTGTTCCAGGCGCCGTGAGGCTATCGGTCAACGGAGTATCTGTCGGCGAAGCGCAGTTCTCCAGCATCTTTGCCGGGGGCGAAACACTGGACGTGGGCAGTGATCTTGGATCTCCGGTGAGCTCTGTGTACAAGACACCCTACCGCTTTACCGGCAAGATCAATACCGTCTCATTCGAGCTGCAATAGCCGGCAGAGTGCGAACAAGATTTCGGTTGGACTGAAGAAATGAATCTCTCATGGCTTCAGTCCAGCCGAAAGGTATTCCGAGGTAGATCAATAAAGAGATTAGCCGACATCGCAACTGAGCTCTGATCGTGTGATCTCATGTTGAAGGAGCCGATTGAGCCGGCCGCTCTCAAAGGCAACGAATCCAGAGTGGATCGATCTGAACTTAAGCAGATTTGAGATCTCTACCGACACGCCTCTGATGGATTGAATCTGAGCGACACCGCTTTTGTGGAGGAATCATGAAGCTCCTGTATGCATCGAAGTATCTGCGCCGGACACTCATCCGTCTGTTTCTGGTTCCCGGCTCACTGTTGGTTCTGCAAGCGCAAAGCCTCACCATCGCCGCAACCGACTACGCGACACTGGGAAATCCAACCTCCGCAGTCGCCACAAGAGACGGCCGCTACGTTTTTGTTTCAGTCACCAACGTCGGAAGTTCGGATTTCAAAGGGTCGGATCAAGCTGCCGGAGCCCGTAAAGATGTAGTGTCAGGCATTCAGATCTTCGGACCTGCTCACGGCAGCAAGCTGAAATCTTTTGGATTCATTCCGATTGGCAGCACCGGCGCGAATGGTCTCGTCCTGCTGAAAGGGGATCACACTCTCGTTGTTGGCGCGGGCGACGCAGGTGTTGCGTTCCTCAACGTACAGGAGATGGTGCGCGGAAGAGCCAAAACCTATTTTGCTGCGCAAGGCGACAAAGCCGGAACATTCGACGTGGTAGCCTCGCCCGACGGGAAGTTTGTGTTCTCTGCAAACGAGTACGGGATCGTGCAGGGGCAACGGGGAAGCGTTGGCATCATCGCGGTCATCGCCGATAACGATGGGAAGGTCAGGCATCCGCAAATCGTTGGTCAGATACCAGCCGGCAATGTCGTGCCCAGTCTCGCCTTATCTCCTGATGGCTCGCGGTTGTATGTTGCAACGGAGCTGGTGCCGGCGAACAATCCGCCACCCATTGCGGGCGCCGGAAACCCAACTCTTGCCAAGAATGACTGTCTTCAGAAGAAAGGAACTCCGCCACAAGGCAACGGATTCATCACCGTGATTGATGCGCAGAAAGCAACCGAATCTCCAAGCAGTGCGATACTCTCCCGCGTAGCTGCAGGCTGTTCACCGGTGCGGCTGGTGGAGACAGCGGACTCATCCGTTCTGTTTGTCTCGGCGCGAGGCGACGATAGGATCCTGGCATTCGCACCTCGCCTTCTTGAGTCGGATCCAGAACATGCTTTGCTGCGGGCCATCCCTTCCGGCGGAGCGGCACCGGTTGGTATGCGCCTCTTTGGCCATGATCGCCTGCTCGCCGTTGCAAACTCGAACCGCTTTGCGGATTCCGATGGAAGTGTAGCTGTCCTCAATGTTTCTGACGTCTCCGGTTCATCGGACGACTTGCTTCTCAAGACATGGCAAGCCGGCGGATTTCCCCGCAACATGGGCATCAGCCCTGACAGCAGGATCTTGTATCTCACAAACTATGCGTCCCGAAGCTTGCAAGTGATCCAGAGTTCGGTCCGCTAGGCATTTGCACGTTCGTGGTTCTTACTGTGCGCATTACGCAACCGCTTGACAGGTCCGAATGCACGCACTACATTGACACTATCCGGTTCGGAGTGTTGCCATACACCTCCCAAACGGATTCGTAGCAGAGGTCAAGAATGAGTTCTAATTTCACTCTCGCAATGTGTTTGTGTAGCTATCGCACGGCGCGGGAGTGTGCCTAGGATAATCGAACCAATTTTCGAGAATCGCCAGGACCCACCCGCTGCCACATGGCCGGGTGGGTTTTGATTTTGCATCCCAAACCATGAATGATCGAAGGCACTTCCCCAGGAGGAATAATCGACATGTCACTCCGCATCAACGATATCGCGCCTGACTTCACTGCAGAGACGACCCAGGGACCAATTCACTTCCATGAGTGGATTGGCGACAACTGGGCTGTGCTCTTCTCTCACCCTAAGGATTTCACGCCCGTCTGCACCACCGAACTCGGTGCGGTCGCCGGCCTCGAAAAACAATTTGCTCAGCGCGGCGCAAAGGTAATCGGCCTAAGCGTCGATCCCGTCTCTAATCACAGCAAGTGGGCAGCGGACATTCAGGAAGTTGGGGGCCATCCAGTCAACTATCCACTCATTGGCGACCCGGAACTGACGGTCGCCAAACTCTACGACATGCTTCCGGCTGATGCCGGCGATACAGCCGAGGGCCGTACGCCCACGCTCAATGCTCCGGTGCGCACCGTCTTCGTCATCGGACCCGACAAGCGCATCAAGCTCACTCTGGCTTATCCCATGACCACGGGCCGCAACTTCGACGAGATCCTTCGCGTGCTGGATTCGATCCAACTGACCGCAAAGCATCGCGTGGCGACCCCGGCGAACTGGAAACAAGGCGATGACGTCATCATCACCGGGGCCGTCTCGAACGAAGAAGCCGACAAGATATTCCCGGGCTATAAGACGGTTAAACCATACCTGCGCACGACGGCGCAGCCACAATCGGCCTGATTCCCCGAAGGTACAGTTCGCGAATAGTTTGAGCCGCGCGGTCCGCAGCGCGGAGACGAAATGTCTGACGAACCGGATCGCGGCACCAGTTGTCGGCTTGGCAAGCGTCTTCCGGATTTCACTTAGGTTTCGTCCGCCTTTTCCGGACCGCGAAAGCTTCCTTCTCCAAACCGGCGGTGAATGCTGCAACACAAGATCGAGCAGGAATCAATTGTTTGTTACCTGATTCTATTTGGCTGACTTGAAGAAGAGAATCTGTGGATAGGGGTTATAAAGCATGACAACTGCAACCACGGTCGTTTCCTCCGCTCGATTTGAGCAAGGCCTAAGCTATGGAGATTTCTTGGCAGGCGCTGCAGTCAACCGTGACAAATTTGAGCATAACTACGATAACCCTGTACTCACGGAAGAGGACCGCCTCTTTTTCCGAAGGGCAAGCGAGCTCGCAGAAGGACCACGACGGCTGCTAGTGATTGCGGAACCTTGGTGCGGCGATGTCTACCGAGAGTTGCCAAGTGCGGTACATATTGCCGAGTGCGCGGGGATGGAGCTGCGCATCTTTCTTCGTGACGAAAATCCTGACATCATGGACGAATTCCTGAGCAACAACGGGAAATCGCGCGCAATTCCTGTATTTGCCTTCTATACTGCCGATACCCGGTACATTTCGCATTTCACTGAACGCTCCGCGAGCGCTCACGCGGGACTCGCGCTTGCCATGGATAAAGCGAGAGCTCAGTTGAATCTGCCGGCGTCTGCCTCCTTCGGGAACCTGCCTAACTCAGAACGACAAGTATTCTTCCACGAAGTCGTCGCACGGATTGAGCCGCATACCGAACAGTGGCGACGCGATGCCGTCAAGGAAATCCGTCAACTTCTTGCGGCGGCCCTGCATCTACACGATACTGCGTCTCAACTCGAGGAATAACTGTGGCGGTTCAGAACGAAATTCCGATCGTGTATACAATTCGCGGCTGCGACTCTTGCGTCAAGCTTCTGAGGAAGTGGGACGCCGAAAACATTCACTATGACGAACGCCGCGTGGAACTAAGCCAGGCGACATTGGATGAAGCGCGGCGATACGGCGAACTGGTGCCCATCGTTGTCTGGCCGGATGGCCGTGTTGAACAAGGATTCGAAGACAGCTTCGGATGTATGATCTGACAGGTCGGCTGTACGGCAACGATGCCCACACGGCCGAGTTTCGTGCGCAGGTTGCGCTCTGAGGTCGGAGATCATCCTGACCAGCATCAACCCTCATTTTCGTTTTGAGTGGCATTTCTGAGAAACGCTCTTGCTGCTTGTTACTCGACCGGATTCAACACTATAAAACCACCGGAGTGACTAATATAGATTCGATGAAAGATGGACGCGGGCAGCAAGCCCACCGCGTCGAATGCAATTGAGCGGCGAGACTGAACCACGTCCAGGTTGCGAATCATCGTCGCGCCAATTTTAATCGTGGTATCGGAATGGATGACGATTCCATTTGCCCCATTGCTGGTCGCCATGAAAACGCCCCAGGGCTGGGACGGAAACGAGCCTTGGCTGGCGGGAAACAACTCCATCGTCTTGGCGCCGGTATCCAACTGCAACTGCAACTTGCCTCCGCTCACATCGGCAAAATCCACCCCGATCAACAACCGATTAGTCGTCGGAGATCCACGATATTGGCCGATCGTCTCGAATCGACATCGATCTCCTTCCGGTGCCGAGTCTCCAAGGCGCAGAAGTCGCTTCTTGTAGTCAATGAGAATATCGAACCTGGAGAGAAAATCCTCACCGAGTACGCCGCGAATGCCTGGGGCCAACAGTTTTTGCCGTGCCAGCTTATCCACGACTGCTGCCAAACCGGGGACTGAAGCCTCGCCCATCCCCAAGTTCTCCAGTTGTACCAACTTATCCTGCCGCACATGCAAAACCGTGGTGATGGAGGCCTCGCCGATAGCTGGAGCGCGCAACAGCAGCGCAAGGTCGGGGTCGATCACGGTGCGGGTAGTACCCGTATCCAGCAGAAAACTGTAGGGACCTGTGCCGTTGACCATAGTTTGAACAACAATAAGATAGCCGTCGCGCAACCGGAACTTTATTATCTCGTTTGTTTGCTTAACTTGCGCCGGCAACGATCCGGGGAGAGCAACTATTGCCAAGAGAAGAAGAGACAAGACGTGGAGTCGACACCGACCGGGAAGAATCCATCGATCCAGGCGACAACATCGAACGAACAGAACGCGGGCCGTCAGCATAGTGACGTTCCTATCGGCTGCACGCTCAATTCTCTTGAGCGCAGGCTGCCAAAGAAATGTACCCCTAGTCACGGGACATTGTCTATAGCAGGGAGTTTAGCTGCCGTTCAATCTCGCGTTCTGTGTTCCAGATCACCCCTTCAGTTCCCCAATTCAATACTTGGGCAGCGAGGTGTCGATCCTTTCAGCCCAGGCCAGGATGCCACCGGTCAAGTTTGTCGCACGCTTGAATCCCGATTGGCGCAGAAAATCGACGGCCTTGGCACTGCGTGCGCCACTCTTGCAATGCACGACGATCTCGCGGCTTGAGTCGAGTTCGTGGACACGCTTCGGAAGATCGCCAAGTGGAATAAGGTGCCCATGAATGTTGACGATTTGATACTCATGCGGCTCGCGGACATCGAGCACAAAAATGTCTTCTTTGGCATCGAGACGGCGCTTGAGTTCCTCGGGCTGAATCTCGGGAATCTTGTCACTCGTTTGTGCCTCTCCCTCTTCGCCCCGAATGCCGCAGAACTGGTTGTAATCGATCAATTCCTTCACCGCCGGATTCGCCCCGCAGACCGGGCACTCCGGATTCTTGCGTACGCGCAGCTCGCGGAAGCGCATGGCCAAGGCATCCACCAGCACCAGACGGCCAATCAGCGGTTCACCCACGCCAAGGATCAGCTTGATCACTTCGGTTGCTTGAATTACCCCAAGCAGGCCTGGAAGCACGCCTAACACTCCGCCTTCAGCGCAGGAAGGAACCAATCCCGGCGGCGGCGGCTCAGGATAGAGGCAGCGATAGCAGGGGCCAGCCTCAGTAGCAAAGATGCTCGCTTGTCCTTCAAAGCGAAAGATCGACGCGTAGACATTCGGCTTGCCGCTGAGCACGCAGGCATCGTTGACCAGATAGCGCGTTGCGAAGTTATCCGTGCCATCGGCAATGATGTCAAATCCGCTAAAGATCTCCCGCGCATTTTGGCTGTTCAGATAGGTGTCGAAACGCTTGATATCGACAAAGGGATTGATCGCGTTCAGCTTGTCGATGGCCGAATCCAGCTTCAAACGGCCCACATCGCTCGTGTAGTGGAGCACCTGCCGTTGCAGATTCGTATAATCGACTACATCGAAATCGACCAAGCCGAGCGTGCCCACACCCGCAGCTGCCAGATAAAGAGCCAATGGCGATCCCAATCCGCCCGTGCCCACGCACAAGACGCGTGCTGCCTTCAGCTTCTTCTGGCCCTCCATCGTGACTTCAGGCATGATGAGGTGGCGCGAGTAGCGCAAGATCTCTTCGTTGCTCAACGTTGCCGTGCTCGTTTCAGTAAGTGAAGCCATTGGTACTCTCCCATTCTTTCCCTTAATGAAAATCCATCTCTGCAAATGCTATGGTCTAACTCCGCCGGCGACGGAAGGCACGATCGAGATGGTGTCTGTCTCTTTGACCGGCGTTGCACCCTTGCTGAGATAGCGAATATCTTCATCGTTCAGATAGACATTGACGAAGGAGCGCAGCTTTCCGTCTTCAGAGAAAAGATGCTTGCGCAGATCCGGATGTTGGGCGACAAGATCGCTCAACGCTTGGTCAACGGTCTGAGCAGTTACTTCGATAATGGATTGCTTTCCGGCATATGGCCGGAGCGGCGTGGGAATCAAGATCTTGATGGACATGTTCTTCCTTCCTGTACGGTTCTGATCCGGAATGCTTCGGTTATTCCTCGATGACTTCGAGGGCTTCGTCTTCAAAACGCTTGGCTTCATCGTGGTCCAGCAGCAAAAACGAATTCGTGAATACCGCTTGACCTTTCTCGACGCTGGTAATCACATAGGAGCATCCCGTCCAGTGCGCTTCAGCAAGATCAGTTGCGGACCACCGCGCGGGATGGTCGGGATGCGAGTGATAGAAGCCGACAACGTCGTGACCTGCCAGGAGCGCCTCCCGCTGGATACGCACCAGCTCGGTGGGGCTGATGTGATAGCGATTGGCGGGTGAGTCGGTCCGTGTGTTTCCGCATTGCACCACGGTCTTCACCGCTTTTCCGCCAGCCTCATCGATCTCGCCCACCAGCACACCGCAGCACTCATGGGGATAAGTAACCTCGCCATGGTGGCGCAACTGATCGTAGAGTGTGAGAGGAATCGTTAACGCCATTTCCTTACTCCCTTGCCTTACTCGGTTTCGTCCCAAAAGTGCTCGGTCAGATACTTGTCGCCTGAATCAGGGAAGATAGTAACGACAACCGACCCTGCCTTGGCATTCTTCGCCACTTCCAATGCACCGACCAACGCCGCAGCCGCTGAAACTCCGACCAGCAGGCCTTCTTCACGAGCCAGTCTTCGCGCCATGGCCTGGGCCGCTTCTGTTTCGATGCCCAACTCCTCGTCGGCGATGCTGGCGTCGTAAATCTTCGGCACAATCGAGGTTTCCATGTGCTTCGTTCCCTCAATGCCATGGAATGGCGAGTCGGGCTGCAGAGAGATGCAGCGAATCACGGGATTCAGCTCTTTCAGTCTGCGCGAGGCTCCAACAAAGGTTCCACTGGTCCCGAGGATGGCCACAAAGTGCGTCACACGCCCTTCGGTCTGCCGCCAGATTTCATCGGCGGTGCCGTTGGCGTAATGCGCGCGCCAGTTTGCGTCGTTGGAGTACTGGTCGACGTAGGTATATTTTTGTGGCTCCGCCGCCGCAAGTTCCCGCGCTTTGCGGATCGCTCCATCAGAGCCTTCACCCGGGTCGGTGTACACAATCGTTGCGCCGTACGCGTGAAGAATCCGTTTCCGCTCCGCCGATACATTGGAGGGCATGCACAGCGTAATCGGAATTCCGTATGCCGCACCCAGCATGGCATAAGCAATCCCTGTATTACCGCTTGTGGAGTCGAGAAGCGTTTTGCCCTCGCCCAGCTTCCCTTCCCGCAAGGCCTCTGCGACGATATTGGATGCTGCTCGATCTTTGACCGAACCGCCCGGATTCGCCCACTCAGCCTTGGCCAGCACCTGGACATCCTTGAGACTGCTCGTCAAACGCGCAAGGCGCAGCAGGGGTGTATTGCCGATTCTCTCCTTCAGAGTGACGCCCAGTTTCGTGCTCATCGTGTCGCTTTCAATTTCCGCCTGGTACATATCAAGCAGTTGCAGGAATTGTCGTTTCGACCCACTACTTAGCAACTTCAACGGCAAAACGAAGAGAGTTATCCATGCTGCGATACAGCGCTTCAACAGCTTCTAACAGCGCAAAGACCTCCTCTTCAAGTTGATTCAATGCTGAGAAGTCCTTTTGTTGAGCCGCTGCAACCAGCGGCTCGAACCGCTTACTGATCAGGTCCGAATCGATAAAGTGAGTGCGGAAGTTCTGAAAGACAGCACTGTCGGTTGGCGCTTCAATGCTGCGCGTGATCAGCAGCGCGCGAGCGCAACGAAGGCTGATGGAGTAAAGCGCTTCCTCGTGCTGAGACTCGCTGGAGCGAAACTCTTCGCGCAGTTCCCTTGCGCTCTTCAAATCGACTTCGATGAGATCGAAGAGTCCCGCCGAGCACTCGCCGACGCCTTTTCCTGCCAGCGAAAAGGTATCTACTGCGCCCCAATCGTAGTAGTAGCTTTTGTCTTCGCTGTAGGCCGGAATATTACGGAAGCGTTCGGCAATTGCGCGGATCTCGACCAGGCCTTCTCCGTCCACATAGGCGGCAAAGGACCGATAGCTATCCTTCCTCACCAGCCATCGTTTCAAGACCTCATGCACAAACTCCGGAAGATCGTGTGCGCTGACCCGATCGATCGGCCTTGCCAGTCTGCCCTTGCCCTCTCCGATCTCCGCTCCCGCAACCACCATGTACGCGGGAAACATCTGTTGCTCCTTGCGTCCGACATTGCCGTAGAACCCGAGATCGGCGAGCATATGCTGACCGCAGGTATTCGGGCAACCCGAGAGATTGAGACGGAAGCCGGGAATCTTGTCGAGATCCGCAGAGGAGTCCTTCAGCCTCTCCGCGATTGCAGACAAGGCTCCTTTTGAAAGGCAAACACCGAGCTTGCAGGTGTCTGCGCCTGTGCAAGCGATGGAGTCTCCAACAAGGCGCGGGTCTAATACAAGTTCGCTCACCTCGCGTACCAAATGGAAGACATTTGGCAGATAGTCCTCGGGTATGTTGCGCAGCCTGAGATTCTGGCCGAAGGTCGCTCGCAGCACGAAATTGCCGAAGGGTGCAAGAAACTCTGCAAGCCGAATGGCATCCGCGTTCTTCAGATTGCCCAAAAAGATGGGAATCAGTATCGAAACCAGCCCTGGCTGTTTCTGTGTTTCGACATAGCGCTCTTTCCACTGTTCAAACTCCGGCGACTCATCCTGCTCGGGAGCGAAGGTGGGAAGCGTGCTCGACTGCGGAATCTCTTCGATGTGCAGCGCTGCGATATTGCTCTCGCGAACCAGCTTGAATTGTTCTTCATACAATTGCCGGAAACGCTCCTCACCGAGCGATTTCCATAAGAAGCGCAGACGCGCGGTATGGCGGTTCTTGCGGTTGCCATGCTGGTCGAAGAGCCGTTTGATCGCGGTGGCAACTATATACACGTCGTCCGCGGGAATGAAGTCGTGAAGCAGGTTCCCAACTTCGGGCTTGGCGCCAAGCCCACCAGCTACAGAGACGCGGAACCCTTTCTTCCCTTCTTGAAGCCGAGCCACGAAACCCAGATCGTTGAACTCGGCGTAGGAAGTGTCCGCAGGAGAGTTGGAGAAAGCGATCTTATACTTCCGCGGCAACAGCCACGAATCCGCCTCAGCAATCAGCCTGCTGGTCAACGCAAATGCGTAGGGACTGGGATCGAAGACCTCATCAAGACCTACGCCCGCATCCGGAGAGACAAGGATATTGCGAACCGTATTGCCACCTCCGCCGCGTGACGCGAGGCCAACCTGCAGCAATTCGCGCATCACCGGGAGAACATCATCAAGCGCGACATCGTGAATCTGAAACTCTTGCCGCGTTGTAATGTGAATCGCATCGTTGCCAAAACGTGTCGAGATTTCCGCAATCGTTCGCAGTTGATTAGGCGTGAGCGCGCCCCCTGTAGTACGGATGCGCACCATATAGGTATTGTCTTTGCGCTGCTCGTAGCAACCGAAGGGAACGCGGCGCGCCTTAAGAGACGCGGCATCGATCTCTCCGATCTGGTAGCGGGCGATATAGGAATCTAGCTCATCTAGCTCCGCAGCCAAATTGTCCGGAATTCGATAGAACATTGGGCATTGTCCTTTTTTCGTGCCAAAAAAACGAAAGACCACTCGGAATATCGAGTGGTCTGGAGCTTGGCGTGCCGTGATGTCCCGGTCTTTAGAAAGGCGCGCAATTCTCCAGATCCCCGCAGAGGTGCAGGCAACAACAGCAAAGCGATCTGGAGAGTAGGTTTAGCATGACTTAACTGCCTTCAAGAATAGCAATCGTGGATGGTCAAGTCAATTCTCATTCGCGTCGGACTTTGCGGAGTCAAAAGCTTGCTCAAGATCGGCGATGATATCCTCCGCGGCTTCGAGCCCCACTGAAAGGCGAATGAGACCATCCGAGATGCCCAGTCTTTGCCGTAACTTTGGGTCAAGATCCGCGTGGGTTGTCGACGAGGGATGGGTAATCAGCGTCTCCAGGCCACCGAGGCTTTCCGCCCGCGAACAGAGCTTCACGCTGTTTAGAGCCCGGATTGCCTCTTCCGCTCCGGCCTTGAATTCGAATGCAATCATTGCGCCCGGAGCGCGTTGCTGCTTTTCGGCCAGTGCCCTTTGCGGAAACGAGTCGAGCCCCGGATAGTGGACGTAGGCGACGGCCGGATGATTCTCCAGCCAACGTGCGATGATCGCCGCGCCCTCGCAATGAAGCCTGAGACGAGCAGGCAGAGTCTTCATCCCCTGCAGCGTAAGCCAGGCCTCGAAGGGAGCCTGCGTCGTGCCCACAGTTTTGCGGATCAGGCGAATGCGTTCCAGCAGCGTCTCATCGTGCGAGGCAATGGATCCGCCCACTGTCGCATTATGTCCGTCGATGTACTTGGTCGTCGAGAGGATGGAGATATCCGCACCGAGTTCCAGCGGCTTCTGAAGAATCGGAGTTAGGAACGTATTATCGACGGCCAGCAGAATCGAATGCCTCTTGGTAACCAGAGAAACTGCCTCAATATCCGTCAGCTTCAGTGTCGGGTTTCCGGGGCTCTCAATTAGAACAATGCGGGTTGTCGGAGTGATCGCAGCTTCGACGTTGGCGACCTCGGAGGTATCCACAAAGGACGCGGTGATTCCGAGGTTGTCCAAGACCTCGTGAAAAAGGCGCATCGTACCGCCATAGACCACGTCGGAGACCACCGCATGATCTCCCGATTTCAACACCGAGAGCAGGAGTGTCGTGACCGCGGCCATGCCAGTGCGAAAGCAGATTGCCGGCGGCGTTCCTTCCAACGCGCCAATAGCTTTTTCCAAAGCATCGACTGTGGGATTCGAGACCCGCGAATAGCTGAAGCCCTTATCGACGCCAACGGCATCGTGAACGAATGTACTGGTCTGATAGAGCGGAAAGAGAATCGAACTGGCATGAGAATCCAGCGTTCTCCCCCCGTGTATTGCGATCGTGGAATCTTTCAGGTCCTGTGTACTCAAGGCAATCTCCTTTTATGGCTGGTCAACTAGCCTCCAGAAACAACTTGGCCGCCGGGGAAACCCCAGGCGGCTGCCAGAAAGGAGATTTAGTTGGTAAACTCAGACTTCCGTAGCTGGCCTAGCGCCACCTGGGCTGCGCATGGCCATATGCATTCGAGAAGTATGGATCCTAGTCACGTAAAGAACTCCAATGTTGATATATGAAAACATAGCATATCGAAAATGTATTTTGCCACCAACAGCATACAAATCCGTCGATTTTAACGATTCTCCACTGGGTCGTAAATGTCAATCGCAGATATTCGATAGGAATGGGCGCTTTCTCGCGTCATTGGCCTACGGACTGGAATGAACTCAGCCCCTACATCCGTCGTACGGTGTAGATCTTGCCTTCCGGTTCTTTGAAGAGTGGTGCGGCCGATACCCGATAGCTATTGAAGAGGAACTGAACACCGAGAATGAGCAGCCAGACCAGAAGTGCAAATCGCAATGGACGGCGCGGGACGTGGGTGCTGAGAATGGTTCCGCCTATGGCTCCAAAGGTGCCACCGATGATCAGCCGCAATAGAAGTTCCGTATCTGATGAGTGAGAAAACCAATGTGCTCCGCTGCCAATCAGCGAGATGACGAAACCGAAGGCTATATCCGTGCCGACGACTTGCGCGGGCAGCAAGGGAGTCAACCCAAGCAGCGCAGAGCTACCTAGGGCGCCCGCGCCGGCAGAGGAGAAGCCAACCTCTGCACCCACCGGAAGCATTAACCATGCGAGCCATGGACTGCGATCACGCAGGTCTCTACCGTGCACTTTCGGGCGGAAAAAGTTGATGATCTGCCAACCCGAAGTAGAGATCAGAACTGCGCCGAGCAACGCATTCAATAGACTCTGTGACCCGGAGCTCACCAAGTGCTTCAAGAAGAGAGAGCCGACAACGACACCGGGTACTCCTCCCAGAAGCATGAAGCCCAGAGTTCGCCAGACCACATTGCGACGCAGGATTTGCGCCTGGATAAGAATCAGCTTTACTGGCGTTGCGAACATCAGGCCGATCCCAACAGCAACCGACACTGGAACTCCAAGAAACAGCACGAGAACCGGAACGGTTACCGTGCCGGCTCCAACCCCGGTAAGCGCAATAAATACAGCAATCACGAAGCCAAGAGCGTATCGCATCTTCGAGGGTTACTCCTCTACGCTTTGCCAACCTTCGACGTACCCACCAGTGCTCAAACTTCCTCAGACCAAATTGGAGCAGAATCCACACCGCGTGCAGCCTCGATGCCTTTGAAAGGCAGATAACAGCATTCCGACTCGTCGCGTTATGTTCATCGATGGTTTCCCTCAAGGAATGCTGGTTGAGGAATCGAAACAGAAGGGCAAGAATTGGCTTGCCCTTCCGCGCCATCGCAATTCATGTCAACCCGTTTGACGCCCGACCGTTGCCCAAAACAATTCGGCAACGCTACTTGCTGTTGCTGCTCCGGGCGGCCCTCTCCTTCTCCTGATCGAGATACCACTGGGGCAGATAGGTGTGGTGAGTGGCTCCGTTATGCAAGTCTTGCCAGTTGATGTAGGGATAGAGATGATGCAGTTGCGCCTGCTCTTCGAATTCGGCCTTCAGCTGCGTCAGCTTCTCCGGATACTTTTTGGCCAGATCGATCCGCTCGGTGGGGTCGTCATTCAGGTTGTAGAGTTCCCACGTGTTTTCATCGAAAGGAGGATTGGTTGACTTGCCAAAAATGTAGTCGTTTGGAAACGCGATTTCGGCCTTCCAGCCACTGTCGTAGATCGAGCGCGAGCCGAAGATGTAGTAGTACTGCAGAGTGTGACGGTTGGGCGCTTTGGCGTCGTCGATCGAGTAGGCCAGTGATGTTCCTTCAATTGGCTGCTGCTTGATGCCACGTATCTCTTCCGGGGCCTTGATGCCGACCAGATCGAGCGTGGTGGGAAGCAGATCGATTACATGGCCGTACTGTGTTCGAATGCCACCCTTTTCCTTGATCCCCTTTGGCCAGTAGACGATAAGAGGATTATGCGTACCGCCTTCGCTGTTGGCGTCCTGTTTCCAATACTTGAAAGGCGTATTGGCGGCCTGCGCCCAGCCCAGTGGATAGTTACCCCCATGAGCATCAGGCGTGCCAATCTTGTCTATGTTGGCCAGGTTATAAGCGACTCTCTCCTCATCTGTGGCCTGCTTGCCGAGATTGGAACGGTCGATCGAACCTTCCAGCGTTCCTTCCTTGCTGGCGCCGTTATCGCCAATGGAGATGAAGATCAGCGTGTTGTCGAGCTGCCCGATCTCCTTCAGGTGATTGACCAGACGGCCAACCTCGAAGTCCGTGTAGGTCAAGTAGCCGGCATACACTTCAAAGAAGCGCGCATAGAGCTTCTGCTCGTCCGGCGTCAGCTTGTCCCAGGCCTTGATGTTCGGGTTGCGATCGGGAAGCACCGCATTAGCAGGGATGACGCCAAGCTTCTTCTGACGATCAAAGACCTCCTGGCGGTAAGCATCCCATCCTTTGTCAAATTTTCCCTTATACTGATCGCTCCAGAATCTGTCGACCTGGTGCGGAGCGTGCGTGGCGCCCGGCGCGTAATAAAGGAAGAAAGGCTTATCTGGCGCAGCCTTCTTCTGGCGATCGATATAGAAGATCGCCTTGTCGGTGATCTGGTCACTTAGGTGGCGACCATCGGGAGTCGCGTGCGCTTGATCCTCTGCAAGGTCCGGCTTGTACTGGTCAGTAGCCGAGCCGAGAAATCCGAAGAAGTGGTCAAAGCCTTTGCCCGTCGGCCAGTGGTCGAATGGGCCTGCATCGGTTGCCTCTTCATCCGGCGTGATGCCGTACTTACCGACAGCAAAGGTGTTGTAGCCGTTGTCGCGAAGGATCTCGGCGATTGTGCCGGCCGTCGGAGGTACGCGGCCATCCCAGCCAGGGAAGCCGGCCGACATCGAGATGTGTGAGAAGCCGGATTCATGCACCGATGCGCTGTTGCGGCCGGTCAGCAGAGCGGAGCGCGTTGGAGCGCAGATGGCGCAGGTGTGGAAGTTGGTATATCGCAGGCCATTGCTGGCCAGACTGTCGAAGGTGGGAGTTTGGATCAGTCCGCCGAAGGTGCCAGAGGCACCATAGCCCACATCGTCGATCAGAATCCACACCACATTCGGGGCGCCGGCAGGCGCTTTCACAGGCTCCGGCCACCACTCCTTTGACTCAGCGAGGGTTCTCCCCACGACTCCCTGATAAGGTTGTGCCGCTTGTGCATGCAACAGTTGTCTTGCACCAGCCGCAAGAATAAGCGTCGATGTCAACGCCTTCAATACGCTTTTCTCGTTCATAAATCTCCTGTTAGTTCAAGTCGTTCAGAGATGACCCGTTCAATGGTTTGTTACTTCGACAACGATATTCAGTCGCCAGTCTTCCGCGACCTTTATGCCAGAAATGTGAGGCGAGCGCGGTACTCATCTCCCAAACCTCAAGTGAAATGCTGCTAAGCGAGAGCAACTCCGTGCTTCGTCAACGGCGAAGTGGATAAGGCACTCGTGCTTCTCCTGGCTCTGGCCCACTCCATCACTCGCGCCGGCGCTCCATTCTGCTTCAATTCCTCAGCCATGAAGCGCATGTATGGATCGATGTGATGGAAGAAACGTTTATAGCCCGCGCAAAGATAGTTCAGTCCATACTCTCCAGAGGCAGTTTGCGTGAAGCGATGCTTGGGACACTCGCCGTTACAGGCGAAACGCACGTCGCATTCCCGGCAGTCAGAAGGAAGTCCAAGCTCCTTTGCATTGCCAAAGCGTGTTTGCTGCGGTGAACTTACCAGGCTCGACAGGTGCTTCTGCATGATGTTTCCCAGTTTGTTGTCCGGATACACGAAATGGTCGCAGGAATATACGTCCCCGTTGTGTTCAACAGCCAGGGCCGAGCCGCACTTCGGTCTAAAGACGCAAAGAGTTTGCGGTACGCCGTGCCACGACTCCAGCGCGACGTCGAAGACCTGCACATATGTGCGCCCAACGTCTTGAATCACCCAGTCGTCGAAGATCTCTTGCAAAAATCTCCCGAATTGCAATGGCTCGACTGACCACTCAGAAACCGATGACTCCTGCCGTGAAAACGGCTTCAGCAAGACAAGCCCATTGGGGTCGGGCTGCTTCGCAACCTGTTCGACAATGGGAATGAATTGCAGATACTTGCTCCCGATCTCCTTGAGAAAGCGATAAACCTCATGCGGGCGATAGGAGTTCAAACGATTGATGACAGTGAGAGTGTTGAATTCGACTCCATGCTTCTTGAGAATGCCGAGACCGCGCATCACACGGGCAAAAGTCGGCTTTCCTCCCTTATCAACCCGATAGGCATCGTGAATCTCCTCAGGCCCATCGACGGAAAGCCCAATCAGGAACTTGTTGCGCGCCAGGAACTCGCCCCAGGTATCATCGAGCTGCGTGCCATTGGTCTGAAATGCGTTATCGATCGTCTTGCCATTCGCATATTTCTTTTGCAACTCGATGACGCGTTCAAAGAATGGAATCCCCAGGAGTGTCGGTTCTCCTCCCTGCCAGGCGAAGCTGACTTGCTCGGTTGGCTGCGACTGGATGTACTGCTGAATGTAGGTTTCAAGCACATCGTCCGCCATGCGGAATTCGCGCCCACTGCCGGTGTAGAGATTCTCTTTCTCCAGGTAGTAGCAGTAGGTGCAATTGAGATTGCAGATCGGGCCATGAGGTTTGGCCATGATGTGGAATGGCTTCATCAGTATGCTGCTCTCTCCCTAACAGGCGGCCGCGTCGCGAAAATGAGGCCGCCTGGAAGAGTCATGGTGAATGTTGCGCTGAAGTTGTGCGTTAAAACAGATTGATGGTCACTGTCTCAATTTCACCGGTAAAGTTGTCAGGTAATGTACAGTTTGGGCTAACTAGCGATCCCGTACCGCTACCTACATCCAATGTCTCTGTACCACTATTGAGAGGCGACAAGTGCTCGAAATGCCCGTCGGCAACCTGCCACGCTGAATAGTCAAAACTGCTTCAGTTTGATTCTCCGTATGATTTCGTCACGCGCCTAAGACAGCACAGGGATTGATACGCTAGCGCATCTACAGAGTCCTGCATCTTTTTGCCTTTGTTGTCAACGATCTATACGGGATCGGAACAACAAGGCAAATCGGATTTGTCGTTTGGTAATGTGCACAAACAACAACCAGCCGCTGGATGCATTTTTCCTTTGGGCCTCGCGCTGGTCATGCGGCTATAAGGAGTGTGTGTTACCCCATTGCGAAGTGGCTTCAACTTTGCGATTCTCCATTCTTCTCAGGTCGTGGACATGAAAAAGCTCACGCCATGATTCTCGTGAGCTGGAGCCTCGCATTCAGGGGGAATAGGTGCTAGAACTGGGCGCGAATCTCCAACGGCTGATTAGCCTGTGTACAACAGGTCGCGTTGGAGATTGGTTGGTTCATGGTTGCCTATTGAAACCACCGTACCATTGGAGTATATAGAAGTCAAGAATGACGATCGAGGTGTGGACCACGAATCTGAGAGAATTCGTCGCAATCGCTTGACACGAATTCGGCTTTATGGCTCAATACAGACATATGCAGAAGCTTGAGCACATCCCGGCAACTTTCGTGCCCGCTTCCGAGCTGACTCTCTGTCGCTCGCGTTGTTGACCATCCGCATACTCTCTCACTAAACCGATCGTCGATGTGCGTTTCAGGTATGCAGGAAGCTCCGTAGCTGGTCATGGCCTGCTTCGGTCTGAAGCTTTCAAATGCGTGGACGGCAGCTCAGCGACGATCACATTTTCACCGCGCATTATCCGATTCGCAACGAGAGTCGAAGCGCGCATTCATCCTGAAGTTCAATGAAAAGGAACAAACTCATGAGCACAAACCTTCAGATCGCCTGCAAGGCGACGCGCTGTTGTCGCACGACTCAATTGCCACACGAGGATGTGCCTTGCGTCGTGGACAGGTGCATCGTACCGATTTAAAGCCCATGCGTGCCATGCGCGCATTGAGTTGGCCCACGACGACATGTCGTGGGCCATTTTTCTGTGCGATCGAGATAGATCCCACTTTTGGAGGTTAGTATGTCTGATTTACGTTTCATCTCTCTAGTTCCAGCGAAGCGAAACATTCGATACCTTTTGGCAGCCTTGTTTGTCGCCTTTGCGACTTTGGTGCCGCAAGCTCAGATCGTTGAAACCGGAGTCATTACCGGAGTCGTGAAAGACAACACTGGTGCCGTGATCCCAAACGCGCACGTGAATGTGCGGAATAATGGGACCGGACTGGCCAGCAATACGACTACGAATATTCAGGGAATCTATGTCACTCCCCCTTTGAAGCCGGGCGACTACTCAGTGGCGATTGAAGTGCCTGGTTTCGGCAAGGTCGTTGAGAAAGTCAGACTCGAAGTCGGTCAGCGCGTTGCGGCCGATGCAAGTCTGGCCGTTGGCACCACCGCTGAAAGCATCGAAGTCCAGGCCGCCGGCGAACTGCTGGAGACTGAGAGCGCCATTGTCGGCAATCTCCGTACCGAAGAAGCCGTCAGAGATCTGCCCCTGAATGGCCGCAACTTCAATGAGCTTTTTAACCTGGGCGCTGGCGCTATCTCGACGACAGCACAATCCACCGGCAGCATCGCCTATACGCAGCAGCGCGGCCCCTCGTACTTCGCGATCAACGGCTCTCGCCCTCAGGAAAACCGCACTCTTGTGGATGGCATTGGCGACCAGGAGAACCATAACAGCATGACGGCGATCTTCCCGCCCATCGACGCAATTCAGGAGTTCTCGGAGGTGACCCAGGACGCCGATGCGCGCTATGGACGCGGCAACGGCGGCACCATCAACGTAGTCATCAAGTCCGGCACAAATCAATATCACGGCGACGTCTTCGAGTTTTTCCGCAACACCGTTCTGGACGGCAGAAACTATTTCAATATTCCAAAAGCAGGACCGACAGGACAGAAGGCCCCTCTGCGGCAAAACGAGTTTGGCGCCACCTTCGGTGGACCACTCTTTCCCAGAAAGGACAATCCCAAGACCTTCTTTTTTGCCGACTATGCCGGAAAGCGCTTCGCTCAAGGCCAGAACTTTCTGAGTAGTGTTCCTGTTGTCGATGTAACTGCCGCGGGCTATGACTTCACGAATTATTTCATTCAGAACCCCAAACTTGTGATCAAGAGCCCGCTCAACCCGGCCATCACCTACACCGCAGCCAATCCCATCATTCCTGCGGGCGCTGCAGGCTTGGATCAGACCGGCATCAACATCCTGAAGCTCTATCAGAAATATGCGCAGCCGAATTATGGGGCGGCGGGCGCGACTACCAACAACTTCTTCTACGGCCCGCAGTTGATCATCAATGAAGACGCCTTCGATGTGAAGATCGACCACAAATTTACCGAGAAAGACAGCGCCTTCTTTCGCTATAGTCAAGGCCGTGACATTCTCTCCCAGCCCGGTACCCTGCCAAACCCTCTAGTGGGTGCCGTCATCTGCGGACCCGCATCGGACCCTGCGTACCAGGCTGTACTCAGCGAAACGCATGTCTTCTCGCCAACCATCGTCAACACGGCGCGCTACGGCTGGACTCGCTTCTTTGTGTACGCCAAGAACTGGGATGGAGCTGGGAGTCCGTATGCGGGGCTGGCTTCCTCCTCGCAACTCAACATTCCCGGCGTAATCAATCCGAACAATCCCCTTTCTGTTGGACTGCCGGTGTATTCCTTCTCCGGCTACACGTCCATCGGCGACGCGGGCAACAGTCCCACGAACATCGGAACCAACAATTATCAGGCTCTATAGCATTATTTGTGGGTGAAGAGGGCGGTGGAAGATGCCGCTCCGAGGAAAAGTCCAAGAGCAGGACTTTCCCACCTCGCTTGGAAATCCCGCAAGTGCAGCGGGATTTCCACTTCTCCC
>Ga0302320_10000878_pt1 | contig 71655 bp, 64 predicted proteins | sample Bog_T0_3_FD_202130 | JGI IMG/M metagenome (GOLD analysis project Ga0302320, IMG submission 202130) | Peat permafrost microbial communities from Stordalen Mire near Abisko, Sweden - Bog_T0_3 | ecosystem: Environmental > Terrestrial > Soil > Wetlands > Peat | place: Sweden: Abisko, Stordalen Mire... | reverse complement strand
GGGCGTGATCTGGGCGCACGATCCGGACCAGAAAGGCGCGCTGGTCTGGAGATCGGACGATTCGCGCGGTCAGATTGTGTTCGGCGGTGCGGCCGATAGCGAGAACGCTTACTTCGCATTCCGGGGCGGCGGCGTGGATGCGATCGGCCTGATCGATGGCGTGGAGAAGTGGTTCACGCCCATCCCGGCGCAGGAATCGATGAGCATCCACACCGGATTGACCGCCGGTGTGACCGTGATTCCCGGAGTGGTTTTCACGGCTGGTCTGGACGGTATGGTGCGGGCGTTTTATGCATATAGCGGAAGACCCATCTGGCAGTTCGACACCACGCGCGAGTTCAAGACCGTGAATGGCATGACGGCTAAGGGCGGTTCTATCGGATCGGCCGGCGTTACGGTGGCGGGCGGCATGGTCTTCGTACCTTCCGGATACACCGGTTTCCAGAACGGCCAGCCCGGTAACGTACTGCTGGCACTGGCGCCCCAATGAAACCGTGGAGTAGGCCTTCGGCCTGCGCACTTCTCGCGGTCGGGCTCTCCATCATTCCCGTAATCGGTCAAACCCCTGGTCGAGGGCGCGGTGGTGGAGGTAACGCGGCCCCCAACGCGAGTGCAGGCCGAGGCGTGGCGTCAGTCCGTTGGGAGGCGTGGTCGGCCATGCGGTCGGCGGTCACGGCAATCGTTGGCTGGAAAATCGGCGTGCAGGCGGATAACTTCCGGCCGCTCAATTTCTGGGACGCCGGAACCAAAATCGATCTGCTCGGCGTCGGCTATATCGAGGGCTCCCCCACACAAAAGTTCAACGAAGAGATCCCCAAGAGCGTCGGCGACAATCTGGCGCCGGGCGAAATCAATGCGGTCCGCGAGCGGCTCAACGCGCTGAGTCTGGCCATGACGGCCTACCGGGTGCCCACCATCGGACCGGCCGAAGACTCCGCGCGTCATCTGTTTGAGTTCGCCAGGAGCCTGGGCGTGGAAACCATCGTCTCGGATAAAATGCCCGATGCCTTGCCGGCGGTCGACAAACTGGCCGGCGAATTCGGCATCAACGTGGCAATCTGCGGTAATCCGAAAACCGTGCTTGCGGCGGTGAGCGGTCTCAGCCCGCGCATGGGCGTTTGCGGCGATACGGGGACGTGGACAAAAGCCGGAATTAAACCGGTAGACGCGCTCACGGATCTGAAATCGCGGCTCCTCGTGATCCACATCGCACCCGCCACACCAGGCTTGACCGACTTTCTCCACCAGATGTATACACTCGATCTGAAGCCGTCGCTGATCACCGTGAACGGCACGCCCGCCGCCTTCGAAGAATTTGAAAAGGCCCTGCGACCTGTGCTGGCGGATAAAGTGGATCAGATGTCGCGGGTCGCCGCCATTCGCGGTCCCGACCGGCTGACTCCGGAAGCGCGCAGCCAGATCGACGCCGCCCTTCCCACCAAAGCGGCCGTTACACCGAAGAAGCCCAGGAAACTTCTGGTGCTCGATTTGAACATCGCCTACAACGGGCACGTGTCCATACCGGCCGAAAATTACGGCATCGAACAGATCGGCAAGCGTACCGGCGCCTACGAAGCCGTGTTCAGCAACGATCTGGATAATCTCAAGTACGACAAGATCCGCCAGTACGACGCCGTCTATCTGAACAATACGGTAGGGATGATTTTCGTCGATCCTGAAGTGCGCGACGGATTACTGCGCTTCGTGCGCGAAGGCGGCGGCCTGGGTGGCAATCACGGCACCAGCCACGTATCGATGGACTGGCCCGAGTTCCACGACATGATCGGCGTGGTGCGCGGCATCCATCGCGAAAATACCGAGAAGGCCTGGATCAAGATCGACGATCCATCAAGCCCCCTCACCGTCCCGTTCGCCGGGAAAGAGTTCCTCTACATGGACGAGTTCTTCCGCTTTCCCACCGCGCCCTACTCGCGCGAGAAGCTGCACGTGCTGCTCAGCATGGACGTGGATAAGACAGATATGAATCAGGGCCGCGCCTGCCAGTGGCCGTGCGTGCGCCCCGATCACGATTACGCCGTAAGCTGGATCCGCAGCTACGGGAAAGGGCGGATCTTCTTCGCCATCCTCGGGCACCAGCCGACCATTTTCACCACACCGCCGCTGGCCGATTACTTCATGCGGGGCATTCAATTCATCCTCGGGGATCTCGACGCCGATACTACGCCCAGCGCGAAGTTCTCGGCCGCACGCTGACGCGGGAATACAATCGTCGTTGGCATGCCAGCCTTCTCGCTCGACCAACTCACCCAATCCGACCCGTCGATTTTTAACATCCGCTCCAAAGCCCCCGGCCCCCAAGGGAGTCTTCCCATCACGGCGGCCATGCTGCTCGAACGCCCCTCCGGCGATCTCTTCGGCTGGGCGCAGGACGCCGGCATGGGCTGGAATCCGGCCAAGCTTGGTGGCAAGGAAATCCTGATCCTCAGCACCCACGGAGGCATCCGGCGTCCCGACGGCACCGCGGTCGCTCTCGGTTATCACACTGGCCATTGGGAGGTCGGCTTGCTGATGGAGGAAGCGGCCCAGGAACTTTCCTCCCACAACGCCGTCCCCTTCGCCGCCTACTGCACCGATCCCTGCGACGGCCGCACACAGGGCACTGCAGGCATGTTCGACAGCTTGCCGTATCGCAACGACGCAGCCACCATTTTCAGGCGGCAGATCCGGTCCCTGCCCACGCGCTCCGGTGTCATCGGCGTTGCCACCTGCGACAAGGGGCTGCCCGCCATGATGATGGCGCTGGCCGGCACACCCAACTTCCCTTGTGTGCTGATTCCGGGCGGCACTACGCTGCTTGCCGAGCAGGGTGAAGACGCCGGCCGCGTGCAATCTGTCGGCGCGCGCTTTGCCCATAACGAAATCTCTCTCGAAGATGCCGCCGAATTCCTCTGCCGCTCCTGCGCGAGCCCCGGTGGGGGATGCCAATTCCTCGGCACCGCCGCCACATCCCAGGTGGTCGGCGAAGCACTCGGCATGTCGCTGACGCACTCCGCGCTCGCCCCGTCCGGTCAGCCCGTCTGGCTCGATATGGCGCGCCGCTCCGCTCGCGCCGTGCTTCGCCTCGAATCCATGGGCCTGACTATGAATCGCGTACTCAGCGATGCTTCTTTCGCCAACGCCATGATCGTCCACGCGGCGTTCGGAGGATCCACCAACCTGATCCTGCACATTCCTGCCATCGCCCATGCCGCCGGATTGCGCCGCCCCACGGTGGACGACTGGACGCGCATCAATAGGGAGATCCCGCGCCTGGTCGACGCGCTGCCCAACGGCCCGCGTTATTTCCCCACCGTTCAGGTGTTCATGGCCGGCGGCGTGCCGGAAGTAATGCTCCACCTGCGCCGTGCCGGTCTGCTCGACACCAGCGCCATGACCGTTTCCGGGGAGAAGCTCGGAACTATGCTCGATTGGTGGGAGCAATCCGAACGCCGTGCCGCCATTCGCCAGGGGCTGCGCGAACGCGACGGCGTCGATCCCGGCCACGTCATTATGGATCCCGATTCCGCACGGCGCGCCGGACTCACCTCCACCGTCACCTTCCCCGTCGGCAATATCGCGCCAGGCGGGTCGGTCATCAAGAGCACGGCCATCGACCCCGGCGTTGTCGATGCCGATGGCGTCTATCGCAAGCGTGGGCCGGCGCGCGTTTTCCGCACCGAGCACAGCGTCATTCAGGCCATCAAGAGCAACGGGCCGGAGCGCATTAAAGAAGGTGACGTGATCGTGCTCATCTGCCGCGGCCCCATGGGGTCGGGGATGGAGGAAATATTCCAGATCACCTCGGCGCTGAAGCATCTTTCTTTTGGCAAGCACGTCGCGGTGCTCACCGATGCCCGCTTCAGCGGCGTATCGACCGGCGCCTGCATCGGCCATATCACTCCGGAAGCTTTGGGGGGAGGGCCGATCGGCAAAATCCTCGAAAACGACTTGATCGAGATCGTTATCGATCGCAACACTCTCCACGGCACCGTGAATCTGCTCGGCGAGGATGGCACCGTGGCATCGGGCGACCGCATATTGGCCGGCAGAGCGCCACGCACGGATCTTGCGCCCGATCCGAACCTGCCTTCCGATTCAAGGCTTTGGGCGGTCTTGCAGCACGCGAGCGGCGGCACCTGGGGCGGTTGCGTCTTCGACGTGGATACTATCGCCGGCTTGCTCGCCGCAGGCCAACAAGATCCCGGCTGACATAACAGCCGCGGCCCTCATGTTTTCCCCCCGGCCTGCCGATTAAACAGCAGGACATGTTTGCCATCATCGGAATCGTAATCGTCTTCGGAGCGGTCATTGGCGGGTTTCTGATGGAGAAGGGGCAGTTGTTGGTGCTCGTTCAGCCATCGGAGCTCATAATCATCGGCGGTGCGGCCATCGGAACGTTGCTGGTCGCCAACCCCCTGCCGCTTGTCATCAGGATATTCAAGAGCGTTCTCGGAATCCTCAGTGGCAGCAAGTACTCTAAGGCGTTCTACCTCGAAAGCCTCACGATGTTGAGCGCCATCTTCGTTTTCGCCCGCAAGAGCGGCATGGCGAAGCTCGAGGAAGATGTTGAGAATCCCGGCAAGAGCGCGGTTTTCTCGAAGTATCCCAAGCTCATAAAAGATCACCATATGCTGAATTTCGTGTGCGACACGCTGCGCACCGCTGTATCGGGCGTGGTTCCACCGCACGACCTCGATCTCATGATCGAAAACGACATCGATATTCATCACCACGAAGCCATGGCTCCCGCGAGGGCGCTGGCTGTGGTATCCGACGCGCTCCCGGGGCTCGGCATCGTCGCCGCCGTTCTCGGTGTTGTCATTACGATGGGTGCGCTGGGTGGCCCACCCGAAGAGATCGGCAAGAAGGTGGCCGCCGCGCTGGTGGGAACCTTTCTCGGGATCCTTCTCTCGTATGGGCTGGTATCGCCAATCGCGGCTAACCTTGAAAAAACCGTCGACGCCGAGGGGCAGTTTTATCAGATGCTTCGCGCCGGCCTGATGGCCTTCGCCAAGGGGATGGCGCCCATGATCGCAGTAGAATTCGCGCGACGGGCTATCCCTCACGACCTCCGGCCGAGTTTCAAAGACATGGAAGCCACCATCAAGGGCAAGAAGACAGGCGAAGCTCCGGAAGCAAAGGCGGCCTGACACCATGCAACCTGTCCAGCCGATCATCATCATCCGCAGGAAGAAGGGTGGCCACGCGGGCCATCACGGCGGCGCCTGGAAAGTAGCCTACGCGGATTTCGTCACCGCCATGATGGCGCTCTTCATCGTCCTTTGGCTGTTGAGCAGCAGTGAGCAGGTCCAGAAGGCCGTCGGCGGATACTTCACCGACCCCCACAGTAAAGCCCACGACATCGGCAACGGTCTGCGCGGATCGGGCAGCGAGAGCCTGCCCATTCACAAGGACGACATGAAGAAGCTGAAGGAAAAACTAGAGCAGGCCGTCAAGGATACGTCTTCACTCGAAAAACTCAAGAAGAACATTGTCATCACGGTCACAGGCGAAGGCCTGCGCGTCGAATTGATCGAAGACGAGAACGGCACATTCTTCGAATCGGGCAGCCCGTTGCCCACCGTCTACGGCAAGGACCTGCTGGGAACACTGGCGGTTGAAATCGGCAAACTGCCGAACAAGGTGACTATGGAGGGACATACCGATTCGAAGCCGTTCAACGGCCGGGCCGACTATTCGAACTGGGAACTTTCATCCGATCGCGCCAACGCCGCGCGCCGCTGGATGCACGATCATGGGATGCAGGACGATCAGGTGACCCAGGTCAGGGGATTCGCGGATCAGAGCCCGCGAGAGGCGACTAAACCCGAAGATCCGTCCAATCGCCGCGTCACCCTGATTATTCAGTATCAGAAGCAGACCCCGAACCTCCCGCCGGAGCCGAAGGCCGGAGCGTCTGCGCCTGCCGGCAAGCCCTCGCCCGCTCCCAAACCGCCAGCCCCAGCCCATTAGTAATGGGGCAGATTTCCGATCTGCCCGTTATAATTAAATTTCATCCCCCAAATGGACCCCTCAACACCGGATTTGAAGCAGACTATCAATCTGCCTCGGACGAGTTTTCCCATGAAGGCCAATCTGCCCCAGGCCGAGCCCAAAATGCTCGCGCGCTGGGCGGAGGAAGACCTCTACGGGCAGATTCGAAAATCGCGCGAGGGGAAACCCATTTACATCCTCCACGATGGTCCGCCCTACGCCAACGGCCGCATCCATCTCGGCACCGCGTTCAACAAAATCATCAAGGATTTCATCGTCAAATCGAAATCCATGGCGGGCTATGATGCCCCCTACGTTCCTGGATGGGACTGCCACGGCCTGCCCATCGAACACAAAGTGGATCAGGAACTCGGCAGTAAAAAGGCGCACATGTCCGCCGCCGACATCCGCCGCGTCTGCCGCAAATACGCCGAAAAATGGGTCAATCTGCAAAGGGAAGATTTCAAGCGGCTTGGCGTCTTTGGCCAATGGGACCATCCCTATCTCACCATGGCCCCGAAGTACCAATCTGTAATCGCCGGCGCCTTCGTCGATTTTCTCGACAAAGGCTACGTCTATAAAGGATTGAAACCGGTCAACTGGTGCCTCCACGACCGCACCGCGCTGGCCGAGGCTGAAGTCGAATACGCCAACCACAAGAGCCCGTCCGTCTGGGTGCGTTTCGCTCTGACTTCAGACCCCGCGCATATCGATTCCGAGCTTGCAGGCACGAAGGTCTACGGCCTGATCTGGACCACCACTCCGTGGACCCTGCCGGCCAACCTCGCCATTGCGTTCAACCCGAAATACGAGTATGTCGCCTATGACGTCAGCGGAGACGTTTACATCGTCGCCGCCGATCTGCTCGAAATCACGGCGCAGAAATGCGGCTGGGCGGGCGGCATCATCGTCGCCCGCTTCAACGGCAATAAACTCGAAGGCGCAACTTTCCGCCATCCCTTCATCGACCGCACTTCGGTTGGTATTCTCGGCGATCACGTAACGCTCGAGCAGGGCACCGGCGCCGTCCATACCGCCCCCGGCCATGGCCAGGAGGATTACGTGGTCGGCCAGCAATTCGGCCTGCCTGTCTATTGCCCTGTCGATGCGGCCGGCCGCTTTTTCAAAGTCGAAGGCGAAACCGGAGATCTGCCCGCGCAGTTGCTCGGCAAGACCGTGTGGGAAGGCAATCCACTCGTTATCGAAATCCTCAAAGAGCACGGTGCGCTGCTCGCCACGGAGTACATCGATCACTCCTATCCGCACTGCTGGCGCTGCCACCACCCAACCATCTTCCGTGCCACCGAGCAGTGGTTCATAGGCATGGATAACAACCGCCTGCGCGCCAAAGCCCTCGACGCCATCAAGGCCGTGAAGTGGACTCCGGAATGGGGCGAAGACCGCATCTCGAACATGATCGCGGGCCGCCCTGACTGGTGTATCTCGCGTCAACGTGTGTGGGGCGTCCCCATTGTGGTGTTCTTCTGCGCGCAATGCAGGCATCCGCTGACCGACCGCAAGATCCTCGACCCCGTGGTCGAACTTTTTGCCCAGTATTCCGCCGACATCTGGTTTGAGCGCACCGCCGCCGAACTGATCCCTGCCGGCACCGTCTGCGCCAAATGCGGTTCAGCCGACTTCACCAAAGAGAACGACATTCTGGACGTCTGGTTCGATTCCGGCTCCAGCCACCTTGCCACCCTGAACGCCGAATACGGGCTCACGTGGCCGGCCGATCTCTATCTTGAAGGCGGCGATCAATATCGTGGCTGGTTCAACAGCTCGCTGCTCATCGGCGTCGGTCTGCGCGGCACCGCACCCTATCGGGCCTGCGCCACGCACGGCTGGACTCTCGACGGCGAAGGCCGCGCCATGCACAAATCCCTCGGCAACGATATTCCGCCGGAGAACATCATCAAGGATTACGGGGCCGAAGTGCTGCGCCTCTGGTGCGGCTCGGTCGAGTTTACCGAAGACGTGCGGCTCACCCCCGATATCCTGACCCGGCTTTCCGAAGCCTACCGCAAGCTGCGCAATACATTTCGTTACGCTTTGGGCAACATCCACGATTTCAATCCCGCCACCGACGCCGTGCCGGGCGAACAGCTTCTCGAACTCGATCAATGGATTCTGGTACGTGCCGAAGAGCTGACCGCGCGTTCCCGCATCTGGTATGAAGACCTGGCGTTCCACCGCGTCTACCGCGCCTTCTACGATTTCGCCACGGTGGATCTCAGCTCCATCTACTTCGATGTATTGAAGGACCGGCTCTACACCAGCGCCACTAAATCGCACGCGCGCCGCAGCGCCCAGACCGCGCTCTATCGCCTCGCCCATGCCTTGGTGCGCCTTTTCGCGCCCATCCTCAGTTTCACGATGGAAGAGATCTGGCCGCATTTGGGCGAGACAGGCAGCGTCCACACAGCGTATTTTCCGCAGCCCGGCGACCTCACCGAAGGTATCCACGCCGAACAGCGCGCCCGCGTGGAGAACTGGACCAAACTCATCGGTGTGCGCGATAGCGTCCTGAAAAGTCTCGAAACGGCCAGGAACGCCAAATTCATCGGTGCGCCACTCGAAGCCCGCGTCGAACTCGCAGCGGATGCCGAACTCTATCCGCTGCTCAGCCAATACCAGCGCGAACTGCCCGGGCTATTCATCGTCTCCCAGGTCGAAGTCGGCAACCACACCTCCGAAGGCGTGGAAGTGAAGATCGAACGAGCTCTTGGCCAGAAATGCGCCCGTTGCTGGAAATACACCCAGGACGTGGGCTCGGTGCCCGAGCTCCCGACCGCCTGCGCCGCCTGCGCCGCGGCCATACAGGAAAACGAGGCGCATGGGTAACAGCGGGCGCCGCCTGACCGCGTTCCTGACTGCCATGGGCGTATTCGCCTGGGACCGCTGGACGAAAGAGATCGTCGAGACGCGCTTCGGCGCTTATGACACCAAAGTTGTGATTCCCGGCTTTTTTAACATCGTGCATTCGCAGAACCCCGGCGTGGCTTTCGGCATCTTCCAGGAGAACCCCAGCCATTCGCGCACCCTGCTGCTGGTCGCCGTCTCCATCGCCGCCGTCCTCATCCTCGCCTGGATGCTGTGGAAGATCGATCGACAGGATCGCTTAACCGCCACCGGCCTTTCCCTGATCTTCGGCGGCGCGCTGGGCAACGTCTACGACCGCGCCACCACTGGCTCCGTAACCGATTTCCTCGACTTCTACGTGGGCGGCTATCATTGGTACACCTTCAACCTGGCCGACACCGCCATCTGCATCGGCGCCGGTTTGCTGATTCTGAGTATGCTACTGTCGAACCGAAAGCTAAACGCCGAAGCCTGAAATGTTTCCCATCCTTTTTCACCTTGGACGCTTCTCTCTGCCCACCTACGGCCTTCTCGTCGCGCTCGCCTTTCTGACCGCGCTGTGGATGGCCTCGCGCTTCGCCAGACAGCAGGGGCTCGATTCGAAGAAGATCGTGGACCTTGGCGTCTACTGCGCGCTGATGGGCATGCTCGGCGCGAAGTTGCTGATGATCGCGCTCGATCCCGAATACCGGGCGCATCCCATGGACATCTTCAGCCTCGCCACGCTGCAGAGCGCCGGTATCTTCTATGGAGGCTTCATCGCCGCGCTGCTGTTTGCGTACTTCTATATGCGCGCGCAGCATCTGCCCGTGCTGGCGACTTCCGATGTCTTCGCCCCTGGCCTCGCGCTCGGACACGGCATCGGCAGGCTGGGATGCTTCGCCGCCGGATGCTGCTGGGGCAAACCGACCAGCCTGCCCTGGGCCGTGACCTTTCGCAATCCCGACGCTACCACCGGAGTTCCCCTCAACGTCCCGCTGCATCCGACGCAGCTTTACGAGGCATTGGCGGAAGGCGCGATCTGTCTGATCCTGCTGGCCCGCATGCGCCGCTCGCATCAGCAGGGTGCGATCATCGGGCTCTATCTTTTCCTTTACGGTCTGGTGCGCTTCGGAGTAGAGTTCTTGCGCATGCACGATAGCTCCAACCCGCTCGGAGGGCCTTTTACGCTGGAACAATGGATCTCGCTGGCGGTAGCGGTGGCCGGAGCCTGGCTGATTTCCCGCCCCCCTCAGCGCGTCAGTGATAGCATACCCGCGTGAGCACAGACAGACGAGATTTTGGAAAAATTGCCCTCGGGAGCGCCTTCGGAGCCGCCGCGTTTCTGGCCGCGGAACGAAAAAGCGAAGCCATCGTCCACAACAGCCAGCCCGGAATTAAGCTCTGCGGCCAGGCGTCGGCCAAACCCACTGACGAAGAACTGAAGTTCTGGAATCAGATCGGCTGCGGCTACGTGAGCGTGGGGTCGACGCCCGATCTGCGCACGGCCGAGGGCTTTCTCCAGATCAAGAAGCGCTACGCCGATGCCGGTATCACGGTCTGGAACATCGGCAACACCAGCGTTCACAACATGCCGGAAGTAACCCTGAATCTGCCGGGGCGCGATAAGAAGATCGAAGAATACAAGCAATACCTGCGCAATCTCGGCAAGGCCGGGATCTACTACACGACCTACGCCCACATGGGCAACGGCATCTGGTCGAGCGGCCGCGCCGTGATTCGCGGGGCCGAAGCACGCGAGTTCGATCTCGCTAGTCCCAATAAAGTCGGCGTCTGGGACGGTAAGGAATTCCGCGAGCCGCTCTCCCACGGGCGCGTCTTTACGCAGGAAGAGATCTGGGAGAACTACACGCACTTCATCAAAGAGGTGGCTCCAGTTGCCGAGGAAGCCGGTGTGCGCATCGGCATCCATCCCGACGATCCGCCCGTCCCCGTACTCGCCGGCGTGCCCCGGTGCGTCTTCGGCAATTTCGATGGCTACCGCAAAGCCATGCAGGTCGCAAACAGCCCCAACGTGGGGATTTGTCTTTGCTGCGGCACATGGCTCGAAGGCGGGCGTGCGCTGACGGGTAAGGATCCCGAGGAAATGATCCGCTACTTTGGCCCAGACAAAATCTGGAAGATCCATTTCCGCAACGTGAGCGCGCCGCTGCCTCATTTCGTCGAGACGTTCATGGACAACGGTTATTACGATATGTACAAGATCATGAAAGCCCTGCGCGACGTGAATTATGAGGGCATCGTGATTCTGGACCATACGCCGGGACTGACCGGCGGCCACTACAGCGAGCAGGCCTACGGATTCGCCTACATGAAAGCGCTCTATAACCGAGCCAACGCCGAAGCCAGAGCCTGAGTGAGTGGACAAGACTGGAGCAACCGCGGGCGCGTTCATAGAGCCTTCCCTGCGCTCTCCAGCAGATCGATGGTGACCGCAATAGCGTGCCGGCTGTCTTCGCTATTCATCCGCCGTAGCAGGTGCAGCAGGCCCGGCGCCTTGTGCGTTTTCTCGCGCTCCGCTCCTTCCGCGGCTGTGCGGACCAGGCTGTCCAGGACTTCAGTGGGGATGCTCGCAAAGAGTTTCGTGAGCAGAATGAAGTTGCGGATGGCGCGGATGGAATCCGGCGCGTCGACCGCCGCGGCCGCCATGCCTACCAGTTGATCGCCGGCGCCCACCAACCCGCGTAATAAATCGAGGACGCCGCGGTCATGCAGGAGTTGTAAGAGCTGCAGGCCAGACAGAATTGCATCCGAGTGTTTCTGCAGCGCCTGCTCAAGGCGCTCGATGGTGTCGTTCTCATCGTGGGGTGTCAGTGTGAGGGGAATCGGTTGCGCCATGAAAATCTACCTCTCGTGCCCGGTCTTGATCTGCACTAATTCACCGGGAAAACGGTAGCCGGCCTGACGCCATTTTCTCTCGACCTCCACGCCGTTCTGCGGAGTGGGATGCCCGAAGCGATGATTGATGCGCGGTAACGGGCTCTCGCCGGTGGCGGCCAGAACCTGCATCTGCACTGCCGTCTCTTTATACGCCGGCGTGTGAGTGGCGGGGTCGGTGTGGCTTCCGGTCAGCAGGTTGACGGGGCTGGCGGTGGAATTCATCGGCATATAAAGCTCGCCATCATGCACTCTGTCGGTGACCAGAGCGCGCACACGAACGCGGCCGTGGCGAGATGTAAGTTGCACCAGGCTGCCGCTCTCGATACCGCGCGAGCGCGCCAACTCCGGCGACACTTCGACGAAAGTGTCGGGCGTTTTGGCGCGGATGCCGGGACTTCGGTAGGTCAGATTACCTTCGTGAAAATGTTCGAGCAGACGCCCGTTATTCAGATGCAGATCGAACTCGGAATCCCGGCACTCCTGCGGTTCGCGCCATGCTACGGGAAACAGGCGCGCTTTGCCGTCCTGGAATGCGAAGCCTTTGGTGTAGAGCAGCGGCTGATCGCTCCCATCCGCCGACACTGGCCATTGCAGCGTGTTGTAGCCTTCCAACCTGTCGTAGCCGACGCCGGCAAACATGGGAGTAAGCGCGGCCACCTCATCCATCACTTCCGAAGGATGCCGGTAATTCCAGCCTGCGCCCAGACGGTTGGCGACGTCCTGAATAATCGTCCAGTCCGGCCGGCTCCCGGGCAGAGGTTCCAGCACCTGGTAGAGGCGCTGAACGCGGCGCTCCGTGCTGGTGAAGGTGCCCTCCTTTTCGAGGCTGGGGCAAGCCGGCAACACCACGTCGGCGAACTGGCAGGTGGTACTGAAGAAGATGTCCTGAATCACGAAGAATTCCAGTTTGCGGAACGCTTGCCCCACGTAGTTAGCGTTCGAATCGACGATGCTCATCTCTTCGCCGCACAGATACATCGAGCGCAGCTTGCCCTGATGAATGGCGTCGACCATCTCGTGATTGTCGAGCCCTTTAGCGGCAGGCACGTCCACTCCCCAGCGCGCCGCAAATCGCGCCCGCACTTCGGGATCGTCCACCGATTGGTAACCAGACAGCATGTTAGGCATGGCTCCGTGGTCGCTGGCTCCCTGCACGTTATTATGGCCGCGCAGAGGATAAGCTCCCGTACCGGGCCGCATGTAATTGCCAGTGATCAACAACAGGTTGGAAATCGCCGTAGAAGTATCGGACCCGTTACTGTGCTGGGTCACGCCCATCGCCCACAAGGCGCAGACTCCTTTCGCTTCGGCGATCATGTGGGCCACACGCCTCAACGTGTCCACCTGGAGATTGCAGGTTTCGGCCGCGAACTCCAGGGTAAACGGTTCCAGACTCTGGCGATACTCCGCGAGGCCGTTGACCCAACCGCTAAGGAAATCGGAATCGGCCAAACCTTCGTCGAGAATGTAACGCGCCACTGCGCACAGCCACACGATGTCGGTGCTGGGACGCGGTCGCATGTGGAGATCGGCGCGCCGGGCCATTTCATTTTCACGAAGGTCGGCGACGATGAGCTTCTGCCCGTGAAGCTTGTGGGCGCGCTTTACCCGCGTGGCCAACACGGGATGGCTCTCCGCTGTATTGCTGCCCACGATCAGCACCAGACCGGCCTGTTCGATATCGGCAATGGAGCCCGAATCGCCGCCGTAGCCGACGGTGCGGAACAGCCCCATAGTGGCCGGCGATTGGCAATAGCGCGAGCAGTTGTCCACATTATTGGTGCCGACGACGGCACGCGCCAGCTTCTGCATCAGGAACGCTTCTTCATTGGTGCACTTCGACGAGGCAATGAAGGCCAGTGCGTCCGGGCCGTGCGCGTTTTTGATCTCGCCAAAGCGCCGGGCGATCAGGTCCAGAGCTTCGTCCCACCCGGCCTCGCGGAATCGCCCACCCTCGCGAATCAGCGGCCTGGTGAGGCGATCTTTGCTGTTGACGAAATCCCACGCGAATTTTCCCTTGATGCACGTGGAGACGCCGTTGGCGGGACCCGCGCCCGGCTCCACTTTCAGGATGTGCCGGTCTTTGGTCCAGACATCGAAGCTGCATCCCACACCACAATAGGTGCAGACGGTTTTGGTGCGCCGGATGCGCGTGTTGCGCATCGCCGATTCGGCTTCCGAGAGCTGCAGGATGGCCTTGTAGCCGGTCTCGCTTTCCAGTCCCTTGACCAGATCGATCATGCTGTCGAGCACCGGCTTGCTGAAGCCCGTCAGGAAGCCCGCGTGACCGAGCATGGTTTTCTCCATGAGTGCATTGCACGGGCAAACCGTGACGCAGTGGCCGCAGGAGACGCAGCTCGATTCGCCGATGAGAGATCCGCCGTCCCACAATACGCGGGGATGCGGGTCTTCCCAGCGGATCGAGAGAGTCTCATTCACCTGAAGATTCTGGCACGCCGATACGCAACGGCCGCACAGGATGCACTGATTGGGATCGTAGCGATAGAAGGGATTACTGTTATCGACCGCGTAAGGCTTGTTCTGAAACGGGTAATGCTGATAGTCGATTCCGAGCAGCCTGGTAGTGTTGTGTACGGTACAGTTGCCGTTGTTGTTGTCGCACACCGTGCAATAGAGTTCATGGTTGCGCAGGATCCGGTCGAACGCCTCAGTACGTGCCGCCTGGGCACGGCCGGCAGTAGTCGAAACCTTCATCCCTTCGACCACTACAGAACCGCAGGCGCGAACCAGTTCGCCATTGACTTCCACCAGACAGGTATCGCAGGTTTGAATTGGCCCCAATTGCGGCAGATAACAGACTTGGGACAGATGCACTCCGGCGCGATTGATCGCATCGATCAACAGCTCTCCGTTTAGAGCTTCGAATTCGGCGCCGTCAATTGAGATCCGCATCGCCATACCGGTTGCAGTACCATGACCCTGGTCCCAATGTACCCGTTTTTTGATGGTGCCAGACTTTTGGTGGATTCGAGCCTGAAGGATTATTCAGAGGGGCGGGCGTCTGGTCGTGCGTTAGTGCTGCGAAGATTCTTCGAGATGTTTCAGTCGGGCGTCCATGACCTGCTCGACTCGAAAGAATTCGGATCTGAGCAGGTCTCGTAAATCGATTAGCCATTCCTCGGTGCGTTTGTCCAACTCGGTAAATCGTTTGTCCACCTCTGCAAACCGCTGATCCATTCGCTTCTCAAAATCGGAGAGGCGCTGATTATTGATCAAGAGGCTGACCAGAACGGTCAGCGTAGGTAGCCCGGCGGAAACGGCCGCGACCACTATTTGAGTGAGGGGACTCGTGATCCTGGCGCCCCGATGATAGCACTCGCCCTCAGCCGAGGGGGGCGATCAGGCCGGTCTCGATGTAGTCGAGCATCGCGGCCGGCGTACTCATGGCGTCGACAGGCAAACGCAGCACCCCTGCCGGCGTAAACTGGGCTCCGCGCGTGTTACTCACCAGCTCCATCAGCTTCTGCGCATCCACGCGGGTTTGGTCGTGGAACTTCACGTTGATCACGGAATGCCTTCGATCAATGGCCTCAATGCCGATCCTCTCGGCCGCAGTCTTGATGGCGGAATATTTCAGGAGGTAGCGCACGTCGTCCGGAACCGGGCCGTAGCGGTCGGCGAATTCCTGCTCCACTTTGTCGCGCTCGGCGGCGTCGACAGCCTGGGCGATTCGCTTGTAGGCACGCAGGCGCTGGTTCTCGTCGGCAATGTACGACGACGGGATTCGCAAATCCAAACCCAGATTCACCGACGAATGGATCTCCGGGGCTACTTCTTCGCCTCGCAACTCGCGCACGGTTTCCTCCAGCATGCGGATGTACATATCGAAGCCGATGGCGTTGATGTGGCCGTGCTGTTCGCCGCCCAGCAGATTGCCCGCGCCGCGTAGTTCCAGATCGAGCGCGGCGATTTTGAAGCCGGCTCCCAGGTCGCTGAACTCTTTGAGCGCCGCGAGCCGTTTGCGGGCGATCTCAGTGAGTTCCGAGTCGGGCTCGACGAGCAGGTAGCAGTAGGCGCGGCGGTTCGACCGCCCCACACGCCCGCGCAGCTGGTACAGCTCCGAGAGTCCATAGCGCTCGGCGTGTTCGATGATCATGGTGTTGGCCAGCGGAATATCGAGGCCGTTCTCGACGATGGTGGTAGAAACGAAGACGTCGAATTCATGGTTCATGAACTGGAGCATCACCTTTTCCAGTTGCGTTTCCGGCATCTGCCCATGGCCGACGCCGACGCGAATGGAGGGAAACATTTCCTGCACCATGGCAGCGCGGTGCCAGATGGAATCGACGCGATTATGCACGAAATAAACCTGGCCGCCGCGCGCCAGCTCCAATTCGATAGCGGGTTTGATCAGATCGGGTCCGAAGGGCGCGACCACGGTGTGGATGGAGAGGCGGTCCTTGGGCGGGGTTTCAATCACCGACATGTCGCGCAGTCCGAGTAGCGACATGTGGAGGGTGCGCGGAATGGGCGTGGCGCTCATGGTCACCACGTCCACGCTTTTGCGCAGTTCCTTGAGGCGCTCTTTGTGTTTGACGCCGAAGCGCTGCTCTTCGTCGATGATGACGAGGCCGAGATCTTTCCAGATTACGTCTTTCGAAAACATGCGGTGGGTGCCGACCACCAGATCGACTTTTCCCTCGGCGAGATCGTCCAGCACGGCTTTGGTGTCTTTGGCGGAACGGAAACGGCTGAGCATTTCAATGCGCACCGGAAAGGGCTGAAAGCGCTTCCGGAACGTGTTGAAATGCTGGAAGCAGAGTACTGTGGTGGGCGAGAGCACGGCTACCTGGCGGCCGTCGCCAAGAGCCTTGAAAGCGGCGCGCATCACCACTTCGGTCTTGCCGTAGCCGACGTCGCCGCACAGCAAGCGATCCATGGGCAGCGGGCTTTCCATGTCCCGCTTGATGTCCTCGATGGCGGTTTTCTGGTCGCGCGTTTCGGTGAATTCGAAAGCGTCTTCGAACTCGCGCTGCCAGTTGCTGTCGGCCGAAAAAGCAAAGCCGGGCGCCAGTTTGCGTTCGGCGTAGAGCTTGAGCAACTCCTCCGCCATGTCGCGCATTTTAGTCTTGATGCGCGTCTTGGTACGGGACCATGTCGCCCCGCCCATTTTGTCGAGGGAGGGCTTAGTTTCGCCCTCGCCGCGAAAGCGCTGCACCAGGTCCATGCGCGCCAGCGGCACGTAGAGCTTGTTGCCGCCGGCGTATTCGATGAGCATGTAATCGCCTTTGGCATCACCCTGCGCGATTTCGCGAACGCCGTGGAACTGGCCGACGCCGTGCTCTACGTGGACCACGTAGTCCCCGGGTTTGAGGTCGAACTGATCCGCCGAAAATTTGCCGAGGTGCGCGATGCCTGGCTTGGCCACGGTTTCGGGAGATTCGAAAAGATCCTCCGCGCCGAAGATGGTCAGCCCGGCTTCCTGGAAGACGGAGCCGCGGGCCACCTCGCCGCGAATCAACGCCACCGCACTACCGCCGGATTGGGCACGTTCCCGCAGATACTCCGGCGTGCGGTCGCCAGCGAGTTCCACCTGGTAGGGCACCGAATATTCGCTGAAGATGTCAGCCAGGCGCTCGATTTCGCCGGTGGTCGGGGCGAAGAACGCCAGCTTGCTGCCCGCCTCGATCAGCGTCTTCGCTTCTCGTATCGCCACCTGCAGATTGCCGTGGAAGGCCATGGAGGGGCGCGTCGGAATGTAGAAGCTCTGCGCATCGGGGAGTCCGATATCGAGTTGCCGGGTTTCGAGGACGCTGTACCGCGAGGCCCGTTCGCGGAATTCGTCCCATTCAATGGCGCTCGCTTCCGGTTTGACAAACGCGGCGCCCGGCGCATCCCGCAGCCTTCCCCAGAAGCGCTCGGCGGCCGCCCTGGTCATCTCCGGCTCATCGATAACTATGAGCGGTTTTTCAAAAAAATCGAGGATAGAAGCCTGCGGCGGCTCCACGGCGGCGACCAGCAGTTCCCAGCCCGCGAAAGGCTCGCCATCGACGGGAAGCTCACGCGTCCGCATGCCCGCGTCGCGCAGGTAGTCCGACAGGCGCGACAGCAATTGACGCGACTTGCGGAACTCCGTGAAGGGCGCGAGAACGCACTCGCCGAGCTTGTGGATGGAACGCTGCGATTCGGGGTCGAAACGGCGGATGGATTCGATCTCGTCGCCAAAGAACTCGATGCGGACGGGCTGCTCCTGGTCGGGTGGAAAGACATCGAGAATGCCGCCGCGAATGGAGTATTCGCCCACCATTTCGACGGGATCGCGGCGCTCATAGCCGATGCTTTCAAGGTGGGCGGAAAGATCGTCGAGCGCGATTTCTTCATGAACGCGCAGCGTCAGAGTGAGCTGCCGGTAATAGTGCGGAGAGGAGACACGCGAGAGCGCGGCGGCCACGGGCAGCACCAGAATGCCCGCTTTGCCGTGCGCGAGACGGTCGAAAGCCGCGGCGCGCGTGGCCAGAATTTCGGCATGGGGCGACATGCCCTGCCCCGGCAGAACGTCGAGGGCGGGCAGAAGCAGCGGAGCCGCGCCTGCGTCCAAAAGATCGCAGAAAGTGCGGAGGAGCGGGTAGAGGGCTTCGGCCTGCTTGTTGCCATCGGCAATCAGGATCAGCGGGCGCTTGGTTTCGCGATACAACAGCGCGACGTAGACCGCCTTTGCCGTCAGGGTCAGGCCGGAGAGCCGCAGAATATCGTTGCCTGGCGAAGAGGCTGAAACGCGAGCAGCCAGACCGGTGAATCCGGAGCTATGAATGAGGCCCGAAAGCAGAACTTCTGTTTGCGGATTGCGCAATCTATCCCGGATACCGGTCGCGGCATTCCGCCGAGCAGAAATGAATTACTCTCCCGCCGACGATTTTCTTCAAAGAGCTGTCGACGGCCACGTAGGTACCGCAAACGGGGTCCTGCTGGAGCATGGTCGTAACCGGTGCGGTGGTCTGGGCAGGCGGACGCTGCATGGTCCGAGGCATGGCCCGCTGCGGTTGCTGCGTTCCCGCCCACAGCCTTTGAAAAAAATGGACCACAGACCTGATCACGGTAATCGCGATCACCAGCGTGACCAGGAGTCTGAGAAGAGAAAGCATGAATCAGGGACGCGGTTGGCGCGTCCCTCGTTTACTCGAGACCGGGAGTTATTTCTTTTTGCCCTTGGGGGCGCTGGGATTCTGGAACGACGTGCTGACCGAACCACCGAGCGCCGCGATCATTTCTTTGGCCTGCTGGGCGTTGACTCCGTCCGGCTTGAGTTCCAGATATTTCTGTAGCTCTTCGATGGTCCCTGGCACCGGTAATACCGCGCCGGTCTTGGGATCCGCCCCAGCCTTGGCCGCCAGGCTCATGCCCAGCTGAAAGTGGGCGTCGGCATAGTTGGGATCAGCCTCAATCGCCTTCCTGAAGGTTGCGGCAGCCGTTTCGTTTTGGCCGCTGTTCACCAGCAAAGCACCCAGGTTGTAGTAGTATTTGCCGGCGCCGGGAGGATCCATTTGAGCCGCTTTGGCGAGGTTGGCGCTCGCCTCGTCCAGTTTCTTGTCTTTGGCCAGAGCCAGCGCGTAATTGTTGTAGAGCCCGGCGTCGGGATTGATTTCGATAGCCTTCTTAAAGGCCTCAAAGGCCTTGTCGTAATTGGCGGCGGCTTCGGCGGGTGTTGACTGAGCCTTGCCAACGTAGGCATCGGCCAGACTGGTCCAGACCGCACCTTGGGTGGCGTCGAGTTCGGAGGCTTTATTCAGGTTCTCAATGGCCTGGTCCCACTGCTTGGCATCGATGGCGTTCTTGCCGGCCGTATAGGCGTCGTTCAACGCCTTGTTCTTGGCCAACTGAGCTTCGCGAGCCTTGGCATTCTTCTCGAAAGCCTCCTTTTGCTCCTTGGTCATGCCGCGCGTCTGATCCTCGGTGAGGGTTCCGGTTTCGGCCGCCTTGGTCATCGCCGCTGCCCGATCGGCGGCCTGTTTGAGGTCGAAATTCAGCGTCTTGGGATCGCCCGGGGAGGTTCTGAAGTTCTGTGCCGTGTCGCCCGTCACCTGGCCATTGATGGTGCAGGTAATGGTGTATGTACCGTAGGGCAGACCGTAATGGCCGTAGTGACCCTTCTTGTCGGTTTTAACCGTGTAGTGGCCCTTGATGTCGGTACGTTCGAAGGTAATGATCGCGCCTTGGACGGGGTTGCCGTCCGCGCCTTTCACGACGCCTTCGATGGCCGTGACCTGGGAAAAGGCGGGAAGCGATACAAACAGGAGCGTAACAGCGGCAAACAGCAGCGATTTCAAACGGAAGGACATGTCAAGCGTACCTCAAAAAAGGGATAGATTCAGGAGACCAGAGGACCAGCATACTACAGAGACGACGGCGGCGCGCCCCAGGATACAGGTGCGCCAATGTTTTAAAGGACGGACGGCCAAAGGTCCTATCCCACGTCCCCGATGGCGCGCAAATAGTCCCGATTCATGCGGGCAATCACGTCCAGACGGATTTCTTTGGGGCAGACCGCCTCGCATTCCCCGATGTTGGTACAGCTCCCGAACAGCTCCAGATTGTATTGCGCGACCATCCGCAGGGCCCGGCGCGAGCGCTCCGCCTGCCCCTGCGGCAACAGGCCGAGGTGGGAGATTTTGGCTCCCGTAAACAGCGCGGCGGAGGCGTTGGGGCAGGCCGCCACGCAGGCTCCACAGCCGATGCAGGCCGCCGCGTCCATGGCGCGATCCGCATCTTCCTTGGGAACGGGCAGAGTATTCCCGTCGGGACCGCTGCCGGTTCGCGCCGTGATATAACCGCCGGACATAATAATGCGGTCGAAGGCGCTGCGATCGACGATCAGGTCTTTAATCACCGGGAAGGCCCGCGCTCGCCAAGGTTCGAGATACAGTTCGTCGCCATCCTTGAAATGACGCATGTGCAGTTGGCAGACGGTGGTGCCGGGCTGGGGTCCATGGGCGATGCCGTTGATCATGAAGCCGCAGGAACCGCAGATGCCTTCGCGACAATCGTGCTCGAACGCAATGGGCTCGCGGCCTTCGGCGATCAGCTTCTCATTGACGACATCCAGCATTTCGAGGAAAGACATGTCGGCACTGACATCCCTGGCATCATAACGTTCCATGGCGCCCTTGCCGGAAGCGCTCTTCTGCCGCCAGACGTGGAGTATCAGGTTCATTTGTAACTCCGCTGGGCCGGGTGAACGTAGTCGAATTCGAGCGGCTCCCGGTGGAGGTGCGGCGGCGCATCCGGGCCCTTGTATTCCCAGGCGGCCGCATATTGATAATGCTCGTCGTCGCGCAGCGCTTCGCCGTCTTCGGTCTGAAACTCTTCGCGAAAGTGCCCTCCGCAGCTTTCATTGCGATCGAGGGCGTCGATGCACATCAACTCGGCGAGTTCGAAGAAATCGGCCACGCGGCCGGCGCTCTCCAGCTGCTGGTTGAGATCCGCACAGGAGCCGGGCACGTTGAGGTTGCTCCAGTATTGTTCGCGCAGGGCGTGGATCTGGCCGATAGCCGTGCGAAGCCCATCGGCATTGCGTGACATCCCGCAGCGATCCCACACGATTTTGCCGAGCTCGCGATGGAACGAGGCGACGGTGCGCTTGCCCTTGATGGAGAGCAGGCGCTTCACACGATTTTCCACTTCGGCCGTTGCCTGGTGGAATTCGGGGCGCGCGGCGTCGACTTTTTCCAGCTTTTCCGAGCCCAGGTAATTGCCCAGCGTGTAGGGAATCACGAAGTAGCCGTCGGAGAGCCCCTGCATGAGGGCGCTGGCGCCGAGGCGGTTGGCGCCGTGGTCGGAAAAATTCGCTTCGCCGAGCACGAACAGGCCGGGGATGGTGCTCATCAGCTGGTAATCGACCCAAAGGCCGCCCATGGTGTAGTGGATAGCCGGGTAGATGCGCATGGGCGTCCGGTAGGGGCTTTCGCCGGTGATCCGCTCATACATTTCGAAGAGATTGCCGTAGCGCTCCTCAATGACCTGGCGGCCGAGACGCCCAATCGATTCGGCGAAATCGAGATAGACGCCGAGGCCGGTTTCGCCTACCCCGCGGCCTTCGTCGCACACGGCTTTGGCGGCACGCGAGGCTACGTCGCGGGGCACCAGATTGCCGAAGCTGGGATAGCGGCGCTCCAGATAATAATCGCGCTCGTTTTCCGGAATCTGGCTGGGCGTGCGCTTGTCGCCTGCCTGTTTAGGCACCCAGATACGCCCGTCGTTGCGCAGCGATTCGCTCATCAAAGTGAGCTTCGATTGATAATCGCCGGATACCGGAATGCACGTGGGGTGGATCTGCGTGAAGCAGGGGTTGGCGAAGGCGGCGCCACGCTTGTAGGCGCGCCAGATCGCCGTGCAGTTCGATCCCTTGGCGTTGGTCGAAAGATAGAAAACATTGCCGTAGCCGCCGGTGGCGAGGATCACCGCGTCGGCCACATGCGATTCGATTTTGCCGGTGACCAGGTTGCGCGTGATAATACCGCGAGCTTTGCCGTTGATGACGACGAGATCGAGCATCTCGGTGCGGGGAATCATAGTGACGCGGCCCGCATCCACCTGGGCTTCGAGGGCCTGATAGGCACCCAGAAGCAACTGCTGCCCGGTCTGCCCGCGGGCGTAGAAAGTGCGCGAAACCTGAGCGCCGCCGAAGGATCGATTGGCCAGCAGACCGCCGTACTCGCGGGCGAACGGCACGCCCTGGGCGACGCACTGATCGATGATGTTGACGCTGATCTGCGCCAGCCGGTAAACGTTGTATTCGCGGGCGCGGAAGTCGCCGCCCTTGACTGTGTCATAGAAGAGGCGATAGACGCTGTCGCCATCGTTCTGATAATTTTTCGCCGCGTTAATGCCGCCCTGCGCCGCAATGGAATGGGCGCGGCGCGGACTGTCCTGGAAGCAGAAGCACTTGACGTTGTAGCCCAGTTCGCCCAGTGACGCGGCGGCGGATCCACCGGCCAGTCCGGACCCAACCACGATCACGTTGTACTTGCGTTTGTTGGCGGGATTCACCAGCTTCATCTCGAAGCGGGCCTTTTCCCAGGCTTGTTCAATCGGTCCGGAAGGAACTCGGGAGTTTAATTCCATCTTTGGCCTATAGGTGTACGATGCCGGTCAGGACAGCGGCCGGGATGGAGACGTATCCGATGAAGAAGAGGATCGAGATGACGCGGGCGGCGGCCTTGATGCGCGGCGTGTAGTGGGGGTGCGTCAGGCCGAGCGATTGAAACATGCTGTAGATGCCGTGGTTCAGATGCAGGCAGAGCAGGCCGATCGCCACCGCGTAGGCGAGCGATACTGGCCATTGTTGAAACCCGTAGACTACGTTGGCATAGACCTCGTGCTCCGAAAAATCCGGATGCACGGTGCCCAGGGTGAGATGCAGCAGGTGATAGACAACGAAGGCCGCAATCATGGGGCCCGTGTAATACATGGTGCGCGATGCGACGGACGAATGGGCGTTATCTTTCTTCGCGTAGCTCACCGGGCGCGCCTGGGTTTTCAATTGCGCGAGCTGGATGGTGACGACGATGTGCGCCACTACGCAGACGAGCAGGATGGTGCGGACTCCCCAGAGGATTTCCAGATTGCTTTTCAGGAATGCCGCGTAGGCGTTGAGGCGATCCGGGCCGAGGAAGACCTGCAGGTTGCCGATCAGATGCCCGGTGACGAAGGCGAACAGGACCAGTCCGGTGACGGCCATCACGGCTTTCTTAACGATAGTGGCTTCGAAAAATCGCAAGGCCCGACGGGCTGGAGCCGCGCTCGCTGGACTCATCTCGCTGGACTCATCTCGAATGACTCATGGGAGCTATTTCAATCGTACAATTGGGCGTGTTGCGAACGCCCCTGCGCTGCGGCGAGCCCGCCCTTAGTGGCCTTCGCTGACGTAATTGCGATTCCAATCCGGAATCAGGACCGTCACGTCGCCCTTCACCACGGCCTGGCATCCCAGGCGCGACGCCAGCTGAAAATCGGCGGCCTGCTCCACGCGATCCATCTCGTCGTCTTCCATCTCGGAAAGATTTTCCGCGCCCTGCTTCACCACCACGTGACAAGTGGTACAGGCGCAGCTGCCGCCGCAGGCATGCTCCAGATGAAAATTGAAATTCATGGCGACATCGAGCAGCGATTCGGGACGCCCGTGTTCTTTATAAGGCAGCTTTCCCTGCTCGAACTCGAATGTTTCGTTGGCGGGCAGGAAGGTTACTTTCGGCACAATCCCGATTGTAGCGGGCAGCTGGTTTAAACGAACACGGCCGAGATATCGACCGACGAGCGGTTTCCCTCCACCACCACGATGCCGGTCTCCGTGACGTGGTAGAGGCGGCGATCCTGTTCGGCATCGTAGCCGATGGTGGCGTCTTCGGGCACACGCACGTTCTTGTCGAGAATGGCGCGGCGGATTTTGGCGCGGCGCCCGATATCGCAGTTATCGAGGATGACGCTGTCCTCAACGGCCGCCCCTGCGTGCACCTTAACGCCGCGCGCCAGGACGGAATTCTTCACGCGGCCTCCGGAGAGAATGCAGCCGCCGGAGACGATGGAATCGACCGCTTCGCCGCGCCGGTTCTGGTCGTCGAAGGTGAACTTGGCCGGGGGATCGGGATAGCTGCTGGTGCGCAGCGGCCATTGCCGGTTGTAAAGATTGAGTGCCGGTTTCACGGAGCGCAAATCCATATTGGCTTCCCAGTAAGCGTCGATGGTGCCGACATCGCGCCAGTAGGACCGGGCTTCCTGAGGATCGCCGGGGATCTTGTTGGTCTCGAAATCGTAGGCATAGACCGCCTGCTGCTCACCGACCATGCGGGGCAGAATGTCGCGGCCGAAATCGTGCGTACTGGCTTCGTCGGCCGCATCCTCCTGCAGCGCTTTGAGCAGCGTGCGGGTGGAGAAAATATAGTTCCCCATGGACGCGTAGACGTGCTCGGGATTGCTCTGGATAGTCGGGGAGTGGGGATTTTTCTCATGAAAAGCCAGCACGCGATTATCCTCACCGGCCTCGATTACGCCGAACTCGTGCGCGTATTTTTTATGCACCGGGATGGCCGCGATGGAACAGGCCGCGTTGAGATTCTCGTGGAACTCGATCATGTGCGCGATGTTCATGCGATAGATATGATCGGCGCCGAAGATGGCCACCACGTGCGGCTCCGCCTGTTCGATCAGATTGATGTTCTGATAAATGGCGTCGGCCGTCCCTTGGTACCAGGTCTCACCCGCGGAGCGCATCTGGGCGGGCACCGGGATGATGAACTGGTTCTTGAGGATTCCGCCCGTCTGCCAGCCCTCGTTCAGGTGCTGCAGCAAGCTCTGGCTGCGGAACTGTGTGAGGACGTAGATGGAATAGATGCCGGAATTGATGAAATTGCTGAGGACAAAATCGACAATCCGATACTTGCCGCCGAAAGGAACGGCCGGTTTGGCGCGCTCCTTGGTCAGTGGGTAAAGCCGGGTTCCCTTACCCCCGGCGAGGATGATTCCGAGCACGCGCAGTCGCATGGCAAGGCTATTGTGTCGCATGGAGTGCGGTTACGCAACAGCATTTGGCTTGCAGCCGCGCGAAACTACGTTACAACCGGATGGAGAACCGCGGCCTGGTCGCTCCGGACGCCTTGCCGAAGGCGCCACAGACCGAGAAGACCCCAGAAAGTCACCACCACATAGGAAGAGGCCTGCAGCAGCAGAATATAGGCGATCGCGTCTGTCCTAGCTACGCCGAAGGGCGTGAGTACGCTCACCGCTACAAACTGGTAAATTCCCACGTATCCCGGGGTGGACGGCAGGGCGCTGCCGAGGCCGAGACCGGTGATGAGCAGAAAGGCGATGGGAATACTCAGTGTCAGGCCCATGGCGCGGCCGACGAAGATGGCGCCGGTGGCGTCGATGCACCAGATCACGACCGTGAGGCTGAGGAAACCGGCGATGCGTCCCGGATTGTGAAAACTGCGTATCCCGTGGACGATCTGGCCGATCAATTGCGCTAGGGTCGTGCTCAGGCCCTCCGGTAAAGGCAGGCGGGAGAGCAGTCGGAGCGCGAACGGTTCGAGCCACGGGAGCACCGTGATGGCCACCACGGCGCCGATTCCGGCAATTGCAAACGGCTTCGCCGCGTCGGCCAGCCAACCGGGCTGGGAAGGCAGGGTCAGCAGCACCAGAGCGCTGATGGTGACGAGCGCAACGGCATCCGCCATTCTTTCGGCAAGGGCTGTGGTGAGGACGAAGGCTTTGCCCAGACCGGAGCGTGCGCTAATCATCATGGTGCGCACCACCTCCCCGGCGCGGGCGGGAAGAAAATTGTTCCCGAAATAGCCTGCCGCGGTGGCCCAGAAGGCGGTGGAGATCCGCACATCGCCCGCCGCACGGAGCAGGATCCGCCAGCGGTATGCCCGCAAAGCGAGGGCGACGGAAGACAGCAGAGAGTACAGGGCGACTTTTGAAAGGTGCGCCGACGCCAGGATTAAACCGACCCTGCGCCATTCGATGCCGCGGAGCGAATAGTAAAGCAGAACGGCCGCCAGCGCGATGGATCCCGCGGTGATCAGAATCTTCAGGCCATGGCGCTTCGATGCGTTTTCCGGCGGTGCCGCGGTCACAGCCCTTATGATGACAGGTCAACGCGAAGGGGCGACAGTAGACTTTGGGTAATCCGGGGACGGGCCGCACAACTGCTGACAGACATTTTGTGATAGCTTACGGCGATATGAAGAAATGCATGCTTCTGCTCGCGCTTGTCGGGGGTTATTTCGCCGGGCGCGCCGACGTTTCCCGCAATGTGAAGCTCGAGAACGCGCGCGTCCGCGTGACTCAGGTGGATTACGCGCCGGGCAAGCCTCGCGAGAAATCCATCCGACCCGCCGATCAGGTGATTGTGTTTCTCGACGACTCCCGCTATGAGCGCATCGATCCCGACACCGGCGCCAAGGAAATCCGCACCAGAAAGTCCGGCGACGTCATCTGGCATGACAAGGGAGAAGTGGCTCCCGTGCTCACTAATGTCGGTACGAAGACGTACCGCGAGCTGGTCATTGAGTTGAAATAGATTACTTCCAGTTGACGGCCAGATTGACGAACGAGCCCAGCGGAATACCGGTCGGCCCTTTGGCCATGTACGGCTTCGCGTCGTCGAGCCATGCGGTGCCGGCCACATCCACGTGCACCCAGGGGGTATCGCCGGCGAATTCCTTCAGGAACATGGCTGCGCTGCATGCCCCACCCCAGCGTCCGCCAATGTTCTGGATGTCCGCGTAGACGGTCTTGAGCAGGTCGCGATACTCGTCGTCGAGGGGCATGTGCCACATTCTTTCGCCCGCTTCTTTGGCCGCGCTCATCCAGCGTTCCCGCAACTCGTCGTCGCTCGAGAACACGCCTGAGCTGGTGTGCCCCAGCGCTACCACGATGGCCCCCGTCAACGTCGCCGCATCCACCAGGTGAGTGCATCCCAGTTGCTTGGCATAAGTAATGGCATCCGCCAGAATCAGGCGCCCTTCGGCGTCGGTGTTGAGGACTTCGATGGTCTTTCCGGAGAGCGAGGTAAGGATATCGCTGGGGCGCAGTGCCCGGCCGCCTGGCATATTCTCAACAGCAGGAACAATGCCTGTGACCGCAACGCGCGGCTTCAGTTTGGCGATCGCCTGCATGGCTCCGATCACGGCGGCGCCGGCGGCCATGTCGTACTTCATCTTTTCCATGCCTTCGGACGGTTTGATGGAAATGCCTCCGGTGTCGAAGGTGACGCCTTTGCCGATCAGGGCCAGGTGCGCGCCGTCTGTGGCATTTTCCGGTTTATATTGCATGACGATCATGGCCGGAGGCTCGGCGCTTCCCATGGCTACCCCGAGGAGCGCACCCATGCCGAGCTGGCGCATGCGATTCTGGTCGAGCACTTCGCATGCAAGGCCGGCTTCCTGCGCCATGGCACGGGCTCGCGCGGCCATGGTGGTGGGGGTGAGTTTGTTGGGCGGTTCGACGGCGATATTGCGCGCCAGGTTGAGGGCCTCGGCTATTACGATGCCTCGATTGAGGGCGTTCTGCAGAGTGGCATCGACGCTCGGCACCGCTATGCTCACGGCATCTATGGATTTGGCCGGCTCTTTATCGGTTTTGTAGCGGTCGGGCTCCCAGGCGCCTGCCAGAACGCCTTCGGCGATTACGGCGACGAATGCGGGATCGGGCGCAAACGCTGCGTCCTTCACTCCTTTGCCCTTCAGAAAGCGGATCGCCGCGGCCGACAGCTTCAGGACTGCGGCTGCATCAAGCTTTTCAGGTTTGCCCGCCCCCGCTACCAGTATGCGCCTCGCGGCGAAGCCTTCCACTCCGTGAAGCAGCGTAAACTCGAGGAACTTGCCGGTGATCTCGCCCGAATCGTAAAGCGCGGCGAGCGGCTTCTGCAAGTCGGCCCTGCGGCCTCCTTCGGTTTCAAAAAGAACCAATGCGTCCGTCTGCACGGACGGGATCTCCGTCTGAACGAGCTTCAATTCCATCAAATTCCTTTCTGTACGTGCCGCTGGGCAGGCCAATTACCAATCGGCCGCAGGTTAGCAACCTGCCCCACGATTTAGTTGCGGGCTTTGCTTTCGCGTACGGCCGCGCGTGCCTCGGCTTCGTCAGTTTTAGCCCGCTCGGTTTCGCGCTTGTCGTGAAGCTTCTTGCCCTTGGCCAGGGCAATTTCGCATTTTATCCTGCCGTTCTTAAGATAGAGCCGCGTGGGAATCAGGGACAAGCCCTTTTCCCGCGTGGCAACCTGCATCTTATCGATTTCGCGCCGGTGCAGCAGTAGCTTGCGTGAGCGCACCGGGCTGTGGTTGGCCCGATTGCCGTGGCTGTACTCGCTGATGTGGGCATTGAGCAGCCAGGCCTCGCGATCCTCCACCGTGGCGTAGGCCTCGCGTAACTGTACTTTGCCCGCTTTCGCCGCCTTGACTTCGGTGCCGGTGAGCGCAATGCCGGCCTCGTACCGGTCCAGCAGGAAATAGTTGTGGCCTGCCTGGCGATTGTCGCTCAGAACCTTCGACGGATCGTATTGTGTGGCCAATGATTCTCCTCAACGTCCCGGCCCTCCGGTACGTCAGTCATTTTGATGATAGATCAGATCGCCGGTAGCTGCCAAAGTTAACATGAGCCGCTTCAATCAGTTAATCGCGATACTGCTGGCATCTGTCCTCATCCTGCCGCCGGCGCCGCTCGACGCCAAGAACCGTAAAGGCGACAAGCTGCGCAATGAAGCGCGGACCGAAGAGGTGAAAGGGAATTACGATCACGCCGTGGAACTGGCCGAACAGGCCATGGCAACCGACCCTTCCGACCCCTCCTATGTGCTTCTCGTCCGGCGCCTCCGCTATGAAGCCGGCGCGGCGCACGTAAGGAACGGTCAAAAGATTCGCGCGTCCGGGCAACTGGAGCAGGCGCTGGCCGAGTTCGAGAAAGCCTACGGCCTCGACCCCGCATCGGACATCGCGGCGCAGGAAATCAAACGCACCAAAGAGATGATCGAGCGCCAAAAGAACGGGGGCATTATGCCTCCCCCGGTGGTCACCGCGGAAGACAGGAGAACCCTAACGCCCGCCGAACTGGCGCGTAAAGAACAGCAGGTGCGGACCGATTCCCTGCTGCCGGTGCCACAACTGCGCCCGCTCAACAGCGACGTGATTGATATCCGGATGAACAACCAGAGACCGCGCGTGATGTTCGAAACCGTGGGTAAGCTGGCAGGCATCAGCGTGCTGTTCGACCCCTCCTACAATCAGGACCAGACGCTTTCGTCCGTGAGTATCGATCTGAGCCATACGACGCTTGAAGAGGCTCTCAATCAACTGTCCATCGTCACCAAGTCGTTCTGGAAACCGCTTTCGCCCAACACGATTTTCGTCGCCATCGACACGCAGCCCAAGCGGCTTGATTACACCGAGCAGGAAGTAAAAGTTTTCTACCTGAGCAACGTGACCTCGCCGCAGGAGATGCAGGAAATTCTGACCGTCATCCGCACCGTCGTCGACGTGCAGAAGGTTTTTAACTATACGGCCCAGAACGCCCTCATCGTGCGCGCCGACGCCGATACTATGGCACTGGTCGAAAAGCTGATTTCCGATCTCGACAAGCCGCGGCCCGAAGTGGTCGTCGATGTCATGGTGATGGAAGTCAGCAGCAGTTATATGCGCAATCTCTCGGCCTCGTTCGCCCCCACCGGCATCACGACCAACGCCGTGTTCGCGCCCGGCGGCGTGGCGTCCTCAACCTCGACCACGGGGACCACCACAACGGGAACCACGTCGACGACCGGAACCACTACTACGGGGACTACGGGAACCACCACCGGCACCACGGCGACCTCGGCTCTGCAACTCAATCAGCTGGGGCACATTTCGAGCGCCGATTATTCGCTGACCAATCTTCCTGGAGCGCAGTTCGAAGCAGTTCTGAACGATTCCGCCACGCGCGTCTTGCAATCGCCGCAGATTCGCGCCGTCGACAACCAGAAGGCGAGTCTGAAGATCGGCACCAAGGTTCCGACGGCCAGCGGCAGCTTTCAGCCCGGCGTGGCGGGGGTTGGCGTCAGTCCGCTGGTGAACACGCAGTTTACCTATCTGGATGTGGGCGTGAATCTGGAGATACTACCGCGTGTGCACCAGAATAACGAGGTTTCCCTCCACGTGGACCTCGATGTTTCGCAGGTCAACAATTATCAGAATCTAGGCGGCATCAACATCCCCGAAATCGGCCAGAACCACGCGGTCGCCGACATCCGGCTGAACGACGGTGAAGTCAATCTGATCGGCGGGATCATCCAGGACACCAACAGCCGGGCGACCACCGGTATTCCGGGGCTGGCCAGCATTCCGGTGATTGGCCGCCTGTTCAGCGCCGAGAATCTGGATAAAGAGAAAAACGAATTGGTGATCGCCATTGTTCCGCATGTGGTTCGCGGCATCGATATCACGGAGGCCGATCTTAAGGGCGTGATGTCGGGCAGTTCGCGGCAGATCAGGGTGGAGTATGCTCCGCACCGGGCCGCTGCGCCAGGAGACCAGCCACCAGCCCAGTCATCAGCCCAGCCGCAGGCCAATGCAGCCGGTATGGCCGGAGTTGTGGCCGCTGGTCCGCCAGCAACCGCGCCGCCGATTACCGCGCCTCTTACCACTCCGGTCGTCACCGCGCCTCCGGCTGCTGCTCCGCTTGCCGTGCCTGCGGCGCCAGGCGGTCCCGCGCGTATCAGTTTCCTCCCGGGCAATGTCGATACCCAGTTGAGCCAGACGGTCAATGTCACGATTTATGCCGAAAACGTAACCAATCTGGCATCGGCGGCCGCGCATTTGCAGTACGACCCGAAGATTCTACACATCAATAATGTGGTGGCGGCCGATCTGATTCAGAAGAACAGTGCGCCGCTGCAGCCCTCGAAAAATATCCTGAACGACGCGGGGCAGGCGGATCTGACCATCAGCCGTACGCCTAAAGATGGCGCGGCCTCCGGCTCAGGCGGATTATTTACGATTGTGTTTCAGGCGGTGGGACGCGGCAATACGTCGGTGACGGTCACTGGCCTGGCTCTGAACGCGCCGGATGGCAATGGAAGCTCGGGACCGCGCATTGCTGCGAATGTGCCGGCCGCTTTGAATGTAAATGTGCGATAGAGGTAAATTTAAAGCGAAGAATGAACAGGCGGAAGCGCCTGTTCCACTTGGGGATCCGCGTCGCGGCATGACGCTGGTGGAACTGATTGTGGCTTTCACGATCCTGATGGTGCTCACCACCATGGCGGTGCCCCTGGCCCGTAACAATGTGAAGCGGATGCGTGAGCGGGATCTTCGCCTCGCGCTCCGAGAAATCCACACCGCCATCGACAAATATAAAGACGCGGTGGATGCCAATAAGCTGGGGCCCGACGCCAGCGGGCCCGATACATTCGGCTATCCGAAGACGCTCCAGTCGCTGGTCGACGGCGTGAAGGGCGCGGGCCAGGGAGCCGATACGAAGATCAAGTTTCTGCGCCGCATCCCGCTCGACCCCATGACCAACACGCGCGAATGGGGCGTGCGCAGTATGCAGGACGATCCGAAGAGCACCGGCTGGGGCGGTCAGAATGTTTTCGACGTGTATACCAAGAGCGACCAGAAAGACGCCAATGGAACGCCTTACTCCGAGTGGTAACCGTCTAAACCGCAGATCGTTCGGCTTCACGCTCATCGAGATGATGATCGTGATGGCGATCATCGTGATCCTGATCTCCGTCGCCATTCCGTTCTATCAGAAAGCCATCATTCGCGCTAAAGAGAGCGTCCTGCACAACAATCTGTTCGCCATGCGCAGCGCCATCGACGAATACACTTACGACAAACAAAAGGCGCCGCAGAGTCTGCAGGACATCGTGACTCAGGGTTATCTGCGCGAAGTTCCGCGGGATCCCATCACCGGCAACAGCGATAGCTGGAAGATCATCATGGAAGATTCCGGACAGGCGGTGAACTCGACTGAGCCGGGCATCTTCGACGTGCGCAGCGGGGCAACAGGGAAGAGCCTCGAAGGAACTTCGTACTCGGATTGGTGAAGCAATACTATTTGCCGAGTTATAAAGAAAAACCCATAACCGCGCCATCGTTCGGGTAGAATTCCTTCTATGGACTTATTACTCTATGGCCACGGCGGCAAGTTTTGCTATCGTTTATTCTCCGCCGCCGGCCTTTTATTACTCCTTTCCCTTAACGCATTTGCTCAGTCGCCCACATGCACCGTGGGCGGAACCCAGAACGTGGTTCATGCCGAAGGTTATGCCGAACCCATGGGTAACATTACCTTGACATGCACCGGCGGAATGATCGGCGCCACTGTGACTCCCTCCGTCTCCATCAGCCTGACCACTAGTATCACCAATCGCCTGGACATAAACGGCAACCCGCTGGGCATCACGGCAACCGTGAACGCCGCGCCGATAGCGGTTTCCGCGAGCTTGCTTTCCCCCATAAATCTGAGCGTTTCGGGCATCCAGTACGTGGTTGCGGCCGGCCCCACTGTCATCACGATTAGCGGAATTGTTTCCAATATCCAGGCACTAACCCCGGCGAACGGTATCGACCCCGTCACGGCGACGGTCGTGATACAGTCGAGCGGCTTCCTGATTGCCAGTGGCTCGCAGCTGGTCGCGAATGGAGTGCCTTCCCTGCTTTCTTCTCTCATCGACAGGGGCGTTCCCTGCAATGGATCCTCCGCGCCAGCGTCGCTCGATTTTCTTTCGTTTGTGACAACCACGCCTTCCTCGACGGTCCGTGTCACGGAGGCTTCTCCGACCGCGTTTTCGGTCAAGGCGCCGGGCGCCGATACCGGGTTTCGGATTATTGTGAATCTCTCCGGCTACGGATCGAACGCACAACTCTATGTTCCCGACACAATTGTGGGCAGTACAGGCATACAACAGACCTCCGACGGCTCGTTTGGACTGGCCGTCTCGCCGGGGGCTTACACGGCTGCCGGCCAGTTACTTCTGGTGCTGGTTACTGGGGCGGATGCCACTGGTGCGGGCGGGGCGATGATCGCCGGACAGCCCTCCACAGCCGTGTCCGCAATAACGACTACCAACGGTTCCGCCTATGCGGTCTACGAGGTCGCCGACAGCAATCCAACCGTGGTTGAAAGCGCTCAGATTCCGATTTTTGTGGTGGTTCCGCCAACATCGTGTCCCGGCACGCTGATCCCCAAAATCAGCGAGATGCCGGCGCCCGTCTCCACGGTATCGACGGCCAATGCGACGGCTCCGATCCCGCGTTACATCGCTACACCCGCGACATCGGACTGCAAAGTGATTGGCGATTGCACGGCCGTCTACTACCCGGCGTTGTCCGTGAACCAGACAGCCATCAATCTGAGCGGATTCTCACTGGGCGGCACGCAAACGGCTTCCGTGCAGGTTACAAACTCGGGTATGGGGATTCTTCCATTCACCACCTCGATCGCCTATCAATCGGGCGCGGGCTGGCTGTCCGCGACTCCCACATCCGGCGCGCCCACAACGCAGCCTGTGTTCCTGACGCTTACCGCTAATCCGGGCCAGTTGGCGCAAGGAACTTACTCCGCAACCCTGACGATCGCCGCGGGAGGCTATGGCTCCGCCATCATTCCGGTCACGTTTAACGTGGGCGCTCCCGGAGTCACCATCCAGAATGTCGGCAACGCCGCTTCCTTCCTGTATGGCACGGTCGCCCCGAACTCTTATGCCGTGCTTTTCGGGCTCAACCTGCTGGGCCAGACCCCGCCGGTGGTAACGTTCAACAGCCTGCCGGCCACGATCGTCTATAACAGCGCCACGCAAATCAACCTGATCGTCCCCGCGCAACTCGGCGCCATGCAGAGCGCCGTGGTTTCCGTGATGGTTGACGGCAACGTGAGCAATCCATTCACGGTGAACCTTGCCGCCAACTCGCCCGGCATTTTCACCCCTGGCATCGTGAATTTCTCGAATTCCGCCGTCAACAGCGCGGGACAGCCCGCCAGCCGGGGAAGCATCGTCGAAGTCTATCTGACCGGGCTCAGCGACCCACTCACCGGTCAGGTCACGGTCAACATCGGCAATCAGACGAATCTGATTCCTCTTTATGCCGGCGCCCCCACCGCACTACCCGCTTTCGATCAAATTAACGTCACTGTGCCTGCGTCGCTGCAGACTACGGGCGCGGTGCCGCTTCAGGTCTGCATTCCGGGGCCGGCGGGACAGCCGGTTTGCTCGAACACGGTCAATCTTTATGTGCAATAAACGTGGGACAGGCGCTTCCGCCTGTCCATTTTTGCGGGGTCGACAGGATGCCTGGCCCACATGAAATCCCGTTCATGTCGCATCTTTGTGGACGCCGAGTCTTGCAACGCGGCGGTGGACGCTATACTATTAGGAAATTGAGGATCATGGAATGATTTCAAGTGTGCAAACCGCTTGACACTCCGCCCTCGAATAAGATATCAATGTTCTTGCTCTGATATTTTCGTTATTGCTTTTGGGTAGTGGGCAAGCCATTTCAACATAAATCGCCCTCACCCGCCGAGTTGTACCGCCTTTGCCGACCGCTTCAGGAAAGCAGGCGAGTCTTTACTCCGCCCGACACGGAGAAGTTCCCAAAGGTTGTACTAAAGTATTTTTGTTGTAGTTGAGGCTCAGGTTGTACGAGAACTTCGACCGATTCAATTAAAGGAAAATTCACAAGGAGAAGCAATGGCAAATTTCAGTAGTAGATTTCTTGGCCTTGTCGGCACCGCGATGTTATTCGCGGGAATGTCGTACGGTCAGACCCTCGTTTTCAATGCCGCCCCGACGACGTCTTACGGCGCGATCATTGACCGGTTCGAAGACACAACTGCTCTGGTCGGCGACCTGAATCTCGGGACGGCCACCGCGGGTCCTGTGGCGAACGCTACCGTAACCGTGAGCCTGAACCTGCCGATTACCAGCCAGGTATTAAAGCTCGGTGGCGTTACCGATTCCGAAGTTGTTTTGAACGTCGGCATGGGCACCACACTGTACTCGGGTGTTATTTCCGGAAGCACTGTCACCTTCACAGGCGTCTCCATCGGGATGGGCCAATCCGTTACGGTTCAGAACGTACGCGTGAACGCCAGCGCCGGCAGCGTCAATTTCAGCGTAACCGAATCGCTCATCATCCAAACGGGCGGCTTTATTAACTACGCAACTCCGACACCGGTACAGGTTGGATTGATCCAGACGGGCTTCTCCGTGCCTGCGACCACCGCAAAGTTTACTGTTCCGAACTACCCGATTTGCGTTGCTAACCCAATCAGCGGTCTGGGAGCTGTCGTCGCCATGACTGCGCCTTACGGAACTCCCTCTTTCGAGGTTACCGAAACAGCGAACTTCGTGGGCGCCTTTAAGGCCCAGACCGCATCCGGCGGCGCCGGCACTCTGATACCTACGGGTGAAGCCGGATCGAACGTCACCCCTGCGATGGTTACGCCGCCTGGCGGAGGAGCCGCGGTCGCGGGCACTGGGGTAGGCGTAGCGACCCACGGAACACGGTTCGTGTTTACGTTCTCCGGAATTCCTACCTCTGGTGTTGCCATCTACCTGCCCACTACGATTACCGGGAACGGAGCTCTCACTCTGAAGCTCGGAACCGCCGTTACGGGTGCGCAAGCGCCAGTTGGTGGCGTAGTCGCCGCCAATCCGGCTAGCTGGCCTGCCGGTTATCCCGCCGTTGCTCCGCTTACCATCAGCGCCAACGGCACTGCGACCGCTGTATATGATGTTGCGACCACGGACAACGTGACCAGCGGCTTAACTTTCACGGTGCCCGGCTACGTAATCGCGAACCCGAATTTCGCCACGTCCGCACAACCGGCCATTACTCTTTCGGTGACACCCGGACCGACGGCTGGTTCCGGCGTGACTGACATTCCGACGTTCGCCAGCCAGAACTATCCGGTCATCACGCTGAACGCGTTCGGGCTCTGCCAGACCAACCTGCTCTTCCCGTTTGTGAGCACGGCTGGATTTGACACCGGTATCGCGATTTCGAATACCGGTACCGACCCGCTCGGCAAAGCTGGCGCGGGCGCCAGCGCTCCCGGCAGCTGCGCACTGTTCCTTTACGGCACAGGCGGCACAGCGCCGGCTCAGGGCGGGGCGGCTCCGTTCGGTCTCCTCGGCGTGCAGGCTGCGCCGGCCGTTACCAATTACACCGGCACCTTCCTGCTCAGCCAGTACGCAGGTACGGGCTTCACCGGCTATATGATCGCGCAATGCAGCTTCCTGTACGGACACGGCTTTGCGTACATCGATTACGGTGGGCTCGGTGCACCGACCAGCACGGCTCTCGGGTACGTGGCCAACGTCCTCAACCCGGCCCGTGCGACGACCACGTTTGAATCCCTCGGGCAATAAGCATTCTGTTCCGGATCGCTTGAAAGCAATGAGAGGAGGGGGCATACCAGTGCTCCCTCTTCTCGCGTTTCGCCTCTAAACGGCGGCATTATTTAGATTGCAGTAATCCTGGAGCGCGACGAGAGGATCCGATGAGACGCATTCCTGATCGCACAGCTCGCCTTTTAGGGTGTGCGGTGTTATTTTCCGTGATGTCCTGGGGTCAGACTCTCAAGTTCAATCCCCCGGCGGTGCCGGCGGGCATCATTATCGATCGACTCGAAGACACTACGGCTTTGGTCGGGGACCTGGTTCTCACTTCACCCGGCGGGTTGCTCGGCGTCACCAATGCCACCGTCACGATTACGTTGAACCAGCCGGTTACCAGTCAGGTGCTCACCATCGGCAGCGCCACTCTGTCCGATGCGTTGCTGAACCTCACCGACACGACAACGCCTGCTTCCTCCGCCGTGTATGCCGGCTCCATTAAGGGCTCAGCCATTACATTTTCCGGCGTCGCCATCCCGGCTGGAGACAACTACACCATCACATTCCAGAATGTTCGCGTGAATGCCAATACCGCGGCGAATAACTTCGCTGTCACCGAATCTGTCTTCATTGGCAGCCAGGGCTTTGTAAACTACGCCACCGCCACTCCGGTTCAGGTTGGACTCGTTGAACAGGGATTCTCGGTACCGGGATTGACTGCGGGAACCACTCCGCTCTCCTATACCACCTGTGTCGGCAACCCCACCACAGCCATTGACGGCACCCCCAACACCTATTCATTCCAGATTACCGTGAAGGAACTGTTTAACGCGGCGTTTAAGACCAAAACAACCGCAGGTACGTGCGGCGGCATCACACCGTGCCAGGTGACAGCCGCGGAACAAGGTTCCAATACCACGAGCACGACTGTGGTGCAGGGAACGAACGCCTTAATTGGCCAGGCTACCCACGGCACGCGCTTTCAACTTTCCTTTGCCAGCGTACCCCAGAATGTCACCATCTACCTGCCTTTGACCCTTACAAATATGGGCGGGACACTGGTTCTGACGCTCACAGGCAGCGCTACCGGTGTTATCTCTCCCGTCAGCGCCGCTACACCGGCGGGTTGGCTGGGCGCGCCTTCGGCGCCGTATACCAGCAACGGCAATGGCACCGTCAACGCTTATTACGAGGTCACGACGGCTGACAACACCGTCTCGAACCTGTCGTTTAACGCGTTTGGTTATATCACTGCGCCGGCAGCATTCACCGCTTCGGCTACATCTCCGATCACGGTGACCATTACACCAGCTCCCACGGCGGGCTCCGGCGTCACCGACATTCCCAGCTTTGGCGCGTCGACCAACCCCACCGTAACCCTCGGCTCGTTCGCGCTCTGCCAGACTGTGCTGCTGTTCCCCTACGTTTCGAACGAGACGGGTTTTGACACGGGCATCGCCATTTCCAACACGGGCGTCGATCCTCTCGGCAAGGCGGGAGCGCAGGGAGGTTCAGGGGGAACCTGTACACTCAACTTCTATGGAGTCGGCGCGCCCGTTCCAAGCGTCGCCGTGCCGCCACCGCCGCCTTTCCCAGCGGTACTACAGCCTGGCACAGCCTCAGCTTTCCTGCTGAGCTCCGTAGCTATAGGGTTTCAGGGCTATATCATCGCGCAGTGCAATTTCCTCTACGCACATGGCTTCGCCTATCTGTCGTACTATCCCGGGCGCGTCTCACTGCCTTATCTCGCGGAAGTGGTTCCGACCGGCCCTGCCGGCAGAGCAACTACCACGTTTGAGAGCTTGGGTCACTGACGCTCCTTTTTTTCGGTCTTCACCTGAACCTGGAATTCAATACCCAGCGGTGCGATAAACAGGTGCACGGTTCCTGAGACCGCAATACCGGGCTTGGCCTCAAGCTTGAGTTGTGTCGATTTCCCACCCTCCACGCGACTGGCGCCGAGCGTCACCGTCAGGCCGGGGATTTTTTTCGCAAACTCGTCCATCGTAATATCAATCGGCCCTGACAATTCATTACCGATCGTGACCGATTGGGCGGGCTCATCGGGCGTCAGGACTACCGAGGTGCGATCGATCTTCACCTTGTCGAGCAGCGAGGCGACACTCGGCCTGTTTGCCATCAGGGCCGCCAGATCGGGTGCCGCACTCTGGGCAGTCCCGCTCTTTTCCGAATACATCTTCCCAAACGGAGTCTGTTCCAGGCTCACCGGGTCCATATAGAACATCCACTCCCCGTCCTCCACCTTCCACGTACTCCTGACGGGTACCTGAAACTCCTGTGGACCCGCGCCCACCATCATCACAAGTACTTTGGCCGTGACGACCACCCTGGCCTTCTGACCTCCGTCCAATACCTCCACGCTTTCAATATGAAACGCTCGGATATCGGGCTTCTTGGCGACATAATACTGGTCCTTCGAATCCGCCGCGACCAGATCCTCCGCCTGACGCAGGGACTTGACGGAGGTGCGCCCTTCCTGTAACAACGTATAAAATTTGTCGACCCGCGCCCGCAGGCGGCTCTCAGCTTCTGAGGGACCCGGCCCGGTGGTCTGCGACCATGCAGACACAGCTACAAGCGTGAATAAGAACCATCGAACCATGCCTTCATCATAATGCAGTCTTGCCACGACACACTCCTGTAACATGAGACTTTCAAGCGGAGAAAATGTTTGCCGGCTCGCGGAAGATTCCTCAGATTATTCATCGGAAACATGGCGTCGGGAAAGACACGCCATCTGCTTACTGAAATCGATACCCTGCGGCGCTATGGGCATAAAAAGATCGCCGTCTTCAAGCCCAGAACCGATACGCGCAGCGGCCTCAGCTACATCAAAAGCCGCAAGGGCGACGAGGACGCGGCGGAAGACATCTCTGCCACCGAGCCACGCGAATTGTGGCCCATCCTGCAAGCCAAAGAATCGGCCGCGGGTTGCCGTTTTGAAGTCATCGCCTTCGATGAAGTCCAGTTCTTCCCGCGCGATTCCGGCTTCTTTCAACTGGTGAAACATCTGCTGGACGAAGGCTATGACATCCTCGCATCGGGCCTCGCGTTCGATTTCCGCGGCGAACCTTTCGGGTCCACGCCGGATCTGGCGCTGCTGGCCGAGGATCGCTGCATGTGGATGACGTCGTACTGCACACGATGCGGCGTCCGCGCCCTCTATCCGCAGCGCATCATCGATGGCGAACCCGCGCACTATAACAGCCCGCAGATCCTTGTCGGTGGCGACGAAACCTACGAGCCGCGCTGCGAGGAGCACTTTATTTTGCCTGGGCGCCCCATGCCGGGTCACCGGGAACCGTCTCGGCAGCGCCGCATCTGGCCTGAGGGAGTCGAACGCGAATAGCCCGTTATACTCATGGGCGATGGCGGCAATGCTGGCGGCAATGATCGATCCCGTTTCGCGCGGCCCCGAGATCGTCGATCTTCGGAACGTGGGCGCGCGCGAACTCGAGCCCCTGCTGAGTGAAGAGACGGCCGAGTGGGAGCAGGAGCTCGATTGGGACTTCACGAAATCGGCCGACCTGGTCCGCAAATACGCCGATATGCGCGCCCTTGCCGGAGCCGCTCTCGTCGACCGCGGCGAAGTGGCGGGCTACGGGTACGCGGTTCTCGAAGACCATAAGGGCCTGATCGGCGACATCTACGTGCGCCCCGGCTGGCGTGGCCGCGATAGCGAAATCCGGCTCTTCCGGACCCTGCTCGACAGCCTGATCGCCACCCCGCAGGTGCGCCGCATCGAGAGCCAGTTGATGCTGGTCGAAGGGCCGACAGCGAAGGCCCTGCAGCGTGAGCGCTTCGTGCGCCTGTTCGAGCGCCTGCTGATGAGAATCGATGCCTCTGCCGCCTTCCCGCCGGCGGGAAACCCCGCGGTAAATCGCTTTCGCCTCGAGCCCTGGCAGGATTATCATCACGATGGCGCCGCCACCGTAATATCGCTTGCCTACGACCACCACGTCGACGCGCAGATCAACGATCAGTACAGGACCTTCGAAGGCGCTCGCCGGTTTTTGGGGAACATCGTCCAGTTTCCCGGCTGCGGAACGTTTTACCGCCCGGCTTCGTTGGTGGCTTTCGACCGCGCCACGGGCTGGATGGCGGGCATCGTCCTCGCCAGCTTTGTCGCCGACGAAGCGGCCCATGTGACGCAGCTTTGTGTCACGCCGCTCGGGAAGGGAAAAGGGCTGGGATATGAACTGCTCCGTCAATCGGCGGCGGCGCTGCGGGCGGCGGGAGCCAAACGCATCAGTCTGACGGCAACCACGGCCAACAAGGACGCGGTCGACTTGTATCTGCGCTGCGGCTTCACCGAAGTGCGCCGCTTCTTCGCTTACGTCTGGGAAGGCTACTGAAGAGGGTGCCCGGCATTTTCAGGCGTAGAAGTTGCGCTCCCAGGCATGCCGGCGAAGAATTTCAAGAACACGGGCCGGCAAAGGTCCCTGCCCCGACGCCATCACGTTTGAATCGACGCTCGAAACTGTTCGCATGCCCGGGATCACGGTCGAAACGGCTGGGTGCGACAAACAGAATCGGATGGCAATCTCCGGCAGGCGATTCACATCCTCCATGCCGAGATCGCTGACGATGGATCTCACGCGGTGGGCCACCTGCTTCTTCCGATCGCCGCGAAAATAGTAATTGCGGAAATCGCTGTCAGGAAAAACAGTCGTCTCGTCGATGCGCCCGGTGAGCGACCCCTCATCGAACGGAACGCGCGCCAGCACGCCGATATTGTGTTGCAGGCAGGCGGGGAACAGAGCGCGCTCCGGAGTCTGGTCGAAGATGTTGTAGATCACCTGGACGGTATCGATCAAGCCGGTTTCGATGATGCCGATGGCGCTGTCCGGCTGATAATCGTTGATGGAAATCCCGACGTAGCGCACTTTGCCCGATGCTTTGAGCGTTTCAAAGGCGCGGCGCCACGCATCGCGGCCGAGCCAGTCCGGATTCCACACGTGCAACTGCAGCAGATCGATGGCGTCGACGCGCAGATTCCCCAGGCTCTTTTCCGCCGAACTCACGATGTAATCGTAAGGAAAGACTTCGTCGATGCCGATACCCGGCCGCGCCGGCCACAAGCGATTCTTCGGCGGCACCTTGGTGGCGATAAAAATCTTCCGGCCCGCGTCCTCAATGGCCCGCCCCACCAATTGCTCGCTCTTGCCGTCGCCATACGCCAGCGCCGTGTCGATCAGATTCACACCGCTGTCGATGGCCCTGCGCAGCGCCGCCAGCGATTCTTTATCGGTGGCGCCGATCCACTGCGAGCCGCCGATCCCCCACGCCCCATAGCCAATCTCGCCCACATCAAATCCAGTCCTGCCCAGCACGCGATGGTTCATTTCGCCCACTATTATAGGGATGTTCCGGCTCGACCTCATCGCGCGGGCGTAAACTTGAATACAGGTCCCATGCGAAAGGCCGTTTTCGTTTTCCTGGCGTTTGCCCTGTCCCTCGCCGCCGCCAATTTCAAGCTGTACATGAAAGACGGCGGGTTCCAGTTGGTCCGCGAATATCGAATCGAGGGCGATCGGATCAAGTATTACAGCGTGGAGCGCAGCGATTGGGAAGAGATGCCCGCCGAGCTGGTGGATCTGAAGCGCACCGACGCGGAGGCTTCGGCGAAGAAAGAGGATCTGGATCGCCACGCGCAAATGATCTCCGAGGAAGATCAGGCGGCCGCGGAGCTACGGAAGGAGATCATGAAAATCCCGCAGGATCCAGGGGTCTACACGCTTGAGAACAACACCCTGCGGATTTTCAAACTGGCCGACGCCAGCGTGCACGATAACAAGCGGCGCACCATCCTGCAGCATCTGACACCGGTACCCGTGGTGTCGGGGAAGTCCACCCTCGAGACGCCCGGTGAGCACTCGCAGAATATCGTCACCGACGGGCGCCCGGAGTTTTACATCCAGCTCTCGCTCACCGACAGCTTTGCCATCGTGAAACTGACTCCGCTGAAAGGCTACAGAATAGTGGAACACATCACAGTGGAGCCGGTGGTTAACATCTACGAAGAAGAGCGCGAGGTGGTCCCGACCTTCACCAAACAACTCACGGAGAGCGGTCTCTACAAGATCTGGCCGCAGGATGCGCTGCCTAAAGGCGAGTACGCCGTGATCGAATACAACGAGGGCAAAATCGACGCGCGCATCTGGGATTTTCGCGTCCAGTAAACTCGTATCTGCATGCATCACGATCATCGCCGGCCGGTGCGCGTACGCCGCGTCGACCAGTGTCAGACTGTCCACGAAATTTTCGAGCATTGCCTGCCTGCATTTGGGGGCGCGATTCTGCGGCGCGTGTATCACATCCTCGACCGGGCCATCGGCCAGGGCTGTCCGATTACGCTCTCGATTTCGGGGCCGATCACCGTTTCCGGCCAGCATCAGGCGTGGTTGATTCCCTTGATCGAGACGGGCTGGGTGGCGTATATCAGCACCACCGATGCGGTGTGCTATCACGATGGGCACCGCAGCCTGAATGAGCACACGAAGGATCCGATTTACGAAGTGCCGATCTTCGGCGACGACGGCGCCCTGCGCGATGAAGGCGTGATTCGCGTCACGGACATGGGATTCGACGAAGAGGTTTTGCTGGATCAGGATAAATTTCTGACCGCTGTCCTGCAGCGTCCTGAATTCCAGACGAAAATGACTGGCACGGAACTGCGTTACCGACTGGGCCAGTTCTACGATGAGCAGGAGCGTCGCAACGGTGTGCCCCCAGGGCTGCTTTCGACGTGCCAGAAGCTGGGAGTGCCGATCTTTGTGGGCGCGCCTTCGGATGGCAGCGTGTTCCTGAATTCCATGAAGCTTTGGGCCATGAAGGAGGCTGGGCTGATTGCGGATTACGCCTTCGATCTGGACCTGCACGCCGAGGTGTTCGAAGCCTGCGCCTATCATTATTGGGGACTGTTCGGCAGCGGCGCCAAGGCGATCGCGACGTTGATCCTGGGCGGCGGCGTGCCCAAGAATTTCAACCTCCAGCCTGAGCCGGCGCTGGGCCAGGTGCTGGGGCTGCCCAATGTGCGCGGCTACGAATTCGACGTGCAGATTACCACGGCGCCGGTGACGGATGGATCGCTGTCGTCATGCCTTCCCGCGGAGGCCGTGACCTGGGGCAAGGTGGATAAGGATACCTACCAGCAATCGACGGAGAGCCTGCCGGCGGATTACTCGATGATGATGCCGTTCCTCGTGAAGGCCCTGATGGAAAAGCATGCGGCGCGCGAGCCATACCGGCTGTATGAGCGGCGCGAACAATTGGTCGAGACTTTGCGCGGTGCAGTACGCGAGAATGGCGCCTGGCTGATGGAATCGCTCAACTACCCCGTAGCCCGGGTGTGAGCCGGATCCTTCCGAGCCGCGACCGTAAGGGAGTCGGTCTTCAATTTAAAAAATACGTCCGATAGAGCGTGTCTCGCTGCTTCGGAACGAAGCCCGCATCGCGAATCATGCGCCGCAATTCTTCCTCCGTCGCCTGATGGTGCGTGCCGGCTGCCGAGACTACGTTTTCCTCGATCATGATGCTGCCCACATCGTTGCCGCCGAAGCGCAGTCCGATTTGGCACGTCTTCAATCCCGGCGTTACCCAGGAACTCTGAATGTTGACGATGTTCTCCAGATAGATGCGTGAAATCGCCAGCGTCTTCAGATACTCCACCGCCGTAGCCTCTTCCTTGATAAAGCGGCCGAGCGAAGTGAGTTCGCGCTGGAACGACCACGGGATGAAGGCCGTGAAGCCGCCCGTGTCTTCCTGAATCTGCCGCACAATATCGAAGTGATTCATGCGCTGCTCGATCGATTCGCCGCAGCCGAACATCATTGTCGCGGTGGTGCGCATTCCGAGCGCATGGGCGGTGCGATGCACGTCGATCCATTCTTCCGTGCCGCACTTCAGCCGGCTGATGCGATGGCGCACGGCGTCGTCCAGAATCTCCGCGCCGCCTCCGGGTATTGAATCGAGGCCGGCATCGCGCAGCCGGGCGATGGTATCCCGCAACGAAAGCCCACTAACCTCGGCGATATTGGTAATCTCCGGCGCCGAGAAGCAATGGCACCAGATGTTGAACTTCGCTTTGATGGCGCGCAGCAGGTCTTCGTACCATTCGATTTTGAGATCGGGATGCAGACCACCCTGGAACAGAATGCCCGTCCCCCCCAGATCGATGGTCTCCTGGATCTTGTCGAAAATCGCTTCGCGCGGCAGGACGTAGCCTTCCTTATGACCCATAGGCCTATAGAACGCGCAGAAACTGCAATACTCGGTGCAGAAGTTGGTGTAGTTGATGTTGCGGTCGATGATGTAGGAGACGACGCCTTCGGGATGATGCTTGCGGCGGATCTGGTCGGCCTCCATTCCAATGCCGATCAGATCGTCGGATTGGAACATATCGATGGCTTCAGCGCGGGAGATCATTGTAATTTTCTATTTTAAGCTGTCGCGATGCGCGCGCAGGAAGGTCCGATTTCAGGTTGGTCGAGTGCGGCAGCCAGCAAGTCGGCGATCGAGAGCAGATATTCCCAATCTTCAGGAGGATCAGATCCTTGCGCGTGGCGACTCGCGCCGTTACTCCACCCAAAGGACGCTCGACGGCTCGATCGATCATGGCCTTTTCGAACGGAAACGCCGCAAAGATGAAGTCCATGCGTATGCCTGACGCGGTCGACATCGGCAGAACTCTCGTCTGCCGTATGAACTCACCGGGATGGGAAGCGCGCGACCGGAAGGTCGACGTGAGCCTGGTGCACACGCGATCCATGCCGGCCCGCGCCAGCTCTTCAGTGGCCTGCGCCAGCCCCGCTTCGAGACCGGAACTCCCGATCAGAGTGCAAACACCCGGTGAAGGTTCTGAATACCCAGCTTCTCGGGGTCCGGGTCGGCCCGGCGCACTCGCTCGGGACAGACACGGTAGAGGAACTCGATGTCCGCCATGATCGCCCCGGGAGAGCGGCGATGCGGTTCTGTTTGACCGTCCGCCCATCGTTGGAATTCCGCCCATCTGTCGCACCATTCCTTCATAGATTCAGAGCACGGTCATAGAATCAGAGCGCCGTCGCTTCCACCAGCCTGCGCAGATCGCGTCCGCAAATCTTACTGCCTTCGAGCTTGTCGCCATGCGGCCCAGCCCAGTGCGTCTCCAGATGGATGAGCCCCTTGTATCCATCCTCCGCCAGCGCGTCCATCTGCCCTTCCCAATCGATGTCGCCCTTGCCCAGTTCGCACCAGACCGGCTGGTGGCCATGCATGGTGCAGTCTTTCACGTGGACGTGCCCGATGCGCGTGACGTCGAGCAGCCGGTAACCGGTCGGAAAAGGCTTCTCTCCCGAAGCATACGCGTTGGCGGGATCCCACACGACCTGCAGGTTTTCATGATCCACGGCGGCGAGCACGCGGGCCGTATCCTGAGCGGTGGAGATATTGCAGGCGTGTTCGTTTTCGAGGCCGACGATCAATCCGTGCTTTCCCGCTTTGTCCGATAGATCCTGCAACGCATCGACGACGCGCTCGAAGACCAGTTCCGGCTTGACCACTCGCCAGTAGGAAAACACGCGCACGATCTTCGCGCCGGTCAGTTTCGCGATCTCGAAGGCGCGCTCCGCCAGGCGCGGCTGATCTTCATAAGTGTGTTTCGAATTGAAGATGTCCTGTTGAAATCGGGCATCGATTTCAGGCGCATCGGGCAGCGAACATTTCAAGAGCGGCGAGGCAATGGAAATCACTTCGAGACCATTACCGCGCAACACGTCGACTGCGGCCCGGAGTTCGGCATCGGTCAGATCCATGACATTCTTGTCCCCGACCACACGCAGTTCGGCGCCCTTCATACCCAGTTCGCGCATCGCGGCGGCGGCGATCGAGATGTCGGAGGAAAACTCGTCGGTAACCGCGCCGATGTGAAAGCGTTGCATTCAAACGGATTTTAGCAGGATGTGCAGGCGTCGCCGGCGCGAGAGGCGGTCACCGTATTTTGAACACGTTCATAATTATCTTGACAGGGCGAGAAGCTCCCCCGCATACTGGTCTTGAACGCGTTCAAGAAGGAGCTTTATGTACATTGTCGCGGCTTATGTCGCATACCTTGCCATCAGTCTCGCGGTCACCGTTTGGGTAGCGCGCACGCTTCATCGCAACGGCAGGATCTTCCTGGTGGATGCCTTTCACGGAAACGCCGCGCTGGCGGATTCGGTCAATCACTTGCTGGTGGTGGGATTCTATCTGATCAATTTCGGCTACGTGACGCTGGCGCTGCGCACTGGCGCGGCACTGGAAAATTCGCGCCAGGCAATCGAACTGGTGAGCGACAAGGTGGGCCTGGTCCTGCTGGTGCTGGGCCTGATGCACTTCTTCAATCTCTATGTGTTTTCGCGCCTGCGAAAGCGCTCGCAGGAGAGCGCCGCCCCTCCGTTTCCTCCGGATATGCAACTGGGCGTCTGACCTCTATGCGACATCTGAATGTCTTGTACGATCCCGCATGCGGTCTTTGCACGCACGTGAAGGAGTGGCTGCAGCGGCAACCGGTGTATGTTCCGCTGTTTCTGATTCCAGCCGGTTCGCCGCAAGCCTTGAAATTGTTCCCGCGGCTGACCCAATTGGTGGGAGACGACGAACTGGTGGTGGTGAACGACCGGGGCGGCGTCTATCTGGGGAACCACGCCTGGATCATGTGCTTGTGGGCCCTGCGCGACTACCGGCGCTGGGCGTTGCGGTTGGCGACTCCGGCGCTGCTCCCGGTGGCTCGCCAGGCGTTCGACGTTCTTTCGAGCCAACGCTCACTCGTCTCTCGGATCTTCGGGTTGGCGAGCGAACGAGAGATCGCTGATCAATTGCGCCAGATCGCGGCGACATCCTGCCGCATCCGCCGCTAATGTCGGAAACCGGAAGGACATGCGGCGACAGCCGCGTTTGACCTGGTGCTCGAACAGGCGCAGCTATCGCAGCGCGTCCCAATGCAACTCGCTAAATCTTCATCCGTTCCAGCTTGCGGTACAGCGTTTTCCGCTCGATCCCCAGGATAGCGGCCGCGCGGCTTTTATTCCCGCCCGTCGCCGCCAGCACTCTGCGGATCTGATCGGCTTCCGTCTCCGCCAGCGTCTCGCCGCCCCCATCCTTCGGCTCCATCGCCGAGATCGCATCCTGCACCGACTCCGCGTCGATGCGGTCGTTGGGCGCGAGGATGGTCAGCCGCTCGATCAGATGCTGCAGCTGCCGCACATTCCCCGGCCAGGTGAATTCTTTAAGCGCCTTCAGGCCCGATTCCGTCAGCTTCACCTCTCGGTTATAACGTGCGTTGTACTTGCCCACGAAAAAATGCGCCAGCAGCGGAACATCGTTGCGGCGCTCCCGAAGCGGAGGCAATTCCAGACGCACCACATTCAGGCGGAACCACAGATCCTGGCGGAATTTCCCTTCGTCCACCATCTTCTGCAGATCTTTATTAGTGGCGACCACCACCCGCACATCCACCTTCTTCTCGCGCGACGATCCCACCGGGCGTATCTCGCGCTCCTGCAGAAAGCGCAGCAGTTTCACCTGAAATGCCGGGTCGATATCGCCAATCTCGTCCAGAAACACGGTGCCCCGGTTAGCCGATTCGAACACGCCGACGCGATCCCGGTCCGCTCCCGTAAACGCGCCCTTCATGGCGCCGAACAACTCGCTCTCGAGCAGCGCGGCTGGAATGGCGGTGCAATCCACCGGCACGAATGGGTGAACGGCGCGCAAACTGAAGCGGTGGATCATGCGCGCGATCAGTTCCTTGCCAGTGCCCGTTTCGCCTTCAATCACCACCGTGGCATCGGTCGGCGCCACCTTCGAAACTGTTTTGTAAATCTCGATCATGCGCGCGGAACTGCCGATCATCTCGCTCTCCGGCAGTTCCTCCTGCTCCACGTCGTCGTCGCCCGGCTCGCGGGAATCGATGGCGCGCTTAACCGCCTGCAGCAGCGTATCGAGTTCAAACGGCTTGGCGAGGTAATCGAAAGCGCCGTTGCGCGTGGCCGCCATCACGGTTTCCATGGTGCCGCGCGCCGTCATCAGGATTACCGAACAATTTGGATCCTGTTTCCTCGCCGCCATCAGGACGTCGATGCCTGTGCGGTCGTCAATGTAGATGTCGGAGACGACCAGCGGATAACTCTGCTTCGAGAGCCGCTCGATGGCATCGCGCGTGTTCGAAACCGCCTCCACCTGAAAACCTTCGAACTCAAGGAAGGTCACGATGGTCGTCCGCACGCTCGGATCGTCTTCCACCACCAGAATCTGTTCGCTCATAACGCTCGTTTGAGAACCAGCGTGAATCGCGAGCCTTTGCCCGGTTCCGATTCCACATGGATCGCCCCGCCGTGCTGTGTCACAATCTGCTCCACGATTGAAAGTCCAATGCCCGTCCCCGCTTCGCCCGATTGTTCGGCGCGTTTTGTACGGTAGAATTTCTCAAAAATCCGGCTCACTTCTTTCTTATCCATGCCGATGCCCTGGTCTTCGATGGACAGGCGCACGCGGTCCCCTCTGTCATCTTCGCCGAAAACTTTGACGCGCGTATTGGACGGGGAATATTTCACGGCATTCGTCAGTAAATTGTAAACCGCGTACTCCATCAGTTCGCGGTCGCCCGTCAGATCGTCCGGCGGCAAAGCGCTGATTTCGATTTCAATCTGCTTACGATCGGCGAACGGCCGGGCGCGCTCCGTGCAGCGCTCCACCAAAGCGGCCAGCGGAAAACGCTCCTGCTTCATCTCCATCTCTCCCGCCGACAGACGCTCCACGCTCAGAAACGTTTCGATCATTCGCGCCAGGCGCTTCGATTCGGAATTGATCAGTTCCGCCATCTGCTTCCGTTTGGCTTCCGGCATGGCGCCGTAACGGCTGATCATCTCACTCGAACCCTGAATGGCGGTCAATGGCGTGCGCATTTCATGGGTGACGAACTGCATCGCGTGCTGATAGCGATTCTTCTCTTCGCCGGCCCGCACCAGGGCGCGCCGGACGAGAAGATGCCGCCAACTCGCCGCAGTGGCCAAAGCGAGCCCTGCGGATAAAGTGCCGGGGAGCCATGGCCACACCACTGATCGCGCGAAGGCGACAGCGGGAACGGCTTGGGAAGCGCCTACCAAAAGCAGGGCCGCCACATTTGCCGCGCGTCCCGGCAGGAATACGTAAATGAGTCCCGCGCCGCTCACCAGCGCCAGACAGAATGCCAGTACCGCCACCGGCGATGCATCGACCAGAAACATATGCCGCGCGATGGTTTCGAAGGCGTTGGCATGAATCTCGACACCCGCCATAGCAATGCTCGACGCTGGCGTCATCCAGCGGTCCCGCACTGTGTTCTGCGCGGTCACACCGGCGAAAACCACCTTACCGGCAAACTTCGCGGCGAGCGCAGGGTCGCGATCCAGCTCGGCTACGGAGATGGATGGAATCAAGCCCTTAGGCGCGAACCGAATGCGCATCAGCCGCTCGTCGCCCAACAATCTGTCGTGACGCTGGTGGGCTTCATCCCGAATACTCGACGGAATGCGCACGCTGGCCACCGTCAAATCGTCCGGCGATTCCATAATCTCCGCGCCATGGGCCGTTCGATATGCCGCCAGCGACAGCGCCCACAACCGCCTGCGCCCCGCAATTTTTTCGAGAGGCAATTCGCGGCTGATGGCGTCGTAGGTGTCGAGCGCCGCGTGCACCTGGCCCACCTCCACGGCATACTTTCGGAAACGCGGTATCGGCTCCTCCCAGCCACTGCCATCGGGCAGCAGGTCCGCCGAAAGAACCAGGTTATGAGTGTGTGCGAAGGCTTCTTCCAGCTTCGCGCTCGGGCCCTCGTCTCCCGGATCCGACAGAATCGTATCCACCGCGACCACGGCGGGGCGCGCAGCCTGAATGCGATTCAGACCATCCGCCAATGCGCTCCGTATGCCCGCTGGAAAGCCGTATTTCGCCAGCGTCCGCTCGTCGATCGCGAGGATGATGGAGCTCGGCTGCCAGGGCGCCGCGGGTTCCGAGCGAAAGAGAAAATCGTAAGCGTAGTTGTCGAACTCGAGGCCCAGAGAGGTCCACGCCAATACCAGTCCGATAGCCGCGCAGGCCGGCATCAGCAACGCGAGTATCAGGTACGCGCTATTTCCGCTGCGCCAGCGCACGTTCAATCTCATCGGGACCGGTGGGCAGCGCGGCACTCAGCACCCTTGCGCCCGTCTCCGTGACCAGTACGATGTCCTCGATCCGAATCCCGATATTCTCCTCTGGAATGTAAACGCCCGGCTCAACCGTGATCACCATCCCCGCTTTTAACGGCGCCGTGGTGTCCGAAGCGTCATGCACATCCAGACCGACATGGTGCGACACGCCGTGGGTGAAATACTTGCCCAGCGCATCGCCATGCAGATCTTTGCCATGGGTATTGATGTAGTCGTAAGCGATCTTATAGATGCTGCCGGACGAGTTCTTGTTGATGGTAACTCCAGGTTTGATGGCGGCGATGGCGGCCCTCTGCGCACCCAGCACTACGTCGTAGATCTCGCGTTGGCGCGGGGTGAACTTGCCGTTGACCGGCAACGTTCGCGTGATGTCGCTCGCATAGTTAGCGCACTCGGCCGCCACGTCCATCACCACCACTTCGCCGGTATCCATGCGCCGCGAGTTCCGTGAATAATGCAATGTGGTCGAGTTGGGGCCGGAGCCGACAATCGGCGCATAGGCGCTGCGCCGGCACCCATCCATCAGGTACGTCCCCACCATTACGGCGGCGATCTCGTATTCGTATTCGCCTGGCCTGAGCATATTCCAGGCTGCCCGATGAGCCTCCACCGAAGCGGCCGTCGCCTTCTCGATGGCGGCAATCTCCTCAGTCGATTTCTCCATCCGCTGCGTGGCGATCATGGGGCGGGCATCGATTACCGTGCGCATGGGAGCGATTTTCTCGACGGCTGCCGCGGAGGGATCGCCCGCCAGCGCATAGACGTTTGGATAGATATCGAGCAGGGCCTTCAACTCGGATTCGAAGCGTTCCGCCGGCATCACGGAGGTCACTCCTGTGATGTTCGATACATTCGTATCGTCTGGACCCAACTTGCGGCCGGTCCACTTCTCCTGGCTCATGACGTGCTGCGGAAGAAACAGAATTTCGCGTGGCGCGCGGGCCCGTTCCACCATTCCCGGAGCGTCCTTCTCAGGCTCGGGCGTGACGACCAGGATCGCGCCAGGCTCTTCCCATCCAGTCAGATAGAGGAAATTGGTCTCCTGGAAAAAGCTGTAGTGAAGATCGTCGCTCTCCTTATTTCCAAAGAGAACCAGTACGCCGTCCGCGATGGATTTTCGCAGTTTCTCGCGCCGCGCCGCAAATTCCGGCGACACCGCGGCGCCCAGTTGCCAAACGAGGATGAAAAGCCACAGAATGCGCCGCAAGCCTTGAGTATAGCCTCCAATTTTGCCGTATGCCGACACTCTGGCATACACTGGATCATGATGCGCAGCCAGTGGGTTGAAAAACGTTGGTCCGACACCGTGCGGACCCAGATGCACTATGCCCGCAAGGGCCTGGTTACCGAAGAGATGGAGTACGTGGCGCGCCGGGAGCGCGTTTCGCCCGAACTGGTTCGCGACGAAGTGGCGCGCGGGCGCATGATTATTCCCGCCAACATTAACCACTCGAACCTCGAGCCGATGGCCATCGGCATCGCTTCGAGCTGCAAGATCAACGCCAACATCGGCAACTCGGCCACCACGTCCAACATCACCGACGAACTCGACAAGCTCGAATACGCGGTGAAGTTTGGCGCCGATACCGTGATGGATCTTTCGACCGGCGGCGACATCCCTGAAATTCGTAAGGCGATCATAGCGCACTCGCCGGTGCCCATCGGCACTGTGCCCATTTACGAAGCGCTCTCCCGCGTGCGCCGCGTGGAGGACCTGAACATCAACGTGATGCTCGAAGTGATCGAAGAGCAGGCGCAGCAGGGCGTGGATTACATGACCATCCACGCGGGCGTCCTCGTTCAATATGTGCCGCTTACTTCGAAGCGCATCACCGGAATCGTCAGCCGTGGAGGCGCGATCCTTGCCGAGTGGATGGTGAAGAACCATCGCCAAAATCTGCTGTACGAGCACTTCGAGGAAATCTGCAAAATCTTCCAGAAGTACGACGTGAGCTTCTCGCTCGGCGACGGTCTGCGCCCCGGTTGCATTGCCGACGCGAGCGACGCCGCTCAGTTCGCGGAATTGAAGACCCTCGGCGAATTGACGAAGAAGGCCTGGGAGTATGACGTTCAGGTGATGATCGAAGGTCCGGGGCACATCCCGCTCGATCAGATTGAAATGCAGGTCGTGAAGGAGCGCGATCTCTGCCACGAGGCCCCGTTCTACACGCTGGGCCCGCTGGTGACCGACATCGCGCCGGGCTATGACCACATCACCTCGGCGATCGGCGCGGCCATGATCGGCTGGCACGGCGCGTCGATGCTTTGCTATGTGACGCCGAAGGAACATCTGGGCCTGCCCAATCGCGAGGACGTGAAGCAGGGCATCATCGCGTACAAGATCGCGGCCCATGCGGCGGATCTGGCCCGCCATCGCCCCGGTGCACGCGATCGCGACGATGCCTTATCGCGCGCCCGCTACAACTTCGACTGGAACAAACAGTTCGAACTTTCGCTCGATCCCGAAACCGCCCGCAGCATGCACGATGAAACGCTGCCGGAAGAAGGCTTCAAGGAAGCGGCGTTCTGCTCCATGTGCGGACCGAAATTCTGTTCCATGAACCACTCGGCCAAGGTGGAAAGCTTCACGGCCGCGCAGGCGGAGGAAGTTCTGCTCAATATCTCCAGCGGGGATTAAGAGGCAGGGAGGCCTTTCTATGACCATCACGTTGCCGCTTCTGCCTCAGGAGGAAGCCCAACTTCTTGCCGCGGCGCGAGCTAAGGGACTAACTGCCGACGCTCTGGTTCGCGAGGCTCTTGATCGCTTCCTTGCGGAGCAGACCTTGGCGGCGCCGGCTCGGCAGGGGGGAGAGCGCGATGCGAGGCCTGTCTGGGACGTCATTACGGAGAGCATGAAGGACGTTCCGGCTGAGGACATGGCTCTGCTGCCGAAAGACGGAGCGAGTCAGATCGACCACTACATCTATGGCTGGCCGAAAAGAGATCCGTGAAAGCTGTCTTTGCCGATACGTTTTATTGGGCCGCACTGACCAATGAAGACGATTCGGCGCATCATCGCGCCCTCGAACTCAGCCGTGCCCTGAGTCCCGAAAGAATTGTAACGACCGATGAGGTGCTGACTGAGTATCTGGCTTTTTTTGCCGGTGCCCGTCCCACCGTCCGCGCCCGGGCCGGAAGCAATGTTGCCGAGCTCATCGGGAATCCCGCCGATGCTGTGGTTCCCCAAAGCCGGAAATCTTTTGTTCGTGGGCTGGATCTGTATCGAGTGCGCCCCGACAAGCGCTACAGTCTGACCGATTGCATTTCGATGCACACGATGCGCGGCCTCGGCATCACAGCTGCACTCACCAACGACCGCCATTTCGAGCAAGAGGGGTTTCGCGCTCTGTTTCGTGACCCGTGACGCGCGAAACGTTGTCTTCGCCGAGAAGATCGACGCAATCGCTTTAGCTCGGCACGTCAGCCGCGATCGCGCCATAGCCGATCACCTCAAAGACGCTACCGCTTCCTACGAACAGCGAAAGGCGGCGTTCCTTGAACTCGGGGACCGTCTCCTGCAATCGACAGACCCAGCGGAAACAGAACAGCTTCGGGAGCAGCTGCTTGCGCGGACGACCTTCGGCGACTGATGCCGAAAATCAAATAGCGGGACTGGCCTCCCGATCTCCTGCGACACTTCTTTGACCTGCGAAACAACGAGAGAACTTCACTATGGCCGCTTCCGGAACGGCCGACGGGGCGGACCGCCCTGTGGCGGCTTACCCTGCGATGGTTTATCCTGCGGTGGTCGCGTGGGGCGATTCGGACGATCTCCGCGCGGTGCGCTCGGAGGCCTGTCGGACGACGGAGGGCGATAAGGGCGATCGTCTCGTCCACGGTCAGGTGGTCGCGGCGGATCTCCGCGGGGCGGCCGGGCTGAATCACTTCGGGGCGGACGCCCCAGGGACGAACCCCGATACGGTGGTTTGCCCTGGGACGGTCCGCGCGACGGGCGATCCCCGGAATCTCTGGAATCTCTGCGCGGAGGCCGATCTGACGCTCCCCGGTACGGTGGTTTGCCTTCGGATGGACCACGCGCCGGCCGATCCTTCACATACGGGCGTGGCGGACGATCTTGCGAAACTGCGCGCGTCGGCGGCTTCGGGGTCCATCCCTTTGAAGGCTTGTCCTGGGGAGGTCGGCGCACCGGCGCGGCTGCCGGCCGCAGGGCTTCCTTCGCCGGCTCCACAATTTTCACCGGCTCGACGATCGGCGGCTCCTTCTTTTTAAACTCCGGCTTAATCGGCTCGGGCTTCGAAAGAGGGGGCCGGGTCGGAATTGCCCGCTCTTCGCCCAGGAACCTCGGTCCCTGCGACCGCGGGCGCGCCACAGGCCGTTGCACATCCTCTTCCGCGGGCTTCACAATCACGATTCCCGCCCGCACGATTTCGTCCGCCACCTGCGCCACGGTGCGCATTTCCTTCACATCGTGCACACGCACAATATGCGCGCCATTGAGGATCGCCACTGCCACAGCCGCCCCGGTTGCGTGAATCATCGCAGCCGCCGAATCGCCCTCCACGCCATGGTTTAGGAAAGACTTCCGCGACGGCCCCACCAGCACCGGATAATCAAGTGCGGCGAGTTGCCCCAGATGCGCCAGAATCTCCGAATTCTGCTCCTTGCGTTTGCCGAATCCGAGCCCAGGGTCGACCACGATGCGGTTCTTCTCCACCCCGGCGTGACGGGCGCGGCTGATCGTCGCCTCCAGATCCTTACAGATGGTGCTCATCGCGTCCGGCATGGGCCCCAACTTCGCCCAGGTTTCGGGCAATCCCCGCATGTGATTCAGGATCAGACCCGCATTTCCATGCGCCGCCACCTTAGCCAGTTCGGCATCGAACGTCAGGCCGCTCGGATCGTTGACGATCTCGACCCCGTATTCAAGCGCGCGCTCCGCAATCTCCGATTTGTAGGTATCAAGCGAAAGCGGCACGCTTAGCTTGCCCCGCAGGCGCTTCAGCACAGGCACCAGCCGCTGCCATTCTTCATCGGCAGTAATACGTTTCGAATCGGGACGCGTCGACTCAGCGCCCAGATCGATGATGTCGGCTCCCTCTTCCTCCATCGCGATGGCCCGCGCGTAGGCACGATCGGGATCGGTGAAGCGGCCGCCATCCGAAAACGAGTCGGGCGTGATGTTTAGAACGCCCATAATGAGCGTCCGTTCGCCCAGCTGCAATTCGGTGGTACGCAGCTTCCAATAGTAGATTTTTCGATTCATTCGTGAATTCCAGTGTCCCATGCCGATTTGGAACATATTGGAATCTAAAGATTTTCCGGCTTACGGCCGATCTATTCATCAGCATGTCCTGTCTGGAAGTGGGGTCGGATTCCGCAACAACGTGGTTTGGAAGAGCGCTGCGTGAAGATCTCTTTGAAACCTGGTTTCAACCCATCGTAGACACGAGTGGCGGGGAGCCACACGTGCTCGGGAACAACTGCTCGCTCCGGCTGTTCGACGGCCGGCTCTACGGCGATGCCGAGATCCTCGAAGCTTCCCGGATTCATAAGCACCTCATGTTCGATGAGTATGCGCGTCGGGTGGCACTCTCGGCCGCAGCCTTGCAGCCGGGCCGCGGGCCGTGGTTCATTGACTTCGCACCAGCGTCGATCCGTATCCCGGAATTTTGTCCGACCGGCATGCTCCCGCGCGAAATCGTTTTCGGAGCCGCGGAGTCCGATCTGGCAAGCGATCCGGATCGTTCGGAAGAGATACGCGATTTAATGCGCAACTGCGGCTTCGGATTTTCCGTGGACGATGCGGGGACTCGCGCCGAGTCTCTCCGAACGGTCTGCGACCTGCGACCCGACTACATCAAGCTCGATAAAAACCTGGTCCGGTCGATAGAACGCCCGGTGCACGCCGCAACTGTCCGTAAGCTGGTGGAAATCGGCGATCGCACTGGAGCCGCCGTGATCGCCAAGGGGGTTGACAGGAAGCGCACGATGGAAAACCTGTGGTTGCTGGGGGTCCGTTATATGCAGGGATATTTGTTCGGCAGTCCTAAACCGGGCGGCTGACGAATGGGGTGCCTTTCAACACGAAACGAAGCGGCCAGTCAGCGCATTTGGTAATTCCGATGCGAGGTGTTATCGCGATGTCGGCGGTTTGTTTGTGTAACGGGGCGTGCACTGTCAAATCCCCCCGAGTCAGATCGGCTCCGTTATCTGCGCGGGTGATAGCCAGGGCGCGCGTCAGTTTGCCTGGCCCGGACGTCAAATCCCGATCGGTTCGCGCGCCCGGACGGCGCGAACGCATAATGTCGAGCCCCATCAAGGGTTCGAGCGCACGAATCAGCACGCAACCGGGCACGCCCGCGGGCTCGGCAACGATATTCAGGCATTCATGGATGCCATACGAAAGGTAAACATAGGCATGGCCAGGCGGTCCAAAGATAACCCGGGTGCGATCGGTAATTCCTGCCGCCGAATGCGAGGCGAGATCGTCGCCCCCCAGATAGGCCTCCGTCTCGACGATCATGCCGGCGGTCTCGCCATGCACCAGGATCGTCCCCAGCAGATCCCGTGCAACATCGACGGCTGCCCGCTGATAGAAGTTCCGGTGCAGAATTGGTCCGGTCATTTTTTCCGCGCAAAGAGAATGCCGCTCCAGCGCCCATCGACGGAACAGATCTTGTAATCCACCAGGCCCACATCGATGCCCGCCTGACGGACGCCATTCTGCGTGATCCCGTTGTCCGATCCCTTGCGCCACAGAATCCAGAGTTTGGTTTTGTCGGCCAGAGCGCGCATCTTCCGCAAACCGGCATTGAGCCCCGCGGGGTCGTGCACAAACCACAGAGTCACGCTTTGTATGGCGTCCGGATCTTCCAATAAAGTGGCCTTCTTCGGCAGTTCTCCAATCACGGTTGCATAATCGCGCGGCGGATCGATGACGGCGGCTGCGGAGCCCTCTTTAATCCCCAGCTTTTCCGCGGCCGTTCGGGTTTTGAAGCGTTCCATCATGGTCGGGGGCTGCACCGGGTCCTGAACACGCTTTCGGCAGGCGGCGGCCACGGCGCTGCGCACGCGTGCGGTAGTGGTGAAAGCCGCGTCGGGAAGAATTTCGCGAACCTTCTCGACCTTCTCCGCTTCACCGTTTACAAATACGATCGGAATATGGCGTGTAGCTTTAACGCTGCGCATCCAGACGGCAATCTCACGCCCGTGGCTGGGCAGACGCGAGAGATCGATGACAACAACGTCAGGCGGATTTTGCCGCAGTGCCCGGCCGACCGCGGCTCCGGAAACGTCCCCGGTGTCGTACTCCGCCTCCATGCCGCCCTGTCGACAAGCCTGGACCAGTGGAGCGGCCTCCTCAGGCTTCCAGTGAATAATGCGCACGCGGGGCATTCGATCACAGAATAAACGAAGACACGAGGCGTTTGTAAAATCTCGTCAGGTTTGTAAAATATGGTTCGCCCTTCATGCGGCTGTTTACCGGAATTTCCCTTAACGATGAAGTGACGCAGAATCTACAGCGGATGCTCGCACCGCTGCGCACCGCTGCGAATATGCGTTGGACCGCGCCCGAAAACCTGCATATCACCACTAAATTCATCGGCACATGGCCGGAGAACCGCCTGGCGGAGCTGGAGACCGCGCTCGCGGCCATCGACCCGCCGGGTAATCTTGAGATTACGATTTCGCATGCAGGCTTTTTCCCCGACTCGCATCGCCCGCGGGTACTGCTGGCGGGTGTAAACTCAGGTCCGGGACTGGCGGAACTGGCTAAGAAAATCGACGATGCCCTCGAACCGCTCGGCTGTCCGCGCGAAGCCAGGCCTTATACGCCCCACGTGACGCTGGCCCGGATCGGGAAGGACCAGAGCCGGGAATCGGTTCGTAAGCTCGTTGAACACATCGCATCCATGACCAATTGCAACTTCGGATCGTTTGTGGCGGAGAGCTTCGCCCTGTTCCTCAGCGAGTCGTCCGGCGGCGGTTCCGTCTATACAAAGTTGGCTGCGTGGCCGCTCGGGAGATCCACGTAATGGGTCCTCTGGGTGTGGTTATCGCCTGGCTGATCGGAGGCATCCCGTTCGGCCTGATCATCGTTCGGCTGATGACCGGCGCCGACATACGGGAGGCTGGCTCGGGGAACATCGGAGCTACCAACGTCCTGCGCACGGCGGGACCGCTGCCCGGCGTCCTGACGCTGCTCCTCGACGCCGCCAAGGGGTTTTTCGCCGTATGGCTGGCCGATAAACTGAGCGGCGGCAGCACACTCTGGATGAGCCTCGCGGCCCTCGCGGTGCTCCTCGGCCATGCTTTCCCGGTTTGGCTGAAGTTTAAAGGGGGGAAGTCAGTGGCGAGTTTCATAGGCGCTTTCGCGTACCTGACGCCCCTCCCGCTGCTGGCCGTGCTCCTGCTCTTTGTGGGGGTAGTGGCATGGACGCGCCATCTTTCTTTCGGCAGCGTAATAGCCGCCGGGCTGTTCCCCATCGCCTGCTGGATGATCCTGCATCCGGATTGGCCGGTCCTGTTCGCTGCGGTCGGTGCGGCGGTGCTGATAGTCTGGCGGCATCGGGATAACATCGAGCGCATCCGCGCGGGTAACGAGCGCGTGTTCCGCTTCAAACGGACCGAATCATGAGGCCCACCCGGGGAGTCCGATTGCCAATCGGCCGCAGGTTAGCAACCTGCCCCACCAATTAACTTGAAAAACCTGGCAATCATCGGCGGAGGCAGTTGGGGCACGGCGCTGGCGTGTGTCCTGGCGCAGCGCTTCGAAGAAGTCCGGCTCTGGGTCCATGAACCCGAAATCGCCGAACAAATGAAATCCGCCCGCGTCAATGAAGTCTTCCTGCCGGGCATTACGCTTCCTCCTAACGTTACGCCCGGTACCGCACTCGAAGCGGCCCTCGACGGAGCGTCCTTGGTGCTGAGCGTCATGCCGTCCCACGTGGTCCGGCCGCTTTACACCCGGATGGCGCCGTTTCTCACTCCGGAAATGCGTCTCGTCAGCGCTACAAAAGGCCTCGAAGCGGGTTCTTTATCACGAGTGTCCGAGGTGATTCGCGACATTACCGGCCCGGATTACAGAATTGCCGTACTCTCCGGCCCGACCTTCGCGCGTGAAGTGGCCTCGGGGAGTCCCACCGCGCTGGTGGCGGCCTCGGACGACGAGGAGTTAGTCGCAGAGGTGCAGATTCGCTTCTCCGGCCCGACCTTTCGCGTCTACGCCAGCGACGATCCCGCAGGGGTCGAGATCGGCGGCGCCCTTAAGAATGTAATCGCCATCGGCGCCGGTATCTGCGACGGTCTCCGCCTGGGGCACAATGCCGTCGCCGCTCTGATCACCCGGGGCTTAGCCGAACTGACGCGCCTGGCCGTGGCGGTGGGCGCCAAACCGGAGACGCTGGCCGGGCTGGCAGGTTTGGGAGACCTGGTACTCACCTGCACCGGCGACCTGAGCCGCAACCGGCAGGTAGGCCTGCAACTGGCGACGGGTCTTCAGCTTGGCCAGATTCTCGCAGCTACCCCCATGGTGGCCGAGGGGGTAAAAACTACCTCGATAGCGCTGCAACTCGCTGAGCGTCATGGAGTTGAGTTACCAATCGCACAAGAGATGCACGCGGTGTTAAACTTGGGGCGGTCGCCCGTCGAAGCCATCCGGCGTCTGATGGGCCGGACCCTACGTAGCGAACGGGAACTACCGAGTGAGCGGGAATAAGGGTACGGGAATCCGCCATCCGATCCGAAACTATCCATGTGGCCGCGGGTTAACACAGTTATAGGAACCTCAGCGGTACCCGATCCGGACGCCGATTTAATGCTCCGTGTGAGGGACGGGGACGAGGATAGCTTCCGTGTTCTCCTTGATAAGCACCGGAACTCGCTGGTTCATTTCCTCTATCGCATGGTGCAGGAGCAGCCGGTGTCGGAAGAGTTAGCGCAGGAGGTGTTCCTGCGGATTTATCGGTCGCGGGCGAGTTACGAGCCGACGGCCAGATTTACCACGTGGATGTTCCGCATCGCCACCCATCTGGCGCTGAACTGGCTGCGGGATGCGAAGCATGAACGGTCGCAGGAGCGGCTGGATGAGGATCGGAGCAGCGGGATGCCGGCCCGCGAATTGCCTGATCGGAAGCTCTCTGTGGAGCAGAGAATGGTGTATCAGGCGCGATTGCAGGAAGTGAGGGACGCTATTGCCACCCTGCCGGAGAAACAGCGTGCCGCGGTCCTGATGCATAAGTACGAGGAAATGGAGTATTCTCAAATCGCGGGCGTTTTGGAGATCTCGGAATCGGCGGTGAAGAGCCTGCTGTTCCGCGCCTACGAGACGCTGCGAGCGAGGCTTGCGTATATGGTCACGGGAGGCCCGCGATGAATTGCCCGTTGTTATTTGAACAAACCGATCTGTTGCTGGATTACACGGCGGGACGCCTGGATTCGGCGACGGCTGCTCTGCTGGAGCGGCATATGGAGAGTTGTGCCCGCTGCGCTGCCTTCCGCACGGAACAGGCTGTGCTGTGGAATGCGTTGGACGCCTGGGAGCCCGAACCCGTCAGCCTGAGCTTTAACCGCACGCTTTGGCAGCGCATCGACGCCATTGCGGCCGAGCCCTGGTACAGGCGGCTGATCGACGGTTTCCGTTTCGGGGCGTGGAAGCCCGCGTTGCCGCTGGCGGCTGCAGTGTGCGTGATCGCCGCCGGTTTTGTCCTCGACCACGCTAACGCTCCCACGACGACCAATGTCGCCGGCGCCTCCGGTGTTTCCATCACCGAAGTCGATCAGGCGGAAAAAGCGCTGGACGATATACAATTGCTGCGGCAACTGGATTCCGCTTCGCATCCGGAAGCTAAGAATTCAAAGACAATGTAATTGACGATGACGCGCCGTCATGCCGCACTTCTACTTCTTCTCGGTGTATGGGGTCTGCTGGGTTTAAACCCGGCATTCGCCGCCCAAAAAGAGGGTCGTGCCCCCGCAGCTCCTAAACCGGCTCCCAAGGCAGCTGCCGCTGCCAGAGCACAGGCCAAAGCCCAGGCCCAGAAAAACAAAGAAGCGTCTAAATCGGAAGCCCCTGCGCCCGGCGAGCGCGCCATCGAACGTTTGCGCGGGATGACGCCGGAGGAGCGGGAGAAGGCACTCTCCACCCTGCCCCCTGCCAGACGCCAAAGGATCGAGCAGAATCTCAAGGAATTCGAGAAGATGCCGCCCGCCCAGCAGAATCGTGTCCTCACGCGCCAGGAGCTGCTGAACAGCCTGCCGCCTCAACGCCAGAATCAGGTGCGCCGATCGGTTCAGCAGTACCTGAACATGCCGGAGGAGCGGAAGGCCGTGGTCAATCAGGAAATCCAGCGCATGGCGCCCATGTCCGACGAAGACCGCCGTGCGCATATGAACAGCGAGGAGTTTCGCAATCGCTACTCCGCCAACGAGCAGCAGATGATGGGCAATCTGATGGAGATCCAGCCCCAGCGATAAGAGTCAGGCGCCAGCCGAGCCGAACATATTGCTCTCGTCCGCCGAAGGCCCGTACATTCCTGGAATGGGTACATCGTTGAGGCGCAGATAGACACCCAGTTGCGCGCGATGGTGGATCAGGTGGTTCATCACCACGCTTCGAAGGACGGCGACGCGGGGCATAGTCATAACCTTGTGGCCGCCGAAGATCAGCGACCAGTCGACCGCCAGATCCGCATCGCTGGCGCCCGCGATGGCAGCACGGGCCTCGGCAAAATTCTTATCGAACCTCTCGAGCAGCTCAGCCTGGGATGTGGCAAGCCAGGGCTTCATGCCGGGCTGCAGTTCCAGGGTTTCGCGGTTGATGGTTTCGACAGCCCAGTTGGGTAACTCGGCTATGTGGCTCGCCAGCCGGCCCAGCGTCATGGATTTGGCATGCGGCTGCCAGGAGAACTTATCTTCCGGCACGCAGCTCAATAGTTTGCGCGTGTTCACCATCTCCCGATCAAACTCGGGAAGCAGCATCTGGCTGATTGACATTAAATCCCTCCCCTAAAACGGTACAATAAAATACATCACTTCACTGGTCCAACTTCCCGACGTCCGCCCCAGGGCTCTGGCGCCGAAGTCCGCCAACACCGATTATCTTCCCGCCCTCACCGGCCTGCGCTTCGTGCTGGCGATCTGGGTGATCCTGCACCACATCGCCGGTAAAGGCATGATGCTCGAAGGATGGACTGCTTCCTTACCACTGGCCGCGCAGAGCCTCATCCACGGCGGTTACCTCGCGGTGCAAACCTTTTTCATTCTCTCCGGCTTTGTGTTGGCTCGCAGCTACGCAGGCGCCCGCTGGGATAAACCTGGTCTGTTAAGGTACGCGGCCGCCCGCCTGGCGCGGATTTATCCGGTTTATCTGCTCAGTCTGGTGGTAGTTTCGCCATTCATCTTCGACGTGATGATTCGGCCCGGACGTACTGGCTCCGAGAAGGCCGGACTGCTGATCAATTACGGCTTCGTCCTGCAGGGTTGGACCGGCGGACTCAACGTCGGCTGGAACACACCGGCCTGGTCCTTATCGTGTGAGTTCTTCTTCTATCTCTTTTTCCCCCTGTTGTTGGTGTGGCTGCGCCGTGCCGGGCGGTTCACCATTGCGGCCGTACTGGCGGTCGCCATCGTGACGCCGGTTCTGCTGGCGCATGCCAATGTCCCGTGGACCTGGAAGCCGATTCACCACCTTTCCGATTTTGCGGCGGGCATCGCGGCGGCGCGGATCTTCGAACTCATCGAGACCGGCATGAAGCGGCGCGGCTATTGGCTCTATCTCCCGGCCCTGATCGCGGGGGCTCTGGTGATCGTCTATCCCTGGGTCATGAACGGTACCTATGGCGACGTCAACACGGGACTGCGGCCGCTCAACGTGGTGGCCCTGATCGGCCTGGCGCTGGGCGGCGGCTCGATGGCGCGAATGCTCTCGACCAAGGCCGCAGAGTACCTGGGCAAGGCGAGCTACTCGATGTATATCCTCCATGTCCCAATCCTCTGGTGGTACGGGCGCTGGTCCGTCCGTGGGCCGTTGCACTTGCTGCCCGGCGTGGCCGCGCTGGTCTACTTCGCTCTGGTGATTCTGGTTTCGGCGATCTCATTCGAGTGGGTCGAGATGCCGGCGAATCGATGGATTCGCGACCGCGTATCTGCGCGTTTGCGAAAGCCCAGCTTGCTGGCGGCACGCGCCGCGGCATAACGCTTCACTCTGGTGTAATCTCACAGAGGTCCGGCTGTTGCATCCTCAACCGCGAACGTTCTATGAACGTCAGGGAGAACCTCTTATGAGAAAACAATTCGCACTGATCGCAGCGCTGAGTCTCGCCAGTTTCGGACTGATGGCGCAAACTACGAGCCCAGGCACCGGATCGGCTCAGCCGGGCCAAAGCACCAATCCATCCGGCCAGAACGGGACAGGCCAGAACGGGACCTACAATCCGAGCACGGGTACGACCTCCGGCCAGAACGGAACTACGCGCCGTAACCGCAAAGGCAAGACTAACAACAACAATAACCCGGGCGCTAACTCGCCGAGCGGGGCTTATGGGACCAATTCCAATCCGAACGGGACCGGCGTGAACGGCACCGGGACTGGGACCAACAACGGTACCACCGGCGCAGGCAGCAGTTCGACACCTAAGTAAGTTCCAACGGCCCGCTCACGAGGATTACATCCAGAGTGCGCGGGCCGTGCACTCCTTTGATACGCGTCATCTCGATGTCGGCTGTGGCTGAGGGTCCGGAGATCGTGGTGATGGGGCGAGTCCTGAAGTCGCGCAGTTTGCGGATTCCTTCGGGCACGGTTTGGACGACCTGATCTTCGCGCACAATGCAGAGATGGTAATCGGGAATCAGAGTCAGTGCCCTGCGGCCCTCATAGTCGGAGTGCGTGAGGATGATGGTTCCAGTAAATGCGATTGCGACGGTGCAGGCAGTTAGTGCACCTTCGGATGCATCGAGTTGTTGATAGGTCAGGTTTCGATCAGGCACAAAGTCGGTCCCAGCGGGCAGCCATTCGGGCGGCAAAGCCGGTGGGACAACCAAGGTACATTTGCCGCGTTGTTCCATGGCCGCGGCAATCGTCTCGGGAATGGCAGCTGTCTGGCAGCGAAACACGCCCGCGTTGTAGTCTTCCAAACGAGAGATGAATTGATCAAGGTCCAGAGGCGCTTGCTGAACGTAATAGCGCTGAATCAGCGGCGCGTTCCAGTGTTCGCCAATTGCCCGGCGCACGTTCTTCAGGATTTCATTGCGTGCGCTCATCGTTTGGCCCACCATTCGCGAAACGATTCCTTCGGTATATCCGGAAAGTTACGGCTATCGGTCCAGGAGGCCATGAACAGGTGCTCGAATGGCTTGTGGCCGATGCGCAGAAGCTTCTGTCCCAATTCGATGCGTGCTGGATCGGCCAGCCCGAACGCGGCCATTTTCATGGCAGGCCCCTCGCCCCAGGGGCCGTCGCCGTTCTCGACGATCTTCCTTCGCAGATGAATCAGGATCTCCGGGATGTTTATTTTTACCGGGCAAACTTCGTAACAAGCTCCGCAGAGCGAGGACGCGTAAGGCAGCGACTGCGAGTGCTCCACCGATTGCAATTGCGGCGTGAGAATAGCTCCGATCGGCCCGCTGTAAATAGAGCCGTAAGCGTGTCCGCCGGTCTGGCGATAGACGGGGCAGGCGTTCAGGCAGGCAGCGCAGCGGATGCAATGCAGGGTTTCGCGCGACTCTTCGTCAGAGAGAATTTTCGTCCTGCCGTTATCGAGCAGCACCACGTGGAACTCTTGCGGGCCATCGCCTTCCGGAACTCCGGTCCAGATGGAGTTGTAGGGGTTCATGCGCTCGCCGGTGGCGGAACGCGGCAGTAGTTGGAGGAAGACTTCGAGGTCGTCAAAGGTGGGGATAATCTTTTCGATCCCCAGCATGGTGATCAGAACTTCGGGAAGCGTGACACACATGCGGCCGTTGCCTTCCGATTCCACAACGCAGACCGAACCGGTTTCGGCAACCGCAAAGTTGGCGCCGCTGAAGCCCGCTTTGACACGCAGGAAGCGCTCGCGGAGGTACGTGCGGGCGGCCGCGGTGAGATCCTCCGGCTGCGTTCCAAGCTCGCTCAGATGCATCTTGTCGAGGAACAGTTGCCGGATTTCGGTCTTGTTTTTGTGCAGTGCCGGAACCACGATGTGCGATGGTTTGTCGTGGCCGAGTTGAATGATGAGATCCGCCAGATCGGTCTCATATGGAGTGATGCCGGCGGCTTCGAAGGCCACGTTGAGCTGCGTCTCATCCGAGGTCATGGTCTTGACCTTGATCACTTCCGTCTGCTGGTGGCTCTGCACGATTCCGACGATGATTCGATTCGCCTCATCGGCGTCGCGAGCCCAGTGGACATGGCCGCCGGCAGCGGTGCAGGCCTTTTCGAACTGCTCCAGATAGCCGTCGAGATTGCGCAGCACCTGCTGTTTGATCTGTTGGGCGGAGTTGCGCAGTTCCTCCCAATCCGGCATCTCGGCCACCACCCGGGCGCGCTTGTTGCGGATGATGTCCGTGGCGCGGCGCACGTTATGGCGCATCTGCGTGTTGGCCAGCAACGTCTTCGCGGCTTTCGGAAACGCCGGGGCAGTTTCGGATTGTCCAACGCGTATGCTCATGACGCGAGGATCTCCGCGATGTGCAGGCAGCGTGGACCGTTGGGCTGGCGGCTGAGGCCCCCGCCGATGTGCATCAGGCAGGAGTTATCGCTTCCCGTGCAGACCTCGGCGCCGGTATCGAGGATGCAATGCATCTTGTCACCGAGCATGGCCGCCGATACGTCCGCGTTCTTGATGGCGAAGGTGCCGCCGAATCCACAGCACTGATCGCTGTCGGGCAGTTCAATGAGGTTCAGGCCCTTCACCGCTTCGAGCAGACGTTTCGGCCGGTCGCCGATATGAAGCGAACGGAGGGCATGACATGAAGTGTGCAGCGTGACGGAGTGCGGGAAGGTGGCGCCGACATCGGTGACGCCCAGCTTGTCGATTAGAAGCTCGGTGAACTCGAAAACGCGCGGCAGGAGATCGTCGACCTCTTCCTGCACTCCGGCTTCGGCGGCCATGCGCGGGAAGTGATCGCGGATCATCGACACGCATGAGGACGAGGGGATGCAGATGACTTCCGCGCCTTTGAATACGTCGAGGAAATGGCGCATCAGCCCGATGGCTTCGGGTCGATAGCCGGTGTTGTAGTGCATTTGCCCGCAGCAGGTCTGGGCGGCGCGGAACTCGACCGTATGGCCCAGGCGCTCGAGCACGCGCACGACGGCCTTGCCTGTTTCCGGGAAGAGCGTATCGTTATAGCAGGCGATGAAGAGGGAGATCAGCATAGAGCCCGGAACCTTTTATATTGTGTGTTCCATTGGTCCGTGTCGATGGGCTCGAAGCGGTCGGTTGGGAAGGATCGGTCGATTACGGCGCGGGCGTCTGCGAGCGAGGCGACGGCTCCGGTTCCCAACATCTGCATCGCGATGTTACCGAGCGCCGTTGCCTCTACCGGTCCGGCTATTACAGGGCGGCCGGTGGCGTTGGCAGTGAACTGATTGAGCAAGCGATTCTTCGATCCGCCACCGATGATGCGCATTTCTCCGAACTGCGTGCCGGTTAGTTCCTGGAGCGATTCGAGAACGACGCGGTACTTGAAGGCGAGGCTTTCGAGAATGGCTTTGGTACAGGCTCCGGGAGTGTCGGGCGCGGGCTGTTCGGTCTGGCGGCAGTAATCGGCGATGGCCGAAACCATGTCGGGAGGATTCAGAAACGACGGATGGTCGGGATCGATCAGGGATGTGAACGAGCGCTTTTCGGTATGGGCGGCCTGGAGCAATTCGTCATAAGAGAACTCGCGTCCGGCTTCCGCCCAGCAGCGGCGGCAGGATTGGAGCAGCCAGAGTCCTCCGATGTTTTTGAGCAGGCGGGTGGTTCCGCAGACTCCTCCTTCGTTGGTGAAGTTGAGTTCGAGGGCGCGCGGCGTGATGACCGGGGCGGCGACTTCGGTGCCGAGCAGCGACCAGGTTCCGGAGCTGAGGAAGGCGGCTTTGCCTTTTGTCGCGACCGCGGCTACGGCCGAGCCTGTGTCATGGCAGGCGGGCGCTACCACCGGCGTTCCGTGCGATTGGCCGATGACGGTGCCGGGTTCAAAGATTTGCGGGAGCAGGCGCGCCGGGAGTTGCAGGTCCTCGAAGAGTCCGGTGGCCCAGGAGCGCGTACGGGCATTCATGAACTGTGTGGTGGTGGCGTTGGTGTATTCGGCTCCGAGGTTTCCGGTGAGCCAGTAGTTGAAAAGATCGGGGATGGTGACGAGAGCGTCGGCGGCTTCAAGGAGGCGTGGGGTGTTTCGGGCGGCCGCGAAGATTTGGTAGAGGGTGTTGATCGGCATGAACTGAATGCCGGTCTGGGCGTAGATTTTTTCGCGCGGGACCAGGTTGCCGACAGCTTCCACCATTCCGTCGGTGCGGTGATCTCGATAGTGATACGGATTTTCGAGTAGCTGGCCTTTTTCTCCGATGAGGGCGTAGTCCACTCCCCAGGTGTCGATACCTATTCCGGCCAGGCGGGGGGTGGGTGGATGCTCGATTACTCTGGTGATTTCGGACCATAGGCGGAGGACATCCCAGCGCAAGGAGCCGCGTTGACGGACGGGTAGGTTGGGGAACCTCGACACGTCCTGAAGCATGAGGATCCCGGCGCGCAGTTCTCCGAGGATTGCCCGGCCGCTTTCGGCGCCGATGTCAAATGCGAGGTAGTCGGCGTTCACTGGGTTGGTCCGATCGGAAGAGGGCAGATCGGAAATCTGCCCCACCGGGCGACGGGGATGTTTGGCATGTCAGGAGATCTTTTTCCCGGGGGCTTCGGGGTTGTTGGGGCCGAAGTGCTTGAGGAGTACGAGGTTTTCGGTTTCGCTGGAGTTAGCTATTTTCACTCCGTTGGTGGCCGCATGCTTCGTTACGAAGAGTTCGTCTCTGGTCATCTGGCCGTAGCGGATCAGGGTTGGAGTTTCCACTTCGTGCTTGCCGAAAGCCCCGTAGCCTGAGGTGAGGATGACCCCGTAGGCTGCGGCGTCTTTGATGGTTACCGTTCGGCCCGGGGGGATGGTTAGTTCCTTGGCAGAGTAATACGGGGTCGAATAGACTACCCACTTTTCGAATTCGTTCGACTTCACGGTCGCAGGATGGAAGAGGCGGTGCTCGGCGTATTCGGGATCGGTGTTGGCCGGCCAGTCGAGCATTTCGATCAGGTAGTCGAGGTCGTGATGGTGCGCTTCGGGGACATCCTTCACCAGCAGATCCCACGGCACGGCTCGACCTTCGACCAGGGATTGATACATGGCGAAGACGTCGGAGTTCACTTGCGGCTCGTAGGTCACGAGCGAGCCGGGGGCGTGCAGGATGCCGGGATCCACTTGCCAGCCAGTCCCTGGCTTGAGTTTGTACGCGCGCGAGAGATAGAGGATTTCGTTATCCCCGTCGTTCCATTTTTCGAGGCAGCGGCGCAGGTCGTCCTTCGTGGTGCCTGGATTGAGGCCCATGAAGGTGTAGGGGAAGTTGTTGTCTTTGAAGTTGTATTGCGGCGGAAAGTAGTAGGCCTCGGGTTTGCCCTTCTGGCCTACTCGCGCGGCGTATTCGTCGTTCTGGTGGAGGTGGTGCGGTATGGGGCCGAGGTTATCGAAGAACTTGCAGAGCACGTTCCAGTTGCCGTCGCCGAGAAATTTTTTCGGTTCGGTTTCAATGGCTTCTTTCAACAGAACCTTATGGCCGTTGAATTCTATGTAGCTCAGTCCTTCGTCTTCGGCCGTCAGGGGTCCGTTGGCGGCTTTGGTTGTCGAGGAGAACCAGCGTTCGTCGATGCCTCCTCTGTGAGCTCCGAGGGCGTAGAGATCGCGTGGGTCGAGCTTGAGGCGGCCTCCCGGCATGAGGAAGGCGCGGGGCACCCAGCAGGGGGCGAGGCGCACTACTCCCTCGCCCGCGGTGAGCGCGTCGGAGATGATTTGTTTATTGGGCATATGAAGAGCCGAGGGCAGATCGGAAATCTGCCCCACCTGGCACCTGAGGCATTAGCGGAGGAATGCCTCGTGGAGTCCGCCATCGACGGGGATTACGTGCCCCGTGGTCTTGGCGCTTTCTTCGCCAGCCAGCCATACTATCGCGGCGGCGCAGTCCTTCGGCAGGATGGGACGTTTAGTCAGCGTCCTTTGCGCGTAGAAGTTGGCGAGCTTATCGCGCAGTTCTTCGGTGGATTCGGATTCGGAGAAGGCGATCTTGTATTTGGCGAGCGACTGGATTACCCTGTCGCGCGGAAACATGGTGGATCCGGCGACTACGGTGGCGGGCGCGATTCCGTTGACACGCACCATGGGGCCGAGGCCTACGGCGAGTTCGCGGATCAGGTGATTGAGCGCGGTCTTGCTGACGTCATAAGCTTCGCTGCCGTGCTTCGAAACCACTGCGTTGGCGGAACTGGTCAGGACCACCGTTGACGGAAGCTTCTGGTCGGAGAACACCCATTTGGCTTCGCGCGCGAGAAGATAATTTCCGGTTACGTTGACCTGGAAGGTGGTGCTCCACTGGCCTTCGGTCAATTGGCCGTCGGGTCCTCCTACGGGGAAAATGGCGGCCGTATTGACGATGCCGTCGATGCCTCCGAATTGCAGGATGGTGTGGCGTATAGCCGCGGCGAGGCTCTCGGCGGAACAGAGATTTACCCCCGTGTGCGAAACGGTTTCTGTCGACGTAAGTTTGGCGACTTCAGCCGAGACTGCGGCGGCAGAGGCTTCATTCACGTCGGCTACTACCAGGTGCGCTCCGCGTTTGGCGAGCATGATGGCGACCTCGCGGCCGATGCCGCTGCCTCCGCCGACGATCAGCAGGATTTTGCGGCTGAACTCGGCTTCGGCGGGCATGCGCTGCAGCTTGGCTTCTTCGAGCGCCCAGTATTCGATCTTGAACGCTTCGGGGCGGGGCAGGGCGACGTAATTATGCGCTGTCGCGAAGTGCTGGGATTGCTCGGCGATTCGCGCTTGCGGGAGTGGATTCGGCACGTCCTCATCATCGAGCGCGGCGGCTCCCGACATTACGTGGATGGCGTTGATGAAGAATTCTGTGGTAATGCGGGCTTCCTTTTTGTTCTTGCCGAAGCCGAAAAGGCCGAGGCCGGGAATCACGATGACGGAGGGATTGGAATCGCGCAGTTTGGGGGAATCGGATTTCGCCCAGGCGTTGTAGTATTCGGCGTAAGAGGCGCGGTAGCCGACGGCCTGCTCGGCAATGCGCGATTTGAGAACATCGACGCTTTCCTCGCCAGGCTTCCAATCGACAAACATGGGGCTGATGCGCGTGCGCAGGAAGTGATCGGGGCAGCTGGTGCCCAGTCCGCAGAGTTCTTTGGCCCAGACGGAACCGGCGAAGGCGAGAGCGTCTTCGTGATCCGCATAGTGGGCGATCTGGCGGCGGTTGGATGAGGCGACGCCGCGCAGGGTGGGCAGAATGGCGGCGGCTACGGTGAGGCGATCGCCGACTGGCTTTTGAAGAATGCCACCGAACACGGTGCTCTTTTTCTTTTCGTGGGCGGCGATGAAGCGGCCCATCTGGTCGATGGTCTCGATGCTGTTGAGGTAGCATTCGCGCTGCGTATGGCCCCACGTGAAGAGGCCGTGGCTGCCGAGGATGATGCCTTCGGCGCCGGGGTTATCGCGCTCGGCCTTCTCCAGCATGAGGGCGAGTTCGAAGCCGGGACGCTGCCAGGGAAGCCAGACGATTTTGCGTCCGAAGGCCTTGTTGAACTCCTGCATTTTACGCTCGCCGTTGGCGCTGGCGGCGATAGCGATCGCCCAATCCGGATGGAGGTGGTCGACGTGATCGTAAGGCAGGAAGGCGTGGAG
>Ga0302320_10000877_pt1 | contig 71694 bp, 59 predicted proteins | sample Bog_T0_3_FD_202130 | JGI IMG/M metagenome (GOLD analysis project Ga0302320, IMG submission 202130) | Peat permafrost microbial communities from Stordalen Mire near Abisko, Sweden - Bog_T0_3 | ecosystem: Environmental > Terrestrial > Soil > Wetlands > Peat | place: Sweden: Abisko, Stordalen Mire... | reverse complement strand
CCGCGGCGGCGGACGAGGGCGTCCGCCGCTGCGCCCGGGGCGGGCGCGCTCCCCATGGTTTGTTTGATAATAAGCCGGTTTATTGCCCCTCCAGCCGGAAGTACTGTTGTTGGTTGGTGGTCTGAATGGGCGTGGTAATTATGCCCCCATTCGTGGAGAACACCGCCGCATTGGTGCGCCACGGTCCGGTGAGAGTGTCCGCCGACAACAACTGGTAGGTCCAAGGACCAGACCCAACCGGCCAAGACAGCAGCCAACCGCCATTTTGTTGCGTTAGCTGGACGGTCGGTGTTGAGGGGAACGTCACCGCCCCGTTGACATAACTCGTGACCAGCGCATTGGCACCATTGTCCGCCACCTGGGTCACCACCAGGCTGCTGTTCACGGTCAGCGGCACGGTATTGGCCGCATTCGCGGCGGCGACAAACTGCAACACCGCCACCTGATTGGTGCCCCTCGTCAGAGCTTGTCCGGGCGACAAAGCGAGCGCCAACCCCACTTTGCCGGCCACCAGATTGGAATTAACATTGAAACGACCGCCCGGCATGTTGGCTCCGAGCAGGACATTGGTCAGTGTCAACAGCGCCGGGTTGTAAGTCACGGTCAGGCCGACGGCATTTTCGTTGGTGATGCAGATCAGTTGCACCGGCACGTTCACCGACTGGCCTGGCTGACCAGACACCGTGACGACCTGCAAAATACGGGGCGCCGCCGGCAGTCCCAGCGGCCGGCCCTTGAACTCCGGAGTGCTGACAACGAAATTGGTTTCCGGGTTGGGGACGGGCACCAAGGTCAAGGGATCAAGCCCCGCCTGATAGCGGCCCGCCTGCACCCAGTCCGCCACGGTGAGCACCCCGTCGGGCGCGCCGCGGGGCGAGCAATCCGCCCGCAGGAATTCATCGCTGTTGGTGGGCACCTCCAAACCGGCCACCATCCGGCCAACCTCCGCCCAGTCTTGCGCAGTCAGCTTATGGTCACCGCCGGTGCGCGGATACACATCGGCTTCATATTCCGCCGGGACCAGCGTGACGGTTGAATTTTGGGTGATCATCGGCAGGGCATCCAGATTGGCATCGTTATCCACCAATTGTTGCGGGGTGGGGTAATCCCCAAACGTCAGATTAACAGTGGTGTTGGTGGTCACCGGTTGGGCTTGGAAAACCAACAACGCCACTTCCTGGATTCCCGCAGGAATCACCGGCGAAAAGGAGAGGGAGAAACCCACATAACCGTTGACGGCCTGCAAGGTGTTGGTCAACAAATAGGCATTGGCGTCAGCTCCCCCCAGTTGCACGCTTTGGAACACCAGTTTGGTGGGGTCGTAGCTCACGCTGGCGGAATAAATGGTTTCCAAGCCCAGCGCGTTCATCCAAACGGGCACGGTCACCGTGGTGCCGGACATGGCGGTGGTGGCCCCGAGACTGATCACCGTTTCCGGCACGGTCAAGACCGCCACCGCGCTGTTGGTGCTCGCGTAAGAATTGCTGACCAGGACCGAGTAATTGCCCGCATCCGCCGTGGATACAACCGCCAGGGACAGGGTGGCGGTGGCGGAACCGCTCACATTTCCGCCATCAAACAAGTTGGTGCCGTTTTTGAGCCACTGATAACTGAGGGGGCCGGTACCCGTCGCCGCCACGGTGAAGGTGGCGGGGTTGTAACTCAACACCATCTGGCTCTGCGGCTGCTGGGTGATGGCGGGCGGCAGGAACACGGTCAGGGTGGCGTTGGAACTGGTGGCCAGGCCGTAAAGGTTCGTTACGGTCACGTCATACGTTCCGGCATTGATGACCTGCACGTTGGCGAGGGACAACACCGCATTAGTGGCCCCGACCAGCGGCGTGCCATCGCAACTCCACTGATAACTCAGGGTCGGACTGCCCCCGGCGGTGACGCTGAAGGTCGCGCTGCCATTGGCGGCCACGCTCTGATTGGCCGGCTGCGACGTAATGACCGGCGGCATCGGCCCCAGCGGGCATTTGCCGGCATGGCCGGCATTGTAAACGCCTGTTATTTCACCGGCGGTAAGCGCGCGGTTGTACAGCGAGACTTCGTCAATGAGGCCGTTATAGAAACACGGCAACCCCGGGACGGGGTGATTTCCAATCCGCAACGGGCCGGGGTTGGTGAGATCCCCCGGGCACATCGTGGGGTCAAAGGTCGTCACCACCTGACCGTCGATATAAATCTGGCCGCCGGTCGCTGAATTCCGCTGCACGGTCACCGCCACATGATGAAACTTGCCGTCACGCAAATCCGGCCCCCCGGAGAAATTGTTCCAACTATAGGGCGCCAGGACGTCAGCCATCTGGAAATACACGACCCCGCTCTGCAGGGAGATTTCATAGCCCAACTGGGTGATGGTGTCCGGGGCCACCCGCTTGCCGACCACGGTCATGATATCCTGCCAGTTGCCGGGGTTGGGCAGGGGCTGGATCCAAACTTCAATGGAAAAATCCTGGTTGGAGCTGAAATTGAGCTGGGGCGCGTCCGGCGCGAGAATCCAGTTGGGCTGGCCGTTGAGGCTGAACCCCTGGCCCACCTCCGCCGGGGCATAGTTAACTCCCGCCGTGACCGAGGCGTTGTTGGTTCCTGCGGTGTCATTGCCATTGCCCTCGCCCTGCCACCAGGCGACCAAGCCGGAGGGTGGCGGGTCGCATTGGGCCCTGACCATTTCACCGCCGGCCAGCAGCCCTCCCAGAACCAAAACCGCTTTCATGGAACCGCTTAAAAACTTCCGCAGTTTTTTCATACACACCTCACATAAGGAAGATTGACAATTGAACCTGTGATGCAACTATGACCAGCCCCGTCCAAAAACACAAGCTATTTATCGAACTAATTGCCCAAACGCCAGCGGCACATTTTTGTTATGGGGCCAACAAAATCCGGGGCCCCGGCGGGGGGTCAACTGTATATGTTGCGGGGATGCCGGCGGCGGCGGCACACGGTGAACAGGTAAAAATCGCGCAGGGCCACCAGCAACTGTCCGGCGAGCCAGAGTGTCCGGCCGGTGATCGGCCGGGCGGCGTCGGCAATTTCATGCGAATAGCGGGCGTTGCCGTTCTGGCGCACCCGGCGGGCTTTGATGCCGGAGCGCACCGCCAGCAGCCCTTTTAACTTGAGCCGGCGATGCCAGCTCCAGCCCCGGTCGCGCAGGCCTTCATTGAGTTCCATGGCCCGCCATTCATCGAGGATCAGGGACTGGATGGCGGGCATGTGCAAGACCGTTTCATTGGCGCCATGCCAGCGGTACCGGGCCAAGGCCCGGTTCACAAAGACCCGCTTGCCACAGCGCGCCCCTAGGGCGGCCCAGAAAATCTGGTCGCCCATGATCGGCGCATCCAGCAAAAACCGCATCGGCACGGGCTGGTGATTGGTTTTGATGAGGGTGGCGCAAAAGGCCTGGTTGCCGAGTTCCGCCTTGCGCTGGAGAAAGACATCGCGGTCCAGCACGGTCACGGAGCCGTCCGCCCGGCCGGAATAGCTCAAATGCGCGTCCTGCTCATCAATGCGTTCGTCCACACACCAGGCCAGCCCGGTAAAATCTCCGTCCCCCAGCGCCCCGGTCATCACCTCGTAAAATTCCGGGGAAATCGTGTCGTCGGCATGCAGCAACTGCAGAAAAACCGTTTCCGGGGCGTAATCCAGACCGCGGTTCAAGTTCCCGAACAGGCCCAGATTCCTTTCATTGCGGACAAACTCACACGGCAGGGCCTTGAACTGGCGGACGATTTCCTCCGTGCGGTCGGTGGACCCGTTGTCCAGCACCACCAACCGGTCCGGGCGGAGCGTCTGACGGGCAACGGAGTCCAGGGTTTGCGCCAGAAACGCTTCGCCGTTGAAGACGGGGATGACGGTGAGGAGGCGGGTTTTCATGGCCGGGCAGATCAGAAAGGGGATACAAAATCAGCCAGAGCGGGAAAGCCCGCGTCGCGCCGGGAAAGGATCGGGGCGGCATCGCCCAAGGGCCAGGGAAAACCAATGCTGTCCCAGCGAATCCCCTGGTCGCATGCCGGATCGTGGACGCTGGTGGTTTTGTACACCATCAGGGCGCTCTCCGACAGGGTCAGAAAACCGTGGGCCAGGCCGGAGGGAATAAAAAGGATGCGGCGGTTGGTTTCGGTGAGCTCTTCCGCATGGAATTGTCCGCAGGTGGGCGACCGGCGGCGGAGGTCCAACACCACGTCCAGCACCGCGCCGGCGGGGCAGTAAACGAGTTTGGCATGATCCGTCGGCGGGGCCTGGAAATGCAGGCCCCGGAGCACGTGCCGGTGGGAGAGCGAGAAAAACTCCTCCCGGATTTCAAAGGGCAGCCCCAATTCCTGAAAGGCGGGGGCATGAAAGGTTTTGACGAAGGAGCCCCGGTGGTCGGTGAAGGCTTTGGGTTCCAAGGAGACCAGACCCGCGAGGGGGGTAGGATGGACGGTGAACATGGGTCAGTGTTTTTTCACAAAGGCGTGGATGGTTTCGATCTCATAGTCCAGCATGGCCCCGGTCAACCCCGGGTAGGTGCCGAGGAACAGGGTGGTGTTCATGATTTCATCCGCGCCGGCCAGCGGGGCGGCCACGCGGAAGGCGCCGGGCCGGTCTTTTTTCAACTGCACAAACACGGGCTGGCGCAGGAGATTCCCGCCAAAGAGCATGCGGTTGCCGATCTTCTTCGCATCCAGATGCCGGCCCAATTCACTGTGGGTGAACGGTGCACCGGGCCGCACCCGGATCATGAAACCAAACCAGGAGCAGCCGGACCGGCGGCCGGTGGCATCCCAAGTGAAGCTGGAGCCGGAGGTCCAACCGGTGGCATGGGTGGGCAGCGAGAATTCAAAAAATTCGTCCAAGCCGGCCAGGTCGCCGCGCAGGCGGTCCCAATTGCTTTGGCGGGCGGCGATGAAGGCCGGAAGCTTCTTCAGTTGTTGGCGGCCGATGGCGGCCTGGGGGTCAAGCGGTTTGAGATTATAGCCCAGGTGACTGTATATGTATTTGTGGTCATAGCCTTTGGGGAGTTCGCCGAGCTGCCAGCCAAACCGGTTGTTACAGGTGTTGTCCTTGCCGGAGGGACACCAGCAGTCGCGGCCCCAATCCCGATGGCTTTCCACATAGGTCTTGAGCGGGGGATGGTGAATGATGTTCACGGCGCCGCCCTCCCCCATGGTGAGGTGATGGGGGGGATAAAATGACTGTGTGGAAAGGTCACCCCAGGCCCCGGTATAACGGGTGAGGTTCAGCCCGTCGGCGGGGAGGCCCGGCGAATTTTCCGTGAACCCGAGCGCGGCGGCCTGGGCGACGGGCAGGGAGTACGTGCTGCCGAGGGCGTCACAATTGTCCTCCACCAGCCAGAGGTCGTGGCGGCGGCAAAATTCCAGCACGGCTCCCAGGTCAAAGGGGTTGCCCAAGGTGTGGGCCATCATCACGGCCTTGGTTTTGCCGGGGACGAAGGCGGCCGCCAACTGTCCGACCCGCGCATTGCCGGTGGCCGGGTCGTTGTCAATGAACACCGGCACCGCGCCGCACTGGAGGATGGGGGCGACGGTGGTGGGGAAACCGGCCGCCACCGTGATGACCTCATCGCCCGGTTGAATGCGCCGGTGCGCGGGTAATTTATGCGTGGTCAGCGCGGCCAGCGCCACCAAATTTGCGGAGGAGCCGGAATTGACGAGCAATGAATGCTTGACGCCCAGCCAGGCCGCCAGTTCCTGCTCGAAGGCGGCACCTTCCGGTCCGAGGGTCAGCCAAAAATCCAAGGTGGCCCCGACGGCGGCCACCACCTCATCCTCGGTGAACACCCGGCCGGCATAGGGCACCGGGGTGGCGCCGGGGGTGAACGGCCGGGCGGCGGCGGCCGACTCGTAGCCCGGGCGGTTGGCCTGATGCATACGCGTGGAATATTCGCGGGTCAGCCGGAGAATTTCAGCTTTGAGGGTCTCGTTGGTCATGTGGCGGTGGGAATAATGTTGCCGGGGGCCGGGCAATCAATTTTTGAAGATTGATGGGTAAATATACGGTGATCACCAGGTTTTCCAAGGCGCCCGGCCTTCGCTCCAAATCCGGTTGAGCAGGGTGTATTCTTGGAAGGTGTCCATGGGCTGCCAGAATCCATCGTGCAAGTAAGCCATCAACTGGCCTTCGGCCGCCAGTTGGCGCAACGGGGCGGCCTCAAACATGATTTGATCGCTGTTTTCCAAATAGGAAAAAATTTTGCCGGACAGCACAAAGTAACCGCCGTTGATCCGGCCTTCACCCACCTGGGGTTTTTCATTAAAAGCCGTGACCTGACGGTGGGGAGTCAGCTCCAATTCGCCAAAGCGCCCGGGCGGACGCACCGCCGTAACGGTGGCGAGCCGGCCATGTTGCTCATGAAACGCCAAGCCGGCGTTTACATTCACATCGCCCACCCCGTCGCCATAGGTTAGAAAAAACGTCTCGTCTGGGCCCACGTACTTTTGGATCCGCTTGATGCGTCCGGCCGTCAGGGTGTCCTCGCCCGTGTCCGCCAGGGTGACGGACCAATCCTCCTCGTCGTGATGGGAGTGGAATTGCAGGGCTGGTGTGGGGCCCAGACGCAGGGTCACGTCGTTGGTCATCCAGAGGTAATTGCGGAAAAAATCCTTGATGACCTCCCCCTTATAACCCAGGCAAAGGATGAAATCTCTGTGCCCTTGGGCGGCGTAAGTTTTCATGATATGCCAGAGAATGGGCCGGTTGCCAATGGGAACCATCGGTTTGGGCCGGTATTCGGTTTCTTCGCGCAGCCGGGTGCCTTTGCCGCCACACAAAATGACTACTTTCATAAGTTTTTGCTCCGTCGAAGATGTTGTTCCGGTGTCCCCCTAGTAAAGAAAAATATTTGATAAAGGCGGGGAGAGTCTCGGAACCGGGGTTCGCGCCCCGCCGGACGGAGAATCGACCGGGGCGGATGAAACGGCCGGACTTCATGGCCAAATCCCTGGAAGATTTCACTTTACTATCCGGGCGTCCGGGAAACATCATCGGCGAACAATTTCTGGCATGTTTGACCACCTTTACCAAAATAAACGGGTGTTGCTGACCGGGCACACGGGGTTCAAAGGATCCTGGCTGGCCGAATGGCTGCTGGCGCTGGGGGCGGAGGTCACGGGCTTTTCCCTGCCCCCGCCCACCGAACCGGCCTTGTTCAATCAATTGGGCCTGGCCCGGCGACTCCATCACCTCACCGGCGACATCCGCGACCTGGGCACCGTCCGCGCCGCACTGGAAGCGGCCCGGCCCGACTTTGTGTTCCATCTGGCCGCCCAGTCCCTGGTGCGAGCCGGCTACGAACAGCCGGTGGCCACCTACGCCACCAACGTTCTGGGCACGGTTCATGTGCTGGAAGCCGTCCGGCTGGCCAAAAACCCTTGCACCGTCATCGCCATCACCACCGACAAATGCTATGAAAACCGGGAATGGTTGCACAGCTACCGCGAGGAAGACGCCTTGGGCGGTTACGATCCCTATAGCTCCTCCAAAGGGGCCGCCGAACTGGTCATCAGCGCCTACCGGCGTTCCTATTTCTGTCCGCCCACTGCGGTCTCCGCGCCTTCCTCCGGCGTCCGGCTCGCCTCTGCCCGGGCTGGCAACGTCATTGGCGGCGGCGACTGGGCGGCGGACCGGATTGTGCCTGACGCCATCCGGGCGTTGCAACGCGGCGAGCCGGTTCCCGTGCGCAACCCCGGGTCCACGCGCCCTTGGCAACATGTGCTTGAACCGCTCAGCGGTTATCTGAGGCTCGGCGCGGCGCTGGCGACCGACGCCCGCCCGGCCGGTTCCTCCCCGCTGGCCTCCGCGTTTAACTTCGGCCCCGCCCTGACCTCCAACCGCACCGTGGCCGGGCTCGTTGGGGAACTGCTCAAACACTGGCCCGGCCGCTGGGAGGATCGCAGCCAGCCCGGGGCCGTTCATGAGGCGGGACTTCTCAACCTGGCCACCGACAAAGCCTTTCATCTTTTGCAATGGCAGCCGGTTTGGAGTTTTGAACACACCCTCGAGCAAACGGCCGCCTGGTACCACGGCTGCCAGGCCAACGCTGCGGAAGCCCGCAACCTCACCACCCGGCAGATCGCGGAATATGCCGCCGACGCCAAAACCCGCGGCCTGCCCTGGGCCTGAAGATCAAGCCCGGAAGGAGGGTTCCAGGCCTGCGTCCGCAACGAAAAGCCCGCTCATGAAATTCAACCCCGGTCCGCCATCATGAAAATCCTGTTCACCGGCGCCAGCTCGTTCACCGGCTTCTGGTTCGTTCAAGCGCTGGCGGCCGCCGGCCATGCCGTCGTCTGCCCGCTCACCGGCGGGGTGGAACGCTATACGGAGGTCCGCCGGCGGCGGGTTGAGCGGTTGCAACCACTGTGCCGCCTGGTTCCCCGCGCGCCGTTTGGTTCGGATCCGTTTCTGCAACTGGCGGGAACCGAAGGCTTCGACCTGCTGTGCCATCACGCCGCCGACGTGACGAATTACAAAAGCGCGGATTTTGACGCCCTCCGCGCGCTGGAAAACAACACGTGCAACCTGCGCGCCGTCTTGAAGGCCGTGAACCGGCCCGTGTTGCTCACCGGCAGTGTCTTTGAGCCGGACGAAGGCGCCGGCAGCGAACCTCTCCGGGCCTTTTCCCCGTATGGATTGTCCAAGGGGCTGACCCACCAGTATTTCCGGTATTATTGCCAGGCGGCGGGGCTGTCGCTCGGCAAATTTGTAATCCCCAATCCCTTCGGGCCGTTTGAGGAACCGCGGTTCACCGCCTTTCTCATGACAAACTGGCGCGCGGGGAAGCCGGCCGAGGTCAAGACGCCGGATTATCTGCGCGACAACATCCATGTGGATTTGCTGGCGGCGGTTTACGCGCAAATGGCCGTACGGACGGCCGCCTTGCCGGCCGGGGAAATCACCTGCCACCCCGGCGGATATGCGGAGTCACAAGGCGCTTTCGCCGGGCGGGTGGCGCGGGAAGTGCGAGCACGGTTGGGGTGGCCTTGTGAATTGTTTCTGGCCAAACAGGAGAGCTTCCCCGAACCCCGGGCTCGCACCAACACGGAACCGGCCGCCGCGCGCGTGCCGGAGTGGCGCGAACCCCTGGCCTGGGATGCTTTCGCGGGGTTTTATCATCAAGAATGATCTTGCTTTTCCTTGAAATCTCAGATATTGGATGTCTACGTAACGATCAACCAAGGATAAATGCATGAAAACCGGACTCTCCAGCCGCCTGTGGGCGGCGGCGTGGCTGGGGCTGTCGCTGCCGGCCGCGGCGGACCAGACCCTGTTTTTTGATGACTTTCAGGGGCAGGCCATCAAGGCCCTCTGGCAAGTCGACCTGCCCGACAACGCCTATTCCGGCAGTTTCCCGTTCGGCTCCTTCCAGACGGCCGCTTACCTGGGCGCGCCCTATCCTCGCTTTGAAAAGCGGGGGACGAACACCATTTTGCGCCTGACCGCAACTCTGAACAACCTCCAACGTCTCGGCTGGAGCACCGCCGCTTCGTTTACCGCCGCCGATTTCGTGTATGATGTGCGGTTCAACACGCTGGTGCAGTCGCCGGCCACCAGCATTGACGGCTTCATTGAAATCTGGATCATTGACGCGGCCGACAACCGTCGTTACGACATCGTCTCGCCGTTTGGCGGCTCTTACGATGGCACCCCGACCTTTTTTGTGGGGAGCAGCATTGATGGCGGCTGCACCCAGGCCCCCTTCCGTTATCAGAACAACACCTGGTATCATCTGGTATTGCAAGCCGCCGCGGGCGGCAACCTCCGGGCCTCCATTTACGACGACCGGGGGTACGAACTGATCGGGCGCAACCTGGCTCACAACGCTTCGGCCTTCAATGCCGGCTTCAAGCTCGGGCTGTCCCAGATGCTTGGCTTTGCCCAGGGAATTTATCCGGTGGATGTGGCGGTGGATTACGCCCGTTTGACGACCAGCGCCGCCCCGGCGGCCACCGCGCCGCCTCCGGTTGCGGCCCGGCCGGCCCTTGTGGTGCCGGCGCAAGGTCCCGTGCTGAATTGGCAAAAAACCGGCTCAAATTTAATGCTCGGCTGGCCCTATACGTCCACTGGATATGTGCTGGAAGCCTCCGCCAGCCTGGCCCCGGCGGAATGGATTCCCGTGACGAATCCACCGTTTCAGGCGGCCGATCAATTTGTGGTTCCGGTTGCCGCCACCGCCGCCAACCGTTTCTTTCGCCTGCATTACACCGGCAATTGAGAGCGGATTCCGATGTCATCATCGGGCTTTGCGAGCACCTGGGCACGAGCAGGATCGGACGATTACTGCGCTTTTTCCACCACCAGCATCTCGACGGGCAGATTGGTGGGCACCAGTTCCAAGCCGAGTTGGTCCAGCAGGGCTTGCTTCCATTGTCCGCGAAAATTCGCCGGGGTGTCGGGTGTCGGGGCACCTTTGAAGTCAAGGTCCAGGTCAAAACCGCCGGGAAGACCGGTTTGGTCAATGACCGGAAGATCCGTCAACGGTTCGATCACGTTGGTGGCAAAATCCGCCAACGACAGGTTGAGCATGGTGTAATGCCAACCCCGGCGTGAGACCGCGCGGGTGGCGCCATCCCGGGCCGGCTTGAGGCCCGGCGCATTCGGGGTTTTGACTTCCAGCAGCCAGGCCCCGGTTTCCCGCGTTTCCGGCGTGGCCACCACCCCGAACTTCTGTTTGACGGCGCCCTGTAATGCCGCCTCATTGCCCTGCGGCAGGCTGGCCATGAAATCGTAATCTTGGTATTTCAGTTCGGGCAGCAGATTGGTGGGAAAAACAAAGCGGGCGCCATTGCCGAAACAATAGGCGCATTGGACCACGGTTTGCAGGGATTGCTGCAGGCCAAACATCTTACCCCCATCGTTCTTATAGATGGTTCCGTGGACATTCTCGTTTAATCCAGGTCTGCGGGCCACGAAATATTTCGCGGGCAAAATTCTGACCTGCGGGTCTGCCTGGTCCAGCGTGTCGGGGGTGGGCCGGTCGGTTTGCCACGGATAAGTCCGGTACGCCTTGATTTCTTGGACCGTCACCGTGGTGGTTCCAACGGCGAGCAACACGCCCAGTCCAATCGCCACTGCCGTTTTAGCTTTGGTCCATGCCATAATTTTCAATGCTCCTTTGATGAGGGTTAAAGTGGAAGCGCCGGCCGCCGCGCCTTTGGTGACGGCCAGGGCGGTCACCGCCCCGGCCAGCCCCGCCGGGGCGGCCTGGACGGAATGGGCGGACATGGTGCCGGCAATAATCGTGGTGGTGAAACTCACGCCGCGTTTCGCCAGGAACTTCCGCAGTTTTTCCAAGGCGCGGCTGACCCGTTTCTCGGCGGCGTTCTCGCTCGCGCCCAAGGCCTGCCCCACCTCCCGCAGGTTCCGGTCCTCATAGTAGCGCAACAGGATGGCCTGCCGCTCCGGTTCGCTCAACGCCGCCACAGCGCTGTCGAGCAGAGGGGCGATGGCGGGCCAGGCCTCCCCGACCGTTTTGTCCAGACTGGATTGCATATAGGCCTCCTGTTCATGGCGGTGCCGGCGGGCTTCGCTGCGCGCAAAATTGGCGGCCGTCAGCCGGGTGGTTTGAAACAGCCAGCTCGTCAAAGCCCTGGCCTGACGCAGTCCCCCCGCCTTTTGGGCCAGAATCACGAAGACGGCCTGGGTGATTTCCTCCGCGTGATGCGGATTGCCCGCCTGGCGCAGCGCTGCGGAGTACACCAGGTTCACATGCCGCGTCACGAGCGCGGCGAACGCCACTTCGGAATGAGCTTCCGAATATTGTCGCAATAAAACACTGTCATCCGCCGGCTGCATTTGCCAATAAGTGTGCGCCCGGCGGCCCCAACCGACAAATATTTAAAACTGTTTGGTGTCGAGCAACGGCGTTGTGGTGAAGACACAGTGGGAGACGGGGCAAAATCCGGGGCGAACTTGATTTACCGGCCCAATCAGGGTATTTTGTCGTCATGCAATATCATGTGGTCATGGTTGAATCGGACGAAGGGTTTGCCGTTTCCTGTCCCGCCCTGCCGGGCTGCCATAGCCAGGGGGCGACGCGCGAAGAAGCGCTGGCCAACATCCGGGAAGCCATTCAACTCTGGCTCGAAGTCGCTGAGGAGGATGTCCGGCGGGAGGCGGAAGCGGATGGGGCGGGTTACACCCGGGCACTCGTCACCATTTGAGTTGTGCCAAAAATTCCAGGGATCAGCCAGCGTGACGCCATCCGCATTTTTGAAAAGCTGGGCTACCGCATCGCCCGCCAAAGCGGCCATATCATAATGACCAACGGCAAACAGCGGTTGACCATTCCCCGCCATAATCCCATCAACGCCATCACCATGGGTTCCATCGCCAAAAGCGCCGGTCTAACTCCTGATGAATTCCGGCGCTTGCTGTGAAGCCATTCAACGCACGGGCAAAGCCTCCAGCTTGACGCCTTCGGGAATCCGGGGGGTTAGATCGTCGTCGGTCAGCGGCGCGTTGATCAAAAGGTTGGTGTGGGTTTCGGTGAAGGTGATGTCATCCTTGGGGTCCGGATGGGGTAGATTCACCATCCGGCGCTGGCGAATCAGAAAATCTTTCTGGCCGATCCACAGAGTGACCTTGAAACCCTCAATGTCGTTCGCTTCGATGACGTAGCAGTTAACTCCGGCCACCTTCTCATCCCGCTGTCTGACGATCTGCCGGCCGGCCGCGAGGCCGGCGATAAAGGCGTTCTCGTCCTGGCCCAATTGCTCCGACCCATAGGCATCATAGAACAATCCGGCCGCCGACAAACCGCTGGCCCCGGAAAAGCCGGTGGCCGCCTTCTTCAGGTTCTTTTCGTCATCGGCAACTCGGAGATATCGTCTCTGATCGGCCAATGCAAACTCGTGGCCGTCGGCAAGCCAATAGGTCACCATGTGCCCGCCTTGTCCCAGCGTGACCATATAACGCTGCGGGCGAGCAAATTGGAGCTTGAAGCTGGTGGTCAGCGGCCGGCCGGGTGTCCGCATGACGCTGGTTCCAGAATCGCTCAACGTCGAGAGCGCAGCGTAATTGGTCCGCACCTGCCGGAGGATTTCCCCGGCGTTTGGTTTTTCGTCCACCGTCATCTGGGTGTCTTCAGGGTGTCTGGGTGTCTGGGTGAGGCCAAGAGTGATAGCGCCGCCCGCCAGCAACAAGCCTGCTCCCGTCAAAACCGCAGTTTTCATTTTGGTCCATGCCATATTTTTCAATGCTCCTTTCATGAGGGTTAAAGTGGGACCGCCGGCCGCCGCGCCTTTGGTGACGGCCAGGGCGGTCACCGCCCCGGCCAGCCCCGCCGGGGCGGCTTGGACGGCATGGGCGGACATCGCGCCGGCCAGGAGCGTCGTCGTCGAGTCCACCCCACGTTTAGCAAAAAACTCCCGCAGCTTTTCGAGCGAGCGATTGACCCGCATTTTGGCGGCGTCCTCGCTGGTGCCCAGTGCCGCGCCGACTTCCCGGAGGCTTTTGCCGTCGAAAAAACGCAACACCACCGCGTGGCGGTCGGTTTCATTCAGCCGGCTGAGGGCGGCGTCCAGCAGCGGGGCGATTTGGGTCCAGACGGCGGCTTCGCTTTCATTCGAGCTGGATTGCATACAGGCCTCCTGTTCGCGGCGGACCCGCCGGATTTGGCCCCGGAGGAACGTCACCGACACCAGCCGCGCGGTTTGATACAACCAGCCGGACAGGATGACGCGCCGGCTCAGCCGCCGGGATTTGCCCGCCAGAATGACAAACACCGCCTGGGTGATCTCCTCCGCTTCATGCGGGTTGCGCGTGTGGCGCAGAGCGACCGAATAGACCTGGTTGATGTGCCGCGCCACGAGCCCGGCAAAGGCCGCTTCGGAATCCCGTTCCGCGTATTCCCGCAACAAGGCGGTGTCATCCTGTTCCTGCATCACTTATAAATGCCGCCGCCGGGGGAAAGGTAACAAGTATTTTCGGGGCGCGGCTGTGTCCCGCTCGGCGCGGGACCAACCTCAGCACCTACGAAGGTCATGCCCAGGTGGGTTGGTGACGCAAACCGTCAGTTTGCCATCGGGCCGGCTGCGGCTGGTCTTGCAGACACAGCCGCGCTCCACTGGTGTTCGGGGACAGTGTCTGGTCCGCGGGAACCCTCACGGGGCTGCCGGTCTTTCTCCCGTCCGGGTATTGATTGTGGACGGAAGTTTGATGGTTTGCCGGGTCAACTCCACCGTGGTGGTTGCGTGCGTGTCCGGTGCCATCAATTCCAGCCTGACCTTGGTGCCCACCGCCCCGCGGATGAGGTCAACCCCTTCCTTAAGATTCATCCCCTGGGTCGGACGATCGTCAATGCGGGTCACGATCATGCCCTTGGTGACGCCCGCCGCCGCCGCCGGGGAGTTGGAGAGGACTCCCTCGGCGATGAACGTGCCGGTTTTACTTTCAACGCGCAGCATAACTCCCACCCCGGCGATTTCCGGGACCGGGTCGGTTGCCGATGGCGGAAACTCGCTGGCGGGCCTTCCGGTTGGGGAAGACGTGCGTTCTCGAAGTTGTTGGATTGTTACGGTGACCGTCAACGCCACCAACAACACGCCCACCCCGGCCACCATCGCGGTCTTTGCTTTTGTCCAGGCCATAATTTTCAATGCTCCTTAGATGAGGGTTAAACAGACGGGGTTGACATGGGCGGGTTGCCAATTCGGCAAACGCCGGCACGGATCGTTCGGCGGCGTGGGCGCACACCAAGTCCATGCCATCGGTCATCATTTATCCAATAAATGACCACGAAACCGGAAAGTGAACAAGTTCTAATTGGCGGCGGATTTGCGGGTGATGCGGCTGTAAATGAAGCCGGCGGCGAGGAAGATGATGGTGCAGGCGGCGGTGAAGCCAATCAGATACGGTGAGGGCAAATAATACCAGGCCCCGACGGCGCCGCCGGCCGAGAGGGCGGCGCACAAGTAGCTGTAACAGGCGCTGGCCCGGGCGCTCTGGACACTTTGGCGGAGGATGGACTGCATGGCCTGGTCGGCGCGTGCCAGGGCGGCGGCGCAGGCCGGCGAACACACCAGCCGGGGATTGGCCGCCGGCCGCGCGCAGTCCGCGCACAGGCCGCGTCCGCACCAGGCGCAGACGCCGATGGCGTCCGCCGGATGAGCATAACATTTCATGTGGTGAACAAGTTGCCCTACGTGGGCTGGGAAAGCAAACGGGACGAAGCGGGTTTGGTTGTCCAATCGGCGGATGGTCCCCATGCCGGGCGCAGTGGTTGAGCGCACCGCCTGCGGGTTGGTCCCACAGGGCGGGCGCGGAACGCCGGCACAAGGGGTCGAGCGGGTGCAGGGCTGGGCGGCACCCCTTGGACGCCCAAAAAAACGAAACTGTTATTTTGGTTATTTATGGTTATTTTTGGTTATTTTTGCCCATTATTTGAGTTGTAACATATTGCAGTAAAATCACTTGCGTTAATATTTGCCTGTCCATGGCTGATTCCACCCCGCATATGCGGTGTAACACATTGGATTAAAATAACTTGCGTTAAAATTTGCAAAAACCACCGGCCGGAGCCGCTGTGGGAGCAATCCACCGGATGGCCGGCGCATCCTTGGTCCGTTCGGTCCCGCCCGGAGCACGGATGATCAGCCGATTGGTCCCGCAGGGCGGTGGAGGGCCGCCGGACTCCAGGACGCTTCGCGAGTTGCTACGATCACCGACCCGCGCGAAGCATCCGGGGGTGCGCCCGTCCGCCGGCAAGGCTACCGGCAAAGTCGGAACGTGAGCAAACGCCACGCCGGGTGGGACCTCAGCCTGCAAGCCGGGCACAGGGGGGCGATGGCGATGGCTTGGGAGGTGCGATGGGGGGTGTGGCGGACTGCTCGCCCGGGATGGGCTCGTCCGGACGGCGCAGCGCGCCGTCCCTACCATTGGGGGGCGATCGCTGGACGGCAAACCCGAAGGGCCAGAGGGACGAGGCGGTGGCCGGATGTGGGGACGAGCCGTCCCCACCCCGACTTTGTCGGCAGCCTGGCGGCACGCCAAAGCGCGCTGTTTTAGGGCGTGCTATCGGGGCGGGGTATGGTATCTTGAACAGACATGCCATTCAGCAAACTTGGCCTTGATGCCAAAATATTATTGGCCGTGCAGGATGCCGGCTATACGCAACCGACGCCGATTCAGACCGCCGCCATCCCCCTGATTCTGGCGGGCCATGACGTCATTGGGATCGCCCAGACGGGCACGGGCAAGACGGCGGCCTTCACGCTGCCGATTTTGACGAAGCTGGCCGCGCCCGCGGCGGGCGGGGCGCGGCGGGCCACGCGGGTGCTGGTGCTGGCGCCCACGCGCGAGCTGGTCGTGCAGATTCATGACAACGTGCGGGCGTATGCCAGCCATCTGCCAGTGAGCGTGGCCACGGTGTTTGGCGGGGTGGGCGAGCAGCCGCAAATCAAGGCGCTACGCTCGGCCACGGACATTGTCATCGCCTGCCCGGGCCGGCTGCTGGATTTGATGGGCCGGCGGTGCGCGGATTTCACCGGCCTGCAATTTCTGGTGCTGGACGAGGCGGACCGGATGCTGGACATGGGGTTCCTGCCGGACATCCGCAGAATCGTGCAGGCCCTGCCGAAAAAACGGCAGACGCTGATGTTTTCCGCGTCGTTTTCCAAGGAGATTGAATTGCTGACGCACGAGTTTCAGCGCGCGCCGAAAATCGTCCAGATCGGCCGCCGGGCGAATCCGGCGGAGACGGTCACGCAGTTTGTATATGAGGTGCCCAAGCATCTGAAGCCGGCGTTGCTGGTGCATTTGCTGGCCGATCCCAAGATGGACATGGTGCTGGTGTTTTCGCGCATGAAACACGGCGCGGACCGGATTGCGCGGCATCTGGAGGCCAAGGGCATCCGCACGGCCACGCTGCACTCCAACCGGTCGCAGGCCCAGCGGCTGCGGGCGTTGAAGGACTTCAAGTCCGGCGCGGTCCGGGTGCTGGTGGCCACGGACATTGCGGCGCGGGGGATTGATGTGGACGGGATTTCGCATGTGGTGAATTATGATTTTCCGATGCAATCGGAGGATTACGTGCATCGCATCGGCCGGACGGGCCGGGCGCAGGCGGTGGGGGATGCCATCAGCTTTGTGACGCCCGAAGACACGGGGGATTTGCGGGCGCTGGAACGGTTCATCGGGCGGGGCATTGTGCGCAAGCGCGCGGAGGGATTCAATTATACCGCCGCCCCGGGGCCGACATTCAATGAAGCGGAGGGGCGCCAGCGACAGGGCCGCCAGCAACAAGGGCGGTCGCAGGGAAGGCCGCAGGGACAGCCGCAAGGCTCCGGGCAGCCGCAACGGCCGGGGCAAGGTGCGCCGCGACCGGGCGGAGCGGGCGGCGGGAGAAGGTTTGGCGGGGGCGGCAATCGCTGGAGGAGATAGGGGAAAACAATGAAGATATCAAGACGAGTATTCCTGGGGACGGGCCTGGCGGGTTCCGCCGGACTTTGTGCCGGCGGTTTGAGCCTTCGGGCCATGGGCGCGGAGGCGCCGGCGCAGGCACCCAATGAAGACGGTTACAAACTCTGGCTGCGTTACGCACCGCCGGGGAACGCCGCCCAGGCTTATCGCAACACTGTTCGCCAAATCCGGGTGGACAGCGCTTCGGCCACCGGCGGGATCATTCGGAATGAATTGCAATCGGCCACCGCCGCGATGTTGGGCGGGGCCGTCCCAGTGAATGAAGGCGGGTTGGGGGATGGGGCCGTGGTCGCCGGCACCCCGGGCAACTCGGGGATGGTTCGCGATTTGAATTGGGCCGCCGATTTGAGTGCGGTGGGTGACGAGGGTTACCTCATCCGGTCGGTCACGATCGAAAAACATCCCGTGACGGTGATTGCGGCCAACACCGAGACGGGCGCGTTGCATGGTGTTTTTCATTTCCTGCGGCTGATGCAAACCGGGCAGCCGATTGACAGCCTCGCGATCGCCGAACGGCCCGGGCTGCAACTCCGGCTGATGAACCATTGGGACAATCCCGACGGAACGATTGAGCGCGGGTATGCCGGGCGCTCGCTGTGGCAGTGGAATGACTTGCCGGGCAAACTCAGTCCGCGCTACGTTGACTACGCCCGCGCCTGCGCCTCCGTGGGGATCAACGGCGCGGTCATCAACAACGTCAACGCCGACCCGCGCATGCTGGCGGCGGAGAACTTGCGCAAGGTCGCCGCGCTCGCGGACGTGTGGCGGCCATACGGTGTGCGGATGTATCTCTGCGCCAACTTCGCCGCGCCCATGCGCTTGGGCGGGCTGGCCACCGCGGATCCGTTGGACCCGGGCGTGGCCGGTTGGTGGAAGACCAAGGCCGACGAAATTTACGGATTCATCCCCGACTTCGGCGGATTTCTCGTCAAAGCGAACTCCGAAGGCCAGCCCGGACCCAAGACTTACGGTCGCACGCATGCCGAAGGGGCAAACGTTCTGGCCGACGCGCTCGCGCCGCACAAAGGGAATGTGATGTGGCGCGCGTTTGTTTATGACGACAACGTGGATCCGGATCGCGCCAAGCGCGCTTACATCGAATTCACCCGGCTGGACGGACAATTCCGCCCCAACGTGACCCTGCAAGTGAAGAACGGCCCGATTGATTTTCAGCCGCGCGAACCCTTTCATCCTTTGTTCGGCGCGATGAAGCAGACTCCGGTCATCGCGGAAATCCAGGCCACGCAGGAGTATCTCGGCCAGGCGAAACATCTGGTTTACCTGGGCACGATGTGGCAGGAGTTTTTGGGCTCGGACACCTGCGCGAACGGCGGGGGTTCAACCGTGGCCAAGGTGCTCGCCGGCCGGGTGGGACCGGGCCGCCTTACCGGCATGGTGGCGGTGACGAATCCCGGACTGGACACCAACTGGTGCGGCCATCATTTTTCGCAGTCAAACTGGTTTGCGTTCGGCAGGCTGGCGTGGAACCCGGAATTGTCCGCCGGGAAAATCGCCGAAGAGTGGACGCGGATGACTTTCAGCCATGACGATCAAACCGTGGCGGTGATTCGCGACCTGATGATGGGATCCCGGGAAACCTTCGTGAGCTACACGATGCCGCTGGGATTGAACAATCTGATCGGGGGCGACCATTACGCGCCCCAACCCTGGAATGACCGCGCGCCGCGGGTGGACTGGACGGCGACTTATTTTCACAAGGCTTCGGAGAGCGGCGTCGGCTGGGACCGCACGAAGCGGGGAGACCACGCGGTCGAGCAGTATTTTCCGCCGGTCTGTGAGATGTTCGATGACCTCGCGCAGTGCCCGGAGAATCAACTTCTTTGGTTCCACCGTTGCGCGTGGGATTATCGGATGAAATCGGGGAAGACATTGTGGGACGAGCTGTGCGCGAAATATCAGGAGGGCGCAAAGCAGGCGGCGGCCCTGCAGCAAACGTGGCAATCGCTCGCCGGCGCCATTGATGCGCGCCGGCATGCGGAAGTGGCCGCCCGCCTGGCCATTCAGGCCGCCGATGCGGCAACGTGGCGCGACCAGATTTTGGAGTACTTTGGCGGCTTCAGCAAGCGGCCGGTGCCGCCCGCGATTTGACGGCCCCCAAAATTACCCAAAGATTGTTGTGGTGTTTTTGAATTCTTTTGGTACATTCGCACCCCTTTAATTTAGTGAATAAATGTTAGCGGGTTGATTTACCCCGGTTTTAAGCGGAAAAATGACAACAAACAACGTGCCGGCGAAGAAAAAAGAGACCAAAAGCAGGCCTTCGGTGGTGGCCACGTCCTCCGCCATCCTGGGGAGGACCATGACCAAGCCCGCCGCCGTGGTGGAGGTCAAAAAGGTCAAGCCTGAGTGGCAGACCTATTACGAATGTCTGCTGCAACTGCGGGACCAGTTGCTCAACCAGATGAGCGGCCTAGCCAAGGAATCCGCCCAGGAAATGCCCGGCTACAGCCTGCACATGGCGGATTCCGGGACGGACAACTTTGACCGCGACTTTGCCTTGAGCCTGCTGTCGTCGGATCAGGATGCGGTTTACGAAATCGAGGAGGCCCTCAAACGGATTGAAAGGAAAACCTACGGCGTCTGCGAACTGACGGGCAAGCCCATCCCCAAGGCCCGGCTGGAGGCGATCCCTTGGACGCGCTTCACCGTGGAAGCCCAGGCCCAGTTGGAGCGCGAGGGCGCGCTGCGCCAGCGCCGGTTGGGCCAGTTGGGCACCATTGACAACGCCGGAAGCAGCGAAGCGGAAGGCGACGAAGAGGAGGCCGAGGAAAAACCCAAGGAAAAGGAATAATTTATGTCGCGCGAAATCATCACCATTGAATGCACGGAAGCCCGCAAGGAGGGCAAATCTCCTTCCCGCTACACCACCACCCGCAACAAGAAGCTCAAGACGGAGAAGCTGGAGATTAAAAAGTACAATCCCGGACTGCGCCGCCACACGGTTCACCGCGAAATCAAGTAATTATGCCCCGCAAGACCAACACCGAGAAATCCGACCGCCGCGGCGCGCGCCGCACCACCGAAACCCGCACCCCCCGGCCCAAGCCGAAAATTGACTTCACCGCCGATGCGCTCGATTTCAAGAACACCAATTTGCTCCGTCAATTTGTGACGGACCAAGGGCGGATTCTGCCCCGCAAATACACGGGCCTGCCCGCTCATTACCAGCGCCGCATGACCCTGGCGATCAAGCGCGCCCGCCAGATGTTGTTGATGAAATAATTTCCCGGCTTCGATGGGAAGCTGGTTCCGCCCGGCGGCATTCGACTTGGTTGGTTTTCGAGTCGGAACCGGGCGCAACACCCGGATGGCTTGAGTGAGACGACACCTTCCGCCGGGGGTGAGACAAAATCCCAACCTCCCGTGAACCGGTGCGGACAGGCGGCCAAACCGGAAAACCGGTCAGCCCATTTCTTCTTCGGACAACCAGTCGCCCAGATGGAGGTATTCTTTGATTTTTCGGCGTTCGTGGCGATTTTTGAGCGCCTTTTTCGGACTATTTTCGGTTTTGCGGAACGGATGCTTCGGATTGCGAATTGCTTCGCCCATGGCTTCGATTGTTTTGCTCATACGTAACCTGTTGTGGTCCTTTCATCCAAGCTGACAGCGTAAATGATGCCAACCGCTGTCAACTGTTTTCGGCGTTGTCACCGAATCGTCACACATAAGACTCGCTCAGAATTGAAATTGTTCAAACTTTTTTTGCGAAGTGAAAGGTGGCGGACTGCCATTCGTTCCGGGCTTCGGTCCGGATGAGCACGCCGCCGGCGGCTTGATACGCGGCGCGGACCGCCGGAAATTCCGCCTTTAAAATGCCGGCCAGGACCAGCGTTCCACCCTGATTTAACAGGCTCAGGATGCGTTTTTGTTCCGCCCGCAGCAGCGTGGAAATGAGGTTGGCGCACACCAGGTCATAGCGCCGCGCCGGCCGGGCGGGCAGCCGGGTGAGGTCGCCGCGCGTCAGGCGAATTTTTTTCTCCACCTGGTTGGTTTGGGCGTTGGCGCGGGCCATCCGCACCGCCTCGGGGTCAAAATCAAACGCCCAGATCGGCTGATAATTCAGCCTGGCGGCGACAATGGCCAGGATGCCCGAGCCGGTGCCGATGTCCAGAAATGAGCGGGGTGGCGCATTTTTAACAAGCCGCGCCACTTCGGCGAGACAAAAGGCGGTGGTGGGATGCTGTCCCGTGCCGAAGCTCAGGCCGGGATCCAGCACCACCACCTGCTGGTCTGGTTTGGGCCGGCGGCGGCTCCAACTGGGTTTGATCAACACGGTGCGGCCAATTTCAATGGGTTTGAAATGGCGTTTCCAAGATTCCGCCCAATCCTCGTGGCGGATTCGCCGGATCTGGATGGACGCCGGCCCCAGTTCCAGTCCGCACGCCCGGAGATGTTCCAATCCGGCTTTAAGGGTCCGCCGAAGTTCGGCGGCCGGACCGGGGTGGCTTTGGCGGTAAACGCTGACCTGGCTGCAGCGGGTTTCCCAGTCGTGATAACTCGACGCGCTTTCGCCGAGCAGGTGGCCCAGCCATTCGGCCACGGCATCTTCGGCTTCCAAGGTGGTGATCACCGAAATGCGCCAGAGGGGTTTGCGTTTCATGTCGCCAAATCCCGCCACGGGGTGAAGTTCAACAGTTCAATCTCCGCCATGTGCGGGTGGATGGCCACCTGGGTGAGGCTGGCATATTCAATTTCGAATGAATTGGTCTTGGGCAACGGCAGGTCCAGCAGGATGGCCAGGATCATGCGGATCACGCCGCCGTGGCAAAACACCGCCACCTGCTTTCCCGCATGGCCGTTGAGAATCTGCCGGACACACGGTTCGACCCGGGCGCGAAAGCCCCGGCCATCCTCGCCGTGCGGCGCGCCGCGGGCTTCGATTTGCTCCAGCCATTCGTGGGAGTCAAAGCCGAACCGATCGCTGACGGTCTGCCAGCCCAGCCCGGTCCAGTCGCCAAAATCAATTTCGCGCAACCCCGGGAGAACGGTGGGCACGGGCGTGCCGAGGCGCAACGCGGGGGCCAGGGTTTGCCGCACGCGTTTCATGGGGCTGGCATAGACGGCGTCCAAGGGCTTGCGTTGCAAGTAAGCGGCGAGCGTCCGCGCCATTTGGCGTCCGCGCGCCGAGAGGTTCATGTCAATGCGCCCGCCAAAAATGCCGTGATACCGGACCTCCACTTCGGCATGGCGGATCAGGAACAGCCGCGTCACCGGCGCGGTTTTTGCCGGCCGGACCCGAAGGGGTTTCCTCACTGGATGCTTCACTTGGCTTGCCACGCGGGCGGATTCAACCTTGTTCAATGGCTTTCTGCTGGATGGCCAGCAACTCGCGGATGCCGGTCTTGCCCAAGGCCAGCAATTCGGCCAGTTGGGCCTCGGTGAAGGTGGCTTCCTCGCCCGTGCCTTGGATTTCAATGAACTCGCCCTTGGCGTTCATCACCAAGTTGAGGTCCACGGCGGCGGCCACATCCTCGGTGTAACACAAATCCAGCAAGGCCCGTCCGTCGGCCATGCCGACGCTGACGGCCGCCACCCCGCCCAGCAGCGGGTTCTGGGCAAGTTTGCCCGCCGCGAGCAGTTTCCGGATGGCCAGGGACAGGGCCACGAATGATCCGGTGATGGCCGCGGTGCGCGTGCCGCCGTCCGCCTGCAAAACGTCGCAATCCACGCAGATGGTGCGCGGCCCGATTTTCTCCAGGTCAATGGCGGCCCGGATGGACCGGCCGATGAGCCGCTGGATTTCCTGGGAACGCCCGTCAATCTTGCCCTTGCTGATGTCGCGGGGTTTGCGTTGCAGGGTGGAGTAGGGGAGCATGGAGTATTCGGCGGTGATCCAGCCGCCGGGGACGTTCTGCTCCTTCATCCAGCGCGGGACGGTTTCCTCCACGGTGACGCCGCAAATAACGCGGGTGTTGCCCCAGGCGATGAGCGTGGAACCGGCGGCATGGGGGGCGATGTGGTTCTGAAAAGTGGTCGGCCGGAGCTGGCCGGCCTGGCGGCCGTCGGCGCGGGTGAATTCCGGTCGGAAAGCGGGTTCGTTTTGCACCCCGCCAAGTTAGGGTTTCCGTGGCGGCGGGTCAAAAGGGTTTTTCACGTATTGTGTGGACGAATCACGACGGATGGAATAAATGTTCGTCCCAATACTCATACCCATGCCTGATCTGTCCTTTGAGGAAGTGGTGAAGGCGCATTACGAGGGGCTTTATCGTTTTGCGCTGAGCCTGTCCCGTTCCGAGGCGGATGCGGGCGACCTGGTGCAGACGGCCTTTTACCGCTGGGCCACCAAGGGCGGCCAGTTGCGTGACCCGGCCCGGGTGAAGGCGTGGCTGTTCACCACGCTCCACCGGGAGTTTCTGGGCCAACGCCGTCATGCGGACAAGTTTCCGCAGGTGGAAATTTCAGCGGTGGATGAAGCCGAGCTGTCGGCGGCGCCGGCTCCGCCGGAGCGGCAACTGGACGGCGCGGCGGTGATGGCGGCCCTGCAGCGGCTGGATGAAACGCACCGGGCGCCGCTGGCGCTATTTTATCTCCAGGACAATTCGTACCGGGAGATCGCCGAGATATTGGAAGTGCCCGTCGGCACGGTGATGTCGCGCATCTCCCGCGGCAAGGCGCGGCTGCGCGCGGCGTTGCTGCCGAAGGCGGTTCAATGAACGTGGAAGATGCCAAGTTAATTTTGCAAGCCTCCCGCCCTGGTGACGAGGCGGGGGACGACCCGCGACTGGCCGGGGCGCTGGCGCTGCTCCGCTCGGACCCCGCGCTGGCCGCCTGGTATGCCGGCGAACAACGCTGGGACGGCGAATGCCGCCGCGCCCTGAACGCCGTGCCGGTGCCGCCGGATTTGCAGGCGCAAATTCTGGCGCGGCCGGTGGCGGGGAGAGTGGTGCCGTTGCCGGCCGACGACCGCAGTTCGGGGGTTTTCTCCTGGCGGGCGCCGCGGGTTTGGGCCATGGCGGCGGTCCTCGTCGTTTTTCTGAGCATCGCCCTCCAATGGTTGCGGCCCCAACCGGTCGGTCTCTGGGCCGAATTCGCCCGGGACATGATCGCCGCCACCCCGCACGATGAGCATCATGTGGACTGGAAGAACACGGACCTGCAACAAGTCCGGGGCTGGCTGGCGGAGCATCACGGTCCGGCCGACCTGGAGTTGCCGCCGGTGATCCGGGACGCCCCGGGCTTGATGGGCTGCCGGGTTACGGACTGGCATGGCCGTCCGGTGTCCATGCTGTGCTTCATCCTGCCGGGGCCGGAGCATGTGGATTTGTTTGTGACCCGGGGGGGCAACCTCACCGACGCGCCGGCGCCCGGAGCGCCGCACTATGCCGAAGTGGGCGGGCAGATGGCGGCGGGTTGGCGGGCCGGCGACAACGCCTATCTGCTGACGGGCCATGTGCCGGAGGCCTTCCTGCGGCATTGCCTCGAACCGCCGGCCGGCGCCCAGGCGGCGCGGCCGGTGGTGTTGGGAACGGTATATTAAAAAATGCCCCGTTCGTCATTGGACGTCCGGGGCGTGGCTGGAACAAAAACGAGGAGACGAACCGGGGTCAGTGTTTGGAGGCCGGAGCCTTGGCTTTCTTGACCGGCACCGCCACCGGGCGCTTTTTACCCGCGGCGGCTTTGGCCGGTTCGGCGGCGGTCCGGCCGGCGAAGGGGCGGACAACGGAATCCGGCGACACATAACGGTGTTCTCCGGGGGCGCGCACCTGGGCTTTGACCCATTCCGGCTGGACGGGCTGGTTGAACTCCTGGATTTTGGCGACCAGGGCCATCCGGATGAACGTGCTGCGGTCCTCCCCGGATTGGTCGCAGGCCTCGTCCATGGCTTTCAACAATTCGCGGTGCAGGGCGAAGGCGATTAACGTTTGATTTGGTGATCGTTGATTTGGCATATGAGAGGTATAATACACCCGCCGGCCGGAGTGTCAACCCCGGATCACGGATAAAATTGCTCCGATGTCAGGAGCCGGGGTGGTTTTTGGGTGAATGATGGGAGTTATGGGAGTTATGGGAGTTATGGGGAAGTTTTGCTGGCCCGGCTTTCAAAGGATCTCACCGTCCAAGATGGGCTTGGCTTTGCGCGCCCCAAGCTCATCCGCTTCCGCCAGTTTTACCAGGCTTTCCCCGCACCTGCAATTCGCCCGACAGTGGCGGGCGAATCCTCCGTCGCAAACAGCCAGCCAGCGCCCGCCAAATCCGCCCAACCCGGTCGTGGAAAAAACGGTTGCATTCGCCAAGCGGATGCAACAAATTAACTGCATGAATAACCCTTGGCAAGCGCGCCGTAAATTCATACGCCAAACCGCCCTCGGCGCCCTCGGCTTTCCCTTCGTGTGCTCCCTCGCTTCCGCCGCCGGGGCGGCGGGGGACCCGCCGCGAAAGCTGGGCTTCGCCCTGGTGGGCTTGGGCGGGTTGAGCACCGGCCAAATCGCCCCCGCCTTGCAACAAACCCGGTATTGCCGCCTCGCCGCCATCGTCACCGGCACGCCCAGCAAAATTCCCACCTGGAAAGCGCGTTACAACCTCGCGGACAAGGATGTTTACAGCTACGACACCATGGAGCGGATGGCCGACAATCCGGATATAGATGTGGTTTACGTGGTGACGCCCAACGCGCTGCACAACGAGAGCGCCCTCAAGGCCGCCAGGGCCGGCAAGCACGTCTTCTGCGAGAAGCCGATGGAAGTGACCGTCGAAAAATGCCAGCAGATGATTGATGAGGTCAAGAAAGCCGGGCGGATGCTGGCGGTCGGGTATCGCTGCCAGTTCGATCCCAACCAATTGGAATGCCGCCGCCTCGCCACCGAAAAGGTCTTCGGTGAGTTGAAAACCATCGATGGGGAGTTCAGCCGGAACATCTCCGCCAACGAATGGCGCGTCAAAAAAGCGCTGGCCGGAGGCGGACCGCTGATGGATGTGGGTATTTACGCCTTGCAGACCTGCCGCTTTGTCAGCGGCCGGGAGCCGGTTGAGTTGACGGCCACGTTCGGGCCGGTCACCGACCCGGTTAAATTTGCGGAAGTCGAAGGGAGCGTGGCCTGGGAAATGACCTTCCCCGGCGGACTGAAGACGACGTGTCGGACCAGTTATGAACGAAGTGGTGTGAACGGGTTCACCGTGACCGGGGAAAAGGGGACGTTCGGGTTGAACCCGGCCTACAATTACAACAGCTCGCACGGAACGCGGAGCGATGGCCAGCCGATCAACCTGCCCGGCGTGAATCAGTTTGCGGCGGAGATGGACGACTTCGCCCAGTGCATCCTGAACAACCAGCCGAGCCGGGTGTCCGGCGAGGAGGGTCTGCGGGATGTCAGGATCATGCTCGCCATTTACGAATCCGCCCGGACCGGCCAGCCCGTCAAACTGGCGTAAAGAGCGGCCGGCTTCCGTTCCAGGCCAAACACCCGCGCCCACGATCCGCCCGTCCGCGGACGAAGCGCCTTCCGCTCCGCCAACGCTGGTGAGCCGGCCCGGAGCGGCCGGGAATTTATTGACAGGCTTATCCGGTATGTTAGTTTCACAAATAATAACACCCGGGTCTCCGGTTCCCGCCATCCCAGGGAGCGGGGCGCGGGCGCAGGCGAATGATGTTTCCAGCCACAACGCGGACCGTGACGGCGCTTCCAGCCCGGAGGCGCAGGATGATGTGGTGGATGCTTTGGTTCGCCGCGGCGGCCATCACCCCCACGTGGGCGGATGAACCGTTCAAAGGGGCCAAACCATTTTTCCAGGAAAACTGCGTGGATTGCCACGACCAGGACCGGCTTGCCGGGCGTTTGGATTTGACCGCGCTGGAGTATCATCCCGACGAGACCGCGAACTTTGCCCGGTGGGTGAAAATCCACGACCGCGTGCAGGCCGGGGAGATGCCGCCGAAAAAGAGGGCGCGACCCGATCCCGCCAAAACGAGGGCGTTTGTTTCGGGGATGGATACGATGCTCAAGGCTTCGGAAAAAGCGCTGATGGCCGGCGAGGGCCGCGCGGTGCAGCGGCGGCTGAACCGGTACGAGTATGAAAACGCGCTGCGCGATCTGCTGAATCTGCCCTGGCTGGAGGTGAAGGAGCGTTTGCCGCAGGACGGCGAGGCCTATCGGTTTAACAAGAGCGGTGAGGCGCTGGACGTTTCCCATGTGCAGATGGCGCGCTACCTGAGCGTGGCGGATGACGCGTTGCGCCGGGCGATGAGCGAGGCTTACGAGCGCCCCGGCGACCGTACCAACCGTCTTTACGCCCGCGATGAATTTGGCCTGCTCAATTTCATGCCCCGCGAAAACGGCACGCTGCCGGACCGGCTGTCGTTCCCGGTGCTCGACGCCCACGCCGAGCCGGACGTGCGCGCGGGCCGCGCGCCGGTCTCCAGCCCGGCGACCCGCGAGCGCGAAGCCGTCGGCAAAGTGGCCAGCACGTTCAGCGACGCGGGCGGGTACAGTTGGTCGCAGTTTCGCGCGCCCGTCGGCGGCGAATACCGGCTGCGCTTCGCCGGGTATTCCATCTGGGTCGGTGGCGGCGGCATCGGCCGCTGGTTTTATGAAGGGCAGGGCGAGGCCAAGGCGCCGGTGTATTACCTGCCCCTGTGGCATCGGCCCAATCTCGACGAAGTCTGGCCGGGCCGGGGCAACGAACCGATGGGCGTCTTTGCCCAGTCGAACGGCCAGAAGCGGCCCATCGGCGTCTTCGATTTTGACCCGCAGCCGACCACGAATGAACTGACGGTCACCCTGCTGCCGGGCGAAGTCATTCAAACGGACGGGTCGCGCCTGTTTCATACGCGCGTCAACGGCACGGACGAGCAATACGTCAATCCGCTGGCGCGACCGGACGGCATGCCCGGTTACGCCGTGCAGTGGTTGGAAGTCGAAGGGCCGTTGCCGGATGCCCGCGCGACCGCGGGTTGCAGTCTTCTATTGGGCGATTTGCCCATGACGCGGACCACCAACGGCACGGGGGTGAAACTCAACGATGTGGCCCGCGCCGCGGGCGGGCGCGGCGGCGGGGCTGGTCCCGGGGGGGGCGGCGGCGGGCGCGCCGGAGGCCGCGGCGGCGGGCGCGGAGTCCCGGCCCCGAGCGTGATGGTGGAGGTCGTTTCGCGGAATCCGACGCAAGACGCCGAGCGCCTCCTGCGGGGGTTCCTGAACCGCGCGTATCGCCGACCGGTGGAAGAGGCGGACGTGCGGCGGTTTTTGGCGTTTTTCCAGGATCAGTACGGCAAAGGATTTGGCATGGCGCAATCGCTGATTTCGACCTACACGGCGGTGCTGTGCTCGCCCGGTTTTGTGTTTCTGGCGGAGCGGCCCGGCCCCCTGGACGATTACGCCCTGGCGACGCGTCTGTCACTGTTCCTCTGGAATTCGACGCCGGACGATGACCTGCGGACTTTGGCCGCCCGCGGCCGGTTGCACCGGCCCGAAGTACTGCGCGCCCAAACCGACCGGCTGCTGAACGATCCGAAAACGGAGCGGTTCATCGAAGCGTTCACCGATTACTGGCTGGACCTGCGCAAGATTGACGACTCATCCCCGTCGTCGACGCTTTACAACGACTACGAGTTGGACGACGCCCTGAAGCTGTCCGCGATGGAAGAGACGCGCCTGTTTGTGGGAGAACTGGTGCGCGCCAATCTGCCCGCGCGAAACGTGGTGGATTCAGACTTCACGTTTCTCAATGAGCGGCTGGCGGGGCATTATGGGATTGCGGGTGTGACGGGCGCGCGCATGCGCAAAGTAACGCTGCCCGCCGACGTCCCGCGCGGGGGTCTGATGACCCAAGCGAGCGTGTTGAAGGTGACGGCGAACGGCACCACGACCTCGCCGGTCATCCGCGGACATTGGATCACCGAGCGGATCCTCGGCCTGGACACGCCGCCGCCGCCGCCGGGGGTGCCCTCGGTGCAACCGGACATTCGGGGGGCGGTCACCATCCGCCAGCAACTCGAAAAGCACCGGTCGGATCCAACCTGCGCCACCTGTCACAGCAAGATGGATCCGGCGGGCTTCGCCTTGGAGAGCTTCGATGTCATGGGCGGATGGCGCGACCACTATCGCGCGGCCCTGGCGCCCGGGGTCCCGGCGGAGCCGGGTTATGGCATGGACGGCCAGGCGTTCGCTTTTCGTTACGCCCTGCCGGTGGATTGTGCCGGGCAGCTCCCGGACGGCCGCGCGTTTGCCGACGTAAAGGAACTGAAGCGGCTGCTATTGAAGGATGAGCCGGCCATTGCCCGGAATCTCGTGCGGCAACTTTCAATTTACGCAACCGGGGCGCCCGTGCGGTATTCCGACCGCGACCAAATTGAAAAGATCCTCCGGCGCACCGAGGCAGGGCATTACGGCGTCCGCGACCTGATTCAGGAACTGGTGCAAAGCGACCTGTTTAAGAACAAATAACCCGGCGCAGATTACCACCCCAACCCTTGTGAACACCCCAAACACCAGCCGACCGGCCGTCCCGCACCTCTCTTTGCGCCCCGCGTTGTCGCGCCGCCGGTTCCTCCGCGGGGCGGGGATCGCAATGGCGTTGCCGTTGCTTGACTCGATGATCCCCGCCTTGGTGCGCGCGGCGGATCAAGCGTCGTCTGTCCCGGCGGCGGGCGCGACGCCCCGGCGCATGTTCGGCGTCTGCAACAACCTGGGCCTGCTGCCCGGCAGTTTCTTTCCCACGGACAGCGGCCGGGATTACACCCTGTCCCCGTATTTGGAGCTCCTCCGGGAACATCGCACTGACTTCACCGTTTTCAGCGGCGTCTCCCATCCCAACGTTGACGGAGGCCATCCTTCGGATGTGAGTTTTCTGACGGCGGCGCCGCACCCGGCCAGCAGCTCCTTCCGCAACAGCATTTCGCTCGATCAATTCATCGCCGAACGCATCGGCACGCTCACCCGTTTTCCGTCGCTCACGCTGGCGGTGAATTCCGGGCGGTCAAGCCTTTCCTGGACCGGCACCGGCGTGGAGATTCCGCCGGAAGAGAAGGCGTCGGACGTGTTCCGCCAGCTCTTTGTGCAAGGGACGCCGGCGGAGGTGGCGGCGCAGATTCGCAGTCTCGACACCGGGCGGAGCATCCTGGACGCCGTGGCCGAGCAGGCGAAAGCGCTGCAGCGAAATCTCGGCCCGCGCGACCGCGGCCGGCTGGACCAGTACTTTACCAGCGTCCGCGACCTGGAACATCGCCTGCAGGAATCGCGCGGGTGGGAAAGCAAACCCAAACCGGTCGTTACCGTGGCCGCGCCGCAGGATCCGACCAGTCCCGCGCAATACATGGCCAAGGTGAAAGTGATGTACGACCTGGTCCGCCTTGCGTTTGAGACCGATTCCACCCGGGCGGTCACCCTCATGCTCAACAGTGTGGGGACCCCGGTGGTCGAGATCCCCGGGGAGACCCTCACCGACGGCTATCACAACCTATCGCACCACGGCCAGGCGCCGGACAAACTTGCCCAGTTAAAAATTCTGGACGACTGGCACATGAAACTTCTGGCCGGACTGTTTCACGATCTCAAGTCCACGAACGAAGGCGACGCCACCTTGTTGGACCACACGATGATTCTATACGGCTCGAATCTTGGCGACGCCAACGCGCATTCGACGACGAATCTGCCGGTTCTGTTCGCCGGTGGCGGATTCAAACACGGCCAGCATCTCCAGTTCGATCAGGCGCAGAACTACCCCCTGCCCAACTTGTTCGTTTCCATGTTGCAGCGGATGGGCATCGAGGAAACGAGATTCGCCTCTTCCACCGGAACCATGCGCGGCCTGGAAACCGCATGAAGCCGCCATTCCCAGCGCCGCGCATCCGGCCGAATCAGCATGGCCGGCGCAGCGTTTTTTTCATTTTCGCCCTGGCCGCCGCCTGGTCCGTCAGCGGGCAGGAGGTCGTCCTGCATTTTGACGACGAACCCGTCGGCAAACCCGTTTCCGCGTACACGAACCAGGGCGTGGTCTTCGCTCCGGCGCACTCCGCCACCCGGAGCACGGCGGCGCCGCAGGTGATTTTTTTCCCGCACCTGAAGACCGGGAAGAAGGGCATTCTAAACGCCATGGCCGATGACCCCATCCCCGTCAAAGTGCGGTTCCCAAGCGGCGCCGCATCCGTCACGCTGGTTCTCTGGGGTTCGACCGGTTGCCCGGCGCGGCTGGAAGCGTTCGACGCGGGCGGCAAGGTGGTGGACCAAGTTTCGGTCCCGGCCGTGCCGGCGCGGACCTCCCCGGCGGACGCGGTGCCGAGTTTTGAACTGACAGTGAAAGCGCCGGGAATCGCATGCGTTGGTTTCAGCGGCCCGCGGGTGGGAGAGTATCTCGCCGCCGAGGAGGTTCGGTTCACACCGCTGAGCGGCGCCAACGACAGCGCGCCGGCAAAACCAACCCATTGACGAACCGCGGCCGGCCCCGGGGTTCCGAATTTTTTGTCGCCGGTTTTTGGGCGTGCCGCCACCAGGCCGGCAGAGCGCCCGCGAAAGCCCGGCCAGGAACAGGACGAGGGGACGGTTCCAAATCCCGAAAAGGACAATCGAGGACAACGGGAAAAACTTTTCAGGAGTGACTCAATGGAACAAATTCTTGTTGCCAGCCCCGGACAACGTGGTTAACTGCCTTACGTTCGATATAAGGAAACGCCCGGTACTGTCCTATGAAACACAAAATCAGTCAGTCCGGTCTGGCCCTCCCCACCCGGGGGGTTGACTGGTTGCACAATCCTATTTTCAACAAGGGCACCGCCTTCACGGAGGCGGAACGCGAAGCCCTCGGCCTGGGCGGGCTGTTGCCCCCGCACGTCCACACCATGGACGAACAGGTGCTGCGGGTGATGACCAACTTCCGGAATAAATCCAGCGATCTAGAGCGCTACGTGCAGATGGTCAGCCTGCAGGACCGCAACGAAACGCTGTTTTATCGCGTGGTCATGGACCATCTGGAGGAAATGTTGCCGATCATTTACACCCCCACCGTGGGGCGCGCCTGTCAGGAGTACGGGTACCTCTTCCGCCGGTCACGGGGTTTTTACGTCAGCAGCCGGGACCGCGGCCGGGTCGCCCACAGGCTGCGCAACTGGCCCGTCCCCGAGGTGCGGGTGGTTGTGGTCACCGATGGGGAACGTATTTTGGGCCTGGGCGACCTCGGGGCGTATGGCATGGGCATTCCCGTCGGCAAACTCTCCCTGTACACCGCCTGCGCCGGGATCAATCCGTTGCAATGCCTGCCGGTCACGATTGATGTGGGCACGGACAACGAAGCCCTGCTGCGGGACCCGCTTTACACCGGGCTGCGGCAAAAGCGCCTCCGGGGCGCCGAATATGACGCCCTGATCGAGGAGTTCATGACGGCCGTGCAGCAGGTGTTTCCCCGGGTGCTGGTTCAGTTCGAGGATTTTGGAAATCAAAACGCCTTCCGCCTGTTGGAACACTACCGGGACCGTGCGTGTACTTTTAACGATGACATCCAAGGCACCGGCGCGATGGCGCTGGCGGGGGTGCTGTCCGCCCTCCAAGTGACCGGCGGCCGGCTGGCTGACCAGCGCATCCTGTTTTTCGGGGCGGGGGAGGCGGCGCTGGGGATTGCCGACCAGATTGTGGCCGTGTTGGTTGAGGAGGGATCGACGCCGGCCGAAGCGCGCGGGCGCTGCTGGTTTGTGGATTCCAAGGGGCTGATCGTCCAGGACCGCGCCCCGCTTTCCGCCAACAAGCTGCCCTATGCGCATCCGCATCCGCCCTGTGCCGACCTGCTGTCAGCGGTCAATTCCCTCCGGCCGACCCTGCTCATCGGGGCGGCTGGTCAGGGAAAAAGTTTCACCCGGGAGATCGTGGAGGCCATGGCCCGGTATAATCAGCGGCCCGTCATCTTTGCCCTGTCCAACCCGACCTCCAAGGCGGAATGCACCGCCGAAGAGGCGTACACCTGGACCGAAGGGCGCGCGGTGTATGCCAGCGGCAGCCCGTTTGCCCCGGTGACGCTGGCCGGCCGCACCCATGTGCCGGGGCAGGGGAACAATGTCTACATCTTCCCGGGCGTCGGTCTGGCGGTGGTGGCCACCGGCGCCCGGCGGGTTACTGACGCCATGTTCATCCGGGCCGCGCGGACGCTGGCCTCGCTGGTGCGGCCGGACGAACTCGCCCAAGGCCGGGTCTATCCCGCGCTCACCCGCATTCACGAAGTGTCCCAGGCCATTGCCGTGGCGGTGGCGGAGGAAATCTATGCGCGCGGGCTGACGGACCAGCCCCGGCCGGCCGACCTTCCCGGCCTCATCCAGGCGCAGATGGTGGTGCCGGAATATCCCGATTATACCCCTTCCGGAAGCGCGGCAACGGGGGAAAGGCCAAGTTAGAATCTAAGTCTCCAGCTTGGCGGCCGGGAGAACCGGCGTCCAAAGACCAACAGCGCGGCCAGTCCGGAGCCGAGCAATCGAAGGGTGTTGCCAGCATCCGGAACTCCTGTGCCAGTTCCGCCGTTGCCGGTCCCACCATTGCCAGTCCCACCGTTGCCTGTTCCGCCGTTGCCCTCAGCCGGCGGCGCGGTGATGGTATTATCATCCAAGGTAACCGCGCCATCCTGAGCCAACAGCCGGCCATCCAAATCCGTTGCGCCGGTGGTTGCGGTGATGGAAGTCAGGGCCAGAATGTTGCCCTCGAAGGCGGTGGTGGTTCCCAGCGTGGCCGAACTGCCGACCTGCCAAAACACACTGATGCCCGGGGTGGTGCTGCCGTCGTCGTTGATCGTCACCACCGAACTGCCGGTGGCGGTGGTGAGGGTGGATCCAATTTGGAAGACGAACAGGGGATCGGCGAGGCCTTCACCATTGAGCGTCAACGTTCCCGTGAGCTGGGCGGAGGAAGCGAAGAAATAAACCCCGGGCGTCAGGGTCAAGCCCCCGAGATTCTGGCCTGTCAGAATAGTGTTCGGCGCCAGCCCGGCGGCGGCGTTGTAGGCGGTGGTCAAGTCCTGTTGGGCCTGCAGGGCCACCGCATCGGCCACATGCGTTGTCCCATTGACGACGCCGGGCGGAAAGCCGGTCACCGCCGTGCCGGGAGAGAGCCCGAGATCCCCGTTGACCACGGAACCGCCGGTGCTGGTGATGGCGGAGCCGGCCAGCACCGCAAAAGCGTTGGCCGTGCCGAGGTCAACCTCCAAGGCGCGGGCACTATTAACATAGGGGAAGATCAGCGCGAATGCACAGCCGAGACCCAGAGGAATGCGCCACGCGCCATTTCGCGGAGCGGTCTGCAAAACAATTGCCTTCATGGTCGTTCTATCCTTCCGGTGGCGGACGCCTTTTTACCGCCGGGCGTTCAGTGTTTGGTCAAACTAATTGAGCACTACAACTTCCAGACTACAGCATATAAGCCGGCATAAGTATGGGGTGTTTACCCCATGTCGGCTGGCATGCCTGAAGCTAAATCCATGGTCCCTCCGGCCAGCGGGCGGCGGCGGCTCATGGAGCCGCGCGTTGGAGGCAGCGCCTCAAGATGCGCCGGGCGCGAAGTTCCAGAGGAGAATTGACCGCCAACCGAAGTCTGGTTTTCACGGGTTTGACGGGATTGCTGGAAAAAGCAAGCCGGTTATCCAATTTCGTGACCATCAGGCGCTTGACCGGGCGGCAAAAAAGTCTTAATCAAATCGCCCTCACCGCAGACGGTGAAGCCGAGAAACCGTTTGAACCACCGGCCGGTCGGAACCTCGGGTTCGGTGTCCAACCAATGGGCCAGGTGGACGATCTGGTCACAACACCTTGCCCTGGCGCCGGTGGCGCCGGGTAAAATCCACCGCGCAGAGCAACGGCAGGCTCAGCAAGGCCCATTGGCTGGGCAGGTCCGGGGTGGGAGTCGGATTGCAGGCGGTGACCACTTCCACATCGCCAATCAGACTGCCATACTGATTCCACCAGGCATCTGGGAAGAATATGGTGTCGGTCCTCGGTTGCGGCGTGATGGTTTCCACCATGATATAATCGGCGCTGTAGGTTTGGGTAAGGTCGTTGGGCGGAGCCAGCACATCCACCTGGGTGACTTCTTCGGTGTAACCACCGTCAGCGGAGTTGTTGAGATTGGGTCCGCCATCAATATCCGGCCAAGGAGCTTTTGGATCATATTTATCGCCTTCATTCTGCGGCAGTACGCCGGGAGGCGGCCCGCCCAACGTGGCGGTAAAGTAAACCTCCAGCCACACGGTTTTGGTGTTATTGGGGTTGGCGGTATTGGGCACGGTGAGCAGTTGCTTGAGGGTGTCGCCGCTGTAAGTTTTGGAAACCATGTTTACCCCCGTCGGCGCGGGCGGTATGTTGTTACTGATCGTTAAGTTGTAACCGATGGCGGAAGCTTCAGCGGCGGTGCCGGCCGCCATTAACAAACCAACGGCGGCGGTGATGATCAACAGGCTCGTTTTTTTCATTGTTTGGTCCTCAGGATGATTGCTTCTTAAGGCCGCCCGCGCACTTTGACCGGCCGTTCGTCGGCCGGCCGGGGGAAACGGTTTTCGCACCGGCTCCCGTACGCATACCTCATACTAATGAAAATAATGAGGCAAACTTGCCATCCGGGCAAGCAAAATCATCAAAAATGCCGCGTCCGCGAAGGGCGGGCGGAGTTGGTGCGTGGCCGAAGAATCCCCGGAACCCATGTCAAAACCGGAAGGATACCACGCCGAAAATCGAATGGGCGTGGTAATTGGCCGCCCCGCCGCCGCCGGGCTCGGCGTAGTAATCAAACCGGTACTGCAGTTTGGCGGTGACGTTTTTGCCCCAGCGGCGGGTCAATCCGGCCTGGGCGCTGTGCCGTTGATATTGAATCCCCAGGGGCAGGCCGCCGGCAAAGTTGTTCTGGGCGTAATCGGCCGCGGAAAAGGCATAGCCGACGAGCAGGTCGGTGGTCTGGCTCAGGACGCAGGTGCCGTCGCCGAGCAGGGTGCAGATATTGCCGGTGTACGGAGCGACGGCCGGCGAACCGTCCGCCGCCGTCGTCAGGGCGGAGGTTTCATAGGAAAGCGTGGTGGAGAGAAACAGCCGCGGCGTGGGGGTGCAGGTGGCGTTGAGGGAATATGTGTGGGAGTGATCTTCGCCAGAAATGAGTTCACCGCCCGGAGAAATGACATTGCCGGATGAGTTGTAAGGACCGGTGCTGACGGCGTATTGATCGGCGTGATATTGGTAGGACAGGGTGGTGCTGAAACGGACGGACGGATGCAGCACGAGTTTCGCCTCCACCTCATCGGTGAGGAGGTCACGCGACCGGATGAAGGTGGGGTAGGCGGTGACGGGTTGCACCGGTTGCACCAGCGGGTCGCTGTCGTACCGGCTGGCATCCTCAGAGCGGCGGTAATGGGCGGTGAAGGACAGCCACCGCCAGGGGGAGGTGCTGACCCCCGCCCGGAGATCGTCCATTTGGCTGGAAAACTCCGTGTGCTGGGTGAAGACCGCCTTGTTGAGGATATCTTGCGGGGCGGAAAACTGGTCAAACTGCCCGGTGTTTTGCTGTTCCAAATGGGCTTCGGCAAACAGCGAGGCAAAGGGGATTTTCGACCACCGGACGGCCGCGTTTTCCCGCAAGGAAGTGGTGTCGTAATCCGACGCCACGTTGAAGGGAACCAACAAGGTGGTGAACGGCAGGGGCGGAGTTTCTTCATCAAAGGTGCCGTCGCCGAAACCTTTTTGCCGGGTCCATTCCGCCTGCACGCCGGTGGAAACCACCAAATCATTGAACGGGCGGAACAAGCCGTTAAGATTCCCCACCTGGGATTCTTGTTCCAAGGTCACCCGGGGGAGCGCGGCTTGTTGCAGCAGCGCCGGGGAGGCCATCGTGACCATCGTGAACGACGAGTCGGCGTTGAGTTTGCTGTAAAGATAGCCGGCGGAGGCGAAACACCAATCGTTGAATTTTTTCTCCGCGCGCAGGGTGTTGGCCCCCTGAAAACTGGTCGAGCCTTCCGTGATGCTTTGCGGGAGCGGGCCGAAGGCGACGTTGGTTTCAACGGTGCGCAAATGGAAAAACTCGCCGCGGAATTGTTCCGCCACGGAGACCCCGAGGAGGTCCGCGTCCAGATCCAACTTGAGGAGATGAACCCCTTCGTCCAGGTGCTGACTGGCCGGGGCCAGGTTGCGGGCGGTGGCCATGTTGGCACCCACGCTGCTCCACTCGGAGCTGGCTTCATTGCCCTGCTGGTAATCGTATTCATAACCCAGCACCAGTTTGGGCCAGTCCGTCAGGGTCAGCCCGAAATCAATCCAGGCTTTGCCGGTGTCCAGGTGCAAATCTTCGCCCAGCCTCGGGGTCGGTCGAATGAGGGCGGGATCATAACCGCCGAGGTCGTCAAACCAGGTCCGGTATTGCTCCCAGCCGGAATGAATGAAACCCAGCTCGTTACGATCCACGGACAAGCCGACTTGGTAATCGTCCGGCAACGCATGACCGGTGAGGAGCACCTTGGTGTTGGGGCTGGTTTGTTCCAGCCACTTAAACTGTTCCAGCCCGCCATAGGGTCCATCGGGCTGCCTGGCGAGTTCGCGAAATTTGCCCTGGTCGCCGCTGACGGTCGTTTCGCCGAGCAGGGGCGTGAGGGAAACCTCCGGTGGATTGGTGGGCGCGACCTGGTTCCACGCCACCCCCTGGTCAATCCAAGCGCGCAGCAGGGAGATTTGTGACGCGGTCAAGGGCTGGCCTTTTCCCACCGGCGGCATTTCCGAGTCTTCCACCAGGCGGGCGACATAGTGAATGAGGGGGCTTTGGGCGCTGTCGCCGGGCAGGATGTCGTGGCCCTCCTCCCCGCCTTTGAGCGCGGCCGGGCGGTTGTCCAACCGGAAATTACTTTTGGGTTTTTCCGGGCCGTGGCAGCGGAGACAATTGGCTTCCAAAATGGGCCGGATGTCGCGGGCGAAATCAATGTTCTTCGCGGCGGGTGGGGGGAGCCGGGAAAGGTCCGGCGGCCCGGCCCATACCGGCGGCGCGCCGGCCAACGCGGCCGCCAGGCCCAGGCCGAGGGGCCCCGGCAGGAAGATGAGGTCCGGCGGGCGTTTCAATAGAGGAGAATGGGTTGGACGTTGGAACCATGAACGGCGGTATGGCAGCCGGCGGTCCAGCAACTGCCGAAGGCCAGGCTGCGGCTATGATCCCGGCCGCCGATGAAAATGCGCCCGGAAGCGCCCCGGCCCGGCACTTGCGCATGACACCGGAGGCAGAGGTTGGAATCCGGTTCGGTGAGCAGTTGGGCGTTGATGGAGCCGTGCGGTTGGTGGCAGACGGTGCAGCCTTCGCGCAGGGCCGGATGTTCATAGATAAAGGGCCGGGTCTGTTCCCGGTGGCATTGGGCGCAGGTTTCGTTCAACCGCGCCATGGCGGGTCCGCCGGCCGGCTTCAGGATGTCCTGGCCGTGGGGATCGTGGCATTCCACACAGTTCATTTTGCCCTCCAGCACCGGGTGATGCCGGGGAAAATGGAACTCCGCCCGGACCTCCAGATGACATTGGAGGCAGGCCTGCGGATCCTTGCCCGGATTGATGATGAAGGGGTCCGGACCGCCCCGGCCGCCCTGGGCGGCGTGTTTGCCGCCCGGACCGTGGCAGGACTCGCAACCGTACTGGCCGGCCATCCGGCCATTTTCCAAATGCAGGCGGGCATGCGGGCTGGCCGGGAAGGTCCGGCTGAGGTCGGCATGACAGTCCGCACAGGTGGCGTCGCCGACATACGTTGCGCCTGCGATGGACAAAGGTGCCAGCACGGCGCGGTCCGTGACGGCGCAGGAAAGAGACAGCAACCCCCCGGCGGCGGCCGCCAGCACCAGGCCGGTCCGCCACGTCAGCCGCCATGTTGTGGTACGGCGCATATCAAGGCAATCCCGGGCCGCCCCCGCTCCGGGCCAGGCGGCCGGCGCCCGCCTTGGTGGACCGGATCAAGGATTGGGCATCCGGCCCACGCGGTAAAATCCGGCGCCAGTGGAACTCACCGGGTTGGTGTACCCCGCCGGATTGCCGGCGGCCACATTGGTGGCCAAGGAAACCCAATTGACAAGATTGGTGGAACGTTGCACGACATACGAAAGACCCGCATTGACGGCGTACTGAAAAGTGACTTGGTTGTTCTTCAGACCGGCGGCGGAAAGCCGGACCGCCACCGGATTGACCACGGACACGTTCACCACCGGGGAGGTGGCGGAAATCCCCGCCGCCGTCGCGACGGCGGTGAGCGAATATGCGCCGGCCGCCAGACTGCCGGCGGTGAGGTTGAACGGGGCGACACCCACCGACCCCAACGCCACGGTGTTCGCAAAAAATTGCACATTGGTCACCGTGCCGCCGCTGACCGAGGCGTCGGCCCCCAACTTCAAACTGGCCGGCGCCGCAAAGACCGCGCCACCGGCCGGATTGGTGATCGTCACCGCCGGGGCGGGCGCCGGGGTGGAACGGATATAGGTGAAGCTTGGATCGCCAATCCCGCCGGCCCCGCCCCAGGCGGTCAGCGTGAGCGACAGATAAATGTCCTCATTGATCAAATGAACCACGAAGTTGGTGCCCACATAATCCGGCGGCCGAAGGCCCTCTTCCAGCAGGCAGGGGACGTAAGTGAGCGTGTCATAGTCCGCGAGCAAGCCTTCGGCCCATTCCGTATCATCCGGACTTATGCCGGAGGTGGCACCGGACTCGGTCGCGGAATTATACAACCCGCCGGAGGACCCGCGGGTCAGGATCACCCCCGGGGTCAGTTGATCGGCCAGGTCCCCCGTGGCCGCCGAATGGGTGAAGGTGATGAGAGGACCGTTCCAGAGGGTGGCGGCGCGAAGTTGCAGCGGGTTGGTCAGCAGCCCGATGGTCACGAGGCCCGGGACAAAAAAAACCTGCGCCAGTGATTTGAACATCTTCATCGCAATTAGGAGCAGCCACGCCGGTTTTTGTTCCCGGCTTTTTTCAACCCCGGCCACGCGATGAAGCCGCGGACCCTTCCGGGTTTCCTCCGCGTCGGGGCGCACCCGGCGGCCTGGTTGAAGCCGGTGGCGGGGGCGGTCCGGGCGCGCGCGACCGGCACGGCAAACGCTGCGACTTCCCCCCGCAGCAACCGGAGGCAATAACCGCCGTCCCCAGGCAGACCGGGCCGATTCAAGGACGCGCGACAACCGGGGCGGCTCGTCCCCGCGTTTTCAATCTTAGCAAACAAACGAGGGGGACGAGCCATCCCCACCCCGGTTGTTGAATCCGCCCGGCCCGGGAGACCGGGGTCGGTTTGGGGAATTCCAGGGGAGCGCTTCATGATCTTATTGGTGAGAGGCGCGGGGCGGGCTTTGGTTCCCGACCCCTTTCCGGCCCTTGGCTAATCCGCATCATGAGTATTGCAAATTGGAGGGAAAGGGGTATATTGGCGGGCGGGCGTACAAAGGCACCGCCAGGCCAATCCGGATTCAAGGCCGGGGTTTGCATGAATATTTCAACGACAACCAGACCGCCGCCGCGGACCGTCAGGACGGAGCCCGTCGGTTTCACCCTGATCGAGCTGTTGGTGGTCATCGCGATCATCGGGATTTTGGCGGCGCTGGTGCTGCCCGCGCTGGCCAAAGCCCGGCAGCGGACGGCGGGCATCGCGTGTTTGAACAACACCCGGCAGCTCGCCCTGGCCTGGGTTTTATATGCGGATGATCATGGGGGCAGCCTGCCCTACAATCTGGTTTTATACGGCACCTCGTACCGGACGGATCTCAACTGGGTCAACAACGTGCTGACGTGGGATTTGAGTTCGGACAACACCAACCCCGCCACCATCAAAATGGCGAGCCTGGGCTCGTACCTCAACAACCCCCTGGCCTGCCTGTGCCCGGCGGACTGGTCGTTAAGCTCCATTCAAACCGGGGCCGGTTGGCAGCGCCGAGACCGCAGTTATTCCATGAATGCCATGGTGGGCGACGTCGGCTTGTACACGGCGAAGGGTTACAATATCAACAATCCCGGTTACCAGCAGTATTTTAAACTCTCGCAGATCACGCGGCCGGCGGACATCTTTGTGTTTCTGGACGAACACCCCGACAGCATCAACGACGGGTACTTTTTGATCAAGGCGGGCGGTTCCACAGGCGACGGTTATAACTCCTCGGTGGTGGGCCGCCCGGAATGGCTGCATCTGCCGGCTTCCTACCACAACGGGAACGCCGCTTTTTCGTTTGCCGACGGTCATGCGGCGCTGCATCACTGGATGGATCCGGACACCGTGCAGCCGGTGCAACCGAACCTGCCCTATCTGCCCGTGGAGATTGCCTCCGATGGCGCTGATTTTGAGTGGCTGCTGAACCACATGAGTGTCAGCACCCAATAGCGGGATCAAAGAAAATTACGGAGCGCGGCTTCATCGGCGGTCGTGGCCAGCAGATAGAGCTTGCCGCCCTGATGCCAGGTGGCGGCGGTCAGGCGGTTGAATTGAACGAGTTGTGGCGCGGGACCGGCGGGGGCGCCGGGAACCGCCGCCTCAGCTATGACGAACAGCCACAAATCACTCGACGCACCGTTGGGCAAGGGCCGGCCGGTGGTGAAACACAGCATGGAGATTTTCGCCCCCCGCCAGTTTTCAATGGCGCACCCGGCCAAGGCGGCCTTTTGCAAGGCCGCCGGCAGGACATAATCGGCCGGGGCATGATTTTGCGCCAGGAATCCGCGGATTTGGACCGGGTCATTGGTGATCACATCCATGCCATAACCTCGCAACGCCAGCGCCGCCATCTGCCGCTGATAAACCGCCAGGTCCGCGTCCGGCGGCCGGTGGGAGTGGAGCCAGAAGGGCAGCCCGATCAACATCGCCGCCACCACCACGGCCGCCGCCAGCAGCAGGGTCTGCCGGCGCAAAAAAATGACTTTTTTGCGGCCCTGGTGTTCGGAAACAATTTGCTCCCGCAAACCCGGCGGCGCGGTGATGGCGCGGAAGGATTGGCGCGCCTGTTGCTGGCGTGAGATGTGTTCCGCCAGCCACCGGGCCAGGGCCGGATCCGACCCGGCCAGGGCCAGCGCTTCAGTGACCTCCGGTTCAGCCGCTTCCGGGAAGCCCGGGCGGTATCGCCACAATATTTTTTCAGCCTCGTCGCGATTCACAAATTATCCTTCTTTGGCCCGGCCGATTTTTGGGGCCGGGATTTCCGGCCTTCGAGCAGGCGGTGCAGCCGTTCCAACCCGCGGGAGAGCCGGGATTTGACCGTTCCCGCGGGCAGGTCGAGAATTTCGCCGATTTCTTTGTAGGAATAATCCTGCAAATAGAACAGCGCCACGGGCGCCTGATAGGCCTCCTCGAGGGCGGCCAAGGCGGCCAGCACCAGGGCGATGTCAATCCCGCTGAAGGCCGCCGGCTCGACCACCGGCAGTTCGGCCTCGGCCAGGTCCAGTTCCAGGTGCGGGAAGCGCGTCAGCCGCCGGCGGGCGCCTAAAAATTCGCGGTGGAGGGTCGTGAACAGCCAGGTTTTCACCTTGGACGCGTCCCGAAGCTGGTGGCCTTTGGCCGCCCAAACACAAAACGTCTGCTGCACCAAATCGCAAGCCCCCGGCTCTTCGCGGGTGAGGCTCAAGGCGAATTGATAGAGCGGCTCGTAATACTCGGCCACCAGATTTTCAAAATCCCGGCCATTAGCCATAGTTCGTCATCCAGTTTAAGAGACGGCGGGATGCGAAAAGTTCCTGAAAACTTTCGGGAACGGCTGCATCGCCTCCACTAAATCACCCAATTTCCGGCAAAGCGCAACGGAATTCCGGCGTGGGCTCGCGGCCGTTGCCCGCGGCGAGCAATAGGATGCAATGATCCATGACGGGTGGAAGTTTGGAGAGCGGGCCAGGGGCAGCATTTATTACTGGCATCGGCGGCGGTCGTTTACCTTGCCGCGCGGCACGCTCTGCTTGCGGGAAAGTCGCAATCGCGGCAGATGGGCGCCATGAAGATTGAAGACCTCAAAGGTGTCATCCACTCCGATCCGGAAATCATGGGCGGAACGCCGGTTTTTGTCGGCACGCGGGTCCCGCTCCAGAACCTGATTGACTACCTGGAAGGCGGGGAATCCATTGAAGACTTTCTCGATGGTTTTCCCTCGGTAAAGCGCGGGCAGGCCATCGCCGTCATCGAAGCCGCCAAGCTTACGATGTTGCAGACCGTTTGAAACCAGGCGCATCCTAATTGATGAGTGTCTCAACTGGCGGCTGGGCCGCGCGCTCACCGGCCATTACGCCGTCGCCACCCAAAAAATGGGCCGGGGTGGCATAAAGAACGGAAAGCTCCTGGCCCTCGCCGTCGAAAATGGGTTTGACGTGTTTCTCACCGGCGACCGTAATCTCATTTTTCAGCAAGCGACCAGCCGGCTGACCCTCGCCGTCATCGGGTTGGAAGCCGCCGGCGTCCAGCTTCACCACACACTTCCGCTCATGCCCAAAGTGCTCGCGCTCCTGCCGGCGTTGAAAACCGGTCAAGTGGTGAAGGTGACCGTGTGAAAGCGGCGCCCATAATTTCGCGGTTTGAATTTCCCAGCCTTTGGGCTTGCTTGCCGCCGGCTCCGGCCCGCACAAAACCCGCCCCCAAAGCGTGCCTTGATTTGTGAATCCATACAGCGTATCATTTTCGCTAACGTGCCTTTACAAAAAAACCATGGTCACACGAACCGGCTCGCGGTGTTGCTGGCGGGCTTGGGGTGGGCGGGATGGCTGGCGGCGGGCGCGCGGGCCGGGGCGCAGGATTTGGGGGCGATGCAGCAGCAATTCGTGCGCGGCAATTATTCCGAAGTCATCGCCCGGGCCCAAAAGGAGGTGGCGAATGACCGGTACGAGAGCGACTGGCGGCAGTTGCTGGTGAAATCTCTGCTGACGGTGGGGCGTTATGACGAGGCCTATACCAATGCCATGGAGGGGTTGGACGGGTACTCCGCCACCATCGCCATGCGGCTGCTGGCGCGCGACGCGGCGCTGTACCATAACGACGTGGCCGGGGCCAACCGCCGGCTGGTGGAAATCAAGGCGTTAATCCAACAGACCCCCGCCACCGCCCGGGACCCGGAGCAACTGGTCGCCCTGGGGCGGGCGCTGCTGCTGCTGGGCGTCGAGCCGCGGCTGGTGCTGGAAAACTGCTTTCAACAGGCGGAAAAACTGGATTCGCCCCCGCGCGAGGCCTTCCTCGCCGCCGGCGGGCTGGCCTTGGACAAGCACGATTTCGCCCTGGCCGCCACGACCTTCCGCGCCGGGCTGAAGGCCTTTCCCGAGGATCCCGACTTGGAGGCCGGTTTGGCCCGGGCGTTTGAGTCCGGCGACCGGCAGGAAATGTTGAAGGCGCTGGAGGCGGCGCTGGCGGTCAATCCCCGCCACATCCCCAGCCTGCTGCTGCTGGTGGACCACCTCATTGACGGCGAGCAGTATGACGATGCGGAAAAAAACCTGGCCGTCGTGTTGTCGGTGAACCCCCATCAGCCGGAGGCGCTGGCGTACCGCGCGGTGCTGGCGAATTTGCGGAACGATTCCGCGCAGGAAGCGCAGTTCCGCGCCGGCGCGCTGGCCTATTATCAGACCAATCCGGAGGTGGATTATCTCATCGGCCACAAACTGTCGCAGAAATACCGGTTCGCCGAGGGCGCCGCCGCGCAACGCCGCGCGCTGGCGTTCGAGCCGGATGATCCGCTGGCGCGCGAGGAGCTGGCCGAGGATTTGCTGCGCCTGGGCCAGACGGATGAAGGCTGGCAGATCATCGAGCAGGTTCACCAACAGGATGGGTACGACGTGACCGCCTACAACCTCTCGACCCTGCATCAGCAAATGACGAAATTCCAGACCCTGTCCAACGCCAATTTCTTCGTCCACATGATGCCGCTGGAGGCGGGCCTGTACGGCGACCGCGTCCTGGACCTCCTCTCCCGGGCCCGCGAAACCCTCACTCGCAAGTACGGTGTGGAGCTCACCCGGCCGACCGTGGTGGACATTTTTCCCGAGCAAAAGGACTTTGCCGTGCGGACGTTCGGCATGCCGGACAATCCGGGATATTTGGGCGTCTGTTTCGGCTCCGTGATCACGGCCAACAGCCCGGCCTCGCAGGCGCCCAACCCGGCGAACTGGGAGGACGTGCTTTGGCATGAGTTCTGCCATGTGGTCACCCTGACCGCCTCCCGCAACCGGATGCCGCGCTGGTTCAGCGAGGGCATTTCGGTCTATGAAGAGCGGCAGAAGAATCCGGCCTGGGGCGAGCGGATGAACCTGGGCTATCGCGCAATGATCCTGCATGGCGAACTGACGCCGCTGGGCCAGTTGAGCAGCGCGTTTCTGGCGCCCAAAGATTCGCAGCACCTGCTCTTCGCCTATTATGAATCGTCGCTGGTCATTGATTTCATCGTGCAGCGGTACGGATTGGAAGCGCTGAAGCAAATCCTCGCCGACCTGGGCGCGGGCAAGGGGATCAACGCCGCCATCCCCGCCCACACAGTGCCGCTCCCGGAGATGGAGAAGCAGTTCGCCGCCTTCGCCACCGACCTGGCCAAGGGCCTGGCGCCGGGCGTGGATCTGGAACCGCCGCCCGACCCGGGTTCCGACACGAACGCCGGCTTCTGGGAAGAGACGCACCCGGACAATTACCTCCTGCGGCTGCGGAACGCCGGGAAGTTGATGGAGGCCAAACAATGGGCCGAGGCCCGGCCGATCCTGGCATCGCTGGCGACGGCTTATCACGGCGAGAAGGGCGCGGAAAACCCGCTGTGGTTGCTGGCCGTGACCGAGCGCAACCTCAACGACACCAACGCGGAGCTGGCGACGCTCCAGAAGTTTGCCGTGCAGGAGTCGGACTTCCAGGAATTGGATGTCCGCCTGATAGACTTGTTTGAGGCGCAAACCAACTGGCCTGAGGCCACGAAATATGCCGAACGCCTGCTGGCGATCAATCCCCTGATCTCCCGGCCGTATCGCGCGCTGGCGGAGGCCGGCCTGGCCGCCGGCCACCCGGAGCAGTCCATCACGGCCTACCGGAAGCTGCTGCTGCTCGACCCGCCGGATCCCACGGACGTGCATTTTCAACTGGCGCGGCTGCTCCACGGGCGCGGCGGTTCGGACCCCGAGGCCGAACGCCAGGTCCTGCAGGCCCTGGAGGACGCGCCGCGCTTTCGCGACGCGCAGCGGTTGCTGTTGGAAATTAATGCAAACAGGCTGCAACCAACCACCGGTCCGGACACGTCCAATCCTCCGGCGATACCCATTGCCCCCGCAGTTACAACCAACTCCATCCCACCAAACTGAATGAGCAACCCCGCTGAAACACCCATCACACCATCGCCGGCGGCGCCCGCCTCGACGGACCGCGAAGCCGTGCAACGCCTCATCGCCGGCCGCGTGCAAATCCAGGCCGAACTGGCCAAGGTCATCGTCGGGCAAAAGGAAGTGATCGAGCAGATTCTCATCGCGCTCTTTGCCGGCGGGCATTGCCTCATCACGGGCGCGCCGGGCCTGGCCAAGACGCTGCTGGTGAAATCCATCGCGCAAATCTTCCATCTGAAATTCCAGCGCATCCAGTTCACGCCCGACCTGATGCCGGCGGACATCACCGGCACGGAAATCCTGCAGGACACCGGCGAGGGCCGCAAGATGCTGTTCGTCCGCGGCCCGGTGTTTGCCAACCTGGTGCTGGCCGACGAAATCAACCGGACGCCGCCCAAAACCCAGGCGGCCCTGCTGGAGGCCATGCAGGAACACCAGGTGACGGCCGCCGGCGTCCGCCATGTCTTGGAGGAACCGTTCTTCGTGCTCGCCACCCAGAACCCCATTGAAATGGAAGGCACCTATCCGCTCCCCGAGGCCCAACTGGACCGGTTCATGTTCAATGTCGTGATGACGTATCTGCCGGAAGAGGACGAGGTGGCGGTGCTGCGGCAAACCACCGCCCGCCCGCCCGCCGCCATCGAGCCGCTGTTCACGGGCGCGGACGTGCTGCGGTTTCACGAGCTGGTCCGGCAGGTGCCGATCGCGGAAAACCTGATCCGCTACGCGGTGCGCCTGACCGCCGCCTCCCGGCCGCAACAGCCGAATGCGCCGGCTTTCGTGAACGACTGGGTGAGCTGGGGGGCGGGCACGCGCGCCGGGCAGTTTCTGGTGCTGGGCGCCAAGACCCTCGCCCTGCTGCACGGCCGCTCCCATGTGTCGGCCGACGACATCCGGGCCCTGGCCGCGCCGGTGCTGCGCCATCGTATCTTGGTGAATTACCGGGCCGAGGCCGAGGGGACCAACGTGGACAGCATCATCCGGCAGTTGCTGGAAACGGTGAAGGAGCCCGGCGCCGAGTAAGGCCGGCGGCCGTTGCCACCCTGACTCACAAAATCACCCATCAACCGCACCATGCCCGCCCCCCTGCCAACCACATCGTCGCCGCTCCGGCGCGGCGGGGGATTTGTCGATGCCCAGGCCTTGATGGCGATCCGCAGCCTGGAGCTCCGCGCGCGCGTGGTGGTGGAAGGCTTTTGGAACGGTCTGCACCGCAGCCCGTATCATGGCTTCTCCGTCGAGTTCACGGAATACCGCCAATATTCCCCGGGCGACGACACCCGCTATCTGGACTGGCGGTTGTACGCGCGGTCGGACCGGTACCACCTGAAGAAATTCGAGGATGAAACCAACCTCCGCTGCCATCTGCTCGTGGATCAAAGCCGCTCGATGAATTACGGTTCCCTGGGCCACACCAAATCCGATTACGCCCGGACGCTGGCGGCGACGCTCGCCTGGTTTTTGAACGAGCAGGGCGACGCGGTGGGCTTGTTCACGTTTGCCGGGCGCGTCCGCGATTATCTCCCCGCGCGCCACCGCCACGGTCATCTGCGCCAGCTCATGCTGGCGTTGGAACGGGAATCCGAGGGCGGGGAAACCGATCTGGACGAACCGTTGCGCCGCGCGGCGGAACTGGCGCGCAAGCGCGGCCTGATCGTCCTGATTTCCGACCTGCTGGCGCCGATTGACGAACTGGAGCGCTCGCTCGCCCGGCTCGGCGTCGCCGGCCATGAGGTGGTGGTGTTTCAAGTGCTGGATCCCAACGAACTGGCCTTCGTTTTCCCCGCGGCGGCGCTCTTCCAAGATGTGGAAAGCCGGCGGGAAGTTTACCTCGATCCCGAAGTGGTGCGCTCCGAATATCAGCGCAAGCTCCAGGGCCATGCCCACGACGTGGAAACCACCTGTCACAAACTGGGCTTCGACTTTCACCGCGTGGTGACCAATCAGCCGCTGGACCTGGCCCTGCATGACTTCCTCCGCAGCCGGCACCGGCGGGGCAAGCGGATTCGCCGGCGCGCTCCGGCGACCTCCCCGTCATGAATTTCCTCACCCCATGGTTTCTGCTGGGTGCGGCGGCGATTGCCGGACCGGTGGTGTTTCATCTCATCCGGCAGTCGGTGCGCCGGCGGACGCCCTTCAGTTCGCTGATGTTCCTGCGCCCCTCCACCCAGCGGGTCACGCGGCGGCGCAAGCTGGAACATCTGTGGCTGCTGCTGCTGCGCTGCCTGTGCCTGGCGCTGCTGGCCGCCGGCTTTGCGCGGCCTTTTTTCAACCACACCACCCCGCCGCCGGCGTCGGCGACCGAGGGCCGCCAGCTCGTCCTGCTCGTGGACACCAGCGCCAGCATGAGACGCGCAGGGGTCTGGGACCAGGCCCGGGCGCTCGCGGAAAAATATCTGGCCCAGACCGCCCCCGGCGATCAGGTGGCGGTGCTGACCTTTGACCGGCAGACGCACACCGTGGTCAACTTCACGGAATGGTCGGCGTGGGCGGTGGATCAGCGGGCGGCGCTGGCGCGGCAGCGGCTCGCCGCCGTTTCGCCCGGCTGGATGGGGACGCAACTCGGACCGGCCTTGACGGGCGCGGCGGAAAAATTCGTGGATGATTCCGGCACCGGCAAACCGGTCAGCCGCCGCGAGCTGGTGTTGATTTCCGACCTGCAGGAAGGGGCGAAACTGGACGGCTTGCAGGGACACGACTGGCCGGCGGGCGTCCAGGTGATTCTGGAGCGGGTGGACGCCAAGGCGCAGGCGAACGCCGGGCTGGAAATCGAGGATCCGGCCGCCACCGTGGTGGGGGACGACAGCCCGGTGCGCGTGCGCGTCAGCAACGCCCGCGATTCTGACCGCGAGAAATTCCAGTTGTCCTGGCGTTCGGTGAATGGCGCCGCCTTCGCCGGCCAGCCGGTGGAACTTTATCTGCCGCCGGGCCAAACCCGGGGTTATCCCACCGCGGAGCTGCCGGCGGGAACCACCACGGCGGAACTGCAACTCTCCGGCGGCGCGGAGAATTTTGACAGCCGGTCGTATTATGCCGCGCCGGAAACCGAACATTTGACCATTGCCTGGTTCGGCCCGGATGCGGGCAACAGTCCCACCAACATGCGCTATTATTTGCAGCGCGTGTTCCCGGATACCCGGACGCGGCAGGTGAAACTTATTTCGGCGGAAGTGTCGACGGTGTTTTCCCCGGAGTTGCTGAACCAGGCCGCGTTCGCGGTCATTCCGGGGCGGCTGCCGCCGGAAGCCATCACCGCCACCCACGACTGGCTGGCGGGCGGGAAGAACGCGTTGTTCGTCATCACGGATGAGCAATCGGCCCCCGCGCTGGCGGCGCTCACCGGGCTGCCGGCGCTGAAAATCACCGAGGCCGTGGGCGATTACGCGTTGTTGGGCGAGATTGATTTTACGCATCCGCTCTTCGCCCCGTTTGCCGACCCCCGCTTCAGCGACTTCACCCACATCCATTTCTGGAAACACCGGCGCCTCGACCTGCCCGTGGCCGCCCAGACCCAGGCCCAGGCTCGGGTGGCGGCCAAATTCGACGACGGTTCACCCGCGCTGGTGCAGATTCCCGTCGGCCGGGGAAATCTGCTGGTGCTGGCCGCCGGCTGGAATCCGGCGGACAGCCAGATGGCGCTGTCCAGCAAATTTCCGCCGCTGCTGCAGGCCATGCTGGATTGGAGCGGCGCCGGCACGCCGGCCCGGTTTCAATTTCAAACCGGCGATCCCATCCCCTCGCCGTTCCCGGCTGGCGGCGCGCCGGTGCAATGGGTTAAGCCCGACGGAACCAAGACCGCCTTGGCGGCGGGCGCGCCCTTCAGCGGAACCGATGTGCCGGGGATTTATACCGCCGCCTTTGGGGACAAGCAGCGGCAGTTCGCGGTCAACCTGCCGTTGGATGAAAGCCGCACCGCCCCCATGTCGCCGGATGAACTGGCGCGGCTGGGCGTGCCGTTGCAGACGCCGTCGCCCCTGCCCGCCGCCCAGGCGCGGGCCGTGCAACGTCACGTGCAACAGGCCGAATTGGAAAACCAGCAAAAGGTCTGGCGCTGGTTGATCGTCGCCGTGCTGGCGGTGATGTTCGGGGAAATCATTTTGAGCGGCTGGCTGGCGCGCCGCGAACTGACGACGGAGGCCGCCACCTGATGGAAACCCGCCTGAACATGCTGTTGGCTGAATTGGACTCCGCGCTCCGGGGGGCGCGGCTCCGGCGGCGGTTGGCGTGCTGCTGGGCGGTGACGGCGGCCGCCGGGTTGGCCCTCTATCTGGCCCACCGGGCCACCGGGTGGGACAGCCGGCCGGCTTGGTGGCTGGTGTTGGCGGGCGGACTGCTGGCGGCGGTCATCGTGCGGTGGCGCGAGCGCCGGCGGCCGGTTGACTTCCGCGCGGTGGTTGACCGTCTTGAGCGGGAAGATCCGCAACTCCGGCATTTGCTTTCCGCCGCGGCGGAGCAGGAACCGGATCCCCACTCCGGCCAGTTCGGGTATTTGCAATTGCGGGTGATTGAGGAGGTGCTGCTGCATCGCGACCGCTTGTCCTGGGAGCAGCGGTTCCAGGAGAGGTTATCGTACGCCGTCCAGGTGCAGATGCTGGCGCTGGCGGCCTTGGTGGGGGTGTTTTGTCTGGAAAGCGGACTGACGCCCTGGCACACGGGTCCGGTGACACCCTGGGTGACCGCGGAAATCACCGTGACCCCCGGTGACACCCAGGTGGAGCGCGGCACCGGGCTGGTCATCACCGCCCGTTTCGGCAACACGCCGCCGGCCGATGCCACGCTCGTGCTGGTTTCGGTCTCCGGCAAAACGAAGCGCATCCCCATGGCCCGCCAACTGACCGATCCCGTGTTCGGTGCGAGCATCCCCGAAGTCACCGAGGAGGGCGTTTACCGTGTGGAGTACGGCACCCGCAACACCCGGGGCTACAAAATTGGCGTCTATGATTATCCCGCGCTGACGCGCGCCGATGCGCTGCTGCAATATCCCGGGTACACGGGCCTGACCAATCAAACGATCCGCGACACCCGCCGGGTCAGCGCGGTGGAGGGCACGCGGCTCACCTACACGCTGCAGCTCAACAAGCCCGTGGTGAGCGCGCGGTTCGTCAACCGGACGAACACGCTGGCCCTGGCGGCCACCACCAACCCCGTCGCCCGACTGGACGATTTCACCCTCACCAACAGCGCGCGTTACTCGCTCGAGCTGGTGGACGCCGACGGCCGCACGAACAAATTTCCGGCGGATTTTTCCATCGTGGTCCTGCCCAACCGGCCCCCGGAGGTGAAGGTGAATTTCCCTCGCGGCGACCAGCGGGTTTCCAGCCTCCAGGAACTCGAGGTGGAGGCGAAGGCCAAGGGCGAATTTGGCTTGCTCAAATACGGCATCGGCTACAACGTGGCCGGGCAGGAACCGCAATTTGTCGAGCTCGGGGCGGCGGTGCCGGCCGGTCAACAGCGCCAGTTCACCAACCACATTGCCATGGAAAGCCTCGGGGTGGCGGTGGATCAGGTGGTGTCCTATTTTGCCTGGGTGGATGATCACGGGCCCGACGGCGGGGTGCGCCGCACGTTCAGCGACATGTTTTTTGCCGAGATTCGGCCGTTTGAGGAAGTTTTCCGCGCGGACCAATCGGGCGGGGGCGACGATCAAAACCAGAATCAGGGCGGGAACCAGGGCGGAAATCAGGGTGGTAACCAAGGTGGAAACCAAAACACGCGGCTGGCGGAATTGGAGAAACAAATCGTCATTGCCACGTGGAAACTGCAACAAGAAAAGGCGGGCGCAACCCGCGTCAAAACACCATGAAGACCCAGCGTAACCTGTTTCACCTGTTTATTTTCACCGCCGCCTTGGCGGCCGCGCCACTGTTCGCCCAGAATAATCAGCGTCCGGCCGCCCCGCCGGCCCGAGGCGGCCAGCCGGCCGACGGCGCCACCGGGGATTACGCCAGCGACATTGTCGTGGTGAGCGATGCGCAGCAACAGGCGTTGGACCAGGCCAAACAGGCGCTGACCCAGGGCACCGGCGCCGGCGACCACGCCACCCTGGACACGGCCATCAAGGAAATGGAGCGCGCCCAGGCGGCTTTGGCCGCCGCCAAAAAAACTCCGGACCAACTTCCCGCCGCCATCGCCGCCGAGCAGTCCGCCTACCAGGCGTTGCTCAAGGCCACGCCGCGCGAATATCGCATGGCCCGCGCCCGGAACCAGGGACAAAATCAACGTCAAGGCGGCTCCGCCGGCCAGCCCGACCAGCAGCAGATGGACCAGTTGGACATGCCGGAGGAACAAAACCGCTATGAAACCGAACGGCAGGCGGCGGCCCAGCCCAACGCCCAGCAGCGCGAACAGACCCAAGTGGCGGACCGGTTGAAGGAGCTGGCCCAGCGGCAGCAGGATTTGAACGACCGCATGCGCGAGTTGCAGACCGCCCTGCAGGCCGCCCGCACCGACCGGGAGCGCGAAGATCTCCAGGCCCAGCTCAAGCGCCTGGACGAAGAGCAGCGCCAGACACTTGCCAGCGTGGATGAACTGCGCCAGCAGCTCGAGCAATCGCCGAACGCGAGCGCGGAATCCACCGCGCGCCAGCAGTTGGATCAGACGCGTGCGGACATGCAGCGCGCTTCCGAGGCCCTGCAAAACCAGTCCGCCTCGCAGGCGCTCGCCGCCGGCACCCGTGCGCAGGAGAACATGCAGAATCTGCGGGATGATTTGCGGCGGCAAACCTCCAGCCAGTTTTCCGAACAGATGCGCCAGATGCGGAGCGAAGCCCGCGACATGACGAACCGGGAAAACGAAATCGCCCGCAACTTGGATGCGCTCGACAACGACGGCAGCCATCCTCTGGATGATGCCGCGCAACGGCAGCAAATTTCCAACCAAATGGCCGCGCAGGAAAGCGCCGTGACCAACCTGCTGGCGGGCATGAAAGACGTGACGGAACAGGCGGAAACGACCGAGCCGTTGTTGTCCAAGCAATTGTATGACACCCTGCGCCGGGCGGATCAAATGCACACCGAGAATCAGCTCGAATTGGGCGCGGAATTGGTAAATCGCGGCTTCCTGCCGCAGGCCAGCGAGGTCGAACGTTCCGCGCGCACGAACATCACTGAGCTGGCGGAAAGCGTGCAGCGCGCCGCCGACAGCGTGCTGGGCAGCCAGGCCGACGCCCTGCGCTACGCGCAGCGGGAATTGGACGACCTGACCCGGCAATTGCAACGGGAAATCGGTGCCGACACCAACGCCGGCACGGCCGCCGGCGGACCCCGGGGCGCGCCGGATCAAACCAACCGTCTGGCCCGCGCCGCTGGAAAAAATAACGGCCGTCAAGGCACCAATGCGGCGTCCGGGAATGATGTTCTAAATCGCTTGCGGCAACAACGACAACAGGAGACGGCCTCCGGCACCAACGGAAATGCGCCCGGGGGTGAAACCCAAATGGCCGGAAACAATCCCCAGGCCCGGCGGCCGGGTCAAGGGAATGGCCGGGAAGGAAATACTCCGCAAGGCAATCAGAATGGAAATCGGGGTCAAAATGGCAATCAGGGTGCACCGTCGGAGGGGGCGGGCAACAACGGTCAGCCGGACGCCGCCGGAAATCAGCAGGCGGAAGCGGGCAGCAACGGCCGGCCGGATGCCGCCGGAAATCCACCGACCGGCCGGGGCCAAACGGTCGCCGGCAATAATGGCGGGCGCAACCCCGGGCGCGGGCAGCGCGGCGGCGGCAATCAGCCCGGGGGCGGCGACAACAATAATGCACCGGACCAAACCCCGGGTTCGAATCCGGGTCAAGGGGGCGAGACCGCCCGGAACGGCGGCAATGAGAATGGCGGCGGCCCCGGCGCCGGCGGGGCGGGGGATACGGATCGCCTGCGGCAGTTCACCGAGCAGCTCGGCCGGGGCGGCCGGGCGGCCAACGGCGGGCCGGACAATGTCCCCACAGGAAATGACGGGCCGATCACCGGCACCAATTATTCGGCCTGGACCGATCAGTTGCGCAACGTGGAAAACGTGGTGGAGTCGGCGGATTTGCGCAACCAACTCGCCGCGGTGCAAGACCGCATGGGCGCCTATCGCCGGGGCTACCGGGACTTCCAGCGGATTCCGACCGGCGAAACGATTCGTCAGCAGTTGCTCCTGCCGCTGGGCCAGGTCCGCGTGTGGGTGCAGGAGGAGCTCGCACGGGAGGAAAAAACCGACAGCCTCGTGCCGCTCGACCGTGATCCCGTGCCGGAAAATTATTCCAAGCTGGTCAGCCAGTACTACGAGAAATTGGGGAGCGCGAAGTGAGCGGGGTTGCCACGATCATTTTCTCCGGCGGCCACTGGCTGGTTCCGGGCCTGGCCGCGCTGGTGGCGCTGGCCGCCGCGCTGGTGTGGACGGGCCGCCGCAGCACCACCGAACGCCGGGTGCGGCTCGGGTGCGGCTTGTTGAAACTGGCCGGCATTCTCACGCTGGTGGTTTGTCTGCTCGAACCGCTGTGGGTCGGCCAGCGGGCCCGTCCGGGGGCCAATTTGTTTGCGTTGATCGCCGACAACAGTCAGAGCATGGTGGTGAAGGACACCGGCGAAACCCTGTCGCGCGGGGACCTGCTGCGCCAGACCCTCAGCGGCGCGGCCTCCGGCTGGCAGGCGGCGCTCGAGGAAAATTTTCAAGTGCGGCGTTACCTCGTTGATTCGCGGTTGCAAAGCACACGCGATTTCAGCGAGCTGAATTATGACGGGCGCGCCTCGGCGCTGGGCCACGCCCTGCAAACCGCCGCCGAACAGTGGCGCGGCCAGCCGGTCGCCGGCGTGCTGTTGTTCACGGACGGCAACGCCACGGACATCGGCGAGGAGTTGCCGCCGCTCGACGGCTGTCCTCCAGTATATCCGGTGGTCCTTGGCCGGGACGCCGGCATCATGGATCTGGCCTTGAAGAAGGTGGCGGTGAGCCAGACGGCGTTTGAGGACGCGCCCGTGACGATCCAAGCGGACGTCACCGCGAACGGCTTTGCCGGGGCCGAGATCGTGACGCGGCTGACGGAGGTGGCCTCCGGGCTGACCGGCGCGTCCACGAATGTGACGAACCCGGCGGGCCTGCATGTTTCCGCCAGTTCCAATCTGGTGGCTGAGTTGACGCAGCGCGCGCCGGGGGACGGGGCGGACCTGAATTTTCGGTTTCAAATCCAGCCGGACCAGCCCGGCATTCATTTCTATGAATTGGGGACGCGGGCGAAAAGCGAATTGGACAATCCTGCCGTCTCTTCGCGGGAGGCGACGCTCGTCAACAACCGTCAGATGATCGTGGTCGATCGCGGGGAGGAACCGTTCCGGGTGTTGTATGTCAGCGGCCGGCCCAACTGGGATTTTAAATTCCTCAACCGGGCGGTCCAGGAAGACCCCCAGGTGCGGATGGTCTCGATCCTCCGGATCGCACGCCGGGAGCCCAAATTTGTATTCCGCGGCCGGGAAGGGGAATCGTCCAATCCGCTCTACCGCGGTTTCGGCCCGCAGGACGAGGAGGGCGCGAGTTATGACCAGCCGGTGCTGATCCGCCTTAACACAAAGGACGAATTGGAATTGCGCGGCGGTTTTCCCCGCACCGCTGCCGAGCTGTTCAAGTATGACGCCGTCATCGTGGGCGATTTGGAGGCGGATTTTTTCACGCACGATCAAATGTCCTTGTTGCAGCGGTTCGTGTCCGAGCGCGGCGGCGGTTTCCTCATGCTCGGCGGCGCAGAATCGTTCCGCGAAGGAAATTACGCCGGCACGTTGATTGGCTCCATGCTGCCGGTCTATCTGGACCGCCCGGTCGAGGCGAAATTGCCGGAGGTCATGAAACTGACCCTCACCCGCGAAGGCTGGCTGCAGCCGTGGACGCGGTTGCGCGCCACCGAAGACGAGGAAAAGACCCGGATCGAGGCCATGCCGGGGTTTGCCGTGCTCAACCCGGCCAGCGACATCAAACCCGGCGCCAGCGTGCTGGCCACGGTGTCCGATGTGGCGGAGCGGCAGTATCCGGCGCTGGTCGCCCAGCGCTTTGGCCGCGGCCGCACCGGCGCGCTGATGATCGGGGATTTGTGGCGCTGGGGGATGAATGACGCAGTGATGCAAAAAGATCTGCAAAAGTCCTGGCGCCAACTGGTCCGCTGGCTGGTCTCGGATGTGCCGCCGCCCATCTCCGTGTCCCCGGAACTTTCCACCAGCGGGAATCCCGCCGAAGTCCGGCTGACCGTCAAGGCGCATGACGAGGAGTTCCAGCCGCTGGAAAACGCCACGGTCCGGTTGACGGTTCGGCCGGTCCGATTGCTGTCCGAAAACAACGCGGCCGGCCCGGCGGCGACCAATTATGTGCAACTGACGGCGGAGCCCTCGGCGGCCGTTCCGGGCGCCTACGAAGCAACGTATATTGCGCGCGAGGCCGGCGCTTATTCCGTCGAGGCGCAGGTCACGCGCCCGGACGGTCGGGCCGCCGGGCAGGCGGCCGCGGGCTGGACCTCCGACCCGGCGGCGGATGAGTTTCGCTCCTTGAAACCGAACCGCGCGTTGATGGAAAGCCTGGCCCGGCGCACCGGCGGGGAGGTCGTGAAGCTGGAGGATTTGGCGGCCTTCGTTCGGCGGCTCCCCCAACGCCCTGCGCCGGTCACCGAAACGTGGACGCAGCCCTTGTGGCAGAACCCGGCGGTGTTTCTGTTTGTGCTGGCCTGTTTTGTGACCGAATGGGGCATCCGCCGCTGGAAAGGAATGCCATGATCTTCCCCGAACTCCGAAACCGAAAGGGGAGCGCGCCCGCCCCGGGCGCAGTTTTCCGCGCCCTCGCGGAAAACCTCGTACGCACGGAAGTGTCCGCCACTGCTGCCTGGGTCCGTCCGACCAACCGGCTGGTCCCGCGACTGCGGGACCGGCTTTGGACGTCCGATCCACCAGAACGGTTGCTATCACCGGAACCCTGGCACGACGAACGTATGGTTTTAAGCCGGTCAGGGACCGGCGTTCCGGGGCCAGTGCCAAGCTGCGCCCGCGCCGCCGTGTTGGCGGCCGCTTTGCTGCTGCTCCTGCTGGGTTTCCCCAATTCATCTCTGGCGCAAACCAACGAGCAGCGCACGCTCGTCCTGGTCGTCGGCGCGGCGGGGGAGCCCGAGTACGGCGAACAATTTACCAACTGGGCGGCTTTGTGGCTCCAAGCGGCGGCGAAGGGCGGGTTGCAAACCGCGGTCATTGGTGAAGACCCGGACCACCCCGAAAATGACCGGACGCGGTTGCTTACGGCCCTGACGAACGAGGTGGCGAAACCCGGCGGCGAACTGTGGCTGGTGTTCCTCGGCCACGGCACGTATGACGGGCGCTCGGCCAAATTCAATCTGCGCGGCCCGGACATTTCGGCGGCCGAGCTGGCGGCGGTGTTGAAACCCTGCCACCGGCCGCTGGCGGTCATCCAATGCGCTTCGGCCAGCGGCCCGTTCATCAACGCCCTGTCCGGGCCGGACCGCGTGATCATCACCGCCACCCGGAGCGGTTCGGAAGTCAACGCCACCCGTTTTGGCGGCTACATAGCCAAAGCGATTGCCGATCCGGCGGCCGACCTGGACAAGGACGGCCAGACCTCGCTGCTGGAGGCGTTTCTGTTCGCCTCGCGGCAGGTGGCGCAGTTCTACAAGGAGGCCGGCCGGCTGGCGACCGAGCACGCCCTGTTGGATGACAACGGCGACGGCCTGGGCACGCCCCCCGACTGGTTTCGTGGCGTCCGCGCCGTCAAGACCGCCGCCAACGGCAAGGCGGTGGACGGCGTGCGGGCGCATCAATTCCACCTGGTCCGCAGCGCGGCCGAACAGGAGCTGTCGCCGGAAGCCCGCGCCCGGCGCGACGCCCTGGAAGAGCAATTGAGCGCTTTGCGCGCGCGCAAGGCGTCCCTGAAAGAGGACGACTACTACGGACGGTTGGAGGGGATTTTGGTGGACTTGTCGGAGCTCTACGAAAGCAAATAGTGGATCGTGCCGGGCGGGCCGGGATGGCGGGGAAAATCCAAAATCCAAAATTCAAAATCCAAGGGAATTTCAAACTCCAACCCTCAAACCCGCGAATGGGAAATGACCTGCAAGAATGCGGTTATTCGGTGGCCGATTTCCGCAAATCAAGATAAAATTTGCTTGCATGTTTGAGCAAAGTTGCAATACTTATTGAGTTGTGAAACGCGGCGGGCAATACAGCGGACACACAGAGAAAACCGGCAAGGTTGAGGGGAGAATTCCACCCAATCGCAAACGTGCAATTGCCGCAGCCATTTTTTTGCTTTTTGGCTTGGTAATCGCTGCAATTGCGTCACAAGAAAATTTCAGCAAGCCAGCGCCGGCATCGCAAAATAGCGCGGCTGCCACAGCGGAAAATTCCAATATCAAATCGCCGCACACGCTGGCCGGACTTCTGGCCTTAGGCAGTGTAAATAAATAAAGGTAGCAACTCCCGACGGGATTTATTATGCTGACTACCCATGAGTTACTTGATGGAACTAAGACGGAAGTTAAAGTCCGTATGGCCGCTGCTGGATGAACGAACTCGGCGCGTCATGGCGGCGAGCGAGGCGATCGGCCTTGGGTACGGCGGGGTTTCGCTGGTGCGCCGCGCGTGCGGCTTGTCCCGGAAGGCGATTACGAAAGGCATCCGAGAGATTCAGGGTGGTGTCAGTCCTGCGACGGGACGGGTACGGCGTGCGGGTGGTGGGCGCAAGCAGCTCACGGTGACGAAACCGGCCCTGCTGACCGCCTTGGAATCTCTGATTGAGTCTGGTACCCGTGGCGATCCAGAATCTCCCTTGCGCTGGATTTGCAAGAGCACGCGCACGCTGGCGGGGGAACTGACCCAACAAAACCAGGGGATCAGCCATACCAAAGTCTCGCAACTCCTGCACGCGCAGAACTACAGCCTGCAAAGCAATCGCAAGACCGAGGAAGGTGCCGACCACACCGACCGGGATGCCCAGTTCCGGCATATCAACCACTGCGTGAAAAAAAGTCTGGCCGCCGGGCGGCCGGTCATTTCGGTGGACACCAAGAAGAAGGAACTCGTCGGCAACTATGACAATGCCGGGCGGCAGTGGCTGGCGGCGAAACAGCCGCGCCAAGTTAGCGGGCATGATTTCCCGGGGCCCGAAGTGCCGCGGGCTTGTCCCTATGGCATTTATGACTTGGGCCTGAACGCCGGCTTTGTCAATGTGGGCACCGACCATGACACCGCCACCTTTGCGGTGGCCTCGATACGCGGCTGGTGGCGGTTTGAAGGCCGCCACCTCTATCCCAAGGCGACCCTGATTGTCATCACGGCCGACGGCGGTGGCAGCAATGGCTCCCGGCTCCGACTCTGGAAATTGGAACTCCAAAAATTGGCGGATGAGACCGGGCTGGCACTGTCCATCTGTCATTTTCCCCCAGGCACCAGCAAGTGGAACAAAATCGAGCACCGCCTGTTTTCGTTCATTTCGTCGAACTGGCGGGGGGAGCCGTTGCGGGATTATGAAACCATCGTGAACCTCATTGCCAGAACCACGACCGCCAAAGGCTTGAAAGTAAGCTGTCGTTTAGACCGGCGAAAGTATCCCACGGGCCGGAAAGTCACCGCTCAAGAAATGCAGCGAGTAAACCTAAAGCGAAACAAGTTTCATGGCGAATGGAACTATGTCATTAAACCTACAACCAAACCTTGAGTTGCTACCTTTATTTATTTACACCGCCTTATTCGAAAGCGGAATTTGCTTCCGCTAAGTATCACATGAGCTCCCCCTAATGGCGGTATCGGGCATTGACGGCCATGCGACCAAATAAGAATATTGAGCGATGGGTGGTGGGATTGGGTCTGGCCATCGGCACGGGCTTCTATGTTTCCATTCTATGTGGGGAAATGGAAACCAAGCACGATCATTCTTACAGAATACTGTATGACTTGGAGATCAAAACCCGCAATTATTACAGATCACATCATCGGCTGCCGGCCAGCCTGTATGAATTGTCCGGGGAAAAAAGCCCGAACACCGACGCTTGGGGCTGGCAGATAACTTATACAATTATTAGCAGCAACACCGCCCGGTATGTCAGTTTGGGGGCCGGGGGCAAAACCGGCGGGGACAACATTGTTGTTCAGTTTACCGTAGGCGATCCTTACTAAATTCCAAACCCCCTGGGGCCGCCGCGGCGGAGAACGAACCTGTTGTCAGGGCAATGTTCCTCCAATATATGAGCTGGATGAGAAAACTGGCGCCGTTTGTTGTATTGCTGACATCTGTTTCCATCTGGATTGGAGAGCGAGAAACTAAGGGGGAGATCACCCTGAACGCAATCGTTAAGCAGGGAACCGAAGCCCGTAAGTTTTACGAACTGAACCAACGTTTGCCCTTGAGCCTCGAAGAATTGAAGATCAGTCCAGACCATCGCAAAGATGGTTGGGGACACCCGATAACCTATGCGATCACAAGCAGAAATACATTTATATTGACCGGTGTGGGCGGTGGTGGAAACACGAACAAGGACAACATCGTTTATCAATTTGATGTTCTGGATCCCAGCGCGCTTGCGGGCAAGCTCATGCACGGACATCCATAAAATGGGTCACCGTTTTGGATGAAAGCGCCAACCCCGCCCCCAACCAAATCTCCCGCAAAGCAATAGTTGATCTGAAACCATGAGCAAACAAATATGGTTGGCACATTCAGCTTGCCTGCTGGCGTATTTTCTGATTGGCTGTATGAGTGTTCACACTGCGAAGTTGAACATCTCCTACAGATTGGCCGAGGTTGATAATGGAGACAGTGTCTTCCTGGTTTTAATCAATGGGAAGGCTTTTGAATTCAAGTCATCTAATGGCGGAATAGAATTTTATCAAAACAAAACCAGGACAATACTAAAAATCCGCGTGTGGACGGGCCGTGGAACTTATATTGGAGGGGAACATGATTATTACTACCACCTCGGCGACAAAGGGCAAATTGCTCTTTTGGGCAATCTTAAAGAATCTTGGTATGAAGGGGAGAATCTCATCCGTGTTGATATGGGCAGGTTTACACCCGTTGTAGTTCCGGTGAATAGTTCCATAATTCTCCCGTTGGAGGAGCGGCAGAAGTGACGTGCAACTTTTGACACAGAAGACGGCTGCACCTGTGAAATGCACTGCCGCGTCCAGGGGTCAAGGCCGCCGCCAACGGCAAGGCGGTGGACGGCGTGCGGGCGCATCAATTTCATTTGGTCCGCAGCGCGGCCGAACAGGAGCTGTCGCCGGAAGCCCGCGCCCGGCGGGACGCCCTGGAAAAGCAATTGAGCGATCTGCGCGCGCGCAAGGCATCCCTGAAAGAGGACGACTACTACGGACGGTTGGAGGGAATTTTGGTGGACTTGTCGAAGCTCTACGAAAGCAGATAGTGGATCGTGCCGGGCGGGCCGGGATGGCGGGGAAAATCCAATATTCAAACTTCAAAATCCCGGGAAAATTTAAACTCCAACCCTCAAACCCGCGACTGGGCAGTACTACGGAACCTGCCCGGGTGAAAGCGTGTTCGTCAGGCTCAGAACGGGTTCAGTCAACAGGTTCGGGGCCTCCGGGGCCGCGCCGGGCAGGGCGGCCGGCGTTTGGATCATCTGCTGGAGAAACTGTTCGGCTTTGAGTTGGCCGGCAAACGCGCCGGCGGCGGGCGGGGAGGCCAGGTCTTGGAGGATGAACGATTTATCCGGCGGCACGCCCTTTGGGCGCATGTAACCATCGGTGAGGGTTTTGAGGAAGCTGACGAGGTCGGCTTCCTCCTGCGGGGTCAATTGGAGGTTGCCCACCTGGCCGTCTTTGGTGGTGACATCCGCATCCGGCGGCGGATGCAGGTCGGCAAATTCGGCAGGGGTCAAGGCGGCAATGTTTTGGACGTTGCCGGGGTACTCCATGTTTTCCGGCGGGGGAAACAAGGGGGTGTAGCCGGCGGGCGGCCCCTGCCGCCAATCGAACGCCACCTCCTGGCCGACGGCGTTGGTCGCGATGCTGCGTTTGTTGTAAAAATGCACGACTTCCTCCAGACTTTTAAACACGCCGTTGTGCATGTAGGACCGCACGAAGCCCGGATCGGGCCGCTGGTCCACATTGCGCAGACCGGGGGTTTTGAACATGCCGTCGAACTTGGGGAGGTCGCCGGGGGTGGCGTTCATGAACAGCCGGCCGTTGGGCGCCGGGTTGGGGTTGCCGCCCAGACCGTAATCCATGAACCCGGCGCCGTCCGGATTGAAACCGTCCGGATTGGCGTCCCTGTTGGTGTTGACGTAAAAGGGGTTGCCCGGATTCTTGGGCACGCCCAGGTTGGCGTAGCAATACATCGTGAACGTTTCCTTGCCCTGCGTGGCCTGCTGCACGGAGTCCAGCGTGGCGGAGGAATGGCAGTCAAAACACCGGGCCTTACCAAAGAACAGCACCCGCCCATTCTCCTCGGCGGGGGTGAATGTATACAGGTGCATCGGCGGCACGCCGTTGGTGGAGGCGTCGTATTTGGAGCTGAACTGGTTGATTTCCGCCGAGGCTTCGTACACCGCCACCGCCGCCGCCGCCAGATCATAAAGCTGCTCCTCGCCGGAGGTTTTGAAAACGTCCCGGCCAAAGAAGTCCTCAAACAGTCCCGCATACGGCCGGTCCGCCAGCTTCTGTGCCAGCAGCGGCGAATAGCCGCCGGCGTGCGGCGGCAGCGGCCCGACGGGCCGGTTGGCCATTTCGTTCGGGTCCAGAAACGGCATCCGGGCCTGCATGGCGGTGTCCGGTGTCCGGCCATCCCAGAAGGTGCCGCCAATATAGGTTCCCCCTTCGGCCGGGGATTTATACGGACCTCGGGGGCTGAAGGTCGCGTAGGGAATGGCTTGGGGGTTGCGCCGGCCGAATCGTCCGGGGATCACCCCCGGCACCGGCCCGGCGGCGAGGTTCACCGGCGAGCTTGGCCCGGTGAAACCGGTTTGCGGGTTGTGGCAGGTGGCGCACGAGTAGCCAGCCGGATCGGAAAGGGTGTCGTCGTAAAAAATGTCCTTGCCGAGCTTTTCCCCGGCGGAAAGCGGCACTACATCCGGCGGTTGCACCGGCGCCGGCAACGGCTTCAAATCGGATGCGGCGGCCACCGCCCCCGGTCCGGCGGCCCCTTGTGCCGCCACCGCGAAGAGCAAAACGAACCAGGCGGCACGCCCTGCCTTATCATGCTTGCCGTGCTGGGTGATCCCGCAGTCGCCGGACGGCCTGCCGGGATGATTTTTTTTCATTCCTGGTGGCAAACGCAAGCTCATGGCGACCCCCTAATGGGTCATGGCATACACGATGATGTTGATCAACATCGGATAGGCCTGCGGCTCGGAATAGGTGTCAAAATAAGTTTGGTCCTGCGTTTCGTGTTCCCATCCATCGCCGTAATGATTGTTGTGGCAGATGAGCACCATCATCCGCTGATGGTCATCATAAATGGCGTAGTAGTGGGGGTCGTGGTTTTGTTCGATATAAGGCCAGCCCGGGTCGTAGCTGGGGTTGGTGCGCCGAAAGTTGCCTGCGCTGGGAATTTGCGGCAATTTCTTGAAGTCAAACACCGTGTGAAAAATGCGGTGGTCAATGGTCAGCCCCGCCGGCTCCCGGTCCGGAAACACCCGTTTCATCTGCTCGTAAAGGTGATGCCATTGATCGTCGCCCCAAAAGTCATCCACCATCAAAAAACCGCCGTTGAGCAGGTAGCTGCGCAGGGCGGTCGCCTCCTCATCCGTCAGCACCATCTGGCCCGCTGCGGCGACATAGGTAAAGGGATAATTCGCCAGGTCCTTCGTCGTGATGTCAATGTAGTTCATCCCGGGGCGGACTTTGAAACTGGTCACCTGATAGAGGCGGTAAATCAGGTTCAGGTCCGCTTCGGGCGTGTCGTCGTCCCACGCCCGTGCGCCCCCAAACCGGTAATCCCGGTCGGAACTGAATTTCAACCGGGCGAAGGTGAAGACATCTTCCTTGAACTTGGGATCCAGCGATTTTTCCATTTCGTCCTGTTCCCGGAGCAATTCGGGGTCCTGGATCATGGAACTCCGGCGGAAGCCGCCGCCGCCGCGGAAAAACTGCGCCTGGGCCGACAGCAGGGCCACCGCCGCGAGAAACACCAAGCAGCGGGTGGTGGCTTTAAGGAAGGTGGTCATGGTTGCAGCGTTTCTTACCCGTCAATTTACCCATGCTTACGCACTATTGCAAACGCATTTGTGCTTCCGGAGGGCAATAAGGCAAAGCCGCCGACACAGTCCGGAGTGCGCCCGTCCTCGGGCGCAGGAAGGCTGGCTGGCGGGGGATGATGGGCTAATTCCATCCAACTTCCGCGGACGGGAAGGCTGCGCCCGGGGGATTGGGGTGGGGACTCGTCCCCACATCCGGCCACCGCCTCGTCCCCCCCGGCCCTTCGGGTTTGCCGTCCAGCGATCTCCCCCCTGCGCCCGGCTTGCAGGCCGGGGCACCACCCGGCGTAGCGTTTGCTCACGTTCCGACTTTGTCGGTAACCTTGGGAAAGAGGCCCCCCCATTCGTTACAATTGGGTTTCGCACAGCGGTTGCTGCGCTGGAATATTTACAAGTAATTAATTAGCAATATGTTGTGAATTGAATCCTCTGTCCAAATCCGGTTAAGTCATGTCCGGTGGCTCGTGGTGCCCGTCTTCAAGACTTGTTAGCTTGTACTCTTCGTCGACCGGTTCGGAAATAGCAGGATCGTTCCGGGCCAGGTCATGCCAGCTAATTTATGCCCGCAAAACCCCCAATGCGCTTTTTTGCCCTCCCCGTCCTGTTGACCTGGGTGGTCAGCTCGCCGGTTGCCAGCCGCGGCACCGTCCCGGGCATTGTCGTCCAGCCCCAGAATCAAATGCTGCTGGTGGGATCAAACGCCACCTTTTCCGTCGGTGCTACCGGCGGCAACCTCCAATATCTATGGGAATTTGATGCAGTGGACATTGGCAAGACAACGCGGCCCGTTTTGACCCTGTCCCAGCTCCAGGCGGGAGATACCGGCGATATTTCGGTGGTGGTTTCCAATGGGTCCGGCAGCGTGACCAGTTCCATTGTCAGCCTGATCGTGTTGACCAAGCTGACCGGGCCGGTCAACCCATACGCGCCGGGCACCCTCGGTTATGACTTGTTCCAAGGCACGTACGCGCCGGCGCGTTCGACCAGCAAGATGGGATCGTACAGCCTGTCAAATCTGGGCACGAATACGGCGCTCTGGACCTGGCCGGTCAATCTAAGCTGCGTGGGGGTGGCCTCCGACGGCTACCAATCCGTGCTGATCACCCGCAACAAACTGCTGGTCTGCGCCCATAACGGCGGGGAGGCCGGGCAGACGGTGACTTTTCACGACACGAACGGCGTGGCGTGGACGGGCGTGGTGACCAATGTCATTAATGTGATCGCCGATATGGACATTGCCGGGTTGAGCAACGCCGCGCCGGCCACCATTGTCCTCCCGCGGATTTTGCCGCCCGATTACACCAACTACATCGCCGGCCAATCACTGTTTGCCATGCCGGCGTTCTGGCTGCACAAGAACACCGCCCACATTGACTACGCCGCGGTGGCATTTGTCGGGGATCTGGCTATCAACGGCAATTATGGGACCTGGTTGCAATTGGTGCATGATGGCTATGGGCAGTACGGTGGAACTGCGGCGACCGGCGGGGATTCGGGCAGTCCGGCGTTCATGATTTGGAGCAATAATCCCGTGCTGCTGTTTGCCACCACGTACACCCCTGATGCCGTTGGCATGCTCGTGAGCGGCGAGACCAACTGGAATTCGCTGGCGGCCCTGGGCCTGACCAACGGCATGAACATCATGGATCTCTCCGGCTATCCCCTGCAATCCGCGACCCCGCCTGCGCCCGACTATTACTACGTGGTGCCACCCGCCAGCCAGACGGCCAGTCCCGAAACCTGGGTGACGTTTGACGTAAATGTCAGCATCTTCTGACACTCCACCGCTTGCGTATCAATGGCAGTATAACGGCACCGATCGGTCGGGGGCCACGAACGCCACGCTGACCGTCGAGGCCACGACGAACAACATCGGGAAGTATTCCGTGATTGTGTCCAATGAACTTGGTGCGGTGACGATCGGGGCCGCCAGCTTGGAACTGCAACCCCCGGCCAGCCCGCAAGGCGAACCTTTGCTCCCACCCTGGGGGGTCGCCGGGCTGTTGCTGGGGGTGGTGACTGTGGGGATCAGATTCCTCAACCGGACCACGGCGGACATGGGAGGTTGAAGGGGGGGAGTTTTCGAGGCCAACGCCGAATGGGGCTGGGTCGGCGGGTATGAAGCCGGTGCCAACAGTGCATGCTCCGCCTGGCTCTTCCCCGGCGCGTTTTCAAAATCCCCTGTCGCGAAGCGACCCCGGACATTAGCCAGCTACGAAGTGGCTGGGCTGGAACCGTCTAATAAACCAACCTCGTCCTGTAAGGACGCAGGAAAATGGCGGCGACGATCCCTGAACCTCCCTCGGACGGAGATGTGAATCCTAGCCAAAGATATTTGAAATTTTGCCCACGAATGGACACGAATGAACATGAATTGAAAATCTGAGAGATGAATTGACGACATTTCAAGCGTAAGAATCTATGGAGTGTCGCGCCGTCGCCGGATCGCCTCTTTTAAACGGAGAGGACGTGTCCTCTCGGCTTAAAAGCGGTGACATGTCACCGCACTCCAAATCGAGGGCGGGGCCGTCGCCAGGCGCTGTCCCTACCCGTTCCAAAATCGCCTTAAATTTATTATTGCCCGCCGCCGGGCTTTGCCCTAGCTATTAGGCAAGTAAAAATAACTTTTATGCCAATACTGCTGATTATCGTCGTCGTGCTGGTGGCCATTGTCCTGGTTCCCCTCGGGCTGGGCGTGGGCATTTATAACAAGCTGGTCACCCTGCGCAACCGTTACAAGAATGCCTACGCGCAAATTGATGTTCAGCTCAAGCGCCGCTACGATCTCATCCCCAACCTGGTCGAGACCGCCAAGGGTTACCTCAAGCACGAGCGCGAAACGCTCGAGGCCGTCACCCAGGCCCGCAACATCGCCTATGTCGCCTCGCAAGCCGCCGCCAGCAATCCCGGCGATGCCGCGGCGGTGAAGGGTTTGGCCTCGGCGGAAAGCGGCCTCGGCGGCGCCCTCAGCCGCCTCATGATGGTGTCCGAGCAATATCCGGACCTGAAGGCCAATCAAAACATGATGCAGCTCACCGAGGAACTGACCTCCACCGAGAACCGGATCTCTTTCGCCCGCCAGGCTTACAATGACGCGGTGATGGGCTACAACACCGACCGCGAAGTCTTCCCCAGCAACGTGCTGGCCGGCATGTTCAACTTTGGCCCGGCCGAGTTGTTTGTCATTGACAAGCCGGAGCAGAAGGACGCGCCCAAGGTGAGCTTCTCGTAAATGGACTTCTTCGAGCGACAGGAAAAGGCCCGGCGCAAAACCAAGCTGCTGGTGGCCTATTTCATCTGCGCGGTGGTTCTGCTCGTCGTCATGGTGTATTTCGCCGCGCTGCTGCTGCTGGCCGGCGTCCAGGCGCGCCAGCACCTCCGTTTCCAATCCGACGCCGACCAGCCGGCGGCGCTGTGGAATCCGGAGGTGTTTTGCGGCGCGGCCCTGGGCGTGCTCGCGGTCATTTTTCTGGGCAGCGCCTACAAGGTCAATGAGTTTGCCGCGGGCGGCGGGGCGGTCGCCACGTTGATGGGCGGACGCCTCGTGCCCCCCAACACCACCGAGGCCAACGAACGCAAGCTCCTCAACGTGGTCGAGGAAATGTCCATCGCCTCCGGCGTCCCCATGCCGGAGGTCTATGTGCTGGAGGAAGAGCCCGGCATCAACGCCTTCGCCGCCGGCCACACCCGGGGCGACGCCGCGGTGTGCGTGACCCGCGGCTGCATCGAACTCCTCTCCCGCGACCAGTTGCAGGGCGTCATCGGTCATGAGTTCAGCCACATTCTCAACGGGGACATGCGCCTGAACCTCCGGCTCATCGGCCTCATTTTCGGCCTGCTGTGCCTGGCCACCATCGGCCGGGTTTTGTTGTACGCCCGGGGCGGCGACCGGGGGCGCAACAACGCCCTGCCGTTGTTCGGCCTGGTGCTGATTGTGCTCGGCGCGGTCGGGGTGTTTTTCGGCCGCCTCATCCAGGCCGCCGTCAGCCGCCAGCGCGAATTTCTGGCGGACGCCTCCTCGGTGCAGTTCACACGCAACCCGGCCGGCCTCTCCGGCGCCCTCCAGAAAATCGGCGGCTACAGCCGGGGTTCAAAATTGGAATCTGAACACGCCCCCGACCTTTGCCACATGTTCTTCGGCAACGCGCTCAACGCGCCCATCATGGATGCCTTTGCCACCCATCCGCCGTTGCCCGACCGCATCCGCGCCATTGACCCCACCTGGGACGGCACCTTCCCGGCCATGGAGGCCCCAGCGGCCGGCCTGGCGGACCCGCGAAGCGCGCCGCCTGTCCGACACGCCCCGGCGCCGTTTTCCAACCCGCTGGGCGCCATTTTGGGCGGGGCCGTCATCGCCTCGGAATCGCCCGCCCGGCCCGCCGGGGTCCGAACCGCTGCGGTGCTGCCCAACCTGGGCGCGCCCACCCCACAGCACCTGGAGTACGCCGGGAAACTGCGGGATTCCCTGCCGGAGAACATTTTGGCCGCGGCCCGCGATCCGCTCGGGGCCACCGCGCTGATCTACGCCATGTTGTTGAGCCCGGAGGCGGCGATGCGCGCCCGCCAGCTTGCCGGACTGGCCGAAAAGATTGAACCCGGGGCTTTGGCCGCCACCAACGCCCTATATCCCGGCGTGGCCGCCGTGGCGGTGGCTGCGCATCTGCCCATGGTGAACCTCGCCCTCGGCGGCCTGCGCGGCCTGACCGCGGAGCAATACGTCACCTTCGCCCAGGCATTGGACTGGCTGATCAAGAGCGACGGCCGGGTCGAGCTCTTCGAGTTCGTGCTGCAAAAGATCATCCTCCGGCACCTGTCCCCGAAGTTTGGTTACGGCTCCAAAACCCGGGTGCAATATTACGCCCTCCAGCCGCTCATGCCGGATTGCGCGGTCATCCTCTCCGCGCTGGCCAATGTGGGCAGCCCGGACGCCGCCGAGGTTCAACACTCCTTTGACTGCGGCCGCGACGGCCTGACCGTCACACCGGACCCGGACCTGCGCCTGCTCCCGCTCGCCCAATGCGGGGTGGATGAACTCGACGCCGCCTTGACGCGGCTGGCGCTGGCCGTGCCCGCGATCAAGAAGGCCGTGCTCACCGCCAGTGTGGCGGTGGTCGGCGCGGACGGCGTGATTGTCGAGCCCGAGGCCGAACTCCTCCGCGCCATCGCGGACACGCTGGACTGCCCCATCCCGCCGTTCATCCCTGTGTGAGAGCCGTAACCATGCCTTCCAACCGCAGATAAACGCAGATGAACGCAGATAAAAACCGGGAGGAAATCAAGAGCCGTACCCGCCCCGGTTTTCGCGCGTTCTTGAATCGGCCCTGAGCGTTGGGCGTGGTCCGGTTCCGTCGCCTGACGCTAAGCTCGGCGACGGGGACGGCGCAGTGCACGGTCTCTTCGGAAAAGAGGCTTTGGGGCAGCAGCCGAGGTGACGAGGCTCTAATATTTTCCGGGGCGAGCGTGGCATTACGTCCAAGGTCACCGATTTCAGCCAGAGCCTCCTCACGTCGGCTGCTACGATTTTTGGAGGGAAAAATTATTTGAACATCATGGCGGGCAGGTGGTATAATCACCGGACAAATAAGCCGATGAGCACCATTACCCGCGAACAACTGACCGAACAACTGCACTGGCGTTACGCCACGAAACAATTTGATCCGCAGCGCAAGATCAGCCCGGCGGATTGGGCGGCGCTGGAGGAGGCGCTGGTGCTGACGCCGTCGTCGTTCGGGCTGCAGCCATGGAAGTTTGTGGTGGTCACGGATCCGGCGCTGCGGGAGAAGCTGGTGCCGGCGTCGTGGGGGCAGCCGCAGGTGGCGCAGGCGTCGCACCTGGTGGTGTTCACGCGGCGGACGAATTTTACGGAGGCGGACGTGGAGGCGCATGTGCGTCGGATTTCGGCGGTGCGCGGGGCGACGGCGGAAGCGCTGGCGGGTTACCTGAACATGATGATCAACACCCTGTTCAAGGGGCGGGACGCGGCCGCGCGCACGCACTGGGCGGATCTGCAAATTTACATCGCGCTGGGCAATTTTCTGACGAGCGCGGCGCTGCTGGGCATTGATGCCTGCCCGATGGAGGGGATTGAACCGGCCAAGTACGACGAGATTCTCGGGCTGTCCGCGCTGGGCCTGAGCGCGGTGGTGGTGGCCACAGCCGGTTACCGCGCCGCCACGGACAAGTACGCCGCGCTGAAGAAAGTGCGGTTCGAGCCGAAGGACGTGATCATCAGAATGTAATTTTCAGCTATTTTCCCCAATCCAACACCAACCAACACCAACCAACCATGAGCACCCAAATCTCCGGACCCGACCTGACCCAACGTCCCCCGCGCAGCCCGCGCACGCGGCTGGGGGGTTACGCCCTGTTGCCGCGCATGCTGGACAAGTGCCGCGCCACGCTGATCGGCAAAAACGGCGAGTACCATTACAACTGCCCGCTGGACCAGCACATTTTGAAATTCGCGGGCGTGGACGCGGAGGCGTTGAAGGCGGAGGTGGCCACGGGCAAGGGCGACGGCGAAATTCTGGAATGGATCCAGGCCAACAGCGCGATCAAACGACAGCCATGGGAAATCGCGCAATGGAGCGATTTTCAAGAGCGGCGCGGACCGGACAGCGACGCGGAGACCCTGGGCTGGTTCGCCGACACGGTGGGCAAGCTGACCAAGACCCGCGAGGACATCCGCACGTTTGCCGACCTGCTGGACCTGGATGATTACGTGACTTTTGGCGGGAAGGCGTGAGGCCGGCCTTTATCCCGAACTCCGAAATAGGAAGCGGGTGACTGCCAAGGCTACCGACAAAGTCGGAACGTGAGCAAACGCTACGTCGGGTGGGGCTCCAGCCTGCAAGCCGGGCACAGGGGGGGGGATCGCTGGACGGCAAAC
>Ga0302320_10000875_pt1 | contig 71771 bp, 52 predicted proteins | sample Bog_T0_3_FD_202130 | JGI IMG/M metagenome (GOLD analysis project Ga0302320, IMG submission 202130) | Peat permafrost microbial communities from Stordalen Mire near Abisko, Sweden - Bog_T0_3 | ecosystem: Environmental > Terrestrial > Soil > Wetlands > Peat | place: Sweden: Abisko, Stordalen Mire... | reverse complement strand
TGGGGGAGGACGGGGGGATCCGCCTGCGCATCCATGCCGCGCACCTGCCCAATCTGTGCTACACCGTGCCGCACGAATCGGAGACCTTGCGGCGGCAGCTGCTCGAACTCGGGATCACACAGGTCGAAGTTCATCATTTTCTCGGCCTCCCCGACGACGTCCTGACGACGGTCACCTCGCTCGGCGTTCCCTATCGGATCTTCGTGCATGATCATGCGTGGATTTGCCCGCGCATCAATCTGTTGTCCGGCGCCGACCGCTACTGCGGTGAACCGCAGCTTGCGCTTTGCGAAGTCTGCGTCCGCGAGCACGGCTCGGCGATGGCGGCTGGGCTCACGGTCGCGCGTCTGCGCGCGCGCAGCGCCGAGATCCTTGGGCGCGCGGAGCGTGTGGTCGCCCCGAGCGCGGACACCGCGCGGCGTCTCGCGCGCTATTTTCCCGCGGTTCGATTCGACGTCGAGCCCTGGGAGATCCTGGATCCCGTCGTCCGTCACGGAACCTTCCGGACTGCAGGCCCCGTGCGGATCGCGTTGATCGGTGCCATCGGCATTCACAAGGGATACGCCGTGCTGCTGCAGTGTGCGGCCGATGCCCGATCGCGCGAACTCGATCTGGAGTTCGTGGTGATCGGACATACGCACGCCGACGACGCCCTGCTCGACACCGGCCGCGTGTTCATCACCGGCCCCTACGCGGACGATGAAGTGAGCGCGCTGTTGGCACGCGAGTGCTGCGATCTCGCCTGGTTCCCGTCCGTGACGCCCGAGACCTGGTGCTACGCGCTCAGCCACGCGCTGGCTGCGGGACTTCCGATCCTTGCCTTTGATCTGGGTGCAATTGCCGAGCGTCTGCGCGCGGTGGGTCTGGGGGGGTCCCTCCTCCCGCTCGATACATCTGCGTCACGGATCAACGATCTGCTGCTTCACGCTCGCGCCGACACAGTTTATAAGTCATCTATGCCACCGACCGGGGCGATCGTGCCGACCGCCGGGGTGAGCTGACCCGTCGCTTGAATCTGGGAGTGCGCCTTGGAAGACCTTGCATCCGCCATCGAGGGCTACGCTCCGCCGGCCGAGCCCGTGGGTTCCGTCAAACTCATCGAATTGCCCCCCGGTTCCTACCGGATCACGGTCACCGACGGCGCGCCCTCGCGTCCGCTTCCTGGCGAAGTCGTCGCCGCCGCGCTCATGATCTCGCCCGCTCCGGTCTCCTCGGAGGGTCAGGTGGAACTCGTGCCCGGCCACGGCACCTTCGACCGCTGGCTGCGCTGTCGCGACGATTCGATGACGGTCGTCGTGCATGGAACCGCCGCGTCTTTGCTGCTCACGTCGGTGCGTCCGTTCGATGCCGCGCCGATGGCGATCGACATCCGACTGCTGGAGGCCCATGAATCCCCCGCTCCGCAGATCGGGCCGGCGCCGGACGGGGACGCCGAGGAGCCGTCCGCCAACCTCGTACCGCTGGGTTTTCTGGCCCACATCCAGCGCGTCGGCGAAGTGGAATTCGCGGCCGGAACGATCGCCGGCCCGAATGGCGACGAGTGGATCGAGGGCTTTGCGATCCTGCCGCAGACCGACCAAGCCTCGATCCTCGAGTACTCGGGCGTACGCGCGGATGGCGCGATCACGCCCTGGCACGAATGCGGCGAATTCTGCGGAACGCGCGGCATGGGACTCGCCTTGTTCGGCTTCTCGCTGCGGATCAAGCCGCCCTATGCCGAGACGCACGATTGCGCCTATGGTGCGCGCTTCGCATCCGGGCGCATCCTCGACTCACTGCACGACGGTGCGCTGTGCCAGTCCGATATGCCGGACGATCCGATCCTCGCGATGGAGGTGCGGCTGTTCGAACACCGCGTTGAGGGTCGCAAGTCGGGTGCCGTCGCCAAGCCGCAGGCCGACTAGTTCCGATGAAGCTTACGAAACCCCCGATCCGTCCGCGGAAGGACTCGCCGCGCGAGGCCGGCGCACGAGTCCGTCGGCGCCGGCCGATCGTGCTCAATATCGGCTGCGGGCCGCCCGCGGAGGCGGGCGTCCATCCGTATTTCGATGCCTGGCGGCAGATTCGCGTGGATGTCAATCCCGCCGTATCGCCCGACATCGTCGCGAGCGCCGTCGATCTCGGCGGCGTCCGCAGCGGCAGCGTCGACGCCGTCTGGTCGTCACACTGCATCGAACATCTACGCGCGCACGAGGTACCGCGGGCCTTGTCGGAAATTCGCCGGGTGCTGGCGCCTTCGGGTTTCGCGCTGATCATCGTGCCGGACCTCCAGGTCCTTGCCGCGTGGATCGCGGAAGACCGGTTGGACGAGACGATCTACGAGTCGCCGGCGGGCCCGGTCACGGCACACGACATGATCTGGGGATTCGGTGCCGCGATCGCGCGGGGTGACGAGGCGATGGCGCATCGATCGGGCTTCACGCCGACGCTGCTCGTGCACCGGCTGCAGCAGGCGGGCTTCTCGCAAATTCTGCTGAGGCGCCGCGACACACTGGAACTCGGGGCGCTGGTCACACGCAGCACGGTACGGCGGCGCCGGGAATGCGGCGCCTTGATCGCACGGCTCGGATTCAGAGCGAACTGATCGTGGCGATCTACTGCTTCGTCCATCAAAATTTCCCCGGCCAATACGCGCATCTCGTCAGGCACCTCGCGGACATGCCCGGCAACCGCGTGTATTTCATCACCCAGTCCCGCTACGGGGAGATTCCGGGGGTTCGCAAACTCGTTTACAAGCCGGATCTCACCCACGGTGCGAGCTGTCACCCCAATTCAGCGGTGCTCGAGGCCGCCGTGCGCACCGGCGTTGCCGTCGCCGAGGTCTGCAAGCGGCTGCGGCGTCGCGGCGTGTTTCCCGACATCATCGTCGGACACTGCGGCTGGGGCGAAACCCTGTTCATCAAGGACGTGTTCCCGAAAACCCCGGTGCTCTCGAATTTTGAATTCTTCTTTCACGAGAAGGACGCGGACGTCGGTTTCGATCGGGAGTTTGCGCCCCGGCGCGAAGACGACGGCGGGCGCCTTCGGGTTCGCAACGCGGTGAATCACATGAGCGCCGACGCCTCCGACTGGGGTCACACCGCGACCGACTGGCAATTCAGCCTGTTTCCGCCGGCGCTGCAAGCGCGCATCACGACGCTGCACGAGGGTACGGACACGACACGGTTTACCCCGAATCGCTCGGCCTGGCTCGCTCTCGGGCCGCGCGGCATGAAGTTGACGGCCAAATCCGAGGTCATCACCTACGTCGCACGCAATCTGGAGCCGTACCGCGGGTTTCATGTCTTCATGCGGGCACTGCCCGAGATCCTGCGCCGGCGCCCGCGGGCCCAGGTGCTGATCGTCGGGGGCGACGGTGTGAGCTACGGCGCGCCGCACCCGTCCGGCAAGAGCTTTCGCGAAGCGATGCTGGCGGAACTCGGCGACCGCATCGATTCGGCGCGCGTCCATTTCATGGGCACGGTGCCGGCCGATGTCTATCTGACGGTGCTGCAAATCTCCTCGGTGCACGTCTATCTGACATATCCATTCGTGCTCTCCTGGTCCTTCGTCGAGGCCATGTCGACCGGCTGCATGCTCGTCGCGTCCGCGACTCCACCGGTTCGGGAATATGTGCGGGACGGAGAACATGGCGTGCTGGTCGATTTCTTCGACGTGCCCGCGATCAGCGCCGGCGTCATCGCGGCACTCGAGGACCGGCCAGGCTGCGCGCCGCTGCGGGTTGCGGCGCGACGGCGGGCCGTCGACCGGCTGGATCTCGAATCCCGCATCCTGCCGCGCTGGCTGCATCTGCTCGATGACCTCATGGCCGGACGCACGCCGCGACGCGAGCCTGAGCGCGGCGTCAGGCGCCGCTTGGGCACGCCGTCGCGGAAGCCCCCTTTGAACGCTTGACGAATCTCCCCCGCCCCGGGCGCGCTGACCGCATCACTCGACCGTCGCCGTGATCTGCGGCATCGCGGCCGCAAGCACTGCGATGCCGAGAGGACGTCGATCGGCTTCGCCGCGCATTTGTTGCGGCGAGCGGGGCGCCTGGGTACATAGGGTGATCTCACTGACGCCGGCGTCCGGCAGCCTCATGCTCGCCCGGATCTCGGAGCCGTCGACGCTCACCGGCGACGAATGGTCGCCGGCCTTCAGCGTTGCGCCCTCGAGAACGCCCGGAAACGCCAGCATGAGGAACGGGATGCTCACCAGCAGTTCGCAGGGGTAGCAGGGCGCAGGATCGAGTTTCCAGGTGATCGTGTCGAGCGCGCTCCAGCGGAAACTTCCGCGGCTGTCCGTCTCGAGTCCATGCCATTGCCGGCCGCGCCCGCCCGGATCCTCCGCGGTCGCGGCTTCCATTGCCGGTGCCTGCAGACGTCGCGGGATCAAGGCCGGCGCGAATTCGTCGAACAAGCGCTGCGTGACGCTCGAGGCATCGGCGCTGCGAAACATGAACAAGCCGTTGCGTCCGCTCACCGTCATCGCGACGCGCCCTGCGAGAAATGCCAGCGCCATGGCCGTGAACAGCGACACATGTCCGTTGCGCGGGGCCGCGTACCACCAGTTGCCGCGCAGCTCGAGGATGTTCGCCGGCTGCAGTGTCTGGCTGAAGAGGATGCACCCATCCGGCTTCAGGAATCGCCGCATGTCTTGCAGGGTCTCGAGCGGATCGGGGGAATGCTCGAGCACCTCGAAACAGGTCACCAGATCGAACTCGCCGTCGGGCCGTTCGGGCGACGAAAACGGGTCGTATTCCGCCGCGCCGCCGAAACCATTGAGCCGCATCCGCGCCGAGAACACACCCGCGCCCGAACCATAGTCCAGAATTGCCGCCGCTTCGAGGCCGCGCAGGCGGATCGACACGTCCTTGGCAAACTGTGCCGGCCGCACCTCACGGTAATCGCTGTCGGCGAGTGCATAGTCGGCGTTGTAGATCCAGCGCGAAAAATCCTCGGCGCTCCAGCCGTCGCAGAACTCCGTGTACAAGAATCCGCAGTCCCTACAGCGCAGGAAATACACGGGGATCCCGGACAGGCCGAACGCATAGAAATCGGACTCGCTGCAGATCTTGTTGAAGTCGACGACATCGAACAAGTCCGCCGGACCGCGACAGATCTTGCATGCACGGCGATCGCGGCGCGCGTTCTCTCGCGAAAGCGGCGGCAGCGCATTCAGCCGCTCCGGCTGGTTCCGTGCATTCATGTTTCCTTCGCCGTCGGACCGGGTGACCCGACACTATCGTGGATGATTCCGCTTGCCCTCGATTTTACCTGTATTGATCGGCGCGAACGCAGCCTGCATACTCGCCCGATCATGATCATACCGGGCCCGGCCGACTCGCAGGCAGTCTTGAACCTGTTTCTTCTGTTCGACCCCGCGACGGGGATCGACGGGTTGGTGAAGCGCGTCGATTTGACTCAATTCGATCGTCGGCGCATCTATCAGACCGTCTTGGGTCGGATTCCCGAGAATGCCGCGGTTTCGCATACCAGCGAAACGTTCGATGCGCGCGCGCAGTTCATCGACGCATTGCAGTCGCGGGAGTTTCGTCAGAACCTGATCAAGCTGATCTATCGCGCATTTCCGCGGCACCGGCGCATCACCTTCCTGCACGTGCCGAAATGCGCGGGCACGGACCTCATCAAGAAGATCGATGACAAGTACCCGAGCATCAACAACACGCTGACGAACGAGAAGTGGGTCGACACCTCGACGCTGTTTTCGGCCATCAAGAGACTGATCGCCGAAATCCACTGCTGTGACACGATCTTCGTGTACGGCCACATCCGGCTGGCGTTCTTGATTCGTCATGAACTGATCCGCAGCACGGATGAGGCCTTCACGGTATTGCGCGATCCTTTCGACATGACCCTGTCGCAGGTCAACTACGTCGTAACGCGTTTGACCGCCGCCGCGGCCAATGGCGCCGCGCCGGGACCCGACGTGATCGATTGGCTCAAAGCGCTCGAACTCGAAACCCTCCCCGCGAAGATGGGCGCGAAGGAGCAGGTCCGGCTCGCGAAGCGGGTTCTGCGCATCCCCCGCCTGGTCCATCCCAATGTCATCTGCACGCATCTCGGCTTCGGCCATGCGCCGGCCAATGAAGCCACGGCCGAGTCGACCCTGAACAGTCTCGTGATGAGCAACCTGGAAATCACCGACACCACGCGTTACAACGCGTGGATCGAGAAAAAATTCGGGGTGTCCGCCGGCACGCGACTCAATCAATCGCGGTCCGTGCTGACGCCGGAAAATGTTTCCGCCGCCGATCGGGACCATATCATGAGCATCACCGGGGAGGATCGTGTGCTGTACTCTGCGGTGTCCAAAGCCCTGTCCGCGGCGCAATCGCTGTCGATTCGAGGCAATTGCCTCATGGCCGCGCCGGCCGGCAAGAGCTAGGTGCCGTCGTATGCTCCCCGGCGATTTCCAACGGGTCGCACATAAATGCACGGGTATCCGATCGTGAGACTGGTCGGCACCGAGGCTCGCAAGTCCCTGGAGCGGCGAATCGCGAGCGGTTTTCTCGACCGCTATCTCGGCGGCGATCGCATTCTCGACATCGGTTACAAGGGTGGGGACGCGGCGGCGGTTCCGATCACGGAGCGGGCCATCGGCGTGGACATGGATTATCCGGGCTATGACGGGACCCGGTTGCCGTTTGCCGACTCCAGCCAGAATGCCGTGTTCGCCTCGCATTGTCTGGAACATATCCAGGATTATCGTGCCAGCTTGGCGGATTGGTATCGGGTCGTCGAACCGGGCGGGTATCTGCTGATTTTCGTGCCGAACAAATACCTCTACGAGCGCCGCCCGGCGCCGCCTTCCGCGATGAATCCGGATCACAAGCGCTTCTACACGCCCGCGACCCTGCTCGCCGAAGTCGAGGAATCGCTGCCGGTCAATGGTTTTCGCGTGCGGCATCTCGCCGACAATGACTACGAATACGATTACTCGCAATCCATCGACGGCTATCCCGAGGGGTGCTACGAGATCGAATTGGTCATCCAGAAGATCACCCGGCCGCCGTATTCCGATCATCTGGAATTTTCGCGCGCGAACCGCCGCGCGTTCGAGAGCTTCGAGCGTTTCATCGAGGAATTGATCTTGGCGCTGCATCGGAGCGATGCCAAGTCGATCGATTCGGTGCTGCCGCTTCCTGGAATCGATTATTTCCCGCCGTATGCCGCGCTCCGCGCGGCGTTCGAAACGGGCAACGCCGAGTTTCGGCACGAGGCCCTCACGGTGCCCGAACTCGTGCGGGTGCTCCGGCTGTTGTTGCCGCGCGTACACTTCGATACGGACTGGTACCTGCGCATCTACCCCGACGTCGCCGCGGCGGTTGCCAGCGGAGCCGCCATTTCCGCGCGCCAGCACTTCGTGGACCACGGCTATTTCGAGGGGCGAATTCCGAGCGACTACTTCCGCGGCGGGGCGGACGACGGCCGAATCGGGGGCTCCCTGCGATCGGATACGCTATGATCCGGCTTCGCGAGTCAATGGGACGAGTAATCGATGAATTCCAACATCCGCGCCTTCGTCGACGGTCTCGACGTCTCGAAGCGGATCGCTCCGGGCGACATGATGTTCGCGGGTCAAAACGAGGCCCACTACTTTTCGGTCGGCCGCTCCGCGTTGCGTGCGGTCCTGGCCGGCTTGGCGGCGCGCCAGGAGTACGCGAATTGCACGGAGCCGGTCGGCAGCGTTCTCGATTACGGCTGCGGTTACGGCCGGGTATGCCGGTTTCTGCGCGCCGGATTTCCGGGGTCCGACATCTTCGTCGGTGACGTCAATGACGCAGCCGTCGAATTCTGCGTCGATCATTTCGACTGTACGGCCATCACCGGCCTGCCGCCCGCCGACAGTTTCGACCTGATCTGGGTCGGTTCGGTCTTCACCCACATGGTGGAGTCGGCCGCGCGCGAATTGCTGTACGCCCTCGTCGATGCGCTTCGACCGAACGGACTCCTGGTCTTCACGACCCACGGACGCTTTTCCTACGCGACGCACTACTGCAATCCGGCTTTGGAGCGTTACGTCGGCGGCCGCATCGTCAATGACCGCATGAACGCGGAGTATCTCGCCACGGGCTTCGGCTTCGCTCCACACCTGGGTCAAAACGAACTCCTCTCCTTGGTGAACCCGGGCGTCTCGATCATGGATCCGCACTGGGTGCAGCGCTGCCTGTTCCCGTGCACGGGAATCCTGCAGGTGATGTTTCAGGAGCGCGGCTGGGACTACCATCAGGACGTCTACGGTTTCGTGCGCAGTGAACTGACCCAGGAGCCCTGACCGCCCAAGCCCAAGATCGGTTGCCGCGGTCGGTTGGCGCGGTCAGGCGCCGGCGCCAGGCGCCGGGCCCACGCGCGAGGGTCATCAGTAGACTTCGAGCAGCCGATCGATCGTTTGCGCGACCGACGGCGGCTGCCGCACGCCGGCGCACAGTTGCTCGAACAATCCCGGCTCGGTCGCCGCGCGCTCCATGACGGCGGCGAGATCGCCGGGGCTGCCCACGCGAAAGTGCAGGCCGCTGACCCCCGCTTGAACCTTTTCCGCCATGCCGCCGATGTTGCTGCAGATCACGGGCCTGCCGCAGGCAAAAGCTTCCTGGATCACGAGCGGCGAGTTCTCCCACCAAATCGAGGGCGTCACCACCCAGCCATGGCGTGAAATGATGTCGGAGACCTCGCCGGGCCGGTAGGTTCCGAACATCCGCACGGTATCCTCGAGGCCTCGCATGAGCTTCGCGCAGTCGTCGAGGAAATCCGCCCGTTCGTAGCGGGCGCTGCCATGAATTTCGATCTGCATTTGCGCGCGCACGCGCTTCGGCAGCAGGCGAATGGCCTCGAGCAGCACGAGCGTGCCTTTGCGCTCCGACAGCTGCCCCAGGGCGACGAACGATGCCCGCATGCGCCCGCTCGGAGCCGCGCCGTTGCCCGCGCCGCTCGCGTTCGGTTGGCCGTTCTCGACGACCTCCATCTTCTCGGGCGGAATTCCCCAGGCCGCATAGCGGTCGCGCAGGAATGCACTCGGGCAGATGAACCGGTCGACGAGATTCAGGAACGATTTGATGAACAGGTTCCGCATGAAAAAGTCCTGCGGCGAAATCTCCGGGAAGCAGAAGTGGCAGTCGAGCGGCGCGGCCTTCGTGCAGAGGGCGCCGCTCGTCTTCAGCATCTGTCCCTGGGCGTTGCAGATCGCCAGATATTCGTGCAGGGTCATGATGATCTTCGCGCCGGGCGCCGACTTGCGCACTTCGCGAACCAGCTCCAAGCCGAGGTGCACATAGTGGTGGAAATGCACCACGGTGGGCCGAAAGCGTTCGAGCAATTCGCGGAACTCCGTGAAGACCACGCCGAGATTCGGCTGCGAATGGCGAAAATTATTGGTGGGCGGAGCATTGAAGAGCATCTCGAGCCCGTCGGCCGAGCGGTTCGAAAACCAGGCTCCGGCCGGACTCGTGCCCTGGGCCACCCGCGCGATGAAGAGGGCGCAAACCCCGCGGCGGCGCAGTTCCGCCCACTGTGCGTGGGCGGCGATTTCGCCGCCGCCGAGACTGAAATCGGGATGGCCGTGCACGAGAATCATGACGCGCTGCTCGTTCACGTGCGCAGATTCTCGATGAAACTCGACCAGCGGCGCGTATGTCGCCAGCAGTTGTAGATGGAGAGGTTCGTGCGCATGAGCCCGTCACCCACGCGGTTTTGGGACTGCCGCTCGAGATGGTAGAGCTCGATGTCGAGGGCGAGAAAGTTGCGCCGGCCGGCCTCGAGCGCGCGCAGACAGAGGTCCGAGTCCTCGAAGTCGCCGACGATGTACTCCTCGGACAGGCCGCCGAGCGTCCGGTACAAATCGGCCTCGATCATGATGCAGGCGGCCGTCACCGCATCGATCGCGTGGAAGCCGGTGAGCCCGAGGCCGCTCTGCCCCTTGTAGGGATGGTAGTTGATCCACATGTTGGCCCAAACCGTGCTGCGCCGGAATTCCATGCCGGCATGCTGCACACTGCCGTTTTCGTAGAGGAGCTTGACGCCGAGCACGCCGATGCCGGGCGTGCTTCGATAGGCCTGCAGCATCGCGCCGATCCAGCCGTTCTCTCTCGGCATGACGTCGGAATTCATGAGCACCAGGTGTTTGCCGCGCGCGACGGCCGCGCCACCGTTGTTCGCACCGGCGAAGCCGAGATTGGCGTGCGGAAACACGACGCTGAACGGTATCCGGTACATCCCGAAAAAACCGTCGCAGAGCGCGCGAAATTCCTCGAAGATGAAGGGGTCGTCGACGACGTAGATGAGTTCGACGTTCCGGAAATCCGCATCGTCCGCGAACAGCGCGAGCTGATATTCGACGAAGTCGTGGCGGCCGAACAAGGGCACGATCACCGACACCGCGGGCTCGTCCGGAGGCGTGCCGAAATGCTCCACGGTCGGGTTGACCGGTGCACGGTAGCGCGCCGACCACGCGGCCTCGACCGCGGGCCCCACGTGCCGATCGAGCAGCAGGCCGAGTTGCGGATGCCGTCCGTTGAAAGTCATGAGGATCATGCGGACGGTCTGCATGGCGACTTCGGCGGCGGGCGCGGTCGCGATCCGCACGCGTTTCGCAGCGCCCGACCCGATCTTGATGCTCAGGTGGGATCCGACGGATCCCGCCGGTGTCGGAACGAAACAGAGGAAGCCGTGATCGGGGCCCCCACCGCCCACGCCCCGCTGCGCCAGATGACTCGAGACATCGGCCCGCGCACAGCGGACCCAGTTCGCCCGAACGTCGTAAGTCGCGTCGCCGGCGCGGCACGTGAGCGTCATCTGCGACTCGACCTGTGGCGCGGCGGCGAACCAGCCGAGCAGGAAAATACCCCGGTCGGCGACCACGACCGCCTGATCGATGACCAATTGATACCAGGGCTCGAGGCCATGCAGCGTCGTCGGGAGGCGCGCCGCCGCGAGCATCGACTGAGTCGTGACGAGCGCGCGCAATCCATGGTCGGCGGGCGGCGCCGGCAGCAGATCCACGACGCTCCGGCACATCGTCATGACCGCATCCGCGTCCGCCCCCTCGAGCAGCGTCAGGAATTCGCGCCGCGCGGTCCACCCGTGCTTCAGGGGATGCGTGATCTGGATGCGTTCATCGGCGCAGGCGATTAAAAATGTCGCCGCATCGGGCGCCACGAGCGAGTCGGCCCCAGGAAGCATCGCCGCGAGGAAGAAGCCCGGTTCGACGGCGAGACCCAGCTGGCGGAACGGCGCCGCGATGCCGGCGAGATCGGCCCTGGGGGCGGGGATGGCCAAGGCCTCGAAGTCGAACCGCGCCGTACCGACCTCGACGGTCAATGAGGTCATTCCCTGAAACGGATCGAGCAGCCAGCCGATGATCACGAGCAGGTGCCCATCGATGATGCCGCAGTAATCGACCACGAAACGCATCGGCGGGTCGAGTTCGGTGCGGGGCACGGCCGCGCCCACGAAGGCTCGCAGGCGGGTCGCCTCGTCGGCCGGCAGCGCCTCGACCAGCGCCTTCAGCGTGTCGAGGTAACGCACCAGAGGGTCTTCTGTCGAATCGTCCGCCGGACGGTCGATCTCGAAGACATACTCCGCATACGTACCGCTGCGAGTCGTGGCCCGCACGCGCAGCGAGCGTGCCGCGACGGCGGCCGGCGGCAGGGCCGCCAGCAGGTAAAAACCGTGATCATCCCGCTGCGCGCTCGCCTCGTCGGGAAAGTGCACCGACACGTCGGGTCGTGCCAAACGGATCGAGCCGCTGGTCAATTCCAGCGACCAGTCGTCGACGCACACCGTCGCCGTTTCGATGTCCTCGCCGAAGCCGAGCATCCAGCCATACAGCAGCAAGTGGCGATCGCGGCCGTAGACGATGTCCAATTGCATGGGCGGCGGCGCGGATTCCGCCGGCGCGGCCGGGGTCGGCGCGGAGAGCGCCGCCTCGGATTCTGCCGTGGACTCGAGCGGTAACATGACCCATTCCCTCGATTGAAGTTCTGATCGCCGTGACACCCGCGCCGGCCCGCGCTCGAATCATAACGACCCGGGCCTTGGGAGGCCATGGACATTTTGGACACCGGGCGCAGAGTTGGCCGGCCGGCGGGTGCACGGACGCCGCGCGGACCTTGAGTTGTGCACGCAACTGGCTGAATAATGCCGAACCGCGCGCTCGCGCCGCGCCGAACCACCTGCGACGTCCGCACGCTTATGTCTAGTTCGATTGCTCAAATGGATCCGGGGGCTTTTCATCGCCTGCATCGCGAGGCGGTGCTCGATGCGCTCGCGCGCGCCGTCGATTCGGGCTGGTACATACTCGGCACGGAGGTCAGGTGCTTCGAGGAGGAATTTCAGCGCCATTTCGGCTATTCCCATGCGCTGGGTGTCGCAAGCGGCACCGATGCGCTCGTGTTGGCGCTGCGCGCGCTCGGCGTCGGCCCCGGGCATCGCGTCGCCACCGTGTCGCACACGGCCGTTGCGACGGTCGCGGCGATCGAACTCGTGGGCGCCGAACCGGTGCTGCTCGATATCGATCCGGTGACCTACACACTGGCGCCTGCGGCGTTGGACCGGGCCTTTGCACATATTCCGGGCATCGCTGCCGTGATCCCCGTGCATTTGTACGGCCATCCGGCCGAGCTTCCCGCCATCCACGCGAGCGCGCGCCGCCGCGGCGTCCCCGTGATCGAGGATTGTTCTCAAGCCCATGGCACGGCCTTGGGCTCGCGCTACGTCGGCATGGACGCGGACGCCGCGACGTTCAGTTTCTATCCGACCAAGAATCTCGGCGCGCTCGGCGACGGCGGCATGGTCGTGACCCGGGATGCGCACACGGCCGAGCGTATCAAGAGTCTGCGTGAATACGGCTGGCGGCGCCGGTATGTCAGCGACGAACGCGGCATGAACAGCCGTCTCGATGAGCTGCAGGCGGCGGTGCTGCGTTATCGGCTGCCGCATCTCGACGCCGGCAATCGGCGCCGCGCCGCCATCGCGGCGGCCTATGACGCGGGTCTGTCGGGCACCTCACTGCGGCTGCCAGTTCGCGCGCCGTCGGCCACGCACGCCTACCACCAATACGTCGTGCGCCACGCCGAACGCGACCGCCTGCGCGCGCATTTGACGCGTGCGGGCGTGGGCACGAACGTGCATTATCCCGTCCCCGTGCATCTGCAGCCGGCCTACGCCGGCCGGACGCCGCTCGATCCGGCAGGACTCGCCCACACGGAACTCGCGGCCGCGCAGATCCTGAGTTTGCCCATGTATCCGGAATTGGACGACGAGTCGGTCGCCGCCGTGATCGATGCGGTTCGCCGCTTCGACCGATGAACGCAAGCTCCGCCGGCGAGTCGGCGAGGGATCGTAGCGAGTGCCTGAGCCTGTTCCTCGGCCGTCCGGCGGATGAGCCGAATGCGGCCGGGTACCAGGGGTCGGACCTCGCGGCACTGCTGATCGAGGTATTCGAGTCGGCCGAGTTCACCCAGCAAGTGTTGACGCCTCTGATGTTGGGTGAGTCGTTGCCGCATGAACGCTTGGCCGAGGTGCCCTCGTTCAAGCTCCTCGATTGGATCCAGCAGCGGCTGCCGCTGCGGCCGGAAACGCGGCGCGCGACCGGCGCGGCGCGCTCCTGGAATCACCTGCTGGAGTTGCTGTTGACCGACGACGGCATACTCGACCTGGCCCCTGCGTTTCGTGCGGCCGGCATCGACACCTGCCTGCTCGAGCGCGTGGCCGGCGGCCCGCTCGCGCGCGCGACACGTTCTGTGATCGGAGTGCTCGATGCGATCTCGGCGTTCGAGATCCGCGGTTGGGCGGTGGATCTGTGCGATAAATCCACGCCCGTGACGCTCGAGTTCTACGCGGATAATTTATTCATCGGTTCGGTGGTGTGCTCGGAACCGCGACCGGACGTACAAGAGGTGGTCGGCGGCGACGGGCGCAGCGGCTTTCATTACCGCATCGCGAATGCGCATCGCCTGTGTTTCGGTTCGGGTCGAACGGTGGTCGCGATCGACCCCCTGACCCGACAAACGGTCGGCGCGCCGCAGGTCGTCCATGCCGATGCATCCGCGGGCTGGGACGTGTTGAGCGCGACGCGGCGCGAACTCGGCGAACTGCGCAGCGCCATCGAGCGCATCGAAGCGCGGCTGCCGGACCTTGCTCGGATCGCGAGCGTACCGCTCGACTCCTACGCCGAATATTGGGAGCGGTTCTACCGCATGACGCCGGACGTCGCGCGCGAACAGCGCGAAGCCGCCGCGCAGTTCGCCTATGCGCCGCTCATCAGCATCGTGATGCCCACCTGGAACAGCGACGCTCGGCTGCTCGGCAAGGCGATCGACAGCGTCCTGGCGCAGACTTATGGCCACTGGGAACTGATCGTCACCGACGACGCGTCCTTGCTGTCCGAAGGGTTCCGGCGCTGGCGCCAAGTTCACGCGGCCGAACCGCGCATTCGCTGGCTCGACGCGGCGGACCGCGGCGGCATCGCCGCCAACACCAATCGCGGCATCGCGGCCGCGACCGGTGATTACGTGGCGTTTCTCGATCACGACGATGAACTCACGGCCGACGCTCTGTTTCGCGTCGCGCTCAGCCTGCAACACGCCCGCCATGGCCTCGTGTACTCGGACGAGGACCGCATCGAGGAGGATCCGCTCGGCCGGACGCTGCATCACACGCCTTTTTTCAAGCCGGCGCTCGATCCGGATCTGTTGCGCTCGGTGAATTACATCTGCCATTTCGTGGTCCTGCGGCGCGACGTGCTCGACGAACTCGGCGGCCTGCGGGGCGGATTCGACGGCGCCCAGGATCACGATCTGATGCTGCGCGTCGTGGCCCGCCTGGGCGAAGCCGACGTTCATCACATCGCGCGCATTCTCTACCACTGGCGCGTAACGCCGGGATCCGTGTCGCGACTGCCCGCACAGCGCGAGACCATCGAGGCTCATATCCTGGCCGCGGTGAATTCCAGCCTGCGCGCGGCCGCGCTGCCTGCCGAAGCTCACCGGCACGAGGATCCGGATGGTTCGGACCGGCCGTTCGCGACGCGACTGCGCTGGCAGCTGCCGACGCCGGCACCCAGCATTTGCATCATCGTGCCGACGCGCGATCGCCTCGATTTGCTGCGTCCCTGCGTCGAGAGCGTCCTCGCCTGCGCGGCCGGCTATCCCGGTCTCGTGCGGCTGCTCGTGCTCGATAATGACAGCGCGGAAGCGATGACGCATGCCTGGTTCGAATCGGCGCAACGCGACCCGCGGGTGCAGGTCCTGCATCACCCCGGATCCTTCAACTGGTCGGGAATCAACAACGCGGCCGCCCGTGCGTCGCAGGAAGATGTACTGATCTTCCTCAATAACGACACCGAGGCGCGCAGTCGCGACTGGATCGTCGAATTGGCCGCCCATGCGATGCGGCCCGACGTCGGGGCGGTCGGCGCCAGGCTTTTGTATGCCGATGGCACCATCCAGCATGCGGGGGTCGTGCTCGGCGTGGAGGGCGTAGCCGGCCATGATGGCGTCGGCGCAGCCGCCTATTCGGGCGGCTACTTCGGTCGCAGTCACTTGCTGCGCAGTACCTCGGCCGTGACGGGCGCGTGCCTCGCAACGCGGCGTGCGGTGTTCGAGCAGGTGGGGGGATTCGATGAACATAATCTGAAGATCGCCTTCAACGACATCGACTACTGCATGAAGGTGCGCGCGGCAGGCTATCGGATCGTCTACAACCCCTTTGCGGTGCTGTTTCACTACGAATCGAAATCGCGCGGTCGCGAGGTTTCTGCGGCGCAACAAATGCGCCACGCAGCCGAAGCCGCGGCGTTTCGGGCCCGTTGGGGCGACGCCATTTGGCGGGATCCTTATTACAATGCGCACTTCGAAAGGTTCGCTTTGCCATTCGACCGGCTGCGGCCTCCGGCGTGACGGCGTCGCGGTCTCGAACCGCTCAATCGTGCATAATGCTGCGCGTTCGTTCAATGGTTGAGTGGAATTTCAGAGGCTACGAGCTTGCTTGAGCAGATTCTCGATGCTTCCGGCGCCACCCGCAGTACCGCACTGCTCGCGCTCGTGCGCGCCGCGCACGAGCTCGGCATCGATCTCGATGCGAACCAGCTCGCGCGCGCCCATCCGTTCGATGGCGACGAACCGAGCCCGGCCCTGCTGCGGCAAATCGCGGTGAAGGTCGGATTGACCGCGACCTCGATGCGCATCAAACAGGGCGAGCTGTCGCGACTCGAGGAGCGGCTGCCGGCGATCATGCTGCTCGACGACGGCAGCTGCGCGTTGATGGTCAAGCTGAGCCGAAATGGTGCCGCGCACTGCGCCCTCATCGAGGATCTGCGTTCGACCGACCGCTGGAGCGTGCTCGTGGACGAGCCTCGCTTGCTCGAGAACTGGTCGGGCGAGCTCATCGTGTTACGCCGCAGCTGGCGCGTCACCGACGAAAAACAGCCGTTCGGCTTCAAGTGGTTCCTCGGCCAACTCGTCATGGAAAAGCGCAACGTCAGGGACATCTGCATCGCTGCGTTCACCCTCGGCATTCTCGCGCTGGCGCCGGTCGTCGCCTTCATCCTGCTGCTCGATCGCGTGCTGACCAACCGCAGTTTCTCGACGCTCGGCGTGCTTGGAATCGCGATGGTCATCATCACCGTTTTCGACACGATGTTCGGCTTCCTGCGCCGAAAAATGGTGCTGCTCGTCGCGGCGCGGATCGATGGACGCATCAATCTGCACGTGTTCGACCGACTCCTGAACCTGCCGATGTCGTTCTTCGAACGCATCCCGACGGGCATGATCAACTCGAAGATCAATCAGATCTGGCATATCCGCCATTTCCTCACCGGGCAGGTGCTGGGGACCATGATCGACGGCATGACCTTGTTCGTGCTGCTGCCTGCGCTGTTTGCGATCAACTGGAAGCTCGCGCTGCTGGTGGTCGGCCTGGCCCTCGCGATCCTCGGTGTATTCGCGCTGTACCTGCCGCGATTGCGCGAAAAGCACAGCGCCGTGATCGATGCAGAACAGCGCATGAACGCCCACCAGACGGAGACCATCTACGGCATTCGCACGGTCAAGTCGCTCTCGCTCGAGGGACTGCGACGCTATCAGCGGGACTTGCATGTGGCCCGAACGGTCGAAACCCATCTCGACTTCGACCGGCTCGCCAACATCCCTCAAACCATCGTCTCGCCGCTGGAGCGAATGATTTACTCGGGTAGTTTCTTCGTCGGCTGCTACATGGCGCTCACGGACCCGACCGGGGCCACCGCCGGCATCATCGTGGCATTTTCGATGCTGGCGGCGCGCGTCGCCGCGCCGATCGTCCAGATGGCCGGAATGCTCAATAGCTTCGAGGAGGCGCGCGGCGCCTTGTGGCAGGTGGCCACGGTGATGAACGCGGCGCCCGAAGAGGGCCGCTCCGGCACCGGCCTCAAGCAGCCCATCCACGGCGACATCTCCTTTCAGGAGGTGCGTTTCCGCTACAGCCCCATCGGCTCCTACGCGCTCGACGGCGTCTCGTTCGACGTGCCGGCCGGCTCGATCTTCGGCGTGATGGGCCGCAGCGGGTCCGGCAAGACGACCGTGACGCGCTTGTTGCAAGGTATGAATCGCGACTACGAAGGCCGGATCAAGATCGATGGCATGGATCTGCGCGAAATCGACCTCGATCACCTGCGTTCGCACATCGGCGTCGTGCCCCAGGAGAACTTCCTGTTCAGCGGCACCGTGCGCGAGAATATCTCCGCCGGCAGACCGAACGCGGGTTTCGGCCTCATCGTGCGTGTGGCGCAGCTCGCCGGGGCCGCGGAGTTCATCGAACGGCTGCCGCAGGGCTATGACACGCCGGTCGAAGAAGGGGCCGTGAATTTCTCGGGCGGCCAGCGCCAGCGCCTTGCGATTGCGCGCGCCCTGCTGCTCGACCCCCCGATCTTGATCCTCGACGAGGCGACGAGCGCGCTCGACGCCGAAAGCGAGGCCATCGTCAATGCCAATTTGATGAGAATCGCGCAAAACCGCACCGTCATCATCATTTCGCACCGCCTCTCCTCGCTGATGTCGGCCGATGCGATCCTGGTGCTCGAGCGCGGCCGCTATTACGATCTCGGCACCCACGACGATCTGCTCGGGCGCTGCGACATCTATCAGTCCCTGTGGCACCAACAGAACCGTCATCTCGATCCGTCGTTCCGCCATGCCCGCCCCCGATCGCTTACCTCGCCCGCAGCCTGAGCCGCTGCGCCGCTTGCCGGGCAAGACCGAGGACCGTTTGCCGGCGCCGCGCCGCGTCGCCTATGAGTCGGCCACGGCCGAGATCATCGCAGCGAGCTACACCGAACCCGGCCGCAAGACCCTGTATTGGCTGCTCGGATTCATCGCCGCGATCTTCGCGTTCATGTGCTTGGTGAAATTGGACCGCCTGGTGCAGACCACCGGGCGGCTGGTGCCCGTGTCCGGCGCCTACACGGTGCAGCCCATGGACAAGCAAATCATTCGGCGGATCCTCGTTTCGGTCGGCGACGTCGTCAAGAAAGGCCAGGTATTGGCCACTTGCGATCCCACGTTTGCCCAAGCGGACCTCGTAACTCTCCAGCAGCAGGTCGACACGCTCGACGCGGAGTTGCGGCGTGCCCAGGCCGAGATCGACGGCAAGACCTTCGTCACGAATCCCCATAATCCCTATGACGCGGTCCAGGACGTGTTGTTCCACCGGCGCCAGACCGAATTCAAGTCGGGCGTCGCCGACTTGGACGAGCGCATCGGCGGGGCGGCGGCACAGATCGCGCAACTCAAGCAGGATATCTCCCATTACACGGAGCAGCTCAAGATCGCGCAGCACATCGAGAGCATGAATACCGACTTGCAAAAACCGGGCTACGTGAGCCAGCTCGACCTGTTGACCGCACAGACCAGTACCTTGTCGATCTCGCGCGGACTCGAGGACGCCAAGAACGGCCTGGTCAGCGCCGTGCACGCCCACGAAGCCCTGGTGCAACAGCGGCACGTGTTCATTGATAAGTGGCACGAGGATGCGCTCAACGAACTCGTGTCGACGAAGACCCAGTTCGATGCGGCTCAGCAGTCGCTCGTCAAAGCGCGCCGTACCAGTGAACTCGTCAACCTGATCGCGCCCGAGGACTCGGTGGTGCTCGTCGTCCCCAAACTCAAGACGGGGAGCGTGACCCAGGAGGCGCAGCCCTTGTTCGGATTGGCGCCCGTGAACGCCGCGCTCGAGGCGGATGTCCAGATCGACGCCCAGGATATCGGCTTCGTCCAGGTCGGCGACTTCGTGACCCTCAAGCTCGACGCCTATAAATTCCTCGAGCACGGCTATCTCGAAGGGCGGGTCAAAACGATCGGCAGCGACACGCTGACCGAGCAGTCGAGCGAGGACACCGTGAGCGGTGGCACGAGTTCCGGCGATTCGCGCAGCCCCTATTACGACGCACGCGTGGCGATCACGCGCGTGAAACTTCACGATGTTCCCGCCAATTATCGTTTGCTCCCCGGCTTGACGCTGGACGCGGACATCGTCGTCGGCCACCGCACGATCATGTGGTACCTGTTGGGAGGGGCCCTGCGATCCGGCTCCGAAGCCATGCACGAGCCGGAATGAGGGCGCGCTACACGGGCGCGCCCTCGTTCTGAGCACTCTCGAGGACACCGGCTTGCTCAAGAAATTGTTCATTCGCTTCGCGCCACGCCGCGCCGAAGATCCCGCGAAGGCCTGGGAGGCGCTCGACGCCGAACTCGCGCGTGCGTGGACGCCGGAGGGCTTCGAGTCGCTGCGCGCGCTCGGCCGGTCCGGATTTGCGCCGGCGCAGGTGCGGCTCGGCGAGATGTATGAACGCGGCGAGGGCGTCGTTCAAAATCTCGCGGACGCCGTACATTGGTACACGCTCGCCGCGGACCAAGGACACGCCGGAGCCCAGGAGCGGCTCGGCCTGATCTATTTCATCGATCCCCTGGCGCCCGCTGCCCTGAGCACGGCCGACCTGGGCCATGACACCGCCGGAGACATGCTGGCGAAAAGTCCGCTGATTCAATTCTTCCCGCGCGGCGTGGGAGTCAAACAGGACTATGCCGAGGCCGCGCGCTGGAATGGCCTCGCGGCGCTGGCCGGCAGCGGCGCCGCGCAAGCGCGCCTCGGCCATCAATATGCGCTCGGACTCGGCGTCGAACAGAATGCCGAGCGGGCGGAGCATTGGTTCCGTCTGGCCGCCGAACAGGGCGACGCCGCCGGATGCCGTGGTCTCGGCATTCTGTACGTTGGCGGCTACGGCATCGGCGCACCGGATCCCGCCAAAGCCGCGCCCTGGCTGCAGCGCGCCGCCGAACAGGACGACGCGAGCTCGCAGTGCCTGCTCGGACGGCTGTTGTTGCGTGGCGAGGGCTTGCCGTCGGATCCGCCGGCGGCCGTCGGCTGGTTCGAGCGGGCCGCGGAACAGGACGATCCGGAAGCGATGGTTTGCTTGGGTCTCGTGTACTGGCACGGCGAGGGGGTGAGCGCGGATCCGGAACTCGCCGAAGCCTGGCTGCGGCGCGCAGCGGTGCGTGGCGGCGCCGATGCGGAGTTCGCGCTCGGCCAGGTGCTGCTCGAGCGGTCGGATGACAAGGGCGTCGAGGCCGCTCAATGGCTGCGGCGCGCGGCCGAACGCGGGCATCGGCGGGCGGCCGCGCTGCTGGCGGACCTGCATCTCGGCGGCAGCGGCCTGCCGATGAATCTCGATGAGGCGGCGCGCTGGCTCGAGTACGCCGGTGCCGACAGTGAACCCGAGTCCTGGACTCAACTGGCCTGGCTCTATTCGCAGCGGCCCGATGAGGAGCAGAGTGAGGGCGCCGTGACGAATTGGCTGCGTCAAGCGGTAGACCGGGGCAGCGTGACAGCCTTGCACAATCTCGGTTCGCTGTATAAACAAGGGCGCGGCGTGGAGCAGGATGTGCCGCTCGCCGTGCAGTTCTATCGCAGGGCGGCCGACGCGGGTCATGCGATCTCGGCGTTTCATCTCGGGCTGATGTTCGCCCAGGGCGATGGAGTGGATCCGGATCCCATGCAAGCCGCCGCGTGGTTCGAACGCGCCTCCGACGGGGGCCACCTCGGGGCCCGCTGCAATTTGGCCTTTATGTTGATGGAGGGTCGCGGTGTACCCGAAGACCAGGAGAGAGCCATGGAACTGCTCGACTCCTCCGCCGCCGCCGGCGGACTCGAGGCGGCCGAGGCGCTGTTCGAGGCCCATATGAGCGACGGGCCGCTCGCGCAAGGTCCCGGGCGCGCCTTGGCTTATCTAGAGAGAGCGGTTGAGCTTGGCAGCGTCATGGCCATGAGAGTGCTGTCGGACTGGCTCATGCGCGGCGAACACGTCGCCGAGGACCGCGATCGCGGCCGCCGGCTGCTGGAACGCGCGGCGGATCTCGGCGATGCCGAATCGCAGGTGGCCCTCGGCTATCTGCTCGCCGATACCGAGGCGGGCGAGCCCACGGATCTGGAGGCTGCACGGCATTGGTTCACCTTGGCCGCGGAGCAGGGCAACCCGGACGCGGAGGCCTGGCTCGGGGATTGCTGCCGGATGGGGCTGGTGGGCCCTCCGGATCCCGAGTCGGCCGAAAACTGGTATCGCAGGGCGGCGGCCCGCCAACATCTCGGTGCGATCATCGTGCTCGCGACCTCGCTCGAGGAGGCATCACCGCTCTCGCCGGCGGCCGACGCCGAACGATACGCTCTGTGGCAGAGCGCGGCGGATATGGGCGATGCGCGCGGGCAGCGCTACGTGGGCCTGAGTCACCTCGCAGGGCGCGGCTGCGACCGCGATGAAACCCTCGGCGCGGAATGGCTCGAAGCGGCCGCCGAACAGGGCGACGCCGCGGCCGCATTCGAGCTCGGCCGCTGCTATTTGAATGGCATCGGCGTCGAAGCCGATCCGGCGAGCGCCAAGCATTGGTTCCAGCAAGCTGAAACGGCGGGTCACGAAGGAGCCGGCGCGGCCGCATCGAGGATTCGACTGCGCAAGAACCGGCCACTCGCGGCGCGCGGCGATTGAATCTGCCTCCCGACAAATTCGATCCACCCGCGCGACCGCTGACTACGGCAGCGGGTAGCCGAGGGTCTGCAGGAGTTCTCGCGCGTGTGTCTCCTTCGGCGGCGGCTTCGAGCCCGGGGTCATGACGTCGCGCGGCACATCGCCGAACAGCACGAGTTTGTCCGGCTGCAGCGTGGTGAATACGCTGCCGAGTTTGCGCACGTTGTCCAGATCGCCGGTCGCCATGCGCGCAGCGCGCAGGGGACCCGCGGATTCGATGCCGATCCGACCGCCCTTGCTCTTGTAGGATTTCATATAGCGGAGCGCCTGCACGAGACCATTGCGGGTCGGGCCTTCCTCGAGCAGCAATTGCGCGTCCGCACTCTCCCATGCCTCGAATCCGAGCATCACGTGGTGGTTGAAGAGGTCGGCGATGAACGCATCGACGACGGCGGCGTCTTTATCGCTGCCGAACGCCCGGATCCAGGGCAGGCGGCTGATGTTGAACTCCAGTTCGGTTTTCTTGAAGGCGTGCAAATACAACGCGGTGATCTTGCGGCAGTAGTCTAGCCACTCGAGTTCGTGGTAGTGAGGCACCAGCGGGTGCACCAAGGGCCCGACGAGCGGGTTCTCCTCACCCATGAGTCCGGTGGCGATGCGCACCTGGGCGATGGCCGCGTGACCGTCGTAGCGTCGCGCCAATTCGGCGATCAGGTCGGATTGGAGCGCAACGAATCGGGCGTCCCGGAAATCGGGCATCGTGAAATTGCGCATCGAGAACCCTTGACCCGGATCGAGAGGGACTTCGCCGAGTATTCGCGTCTGCGCATAGTCGTAGGAATCGATCTGCTGCATGACCCAGTTCGGTGTGGCGCTCGTGGTTTCGCGGCCATCCGGGGGTGCCATGTACGGGTAGCCAATCGTTGCCACGTCGAGCACGATTTTCTTGCCGCGGTCGCCCCAAAACTTGAGCACTGAATCGACCAGATCGTAATCGCAGCGAGCCGCCGTCGGGCACAGCGTCGCCCAGTCGACCATGAGTACGATGCCGGCCATGCCCGCCAACTCGGGGAAATCGGTCGTCGCCTGCGCCACCGACACGGTCTGGGGCGAGTTCAATATGTGACCGGAGGTGTAGTGGTATTCGGGTGGATAGAAATAAAGTGGCGGGGGTGCCGCCGCGAGCGAGGCGGCCGTCAGGATGCCGACGGACATGGCGCCGAGTATTCCCGCCAGAATGAGCCTCGGGGTCGAGAAAGCTGGACGCGAACCATGCACGATTTGACTATAACCGGGATTTTGCCAGGCTGGAAGCGGAGCGCTGCAAGCGGCCGGCGCGGTTCGTCAACCCGGCGTCGGCGCGGTATCATGCTTATGGCCACACGATGACGGCGATACGCACCTGCCCTGGAAGCCTTGATCGATGAGTACCGAGGAAATCACCGTCGCCGAGGCTGATCCAGTGAGGGACGCCGCTCCCTTCGACGAGATCGCTTATCTGCTGGCCTATCCCGATATCGCGGAGTCGGTGCGGTCCGGCGTCTGGCGCTCCGCGCGTGAACACTCCGAGGCACATGGACAGGCCGAGGGACGACTCGCGGACCCGCGCTATCGGCGCCTCCTCGGCGCGGGCGACACGCTCGGATTCGTCGCGGGAAGCGTCGATGTCATCTACGCGAGTCCTTCCGGTCGCTGCCTGATCGCAGGCTGGGCCGAGGATTCTGACGATGCGCCGCTCAGCCAGATTGGTCTGCGCGGTGCGGTCGAAGCGCTCGGTTTTACCGAGAACATTGCCCGCTTCGTGCGCGAAGACGTTGCGGAGGCGAGTGCGGGCGCCTCCGGCCGGATGCAAGGATTCTGGTCGCTGCTCACGGTGCAGGGCCTGCCCGGCATACGTGGATCGCAAGGCGCCGCGACGAAGCTCGACGTCTCGTTGACGGCGGGCAGCGAACGGCGCACCTTTGCGGCGCGCGTCGAGGCCGTCTCCGACCTCCGCCTCCGCGATATCGCGCTCGGACTGCTCGTCAGGTCGCGTTACGCGGGGGATCCGACGACGATGGCCTTCCTGCAGTTGGACCAGGGCGCCGGACGTGCCTTGATCGATCTTAACGTGCAGGCCACGCGCCCGCTCATTGCCGGGGCATACGTGGCGCGGTTCGGAGACCAGCGCGCCTCGTACGAGGCGTCGATCATCGTGTGCCTCTACGGCAAGCCGGATTTCCTGATGCTGCAGGCCGCGCTCTTCTCCGCGCTGCCGGGCTTCGATCGTTATGAATTCATTTACGTCTGCAACAGTCCCGAGCTCGGCGAGCGCCTGACCAAGGACGCCGTCATCGCCTGCCGAACCTATGGCGGGTCCATCACGCTCGTGTTGATGCCCGGCAACGTAGGCTTTGGTCTCGCCAACAACGTGGCTGCAAATCAGGCGCGCAGCGGCCGCTTGCTCCTCGTGAACCCGGACGTACTGCCGCGCACCCCGGATTGGGCGGCGCTCCACGAGACGATCGTGAAGAACCTCCCCGCCGATCAGACCGCCCTGTTCGGTGTGCCGCTGTACTATGATGACGGAGCGCTGATGCATGGCGGAATGTATTTCGAACTCGAGGAATGCCTCGCCCTGCGCGGCGGTCGGATCATCGTGCGCGAGATCCTCCGCACCGAGCACTACGGCAAGGGTGCGCCGCCGGCGACCGCGGAATATTCGCGCGCGCGCGCGGTGCCGGCGGTCAGCGGCGCGTTCATGTCGATCGATCGGGCATGGTTCGAGCGTCTCGGCGGCTTCTCGCCGGAATACATTTTCGGCCATTACGAGGATGGGGATCTGTGTTTGCGCAGCCTGACCGCGGGCAAACCGGCGTGGATCCACGACGTCCCGTTCTGGCATCTCGAATCGCGCGGCTCGACCCGGCTTCCGCTCCACGACGGCGGCCGGCTCGTTAACCGCTGGAACCTCACGACGCGCTGGGGGGAGTTCGTCAAGCAGGAACTGAACGGGCGACGTCCCCGGTACTTCGCCGCATGAACGCCGTGAGCCTGGCGGAGGAGAAAAAACGCGTATTGCTCGTGAGCCTCTATCATCCGGAGCTCGTGCGCGGCGGCGCCCAACTGTGTTGCTACGAGTTGTTCCATGGACTCAAGGAGGAGCCGGGCATCGAGCCGTATTTCCTGGCGGCCACGGACCAGTCCTACCCGGCGCTCTACAAGCCAGGGGCATTCATAACGGGCTTCGAGGGCCGCGAGAACGAGTTCCTCTATTTGTCCGCGGACTACGACTTCCTTTGGCATCGAACAACCTCGCCGCGCCACATCGAGGCCTATGCGGAATTGCTGCGCACCCTGCAGCCGGCGGTCGTCCATTTTCAGCATTTCCTGTTTTTCGGCATCGACTTCCTGTCGCTGACGCGGCGCGTGCTGCCGAATTGCCGGATCGTCTTCACGTTCCACGAGTATTTGACGATTTGCGATGCCCGCGGCCACATGGTGCGCCTCACGGACGGCTCCCTGTGCTCGCAATCGAGTCCGATTCGCTGCCATCAGTGCTTCCCGGACCGCACGCCGGACCAGTTCGCGATGCGCAAGGCCTGGTTCATGCGTCATTTGAGCGTCGTCGACCGCTACGCCTGCGCCTGTCGCTTCCAGATCGAGCATCACGTGGCCTGGGGCATTCCGCGCGAAAAGATTTCCCACGTCCGCAACGGCCAATTGAGCCACGCGCCGGCCGAACCGCTGCCGGTGCCTCCGGGCCCGAAGAATCGTTTCGGCTTCTTCGGTCAACTGATCGATGCGAAGGGCGTTCATATCATCCTGCGGGCCGCGCGCATCCTGCGCAGCGAAGGGTTCGAGGATTTCACGATCGAGATCAACGGCGACAATTTGCGGTTCGCGACTCCGGTCATCCGCGAGGAATTCGAGGCCTTCTTCGCCGAGGAAGATCGGCGACCTCCGGTCGAGCGCCGCGTTTTTTTCAATGGCTCGTATCAGGTCGATCAAATCGGCACCCGGATGGCTCGCATCGACTGGAGCCTCGTGCCGTCGACGTGGTGGGAGGCGTTCGGGCTGGTCATTTCGGAAGCATGGATGTTCCGACGCCCCGTGATCTGTTCGAATATCGGCGGTATGGCCGAGCGCATCGATCACGACGTCAATGGGCTGCACTTCCAGGTTTCCGACCCGCGTTCACTCGCGTTGACGATCAAGCGCGCGGCGACGGAAACGGGGCTTTGGGAACGACTGTCCGCGGCGGCGCCGGAGCCGCCGTCTCGCACGGAAGTCGCGCGCGGCTACCGCGCTCTGTATGGCATCTAGTTCCGCATTGCGCCGGGGCTCGTGACGACTCCCTCGCCTCTGTTCATCGTCGGGTCGCCGCGCTCGGGGACGAGCACCTTGGTCGAGGCCTGCCTCGCCGCGGGCCTGGCCGGCTACCGGGAGGGAAACCTTCTGACGCTGGTCAAGCCGGTGCTCGATCAGGTCGAGCACCATTTCCGCATCTTCGGCAAAGCGGGCCCGAAGACCCTCATCGGTACGATACCAGTCGAGCGTATGCGCACCGCCGTGCTCGACGTTTTCAAGCGCGAGGTGGACGAGCGTAACCCCGTGTCGCCGTGGTTCGACAAGACTTGCAACCCCGCCATGATCTACGCGCTGCCGGATCTGATTCGCCTGTGGCCGGAGTGCAGGATCCTGTTCGCCAAACGGCGCGGCATCGAGAACGTGCTGTCGCGCCTGGTGAAATTTCCGCATCTGAACTTCGAAACGCATTGCCGCGACTGGGCGGCGAACATGGCGGCCTGGCGCGAAATTCGGGTCCGGCTCGAGGTCTGGCGCTTTCTCGAAGTCGAGCAGCGTGAACTCGTCACGCGGCCGGACGGGGTGGCGGCCGGAATCGCCGGCTTGCTTGAACTTGGAGATGCGGCGCAAACGCGCATCGAGGCCGTGATTCGGTCGGGACGCAACCAGGAAACCGCGCCTGGAACGGCCGAACGCGTCATCGATCTCCAGGACACGGGCTGGTCGGCATCGCAAATCGATGTGTTCCTAAGGTCCTGCGGTCCCGAGATGGCTCAGTTCGGCTATTCGAATTCGGCCGACTATTTCCTGGTGACTCAGGGCGCCGGTTAGCCCGGGGCTTCCCACCTACGCCGCGAACTTCTTGGCTCTGTCTCCGTAGATGCCGGAAGCATACGAGGCCGTCTCGCCGTGCCTGCGAATGTCGGAAGGATTGGTCTCGAAATAGATCGGCGCAACTTCGGCCGGACAGTAGTGGGTGACGAGGCTCTTGCGCGAACGCGCATAGGAGATCGGCGATCCGCCGTGAGCCAGATCGGCATGCCACAACAGCACTTCACCGCGTTTGGCGAGGAATGTGTCGCGCTTCAAGCCTCGGCTGTGGATCTCGGCCGCGATCTGCGCCTCGTGGCCGCGGACGGCCTCGGAAACCGACGCCGCATCGGCCCCGAGCCGGGCAAATTCGGCGACGCTTCTGAGCTTGCCGGGATACAAGTATTCGGGCAGCACGCGATGACTTCCGACGGCGTACATCAATTCGCCGGCGCCCACCGCCACATCCTCGAGCGCGATCCAGGACGCGGCAAATTGCAGCGGCAAGCTGTAGGGAACGTAGGCCGAGTCCTGGTGAAAATTCTGACCGGACCCCCGGTAGAAGCTCAGCGTTTGCGAGGCGAGCGGCGGGCGCTCGAAAATCAACTGGAGGAAATCCACGACCGGCGCGGCGAATGCCGCGTCGCGGATCGCCTCTGACCACCAGTGCAGATCGAGCGCCTTGGCGGCGAAATCGCGCAGGCGCGGATCCCACGCACAATGCACGGGCGAAATCGCATGACATTCGAACAGCAGTCCGCCGACCTCGCCGGCATAGGCCGCTTCCAGCGCCTCCTCGGCGCGATCGACGATGGAGGGCGCCAGCGGCTCCGGCAGCTTCACGTAACCGTTCGTCACGAAGAATCGCAGCAACTCGGCCTCGTCCGCGTCGATGCGTCCGATCGCGCGCTTGCCGTCGATCAAATCGAGCGCGTTGGCGTGATCGATCCAGAGTCCCCCGAACGCGCGCGGGATTTGCGCCGCGAATGCGGGTCGGCGGGACGAGGCATACGGCAGATAGCCGCGATAACGTCCCACGTCGAGATAGTGGCGCACCAGGGCAATCGGGTCGCTGCTCCCGGCCTCGAGCGTCGCGGTCGGATAGACCATCGCATACCACTGCGCTTCGAAGCGGCACGGCATGCGCCCCTCGACGCGGCCGAACCGCTCGTAATGGAACAATCCCGAGGGAATGACGCCGTTCTCGATCGCGGCGTCGATGTCCGGGTAGGTCTTGCGGTACCAGGATTCATCGAATCCGACCACGCTCGCGGTCTCGCGGGACTCGGATTCAGGCTCGTTGTTTTCGGGGCGCATCGCGTAATGCCAGCAATTTTCTGCACAAGGCCATGACGTCGCGCGGCGCGAGGCCGTTCAAGCAGGCGAGGCCTCGGCGGCAATCCTCGGGCAGGGCGAGATAACAAGGGCTGCACGACATGTTGCGGCGGATTGCCATCGAGGCGGGTCCGAGAGGCGCCCATTCGACCGCATCGACGACACCCGAGTGCACGCCGATCGTCGGGACGCCGAGGCCCGCCGCGATGTGCTGAGGACCGCTGTTGTTGCCCACGAACAGCGCGCAGCGGCTCAACAATTGCGGCAATCCTCCGAGCGAAACCACGCCCGCGAGCAGATGGATGCCGCGATGCCAGTCGTTCCGTTCGGCGATCGTGCGCACGACGCCGGCCTCGTCATGGCCGCCGATCAGTGCGACGTGCACGTCGAACTCCGCGAGGATCATGCGCGTGAGGCCCGCGAAGTGCTCGATCGGCCATTGCCTGACCGGATTTCCGGACGCCGCGTGGATGCACACGACGGGCTTCTGGAACAAACCGCCGAAGCCGATCGGGGGTCGCGCATCCGCCGCCAGCCCCGCGATGGTTTGCGGGGCGATCGTGCTGCGCTCCGTCTGGCCGCTCGTGCCCACCGCATCGACGAGGCGCAGGAGGTCGTCGACGATATGCTGGCGCTTCGGGTTGAGCGGCATATCGCCCTCCCATTCGAGCGCGATGTCGAGCCAGGGGAACCTGCCGCGGAAATCATAGCCCGCCGTGAGCGTCGCGCCGGAATATCTCAGCAGGCTGCGGGTATCGGCATGCTTGCGCAGATCGATCGCAAGATCGAAGCGGTGAACCGACAAGCGCGCGCGCAGGCGCTCGAGATCCTCCGCGGACACGTCGAGCTGGCCTAAGCTGGAACGCGCATGGAAATAATCGAATTCGATGGTCTCGTCGACCGCCGGCTCGAGCCGGGCGAGCTTTGCCGTCGCGCCGGCCGCGAGCAGGCAAAGGCGCGCGTCGGGAAAATGCTGTTTGAGGCGGCGCAGCGCGGGCAGCGCCGTGATGAAATCACCGATGTGGTCGAGTTTGACGGCCAGTATCGATCGGATGCGCTCCTTCGCGACGAGCGGATGGCCGCCGAACACGACTTCGACAGGCTCCGCTTCGGGCGCATAGTCGTCCGTTTCGCGCGACAAGGCGCGGCTATAGAAAGGATCTCCCGGGGCATAGCGCTCGCCCCAGCATCGCTCGAAGTGGAGGACGTCGTATTCGTCATCGCCGGAACGGCGGCTCGCCATCTCATGATGGACGAGCTTCGCGTTGGGCGTATAGACGACCGTGCGACCCCTCGAATGGCTGCGCAGGCAATAGTCCACGTCATTGTTGACGATGCGGTGGGCCTCGTCGAAGCCTCCGGCCGTCTCGAAATCGGCGCGCCGGATCATCATGCAGGCGCCGGTGACGGCGAGGACGTTGCGCTGCGCCTGCGCGATTCCGAAGGGCCCGGGGTCGGAGGCGCGCGCGAAGCGAAACGCGTGCCGAGCGCGGCCGAAGTCGACCATGAACATGCCGGCATGCTGAACGCGGCCGTCCGGATAGAGCAGCATGGGTCCGACGACGCCCACCTCCTCGCGCTGCGCGTGTTCGAGCAAGGCATCCAGCCACCCGGGTTCGATCGCCTCGATATCGTCGTTGAGGAAGATCAGGTACGGCGACGCGGCGTTCGCGGCAGCCGCTCCCAGGTTATTGAAGCGCGACCAATTGAACGGTCCCGCGACCGAGATCACCTGCTCCGCATGCGTGCGCAGCCATTCGCGCAGGTCGGATTGGGCGGCCGGAATGTTCTCGACGCAGATGATCTCGCACGGCTGCCCGTCGGTATACCTGCGGATGCTCGCGATACAGTCGCGTACCAGTCCACGCGTCCCGCAGGTGGGTATGACGATGCTGAGGAGCGGCGGACGAACCAGGGCACGCTTGACGCGATAAACGCCGATCGCGCCGGTTTGGAGAACTTGGCCCTCGATGCCGCGCGATTGCAAGGCAGCCATCAAGGCCGTGCGGTCGGCCGCGGCGTCGACCGCGTCGCCGGCCGACTCACCGAGCACCGTCGGCACGTGAGCGATCCGCCGGGCTGCGTGAGTGAGCCGCAGGACGAGTCCATAGGCGTCGAATTTTCGAATCGCGTCGCCGCCGGCGAGGTCGATTCCGGCACGCTCGAGCAGCGAGGATCGCGCGAACCAGCTCCGACCGATGTAGTTCGACGAGAGCAGGAGATCCGGCGACCAATCGGGCTTGAACCACGTCGACATCTCGCCCGTCACGGGATCCCGGCGCCGATCGTCGAAATAGAGGAACTCGCTCGCTCGATCCGTCGCGGTTGCAAGCGCCAACTCCATGAGCGCGTCGCAGCCGAGTCGATCCCCGGCCCGCAACATGCAGCGATACGTGTCGGCGCCATTCGGTTCGGCGTCGGGTGGCTGCGCCTCATTCGCTCCCGCACCGACGACGACGACTCGATCCGCGACGGCTGCGAATTCCCGGCGCAGTTCGGCAGCGAACGCCGCGGTATCGATGTCCGCATCGACGAACACGGTCGCACGCCAGTTCTCGTAGAGTTGTGACGCAAGACTTTCGAGCGTCGCGCGCGCACCGGCCGTATCGTGTCCGGCCCCGTTCATCTGTACGCTGCACTCGAACCTCGGTTGCCATTTCCGCTGACCCAAGAAGTCTTGGTTGAAGCGAGCCTCCGCGCCGCTGACGAAGTTCCGGATACTGCCCCGCGTGAGGGAGCCCGTCGTGTGTTCCGCAAGCACCTCAAATTCGCGCCGCAGGGTCCCCCCGCTCGTATCGGTGACGCAGACCGCGACCCGCCTGCTGCCGGGATTGAACGCCTTTGCCGGAATGCTGATACCGAAGCCGCAGTGCAGGGCGTCCGGCCAATCGATGTGAACCGCGGCGACATCCTCCCGGCGAATGCCAAAATAAGCGAAGCCCACGTCCGTGCCGTCCACACTGACCGCAACATGCTTGACGCCGGCGCGTGCCAGCGCCCAGCCTTGGACGGCCAAATTGCCGCTCACGATCGGCAGCGAGTCACCGTCCTCCAGCGACGGCACGTCGATCGCCAATTGGATGACCTCGCCGGCGGGCGGCGCAGCGGCGGCGGCGGGAACCATTTCCACCGGGACGGTGCGCGTCCAGCGCGACGAGCCACCCCCATTTTCGCGCACCACGAGTTCGACCGTGTGCTCGCCGCTGAACGTGCGGCCGAGATTCTTGCGCAGCCCGAATCCCGACCGTCCCGCATCGGGCACGGTCGGGTAGATCTCGGCGATGTCGGTGCGGGTCAGCCCGAGTATGGCTTCGTGCACGTCGTTATCGCCCAAAATGATCGCAATCCCGTCGACGCCGGCATCCGCGATCACCCAGCCGAACAGGTAGAGTTCGCCGTCGCTGGACAAGGTCAAGGCATCGACGTGGAAACTTGCCGTCGGGACCGCCGGCGTTGCCGGAACCGCATCATCGACTGGTGCTTCCGGGCTCCGTGCGACCGGCAGAGCGCCGAGATCGGGCGCGGCCAGGGTCTCCTCGTCGATCGAGATGGGAATGACCTGACGATGTTGACGACCGTCGGCCGTGATCGCCCGCACGACGAGGTCGCACGGTCCGCGCAGACGCGCGTCGAGCGATGCGCGAAATGCAAAACCGGCCTCACCGGCGTCGTCGTACGCCGGGAATGCCTCGATGAGATCGGCCCGCTGGAGTCCCACGGCGGCACGGCACAGGATTTCGCCACCGAGCGCGATCGTGATCTCTTGGACGGGTGTTCCGGCCATCGCCCAACCGCGCCCCTCCAGGATCGCGCCCGGCTGGAACACCGCGCCCGGAATCGGTGCATCCACGGCCATCCGGATTGCGCGCAGCGCGGGTCGCGCGGGTGTCATGGTCTTGCGGGCTCCGGATGTCATCGGCGAACTCCCGGGGGAGCCGGTCGGTGCGTTGGTTGGTAGTTCATGGACGTGGCGAGGAAACTAATCGCTTCGCGATGTTTGGGCAAGTTTCCCTTCCAGGGGAACTTGGTCGCCGGGGCGGCAAAATCCGTCCGCTTACCTTAAGCCAAGAATATTCAACGATTTAGCACGGCTGTAAGATATTGCGGAGCGCAGGAGGAGGCGCGCGCCAACCGTCGGCGGATTTTTCCAGCCAATGCACTCTCCCCTCGCCCTCGGCCGGTCGGTCCGCTCCCGTCAAATTGATGACGATCACGGATTGCGGCGCGAAGGCGCCGGCGCGCGCCAGTCTGATGACGCCGGCGACCGCGGCTGCGGCCGAAAAGCAGGGTGAAATGCCCTCCATGTCCTCGACCGCCAGACGCGCTGCACGGATTTCCACTTCATCGACGGCGCTGAAGCCGCCCGCGCTGTCCTGCACGATGCGTCTTACGTGGGGGTAGGCGCGCGTCGGATCTCCGCGCAGGATGGCCTCGGCTATCCCGGTGGGCCGCGGCACGAGGTGCTCGGGCCGTATCCGGTCACTGCCGTCCTCGAAAGCGCGCACCATGGGCGCACAACTCGTCTGCTGAACGCAGAGCATGCGAGGAATCGCCGCGATGCGCCTCATCTGGAGCAGTTCGCGCGCACCCTTGTAGGCGCCATAGATCCCCATGGCGCTCGACACCGCTTGGACGTACCAGTCGATGGGCCGACCGACCTGCTCGCTCGCTTCGAGAAAGGCGAGCTTCAGGCCCTCGCGGCGACCGGGGTTGAAGAATCCTCCCTCGGCAATCAGTCCATGATGTCGCGCGTAGACGCTCGCGTACGCGGCGGCATCGACGAAGCTCGTATCGCGCATCCCGAAATGAGTGACTTGCGCGTGATCCGTGTGCTGTACGCGCGGCACGAAATTCTCGGCCGTGAACAGGTACAAATGCATGTCCGGATGCGAGCGGATGCCGTAGGCAAAGGCGGTACCGCTGTTTCCGGTCGAGGAGGCGCTGAACGCCCGCACGCCGCGCTCGTGCAGGTAGGCGAGCGATACCGCCGCCATCCGGTCCTTCGTCGAACGCGTCGGCAGCAGGGTTTCGTTCTTGAGAAATACCGATTTCAATCCAAGCCACGATCCGAGGCGCTCGGCATGAACGAGCGGCGTGAAGCGCGACTGAGGCAGTCGGTGATGCGACTCCTGCAAGGGCAGCAAGGCGGCGAATCGTACGTAGGGATCGGACGACTCCACGAGGCGGACGCGCTCGAGATCGTACTCGACGTCGACCAATCCGCCGCAGACGCTGCAAGCCGTGTGAAATCCCGTCGGATGATCCGCGCCGCAGGCGATGCACCGGTGGCGGAAATGGAGGTCAGAGTTCTGCACGAGGGATCCCCGGGGTGGCGGCGCTACCGGACAGGAGCATATCGCGGATCGACGCGGCGATACTGAGACTCAGCAACAGTCCCTTCGCTCCGCCGCCGTTCGCGATGTAGACATTCCGCCAACCGTCGGCGGCCACGGCAATCGGCAGCCCGGATCGTGACACCGGACGCAACCCGGCAACGTGCCGGATCACCTGCGCATCGGCGATGTTGGGCAGGATCTTGGCGGCCAGATTGAACAGAATACGTCTGCCGGCCTCGGTCGGAAGGGCATCGAAACCCGCGTGTTCCCAGGTGCCCCCCAACCAGATTTCTTCGCCACGCCGACGGTATATGCAGCCACGCCCGAGCGTCAGATCGTGAGCGATCGCCTCGCCCGGGAGACGCACGAGCAACAGTTCTCCTTTCACCGGTTCGACGGGCAGTTCGACGCCAAGCCATTCGTGCAGGTCGCCGACCCATGGACCGGTCGCGAATACGATCGCGTCGCAAGAAATGGCTCCGGCCGCGGTACGCAACGCCGTGACCCGATCCCCCGAAGTGATGACGCCGCAAGGCGTCGCTTGAAGGACCCCGGCCCCGAACGCGCCGGCAGCGCGCGCGAGGCCCCGGGTGAACGCTTCGCCGTCGACCGCGAGACTGCCATGGGTCAACAGGCCGAACTCGATGTCCTGCGCAATCCGTGGTTCCAAGGACCTGAGCGCGTGACGGTCGAGCCAACGCGCCGAAAAGCCGGCGGTTCGCTCGTAGAGCGCCGCGGTCACTTCGAGCCGTGCGCGATCCGCGGCGTCCTCGCCCAGGATAATCCGCGCGACCGGGACCGCTCGCAACGCCGCGTCCTGCAGGTGGGATAATTCATCTTGGAGTTCACCGTGCAGGCGAAACGCCTCGAGTGCGACGGGCAGGAGGGCGTCGCGTGTCTCATAGAGCGGATTCAGGTTGCCGGCGTTCCATGCGGACGCATGCGCGGCGATGCCATCGCGCTCGACCAGGGAGATCGCGAGACCGGCCCGCGCGAGGCGATAGGCCGTGGCGCAGCCGATCACGCCGCCGCCGACGACGATGACATGCCGGCGCTGCATGAATCGCTTTCGCTCCGTTCGACCGAGCCATCGAGACCATAAGATGACAGGATCGGCTCCGGGACGCCAGCGTCAATGAACGCGTCCGCTGTGACGATTTTTTGTTAGCCTTGAGAATCATCGGCGACCCCGTCAACCAGGGCCGATGTTGCAAACCGACCCTCGGAGCTCCATGGCTGATCGACCGGACACCGGCCCCCTGCTGCGGCGTGCCCAAGCACTTCGCGACGCGGGTCTGCACGATGAGGCGGAACTTGCACTCGGCGACGCCGCGCGGCAATTTCCGGACAGCGAACAGGTTGCGGTCGCGCGCGCTTCCTTGGCGAGTGTACGTCGTGACTGGGGCGCCGCCGAGAGTCGCTGGGCAGCGGCGCGAGGGCGCTTCCCCGACAATCCCTGGTGCCATCTCGGCAGCATCAACGCGCTGCGCGGCGCGGGCCGCGCGGGCAACGTCGCGGAGCTCATCGCGGCCGCGACTGCCGCGCTGGAGGTGGCCAGACAGCGAGGCCTCGGGGCGCCCGAGGTCTGCCGCACGGAGTTCGAAATCGCCCGAGTCGCGTCCGACTGGCCGGGCCTGCGGGACGCTGCAGCGAGGCTGGTCGACTGCGGCGGCGCGCTGACCGCCCCCATGCATCTCGCCGTGGCGCAGGCCTGTCTGCATCTTGGTGAATTGGACGCGGCAAAACACAGCGCCGAGGCCGCGCTCGCGCTTGACCCGGCGCTCGTCGAAGCATGGATCGTGCGCGCCCAGGCTGCGACCGGTGTCGGCGACGGCGAGACCGCGCTCGCCTGTTATCGAGCCTTGGTCCGGGTCGCGCCGAACGCATTCCGCTGGCGCTTGAAACTCGTCCAACTGCTCGGCTGGCTGGGCCGGGTACCCGAGGCGCTCGATGAACTCGCAGGGCTGCGGTTCGACCACCCGAGCAATCCCATGGTGCGCAGTTTCCTGCGCGGTTATCGGTGGGATGCGCCGCCGGCAACCGGCGCCGATGCGCGGCACGGCGCGACCGCGCGGACCGAGCCGGACCTCCCCAAGGACGATCTCATCGATCGGATCGCCGAACACGTTCCGGCGGCCGGCCGCCGCGTTCGGCCGCTGCTCGACGCCGATCCGCGTCGCGACGTCATCGTGGCGGAAGCTGCGGGCGCCGATGCGGCCGTCCTGCTGTTCACGGGCACGAGCGATGAGCTGTGGATGCCCCTGTTGCTGTTCGATCAATACCTGGCGACCCACCGGATCACGGCCGTTTATCTGAAGGATTTTCACCGCCTGCGCTACCTGCGGGGTATCGTCTCCTTGGGCGACGATGTCGCAACGACGGCCGCCGCCCTGCGCGAGCTCACCGCTCGGATGGGGGTCAAGCGGCTGTACACGTTGGGCAACTGCGTGGGTGGTTTCGCGGCCATCCGATACGGCGTGGAACTCGGCGCCGAGCGCGTGCTCGCGTTTTCGCCGCCCACCCAAATTGCACCGGAAACGCCGCTCCAATTGGAAGAGGGACGGCGCTTCATGAAGCGCCGCCTCGAGATGCTGGTCGATCCGGACCTCACGGATCTCGCGCCGTACTTGCGCAACCGGCGATTCGGCGGCGACATCCAGATCATGTACGAACAGGATGATCCGCGCGATGCCGTGCAAGCGCTGCGCCTGACGGGTCTGCCGGGAGTGCGGCTGCGGCCGCTGCCCGCCGTCAGCGGACGATCGCTCACCCGCTTCGCCGCCGACAACGAGGACTTTGCCGCATGGCTCGGCGCCGGGCTCGACGTCCCGGCCGAGGTCGCGAGCTGAATGTCGGGCGCGCCTGACAGTCCTTTGATCGAGCGCGAGCAGTTTCCCCTGCCTTGCGCCTATGCCGCGCCGCGCAGTCCGACCGAGGCGAAACTCGCCGATATCTGGCGGGTGGCGCTCTCGATGGACCGCGTCGGAGTGCTGGACGACTACAACGATCTCGGCGGCGATTCGCTGGTCGCGACCGTTATTTTCGCCGAAATCGAAGCGGCGTTTGGCATGGCCTTGCCGATCGCGACGCTGGTGAGCGCGGGCACGATCGAGGCGCTCGCGCAGCGCATCGACGCGCTCGCTACGGATTCGCCGGCGCAACGCCCTCCGCCCGCGAGTCCATGAGCGCCGTCGAATCGATCCTGCGTTTCGGGCGCATCCGCGGCGAGGCTGAGGCGCTCGTCGACGGTGGCCGGACGGTGACGTACCGCGAGCTCGCCCTGTCCGTGCGGGCCATGGCGCGTGCGCTCGAGGATGCCGGCGTAAAACCCGCACAGCGTGTCGGCGTTCTCATGAAGGACACGGCGGACCATATCGTGGTGCTGCTCGCGGTCGGGCATCTGGGCGGCGTCGCCGTGTCGCTCGATTGGCGGGCGCGCGCGGCCGAGAATGCGCGTTTCATGGAAACCCTGCCGCTGGACCGGGTCGTCATCGAGCGCGATGTCCGGCAGCCGCACACGGACAACGGCCGATTCATCGAAGCTCCCTCTCAGGGCGCGCTCGATCGCGTGAGGGGCGATCCCAGCCCGTCCGCCGCTTGGACCGATCCGTTCCTGATATCGGCAAGCTCCGGCAGTACCGGGGCACCTAAGTTCACCCAGATGACGCATCTGCAGTTCCATTTTGCGGTCTCGGGGATGCTCGAGCTCATGGATCTCTCCGGAGCCCACCGGTTCCTCTGCACGATGCCCCTGTACTACAGCGGCGGCCGCAACAGCTGCCTCGCCCATTTGCTGCGAGGTGATTGCGTGGTCCTCTACCCGAGCGTGTTCTCGCCGGCGGAATACGTCGACGTCGTTACCCGCCATCGGATCACGGTCGCCGGACTGGTACCGTCGGTCGTACGCCAGCTGCTGGCGGCGGCCGGCGCAGAGCCGCTGCTCCCGGGCCTCGCGAAACTGTTTTCCACCGGCGCGCCTCTGCACGCGGACGAAAAGCGCGCCGCAACGCGCAAGCTCACGCCCCACTTTCACGAGCGCTACGGGACGGCCGAAACCATGGTGATCTCGATGCTGCGCCCGGCCGACTTCGCCGAGCGTGCCGACAGCGTCGGTCAGACTCATTCTCTCGCCGCTGTCGAGGTCGTGGATGAGCAGGATCGACCGCTCCCGGCGCAGGCGGTCGGACGCCTACGTTTTCGCGGCCCGGGCATGGCAACACCGGTCGGGGAATCCGCGACGGCGAATTTTCGGGACGGCTGGTATTACCCCGGCGAGATCGCGCGGCTCGATTCCGCCGGCTACCTATTCCTGGAGGGCCGCAGTTCCGAGGTGATCATGCGCAGCGGCGCCAAGGTCCATCCGGCGGAAGTCGAGAGCGTGCTGTGCGAACACCCCGGGGTGCTCGAGGCTGCCGTGCTGGGTTACGGCGGAGATGCAGGCGCCGGACGCGAGGACGAGGTCGTCGCCTTCGTCCAACCGGTGGGCGCCCTCACGGTGGGTGAGCTCATCCTCCACTGCCGGATACGACTTACGCCGCACAAGGTCCCGCGGAAGATCCTGATCGTGCCGGACCTGCCGCGCAATACGGCCGGCAAAATCGACAAGCTCGCCCTTGCCGGACTGCTCCGGGGTCAGGTGCCCGCCTCTTGACCTCAATCGGCCGGCCGGGCGCGATTCGACCACGGAAACGGTTCTCGTGGCGGATCCCGGCCGAGGAAGGCGCAGAGCCTGGGCCAGCCCTCGCCCGCGGTCACGTCGATGCGCAGCAGGCGTGTTGCCCTCTTACCCGTGAAGAACGCGAGCACCCTGCGTTCGTACGCTTCGAAGGCCGCCCTGAAACCGTCGTGGTCGAAATAGAGGATGTCATTGATGTCACGCAGCCGGCGTCCTGCGTCGCTCGCATCCGCGCGGGCCAGTGCGGCCTTGATATCCGCGAACTCCTCGAGACCAAGCTGGTTGCGCCACAGCCGACGCATCGATGCAAGCCAGGCCTCGTAGGGCCGTTCCGTCCATATGAATTTCGAATTGGGCCAGCGCTCATCGAAGTGCTCGAACCGGACGCTGACGGGCGTGTCCAGGAAAGCATCGAAGAGCGGGATGTCGTCGTCGCCGATGACCTCCCGCGTGAGCGGATTCATCCAATGCAGGGTCGCGAATCCGAGCAGGCGGAGTGCGGCGGCGAGCGTGGTCGTGCCGGTCCTCGATAAGCCGATGCCGAATATTTTCTCCTTGTCGAGATCCGGAAATCGGGGGTCGCCGAACAAAGCCGCGATGCGGCGCAGCTCATCGCCGGGTCGGCCGAGGCGCTCGTGTTCCTTGACAGCGCCGATTGCCGCAATGACGCGGCGTCGCTCGTGCGAGGCGAGCGCGAGGCGAGCTTCCAGACACGCGAACGGCACCGCGTCCGCAGGGGAACCGAGCGAACGGATCTGTGCACATCGCGCCAGCAAGGAGTCGAGCATCGCGCGACGCTCTGCGCCGCCATAGACCTGGGCCGCGCATTCGAACAGGCTCTCGAGCGGTTCGGGCCGCTGTGCGCGGTCGCGCACGTCGACGAACAAGGCACGCGCCTCGGCTGAACGCCCGAGCAGCACCAGCAATTCGATGCGCTGGGCAATGAGCGCGGGATGGCGGATCTCGCGCAAGGGGCTAGCGCAAAACGTCGCCCACGCCGCTTGTGGACGACCCGCGTTCTTTTGAATCTGCATGAGCGTCAAGAGTGCCGCCATGAGCGCGGGCCGTGCGTCGCGGGCTTCGCGGGCGATCCCTTCCGCCGCATCGTGCCGGCCGAGTTCGATCAACGGACGAACCTTCATGAGACGCCATGCGAGCGCGGCCGGGTGCGCCCCGAAACGACCGAGCAACTCGTCGCAACGGTCCACGACTTCGGACCATGCGCCTCGACGGAGCGCGACTTGTGCCAGAGCGGCGGGGCCGGCCGGCTGATCGGGATACCGCTCCACGACCAATTCGATTTGGGCGTATGCCTCGACCGCGGCGCCGAGTTCGAGCAATACGAGCGCCCGCGCACTCAACCAGAACGCGTTGACCGATTGACCGAAGGCGCGGAGTACCGTATTCCATCGGCGACGGGCGTCGGGCCAGTTTTCACGGCGCATCGCGAGCTGCGCCAAACCGACGAATCCCACGGGATGAAGCGGACAGTGACGCGTGGCGGCCCGATAGAGCGCATGACCCTCCTCGAGCAACCCGGCATCCAAGAGCACGGCGCCGGTGCGCGCGACGTCGAACTCCACGGAAGCGTGGCGGGCTGCCTGGAGCGCCTGTAGGATCTCGGTCGTATGTGCAAAACGACCCAGTTCTTCTGTGATGTCGTCGATGACGTGCGCGGGGGTTCGCGGATCTGGTTGCATCAATTCCGTGTACTCCTACCGTCACGCCGTCGAGAGATGCTCAATATACCGTTCGACGACATCGCGCAGCCTGCCGTTCGAACGCATGCCGGCGATCCAGCGTGAGTCTGATCCGTCCGTTTCGCGCATTGCGGCCCGCGCCTGCGCTTGCCGCCGATGTTTTAGCGCCGCCCTACGACGTCGTGAGCGGCGCCGAAGCGCGGGCGATGGCGCTCGGGCGGCCGTTGAGTTTCCTGCACGTCTCCCGCGCAGAGATCGATCTGCCCGAATTCGCCGATCCGTATGGCCCGGAGGTCTACGAACGAGCGTCCGCGAGTTTCACCGCGCTGATGGGCGCCCATGTGCTGCGGGCGGATCCCAGTCCTGGATTCTACGTCTATCGGCTCGCCGACGGTGTGCACGTACAAACCGGCCTCGTCGTCGCAGCCTCCCTGCAGGCTTACCGCGATCACCGGATCAAGCGTCATGAATTGACGCGTCCCGACAAGGAGGCCGATCGTGCCCGGCACATCGCGGCGCTCGGTGCTCAGACGGGGCCGGCCATGCTGGCCTATCCGGAGGCGCCCGCGATCGACCGGCTCATCGAGCGAAATGCCGCCGGGGCACCAGATACCGAGGTCCTCGGCGCGGACGGCACTCGTCATGCCATCTGGCCAATATTCGACCCGGAAACCGTGGCGCAATTGCGCCGCGAATTCGATGCCCTGCCGGCGCTCTACATCGCGGACGGCCACCACCGCACGGCGGCCGCCGAGCGCGTCGCGCGCGAGCGCGGGTCACGGCAATCCGACGCGGCGGCATGGGACGGGTTCCTGGCGGTCGCATTCCCGCACCACTCGATGCGCATTCTCGATTACAACCGGCTGGTGCGAGACTTGAACGGCCTGACGGAGAGCGCCTTCCTTGCTGCGCTCGGCGCGCACTTCGCCGTGTCCGAATGCGAGGGGCCGGTACGGCCACGCGGCCCGCGCGAATTCGGTCTTTACCTGCCGGACCGATGGTTTCGACTGTGCGCTCGGGAAGACACGGGAGCCGAGCTCGATGCGGCGGCAGGCCTCGACGTCAGCCTGCTGTCGCACGTGATCCTCGGACCGATACTGGGAATCCACGATCTACGCCGCGATAGCCGCATCGAATTCAGCGGCGGCCGCCGGAGCCTCGGGGACATCGAGAATCGCGTGCATACCGGCATGGCGGCAGCCTTCGTCGTTCACCCCTGCGCCATGGCCGACCTCATGGCAATTGCCGACCAGGGCGGCATCATGCCGCCGAAATCGACGTGGTTCGAACCGAAGCTGGCCGACGGCCTCGTATCGCTGCAATTCGGTGCTCATGAATAGTTGGGCGAACTGTAGAAAGCTCGCTGCTCGAACGACCTGACTTCCCGGTGCGGCGTCCGCTCGAAGTAGATTGGCACGACGTCGGCCGGGCAATAGTGCGTAACGACGCTCTTTCTGGTCTGCACGCTGGAAATCGGTGCGCCGCCATGTGCAAGATCGGCGTTCCAGAAGAGTACGTCGCCCCGTCTTGCGTTAAACGTCTCTTTTGGAAAGCCCGCGCCGAGCGCTTGATCCGGGATCAATTGAACGTGCCTCGAGAGGTCGCTCGTCAGGTCCAGTTCCCGGTTTGCTCGACGAGCCTCTTCGGAGCCTTTGAATCGATTCGCATAGAGGAATTCGGGCATTCGGTGGCTGCCCGCGTAATAGAAAAGCTCTCCCGCGCCGGAGCGGACATCCTCGAGCGCGATCCAGGAGGCCGCAAATTGCAGCGGCAGGGAATAGTTTACGTAGGCGGAGTCTTGGTGCGCGTTCTGCGCAGACCCACGCCAGAATGAGAGCGACTGGCTGGCGAGGACACGGCGCTCGAAAATGAGATGCAGGAAATCCAGCAGGCCGGCCGCGAAAATCAGTTCTCGAATCGACGCCGAAAACCAGTGTAGATCGAGAGCCTTGGTCGGCTGTTCGAGCGTTTCCTTGGACCAGGGACAGCGCTGGCCCACGCTGCGCACATTGAAGCGCAAATCGGGGAAATCGCCGTGGTAGGCACGGTCGAGGTCTTCTTCCGCCCTATCGAGAATGTCCGTCGAAATGGCTGCAGGGAGAACGACATAACCATTGCTCACCCAAGCCGTCAGCATGGCAGCCTGCGTCGCGGAAACTAGGCCCAGATCCAAGCGTCCCGCAATGACGTCGAGCACATTTCCCGCATCGGTCCAGAGACCGCCAAAGCGCGAGTGGGTGGCTGACGGGTTGTCGGGCCGGTGGGCCGCCGGCGAAGGTAAGTAGCCGCGGAATCTGCCGAGCCTGTCGTAGTGCTCGGTCGGCGAGACCGCTCTGCCCTCGGCAATGTCCCGTGCAACGCACGGGTAACTCGCCAGATACCAAGCTGCATCAACCGGCGGACTTGCGGCCATGCCCCTCGCCTTGCCGAGCACGCAGTAGTGGACATAGCCGGAGGACCATTCGCCGCGCCTCACGGCTTCCGCCACCTCCGGGTTGCTCTCGAGATAATAGGCTTCGTCGAACGCCATTCCCTGATCTCCCGGCCGTTTTCTCATCCAGCGGATAGGCTCGAGAGGATTCTACGGTATCAAAACCCTCGGAGTCATGCCACGCGGTACCGGGCTCTCGGTGGCAGCTCGCCCAACGCCGGCGGCGCGATCTCGATGAGCCGCGCACCGCCGCTTGCAATGCTGCCGTTCTTCATCGATAGTTCGCACACAAACCTTGGGGTGGCCTAGCGCGGCCTGAGACGTCGGTGCACCGACGAACCCGTTGAACCTGATCCGGTTAGTACCGGCGTAGGGAGCAGGTGTTATGACTCGTCCATGCCTCGCCCGGCGTTTGCGCGCCGGTGTGTTCGCGCCGCCGCTCACGCACGGCTTCGCGTCGATGGCCCTCGTCGCGCTAGCCCTCGCCGCGCCGGGCCCGGCCGCGGCCGCCCTCTCCGCTTCCGACGGCGCCGCGCCCGGCGAGTACCGCCTCGAGGAGATCGTCGTTACCGCAGGCGTGCGCGAGCGCGCGAGCGCCGATTTGCCGCTCAGTGTCACCGTGCTCGACGCCGCGACGCTGCGCGCGGCCGGCGTGCAGCATCTCGAGGACGTGCTCGCGCTGATCCCCGATCTGAATTGGGCCGCGGGGACGTCGAGGCCGCGATTTTTTCAGCTGCGCGGCATTGGCGAGGTCGAGCAGTATCAAGGTGCACCCAATCCCTCGGTGGGTTTCCTCATCGACGACATCGACTTCTCCGGCGTCGGCATGCCGGCAACCTTGTTCGATACGTCCCAGGTCGAAGTGCTGCGCGGGCCGCAGGGCACGGCCCATGGGGCGAATGCCCTCGCGGGTCTGATCAGCGTGCGCACGGCCGATCCCGGCACGGCCTTCGAACTGCGCAGCGAACTCACGGGCGCGACCTACGATACGCGCGCGCTGGGCCTCGTCGCCGGGGACGGCTTCGCCGGAGGCGCAGCGGCTTGGCGCGTGGTCGCGCAGCAATCCTCGAGCGACGGCTTCCGTCACAACGCCTACCTCGACGAGAACGCCACGAACGGCTTCGACGAAGGCACGCTGCGCGGCAAAGTGCACTGGCAGGTGAGCGACGCTCTGCGCGCCGACCTCACGCTCATGCGGGTGAACATCGACAACGGCTACGACGCCTGGTCGATCGACAACACGCGCACGACCTATTCGAATCAGCCGGGTCGAGACGAACAGGCTTCGAACGGCGCGGCGCTGCGACTCATCCTGAGCCTTTCCGGCCGCGGGGAACTGCGCAGCGTCACGAGCGCCGCGGATTCGAGAATTCTCTATTCCTTCGACGGCGACTGGGGCAACGACAGGCTCTGGGGCATCTACGCGCCGTACGACTATTTTCAGAGCGACGAGCGCACGCGCAGCACGCTCGCCGAGGACCTGCGGCTCACGGGAGCACCCGACGCGAAGCTCTTCGGCCGGCTCGACTGGCTGCTCGGAGCCTATGCGCTGCGCCTCACGGAATCCGATCGGCTCGTGTACCAGTACGACGACCAGACCGACGGCGCGGGCGAGAGCGCTCTGGCCAGCCGATACTCGGCGACGAACGTCGCGCTCTACGGCTCGCTGGATGCAGCATTCGGCCTCCGCGACGCACTATCGCTGGGGCTGCGCGTCGAGCAGCGCGTCGCACGCTACGCGGACGATGCCGACGCCGCCACGCCGTTTCCGCGTGAGCGCAACGCGATGGCGGGAGGCAATCTGTCCTGGACGCATGGCCTCGGCGACTCGACCAAGTGCTACGTGACCCTCGCGCGAGGCTTTAAAGGCGGCGGATTCAACATCGGTTCGGGCATCCTCTCCGAGCAGCGCGAGTTCGGTCCCGAGGCGCTCTGGAGCGCGGAGGCGGGCATCAAACACGCACGCGCCGGCAGTGCGCTCGAGTTCACCGCGGACCTCTTTTATATGCGCCGGCAACACATGCAGGTGTATCTGTCCGAGCAACTCATTCAGAGCAACCCGTTGGACTATGTGTTCTTGACTCAGAACGCGAGCAGTGGCGAGAACGACGGACTCGAAGGCGAATGGTCCTACCGGGTCGGCGACCGCTGGCGGCTCTCCGGCGGTGCCGCGCTGCTGCATACGCGCTACCTCGGCGTGAGCGGCGTGTTCGCGAGTCTCGGACTCGATGGCCGTGCCCAGCCGTTTGCGCCGGGTTATCAGTTTTCGGCCGCCGCCGAATACCGCCACCCTTCAGGGTGGTTCGCAAGACTCGACGCGTCGGCGACGGACGGCTTTTACTATTACACGAGCGACGCGCAGACCGCGAGCGCCTACCACCTCGAGAATCTACGCTTGGGGATGGCGCGCGGCGCGTGGACCACGAGCCTCTGGGTGCGCAATCTGTTGAACGCCGACCATGCCCAACAGGGCTTCTACTTCGGGCTGATTCCGCCTAACTTTCCGAACCAGGCGTTCCGGCAATTGGGCGACCCACGCCAGATCGGCCTCACGATCGACTACCAATTTCGTCGAGATCCGCCGCCGTAGACCCGTCCGATTCGCCCGCCGCGAAGCGCCCGGACAGCTCCTCAGCGCCGGTGGGCGCGTGACCGGGGGCGGGCGCATGGCCGGCGGCGGGCGCCGGACCGGCGGCAACCGCCGCGTGTTGGTCGGCGACGCTGTTCGAGAGCGAGATCGGCAACCCGAGCGCCGGGTCGTCGCGGCACCAACGCGCCGGATCCGGCGGCGGCAAATCCGCCAGGAACGCGAGCAGCGCCGCGTTCGTGATGCCGATCGCATCGAATGGCGTACCGTGCCGCGACTCGCGCACGACGAGGCAGTCGGCGCGCAGACGAGACGCAAGGCTCCGTTTCTCGGCGAGCGGCGTGTAATCGTATTCGGCGGCGATCAGCAACGAACGACACTGGAGGCCGTCGAGTCGCTCATGGGCCGACCAGCGCTCCAGAACCTTGGCCATGGACAGATAGGTCGAGGCCGGCACGCTGCCGATCACGGCCGCGGCGCGCTCGCGCATGGCCGCCTGCCGCACATCGGGAAAGAGCCGCGCGGCGATCAGGCGCGCCGTGCGCTCGATACCGAGCAGCCGCACGAGTGCGGCATCGATGCGGGCCGTGCACCACTTGGTCCAGTGATCGACCCGATAGCTGGCGAGACTGTTGATGAGCACGAGCCGCGGTACCGCCCGCGGCCGCAGGAGTGCCATTTCGAGCCCAACCGCGCCGCCCATCGAGAAGCCCACGAGGTTGGGGTTTTCGATACCGAGTCCGTCGATCCAGCGCCACAGCGCGGCCGCGAGATCCGCGATCGTGTACCCGGGGGCGAGCCCCTCGCTGTAGCCGCAGCCCGGCAAGTCCGGCAGCAGCACCCGGTATTCGCCCTCGAGCGCAGGAACTTGGAACGCCCAATCGGCGCCGCTCGAACCGAGTCCGTGGATCAGCACCACCGGCTCGCCGGCTCCGCGCTCGAGGTAATGCAATGCGCGTCCTTGATCCATGCAAAACGGCACGGCTGCGACCCCTCGTTGATATGACTGCCGAAATACTACGCGAAATGAGTTCTTTACATGCGCCGGGCGCGCGTCTATCGTCCGAGGCTTCGAAGGTCATAGAGGACGCGCCTGTGGGCAGTAGTAGTGCCAGTGGTCATGATCGCCGCGTCGTGCGCGGCCGCAGCTAAGGTTCGCTCACCCCCGGGGGGACTCCCCGCCGCGTCGGCCCTCCTACCGCGGCCGTCCGGTTCCCGAGATTTTCCCACGTTCACTCTCAGGCTCGACTCCGCGCCCAGCGGTCGAGTCCCAACCCGCAGCCGCCCCGCAACCCTCCGAGGAGGCATTCGTGGTCAAGCTGATCAAGCAAATCGCGGAAAATCCGCGCGTCCAGCAATTGGGACCAGGTCTGATCACCGGCGCGGCCGACGATGATCCCAGCGGCATCGCGACCTATTCCCAGGCCGGCGCGATGTTCGGCTTCAACATGCTTTGGACCGTGCTGTTCACGTATCCGCTGATGGTCGGCATCCAGATGATCAGCGCGCGTCTGGGCTGCATCACCGGGCGCGGCCTGGCCGCGAACGTGAAGGCGGTCTACCCGCGCTCCGTTCTGTACGGCATCGTCGGTTTGTTGCTCGTCGCCAATACGATCAACATCGCGGCCGACATCGCCGCCATGGGCGAGGCACTGCGTCTGCTGATCGGCGGTTCGGCCCATCTGTACTCGGTCGGTTTCGGCCTGTTGTGCCTCGGGCTTCAGGTCTGGCTCAGCTACAAGAACTACGTGCACTATTTGAAGTGGCTCACGCTCGCGCTGCTCGCCTACGTGGCGGTCATTTTCACGATCCACGTGCCCTGGGCCCAGGTCCTCCGCGACGCGGTGTTTCCGCGCCTCAATCTGGATCACGACAGCATCACGATTGTCGTCGCGGTGTTCGGGACGACCATCAGCCCTTATCTGTTCTTCTGGCAGGCGGCTCAGGAAATGGAAGACTTGCGCGCCGTCGCGGCGCGCACGGGTCGCGCAGAACTGCTGCCGCATGCCGAAGACGTCGCGCGCAGCCACTTGCGCCGCATTCGCTGGGACACGTATCTCGGCATGGGCTTCTCGAACCTCATCGCGTTTTTCATCATTCTGAGCACCGCGGCGACGCTGCATGCCGCGGGGATCGTGAACATCCAAAGCTCGGGCCAGGCGGCCGAAGCGCTGCGGCCGATGGGCGGCGCGGCGACTTTTCTGCTGTTCAGTCTCGGTATCATCGGAACGGGCATGCTTGCGATTCCCGTGCTCGCAGGCTCCGCGGCCTATGCGGTCGCCGAGAGTTTCGAATGGCGATCCGGCCTCGACATGAAATTGCACGAGGCACGGGAATTCTACGGGATCATCGCGGTCGCGACGATTGGCGGCGTCGTGCTGAACTTCACGCATCTGGATCCGATGCGCGCGCTGATCTGGAGCGCCGAGATCAACGGCGTGATCGCCGTGCCGATCATGGTGATCATGATGCTGCTGGCGTCGCGCGAGGACATCATGGGCCGCTTCGTGGTCAGGCCGCGCCTGCGGCGCCTGGGGTGGGCGGCGACCACGGTCATGGCCGTCACGGTCGTCGGCATGTTCGCCACCCAATGAACGCTCCGTCAGCCTGTCCAGCATGGTCGTAAACGCACCGCATTTGGGTTCGGACGCGGACGCGCGTGCGCCGGCCTGGCTCACCCCGGTCGAATTGCTGCTGCTCGGCGGCATCTGGGGCGCGTCATTTCTGTTCATGCGCATCGCGGCCCGTGAATTCGGCGCGTTCCCGCTCGTCGAGATCCGCCTCGGACTGGGCGCCCTCGTGCTCCTGCCCTTCGCGTTTCGCGTACTGCCGTCGATCGACGCGCGCCTGTGGGGCAGGCTCGCGCTGATCGCGATGATCAACACCGGCGCGCCGTTCGTGCTGTTCGCCCTGGCGGCGCAGCGCGCTCCGGCGGGCGTCGTCGCGATCACGAATTCGACGGTCGTGATGTTCACGGCGCTGTTCGCGCGATTTCTCTACGGAGAACGCATCAGTGCCCGGCGCGTTGCGGGCCTCGTCGCCGGTTTCGTCGGCGTCGTCGTGCTCGCGAGCGGCAAGACCGCGGGCTCGAGCGTATGGCCCGCGGTGCTCCTGGGCACGGCGGGCGCCGTGATGTACGGCCTCGGGGCAAATCTCTCCGGCCGCCATTTGAGCGCGCGGCTGCCCCCGGCGGCGATCGCGGCGGCAACACTCGCGTGCGCCACGGTGCTGCTCGCGCCGCTCGCGATCCTGACGTGGCCCGCCCACCCCGTGTCCGCGAGTTCGTGGATCAGCGCCGTGGCCTTGGGCTTGGTCTGCACCGGCACCGCGTATTTGTTCTATTACCGAATCATGGCGCGTATCGGCGCGGCCGGGACCTCGACGGTCACGTATCTGATCCCCTTGTTCGGGGTCTTGTGGGCGTGGGGCTTGCTCGGCGAGAAATTGACGCTGACCATCGCGCTCGCCGGCTTGCTGATCTTGGGCGGTGTCGCCTTGGGTCAGCGCCGATGAAGCGCGCCCTCTTGCGCACGGCGCTCGTGCTCGGACTGCTGTCGGCGATCGGGCCCTTTGCCATCGACATGTACCTCCCGGCGCTGCCCTCGATCGGCGCGAACTTGGGCGCCAGCATTCATGCCGTGCAACTCTCTTTAGGTGCGTTCATCCTGTCGATGAGCCTGACCCAGCTTTTTTACGGTCCCTGGTCGGACATCGTCGGCCGCAAGCTGCCGCTCTTTTTCGGGATCGGCCTGTTTGGCGCCGCGAGCATCGGGTGTGCGCTCAGCCCTTCGATCGGCGCGTTGATCTTCTTTCGTGCACTGCAAGGCATCGGCGCCGGCGCGGGCAGCGTGATCCCGCGCGCGATCGTGCGCGACCTGCACACCGGTCCGGACGCGGTGCGACTGATGTCGCTGCTGATGCTGGTGTTCAGCGTCTCGCCGATTCTTGCGCCGCTGACGGGCAGCTTGGTCGTCACCCTTTGGAGTTGGCGCGGCATCTTCTGCGTCGTCGCCGCCGCCGCCGCGCTCGGCCTGCTGCTCACGGCACTGCAACTCGAAGAGACGCGACCGGCCGCGGACAGGCGGGCGAGTTCCTGGGCGAGTGCGCTCTCGGGCTATTGGTTCCTGCTACGCGATTCCTCCTTCGTCGGCCTCTCGCTGATCGGCGCGTTCGGCATCGCGTCGTTCTTCATTTACCTCGCGAATTCCTCGTTCGTGGTCATCGACCATTATGGAATGTCACCCGCAGGCTACAGCGTCTTCTTTGCGAGCAATGCCGCGGCCTTCATCGGGACCTCACAGGCGAACGGCTGGCTCACGAGCCGCTTTGGCTTGGGCCGCGTGATCCGGGTTGCCGTCATCGGCTTCACCGCGGCGATGGTCGTCCTGTTCGCCGTCATGGCGGCGGGCGTCGACCGGCTCGGCGTCATGGCCGGATTTTTGTTCCTGGGATATTGCTTTCTGGGACTCGTCGTACCGAATGCCACGGTGCTGTCGCTCGAGCGCCATGGCGAGATCGCCGGCACGGCGTCCGCTCTGCTCGGCACCCTGCAACTCACGGTCGCGACGGCGGTCATGGGCGTTGCAGGCATCTTCTCGAACGGTCAGCCGCTGCCCATGGTCGGCGGGATCGCCGCCTGTTCGCTCGTCTGTTTTTTGCTGACGCGCATCAGCCATTTGACCGAGGTCGTGCTGGTCGCCGAAAAAATCACCTGACGCTCCGGCCGTCGCCGTGGTACGAATGGTGTCCACCCCGAGGAGCCGATGGATGAGCGCAACGACCGCCGAAACCACGCCGACGACCGCCGCCGCCACCGCGGCCGCCGCGGCCGAGGGGACGGGCGCGCCCCAATTGCGGTCGGGCGCCGTGAGTCTCGTCGAAATGGTCGGCCAATCGCTCGCGGTCGTCGCGCCGACGCTGACCCCCGCACTCAACATCACGGTGGTCGCGGGTCTAGCCGGGATCGGGACCTGGTTCTCGTTTCTGATCGGCACGATCGGCGTCGTCTTGGCGGCGGCGAGCGTGGGCACGCTCGCCGCCCGCCACCCCCAGGCGGGTTCCTATTTCGTCTATATCGGCCGGACCTTCGGCCCGTTCACGGGCGCGCTCGCGGGCTGGGCCATGATCAGCGCCTATCTGTTCACGGCCATTTCGGTCGGCCTGTCGTTCACGATCTTCCTCGACGATTTCCTGAGCGCCTTCGGCTTCAAGCTCTCGCACTCGACGATGTGCGCGGCAATGATCGGATTCGTGGCGGCGGTCACCTATGCAGCCTACCGCGACGTGAAGCTGTCCTCGCGCATCGGCCTGCTGCTCGAGGCCGTGTCGATCGTCATCATCCTGGGCATCACCGCACTGATCGTCCACAACAAGGGCACGCTCATCGATCCCGGCCAGCTCGATGTGGCGAAGTTCAAGTTCGGCGCCATCTTCTCGGCGCTGCCGTTCGTGATCTTCTGCTTCGTCGGCTTCGAGAGCGCCGCGACGCTCGCGAAGGAATCGGCCGATCCGCGCCGGAATATTCCGATCGCCGTGATCGGCTGCGCCGCATTTTCGGGCGTGTTCTTCACGCTGATGGCGTATTTCATGATCTTCGGCATGAACGACGACAGCGCCACGATCGGACACAGCGCGGCGCCGTTCGGCGATGTGGCGATTCAGGCGGGGCTCGGCTGGACCTCGGTGATCGTTTATTTCGCCGCCATGATCAGCGTGTTCGCCTGCTGCCTCGCCTGCATGAACGCGGCCTCGCGACTGATGTTTTCGATGGGCAAGTACGAATTCCTGCACGCCTCGCTCGGCAAGGTGCACGACACGCATCGCACGCCGCATCGCGCCGTGCTCGTGTGCGGCGCGCTGGTCGTTGCGGTGAGTCTCGCGATGTCGCCGCTCGGCTTTCTCGAGGCCTTCGGCTATGCGGGCACGCTCGCGAGCTTCGGTTTCGTCGTCGTGTATCTGGCGCTTTGCATCGTCGCGCCGCTCGATCTGCGCAAGACCGGCGAGATGACCGGCCGCCATGTCCTCGTGGGCATCCTGGGCGCGGCGCTCATGGCGTTCGTGATCGTGGGCAGCGTGTACCCCCAGCCGGAATACCCCTTCAACATGCTGCCCTACGTCTTCCTGGCATTTATGCTCGTGGGCGCAATCTGGTTCGGCGTGCTGAAGTTCAAGTCGCCGGAAATACTCGTCGCGATCCAGCACGATCTCGAGGGGTGACTCATCGACCGGCTCCCGACCCATGCAGCGGCGAGAACCCGTAGGACTTGAACACCAAATCGCCGGCGGGACCGCGTACGTAGTCGATGAAACGGATGGCGGACGGCTTCGCGGCGCTCGTGAGGGCGACGGGATAGACGATCGGAGCGTGCGAATCGTCCGGGAACGCGTCGACGACGCGCACGTTCTTGTCCACGAGCGCGTCGGTTTCGTAGACGATACCGAGAGGCGCCTCGCCGCGATCGACGAAGGCGAGCGCCGAGCGCACGTTGTCGGCCCTGACGAGACGGTCGGCTACGGCGTCCCAGACGCCGAGGTTCTTGAGCGCGGCCTCGGCGTAGCGGCCCACGGGTACGGAATCCGGGTCCCCGGTCGCGAGACGGCCCTTGCCCAAGGCTTCCGCGAGCCTGAAATGCGGAGCGATATTCAGCTGCAGAAGGCTCGCTGCGGACGCGATCAACACGAGCCGATTACCGAGCACGTCGTGGCGCGTGCCCTTCTGAATCAGGTTGTGTGCCTGGAGGTAATCCATCCAGTCGACGTCGGCGGAGAAAAAAACGTCCGCGGGCGCGCCGCTCTCGATCTGGCGTGCGAGCGCCGAACTCGCGGCAAAGGAGAACTTGACCGGGATCGCGGTTTCCCGCGTGAAACCGTCGCCGAGATCCTGAAGCGCGTTCGTCAGCGAGGCGGCTCCGAAGACGATGATCGCCGTCTTGTCGGACGACGGCGTCGCCGCCGCGGGCGTTTGGGCGGCTTCTGGCGTTGCGTGAGCCGCCGCCCCGAAGATCAGACAAGCCGTCGCGACGAGCAAACGCGTACACCCCTTGGCCGCAAGCGTTTGAGGCCGGCGCGTAACGCCGTTCATGCCGCGTCCTCGGCGTCGACCGTCAAAAGCTCCTCGAAGAAACCGCCGAATTCGCGCGCGCGGTCGATGAAGTGGATCTCCAGTATCCAGTGCCGCGGCCGCCCGGCGGCGCCCGTATCCCGGAGCCGCGTCGCGTTACCGTGCCGGATCGACAGGCTCGCGGCATTTCCCGGAGCCCGCTCGTGCGGAAATTCGCCGATGAGATGTCCCGCGCTCGCGGCGCCGAACTCCCATCCCGACGCGCGCGCGAGCCCGACGACGAAATCGTAGAGGTCGCCTCCGGTCAGATCCGGCGTCGTACGGTAGAGCGCCTTGCCGCGTGCGAAGGCTGCAGCGATATCTGCGACGAGACGATGCTTCGCGGCGTCGCCGCCGACCACATAGGAGCGGCCGAAATCCGCCTCCCAGGAGGCAAACACCGGGCCGAAGTCCAAGTACACGATGTCATCCGCGGCGATCGCCCGGTCCGGCGGTTCGTCGTGATACGTCAACATCGTATTCGATCCCGCCCGGACGATGCGTTTGTGCCAGTGGCGCCGCAGACCGAAACGATGCCGCGCAAGTGCATGGATCTCCGCGCTCAACTCGCTTTCGAGCTTGCCCGGCTGAATGAGTCCCTCCGATAGCACTTCAGCAAACAGAGCCTCGGCTCGATGTTGTGCGGTGAGCAATGCCGTGGCGATCGTATCCATTCACCGGTTCCAGTTTTGTAAAAAATTCACGCGGGGCAACGTCCATTCCTTAGGGGGGGGCGATGCCCATTCCATTGCAGTCTTCCCGGTGCGATTATGCCCCGAAGAATCGCGACAGTATGATGCCGTTTTTGCAAGGAGGTCTCATGGCACAGATGCGTGCGGTACAAGTGGCGAGCGCCAATGGTTCATTCGAGTTGGTCCATCGCGAGATCCCCGCTCCCGGCGCCGGCCAGGTCAGGATCAAAGTACAGGCGTGCGGCATTTGCCACAGCGACATGTTCACCAAGGTGGGCGCGTTTCCCGGCATCCGCTATCCGCGCGTTCCCGGCCACGAAGTGGTCGGCGTCATCGACGCCGTGGGCGAAAACGTCCCGGATTGGACGCCCGGCATGCGGGTCGGAGTCGGCTGGCACGGCGGCCATTGCGGGCACTGCGAATCCTGCCGTCGCGGCGACTTCATCACCTGCGTCACCGGACTCGTGCCCGGCATCGCCTACGATGGCGGCTATGCGGAGTTCATGGTGGCGCCGTTCGAGGCGCTCGCCGCGATTCCTGCGGAGTTGTCGGCCGTGGATGCCGCGCCGCTGTTGTGCGCCGGCATCACGACGTTCAATGCGCTGCGTCACAGCGGCGCGGGCCCGGGCGAGCTCGTGGCCGTGCTCGGCATCGGCGGCTTGGGCCATCTCGGCGTGCAGTACTCCGCCAAGATGGGCGCGCGTACGGTCGCGATCGCGCGGGGGACCGACAAGGAAGCGCTCGCGCGCAAGCTGGGTGCCCAGGTTTTCATCGACAGCACAAAGCAGAACGTCGCCGCAGAACTCACGAAACTCGGCGGCGCGCGCGTGATACTTGCGACCGCAACCGACTCCAAATCGATGAGCGACGCCATAGGCGGTCTCGGCATCGACGGCAAGCTCGTGATCGTCGGCGCCTCGCCGGAGCCGGTCCAGGTCTCGCCGCTCGCGTTGATCCCGGGTCGTCGCTCGATCACGGGCTGGCCCTCGGGCACCGCGATCGATTCCGAAGACACGCTGGCGTTCAGCGTGCTCACCGGCATCCGCCCCATGATAGAGACCTATCCGCTCGAGCGGGCCGCCGAGGCCTACGAGCACATGATGAGCGGCAGGGCGCGCTTTCGCGTCGTGCTCACGACCGGCAACTAGCAGTCAGGCTGCTAGCGCGCGAGCGCCAGCACCGGCTGGCCCACGTAGACCTCCGGGAAGAGGCGCTTCAAATTCGCGACCTTGGGCAGATCATTCATCGCGATGTAGAGCGAGCCCGGGTTGTGGACCAGATAGTCCTGGTGATAGTCCTCGGCCGCATAGAAGCCGTGCAGTGCATCGACGCGCGTGACGATCGGGCGAGCAAACGCATGTGCCGCATTGAGCTGCGCGATGTAGGCCTCGGCGATGCGCTTCTGGGTCGCGTCCGCGTAGAACACGGCGGAGCGATATTGCGAGCCCGTGTCGGGCCCTTGGCGGTCGAGCTGGGTGGGGTCATGCACGACCGAAAACGCGATCTGCAGGATCTGCCCGTACGAAATCTGCGCCGGGTCGAACGTGATCTTGACCGATTCGGCATGGCCGGTGTTGCCCGTGCTCACGGACTCGTACTGCGCTGTCGACGCGTCGCCGCCGGCATAGCCGGACAGCACGCGCTGCACGCCGCGCACGTGCTCGTAGACCCCCTGCACTCCCCAGAAACAGCCCCCGGCGAGCACGGCTGTCTGCGCCGGTCCGGCGAGCTTCGGATTGTCGAGCACCGGCGCGGCGATGACCACGGGCGATTCAGCGCCGAATAGCGGCACCCTCGCAAGGACGACACCGAGCACGGCGAGCGCGGACAAGGCCAGGATGGGACGGCGGATGGCGACCCTCATGATCCCGCCACGAACGATAAGGCCACCGAATTCATGCAATACCGCAGACCGGTCGGTCGCGGCCCGTCGTCGAATACGTGGCCGAGATGCGCGTCGCAGCGGCTGCAGGAAACGGCGTCCCTCTGCATGCCGAAACTCGAATCCGAATTGGTGGAGACGTTGTGCGCCGAGATCGCCTGCCAGAAGCTCGGCCAGCCCGTGCCCGAGTCGAATTTGGTCTTCGAATCGAACAGCGCCGTTGCGCAGCAAATGCACCGATACAACCCGTCCGCGTGGGTCTCGGCGTATTCGCCGGAAAACGGCGCCTCCGTGCCCTCTCGGCGCGTGACGCGGTAGGCGAGCGGGGAAAGCGCGGCGCGCCACTCGGCATCCGTCTTCACGATTTTGGCGACTCCGGTGACTCCCTCGCTCCTTCCGGTCGCGGCGAAGCTTTCGATATCGAGGCTGCGGCGGGGGTCGGAAGCATCCCCGGCGTCGATGCCCGTCGACGCGGTGGGAGAGGCATGGGCGGGCATGAGCCACTTCACGAGCGCGATTCCCGTCGCGAGGGCGGCGGCTCCCGTCGCCACGAAGCGACGGCGAGACGGGCGCGCGGCATGAGACTGGTTGGGCATGGCGTAAGATCTCCAGGCGTATTGCGGCGGCGTTCGTCGCCGGGCGGCGGCCCCGAAAACGAGCGCCGTACCAGAAAGACCGGGAAGCACGACAGTTTATTACAGCAAGTAAATTACCGCTCGCGGCACGATCATACGCCCCCCGCCGAGCGCTTCCCGTGGGACACGCCAAAGCGACGACCGGCCTCGTACCGGTCGTCGCTCGCTCGACGCATTACCGCGCGAATCGCCTGTTGCTAGCGATTGCGCTGCCGCGCGGCGGCCGAATGGCCCGCAGAGTCGCCATGCCAGCCGCGCCCCTCGCCCGAGGAGTGGCGGCTACCGCCGTTGTGGCTACCGCCGTTGTGGCTACCGCCGCCGTTGTGGCTACCGCCGCCGTTGTGGCTACCGCCGCTGTCGTGGCTACCGCTGCTGTTGTGGCTGCCACCGCTGCGAGACGCCGAGGAACTCCGATGTGAACCGCGATCTCCCGATCCCTGGGTGTGCTGCGACCGCGACAACGATCCGCTCCCCTGCTGACGTCCGGCGCGCGATTGGGCCCCGTATTGACCCCTGGATTGACCCCTGGATTGACGATAGTCGTCGTCCCGGTCGTTGCCATACGAACCGCCTTGCTGACTGCGACCGCGACCCTCGCCGTAGTTGTCGTCATCGGAATAGCGGCCCTGAGTGCTCGATCCGGAGGACGAGTTTCCCTCGTCATCGTATCGCTCGTTGCGGTTCGAACCGCCGCTGCGGGACCGGTCATCGCGATCCTCCCAGCCCTGCTGTGACATGCGCGATTGTCCTTCCGAGTCGCCGTACCAACCGCTGCCGCGTCCAGCGTTCGATCGGTGGTTGTCGTCATCGTCGTACCGGTCGCGGCCGCCCATTTCGCGGCCGCCCATGTCGCGCCCGCCCATGTCGCGCCCGCCCATGTAGCCGCCGCGCTCGTCGTCCTCCTGCCGGGATGAGCCGGAGTAGCCGGGTGATTCGTTCCGATCATCGCGGTGGTACCCGGAGGAATCGCGGCTGCTCCCGGAGTGGCTGCGATCCTCGTCGTAGTCGTTCCGTGACGAGAATTCGTTGCGACCGCGGCCGCGATTGCTCGACCGCTCACGATCCTGGCTCTCGAAGCGGCCCTGCTCGTCGCGTTCCTGGTCGTTAAATTGTCTGCTCATTCCTGTCTCCTGTTGATTGGGTAAGTCGAAGGACTTGAATTGTGGATGCAAACCAGCCTCTTGCCCCTTGGCCGAAATTTGCTCCTTACGAGTCGACAACTGCCGGCCAATTGATTGCAGATCGACGTTCGACTCCTTGGCCTTTGCAAAGATGCCGTCGGCTTTTTCCTCCTCGCCGACGTGGTGCTTGATATAGTCCGAGAGCACCGTCATCTTCGCCTCGAAATACTTGCCGGACTCCGAGTTCGCGAGAATGTCCGCGATCAAGACCTTTGCCCCGTCATGCTCGACCTGGGCCTCATCCATGGATTCCGTTTCGACGGCCGCCTGAATGCAGGCGGGATAGAAAATCTCCTCTTCCAACTGCGTATGCACGGCCAACTCACCGCACACCTGTTTCGCGATCTGCTGCTTTTCCGCGTCGGAGGCCGCGGACTGGAACTTCGCGAACAGTTCCTCGACCTTGCGATGGTCGGCGCTCAAGAGTGCTATCGCGTCCATGTCGGTTCCGGCCGCGGTCGCGCCCACGGTAGCGCCATTGGTATCTCCGGGTTTCTGGCCAGCCTGTTCAGTCTTGCCTTGCTGCTTCGTCTTCTTCGCCATACGACCCTCCAGGGGTGTGAACGATGGGGGAGACGCAATTCTAGGTGGCGGCTCAGGAGGGTCAGTCGGGGGGGTGAGCCGAAGCCGTGTCGGATTCGACTGTCGGACCGGTCAGATCGGGTCGAGCAAGTCCGATGCAGCCACGATTTCCGCCGCGGTGACGTAGCGGTCCCGAAATTCCGGGGGCCAGCGGGTCGGCCGCCCGCTCGACAGCTCGATGCAGGCATATTCGATGTCTGCCCGGGCGAGCGTCGCGCCGTCGCCGGCTCGCCTCGCCTGGAAGCGTCGCCGAACGCGTAGTCTTCCCGCCGCGGGCAACAGCCATGTCGCCACATGGATCGTGTCGCCCAACACCGCGGGTCGAAGGTAAGCGATCACGCTGCGCAAGACCGCCATGCCGCGGTCGAGTTCCAGACATGCTTCGATCGGCAGGCCGAGCGCTGCGGAGTGCTCCCACGCCGATCGATCGAACCAGGTCACGTAGACGGAATTGTTGACGTGCTCATAGGCGTCGATATCCGCCGCCGCGACCGCGAGGCGTGCGACGAACGGCGCAGGCAGGTCCCATGTTCCCGTGTCGGCGCTCAAGGTTCGCCACTCCACCGAGCAAATTCCCCGACGATCCCGCGGCGAAATGCCACGACCCCGGCGACGAAGATCGCGCCGATGATCACCGTGACCCAGCCGCCGACGAGGTCCGAAAGATATTCCTGCAGCGTCACGACGACACCGGCGCCGAGTACGGGACCGAAGAAGGTGCCGATGCCCCCGAGCAGCGTCATCAGGATCACTTCGCCGGACGTGGATTGCGACACGTCGCTCAAGGTCGCAAACCCCAGCACGATCGTCTTGATCGCCCCGCCCACGCCCGCGAGGGTGGCCGACAGCACGAAGGCGAGGAGCCTGTAGCGATTGATGGAGTAGCCGAGGGAAATCGCACGTTGTTCGTTCTCGCGGATGCCCTTCAGCACCTGACCGTAGGGTGAGTGCACGACGCGCCGGACGAGGACATAGACGGCGCTGAAAGCCGCCAGCACGACGTAATACAGCACGGCATCGGACTTGAGCGGCAACAAGCCGAACAGGACGCCGCGGCCGACACCCTGGAGGCCGTTTTCGCCGCCCGTGAAGGGCGCCTCGAGACACAGGAAATAGACCAGTTGAGCGAGCGCCAGCGTCACCATCGCGAGATAGATGCCGCGGCGCCGGATCGCGAGCAGGCCGATCACGATTCCGAGCGCGCCCGCGACGAGAGCCCCGCCGCAAACCGCCAGGGCCGGACCCGCGTGACGTTCGGTCACGAGCCATCCGCAGACATAGGCCGCCGCGCCGAAGAAGGCCGCGTGGCCGAACGAGAGCATGCCGCCGAAGCCGAGCAATAGATTGAAGGAACAGGCAAAAATCGCGAGACACAGAAGCTTCATCATGAACACGGGATAAACGCCCGTGAACGGAACCGCGAGCGCGCAGGCGAGGGCCGCCGCACTGAGCACAGCGCGGGAACGCATTCCTCATTCCCTCCCGAACAGGCCGGCGGGCCGCAGCATCAGCACGCATGCCATGATCACGAACACGATGACGTTCGAGGCCTCCGGGTAGATGACCTTGGTACAGCCCTCGACGAGGCCGAGCACCAGCCCGCTCGTGATCGCTCCCAGGATCGATCCCATGCCGCCGATGACCACGACCGCGAATACCACCGTCACGAGCGAGTTGCCCATGTGCGGCGTGACGAGGATGACGGGCGCCGCGAGCACTCCCGCGAAAGCCGCCAGCGCAACGCCGCCGCCATAGGTCAGGGTGAGGAGCAGCGGCACGTTGACGCCGAAGGACTGCAGCAGCGGGGCATTCTCGCGCGCCGCCCGCAGCCGCGCGCCGAGGCGCGTGCGCTCGATGAGAAACCACACGCCGAAGCAGACGGTGAGCGAGGCGACGATCACCCAGGCCCGGTAAATCGGCAGGATCATGAACCCCAGATCGACGACGCCGCGCAGCGCTTCCGGCACGGGGTAGGACTCGCCGGAGGAGCCGAAGGCTTGCTGCAGGACGCCTTCGATGATGAGGGCGAGACCGAAGGTCAACAGCAACCCGTAGAGCGGGTCGAGTCGGTAGAGGCGGGACAGCAAGCTGCGCTCGAACGCCATGCCGAGGACGGCGACGGCAAGCGGCGCCAACAGCAGGCCCCACCAATAGCCGATGCCGAGCCGCTCGAGGGCCAGCAGCGCGGCAAAGGATCCGAGCGCATAAAATGCGCCATGCGCGAAATTGACGACCCCCATGAGCCCGAATATCACGGCCAGGCCGAGGGACAGCATCGCATAGAAGGCGCCGTTGACGAGGCCAAGCATCAATTGCCCGAAAATGACGGCCGTCGGAATCCCGAGGAACAGGGTCATGCGCGGCGGGCGGGCGGGCGAAGGTACCGGCGGTCGCGGTTCACGATTTCGGCGCCACGGGACAGGCACCTGTGATCGGTCCGAAGGCCTCCTCGCCGTTCATGATCTTGATGATCTTGTAGTAGTCCCAGGGATAGCGGGACTCCTCCGGCGTCTTGACCTGCATGACGTAGACCTTGTGAACCATGACGCCGTCGGCCCGTATGTAGCCGCCGCTCGCGAACATATCGTCGATCTTGGATTTCTTCAGTTCCGTCATCACCTTGTCGGCATCCGTCGTACCCGCCGCCTTGACCGCCTTCAGGTAGGTCATCGTGGCGGAATAGGCGCCGGACTGGTCCATTCCCGGCTCGGCCTTCATCTTCTCGAAATAGCGCTTCGCGAAGGCGCGGGTGCCGTCATTGAGGTCCCAGTACCAGGCCGTCGTCAGGTAGAGCCCCTGGGCCGTGCGCAGCCCCAGGCTGTGGATGTTGCTGATGAAGGCGAGCAGCGCCGCCGGCTTCATGGTCTTCGTGACGCCGAATTCGTTCGCGGATTTCAGGGAATTGCTGAAGTCGCCGCCGGCGTTCGCGAGGCCGAGAACGGACGCCCCCGAAGCCTGTGCCTGGAGCAGGAACGAGGAGAAGTCCGCCGCTCCGAGCGGCACGCGAACCGATCCCAGATTCCTGCCGCCGTTGGCCTCGACGACCTTGGACGCCGCGCTCTGCAGCTGCGTGCCGAAGGCGTAATCAGCCGTCAGGTAGAACCAGGTCTTCCCGCCGCCCCTCACCATCGTCGTCGCCGTGCCGTTCGCGAGTGCCGTCGTGTCGTAGACATAGTGCACGGTGTACGCCGTGCAGTCCTCGTTCGTGAGCGAGGAGCCGCCGGCGCCGATCGCGAAGAACGGGATTCTCTTGACGCCGGCAACTTTGGCCATCGCGATGCTGACGCCGGTGTTGGAGCCGCCGATCAGCATGTTGAGTCCGCTCTGGTCGGCCCATTCGCGAAACTTCGATGCGCCCACATCGGGCTTGTTCTGGTGATCCGAGACGAGCACCGATATCTTGCGGCCGAGCACGGCGCCGCCGAAATCGGCGACCGCCATCTTGATCGCCTCGACGCCGCCCGCGCCCATGACGTCGGCATAATTTCCCGACAGATCGTCGATGTCGCCGATCACGACGTCCTTGTCGGCTGCTCGGACGGATTGGTGTCCGCCGAGCATCGCCGCGATCGCGAGCACTCCGCAGGCTATGGGATGAGTATTCACGGTCTATCACCTCCTCGATGACGGTTGAGGGGCGGCCTGCCGGCTGCTCCGGCGGTCCGCTCGCACCTACCTTACACCCCGAGCCGCCGATTGAGGATGGTCCTTCGCCCGTCGTATTCCGGTGCGGTGAACGCATCGACGATGCAGCCGTGCTCGAGCAGATAGAATCGGTCCGCGAGCGGCAAAGCAAAGCGAAGATTTTGCTCGACCAGGACGATAGTATGACCTCGGTCGCGCAAAACGTGGATCAATCGCGACAAAGCCTGCACGACCACGGGAGCGAGCCCCTCGGAGATCTCGTCGAGCAGCAGCATGCGCGCGCCTGACCGGAGGATCCTGGCCACGGCGAGCATTTGCTGCTCGCCTCCCGAGAGGCGGGTTCCGGGGGTCCTACGCCGCTCGAACAGGTTCGGGAACAACCCATAGATCTCCCGTACGGTCATGCCGCCGGGCGCGACGACGGGCGGCAGGAGCAGGTTCTCCTCGGTCGAGAGGGTGGAATAGATGCCGCGCTCCTCGGGACAGTAACCGACCCCAAGACGCGCGATCTCGTGCGTCGGCAGCGAGATCGTTTCTCGCCCGGCAATTCGCACTGAACCCGTACGCCTGCCGACGAGACCCATGAGCGCCCGCAGGCTCGTCGTGCGTCCGGCGCCATTTCGCCCCAGCAGCGTCACGACTTCGCCTCGATTCACGTGCCAGGATGCGCCGTGCAAGATGTGCGACTCGCCGTAATAGGCGTGGAGGTCCTGGACGCTGAGCAGCTCCTCGGCCATCAGAGCGGCGCGCCGAGAATCGCATCCGCGGTTCCCGTGTAGGCCTCCACGACCCTGGGATTGTGCGAGATCTGTTCGTAATTGCCGCTGTCGATGATTTCCCCGCGCTCAAGGACCGTGATCGTGTCCGCGATCGTCGCAACGACTTGCATGTTGTGTTCGACCATGATCGTCGTACGATTCGCGGAAACCCGCTTGATGAGCGCCGTGACGTGTTCGACGTCCTCCGCGCTCATACCTTGGGTCGGTTCGTCGAGCAGCATCAGCTCCGGATCCATCGCGAGCGTCGTCGCAATTTCGAGCGCCCGCTTCCGGCCGTAGGGTAGTTCTACCGCCATGGTTCCGGCATCGGCGGCCAGGCCGACCGAATCCAGCAATTCCACGGCCCGCGCATCAAGCGCCGCCAGGCTCGTTTCGGGCTTCCAGAAGTGGAACGACGTCCCGAGCTTTCGCTGCAGTCCCAAGCGCACGTTCTCGAGCGCGGTCATGTGCGGGAAGACGGCGGATACTTGGAACGATCTGATGATTCCGCATCGCGCCAGCTCCGCGGGACTTCTGCCGGTAATATCCGTCGCATTGAAGAAGATCTGGCCGCTGGTCGGGACGAGGAACTTGGTCAGCAGGTTGAACAGTGTCGTCTTGCCGGCGCCGTTGGGACCGATCAAGGCATGAATTTCCCCGCGTCGCACACGCAAGTTGCACCGGTTCACCGCCACGTACCCGTTGAATTCCTTGGTGAGCGCGCGGGTCTCGATGATGATTTCCCGATCCATTCGGTAGCGCTCTATCCCTGACCGAAGGCGGCGCTTCAGGGATCCGCGGGCGTCGTGGCCGGTGTGAGATCGACCGCCAGCACGACCACGTTCGAATTCTTGGGCAGCGTGAGACGGGAAACCTTCTTGGTTGCGTCCAGCGCGAAAGTGTAACCGTAAACATAGATCGCTCCCGGTTCGATGTTACCGGTATGAGTGATCCGATAGTCCATCGCATAGGCTACCGACTCGCCCGAGAAGTTCTGCGGCGTGTGCCAGTCGCTCAAACTTTGCGTGAAGCTCGTCGTCGTGCCGTCCGTGTACGTCACGATGAAGGTTTGCCCGGCCTGAGCGCCGTCTACACCGGTCGCCAGCAGACTGAGCGTAGAGTCCTCGCCCGCAGGTAGCGGGATGATCGTGCTCGTCGCTGCACTGTTCGGTCCCGGGCTGCCCAGTAGGAATGTCGCATTCGACCATGCCAAACTGGACCCCAACAGTTGCGACGGGTACGCGTCGCCGTGATGATCCAAGCCGCCGTCCGTCACCGCAGCGCCGCGCTTGGCGAGGCCGAACACGTTCGCAACCGACTTGAGACTGACGCCGAACGGTTGTCCGGCCAGTTCCCCGAAAGCCGACACCGCGTACTGACTGCCGACGTACACCTTGCCGTTTGCAATCGTCGGCGTGGCGAATCTCACGGAGCCGCCGAGCACGTCACGGTTGTTCCCCGCGAAATTGCTCGAATACAGCAAGCCGGACAAATTGGTGGCGTCGTACGCGTACAGAATCGCACAATTCAAACCACCGGCGGAGCACGTCTCGGTCTTGCCGGCGCCCTGCAATCCCCACACGATCCCCGCCTCAGTGCCATTGGCGGACACGGACGGAATCGGCGCGCCGTACACGAAAATCTCCGGCGTCTGCGACGTCGGGTAGGTCGAGACCGCACCGGTGAGCGTGTTGAACGAGAACGCCGACATGTGACCGCCCGACGGACTGAAATACAGGTTGCCGTTCCAATAAGCGGGCGTGCCCCAGACGCCGCGGATCACGCTCACGAGCTCTTCCACGATCTGCGGATCGGATGAAGTGCATGGCGGCAAGAGATTCCGGCAATACTTTCCCATGTCGTTCTCGTCCACGACGAAGGTCGTGCCGGTTTTTCCCATGTGCGTCAGCAACTCCTCGCCGGACGGCAATGCCGGCAACAAGATGGGTGCGCCGGATCCGAGATCGAGATCTTGAATCGACAAAATCGACTGGTTGAACGGCGTGAAATAGTCCAGCACCGGATAGGTCCCGGCATTCGGCGGTCCGACTTTCACGAGGCTGTCGCCGAATTCGGTGATTCCGTCCCACGTCCCGTTGCCGGTCGCGAACACGATGTTCCCGCCGGCATCGGCCGCAAGGGCGCCGCCGCCCATCCAGATTCCCGCCGCGCTGCCATTCGGCGACGTGTTCAGCACGGCCGTCTGTTTGAGCGTCGTCGCGTCGTAACCCATGACCCAGCCGTGCCAAGGTTCGATGTCACAGTGCGAAGTCCAGGCAATCGACACCAGGCCGCCGCTCAGCAGCAGCCCCGCGCGCTGCACTTCCTGCCGCGCGTTGAAGGTCACCTTTCCGGCGACGGCGTCGATGCCCGTCCCGGGAACGGAGGCCTGAATCTCGACCGGCCCGCCAAATTTCTCCGCGCCGGTCACGGCGTCCAAAGCGTGCAGGTACTGGGCAAAGGTCCCATTGGTGACGGAAGTCGCCACGACGTACAGCGTGTGGGTTGCAGGATCGATCACCGGAGTGCCGACGATGCCGACTTCGGGCGGAATCAGGTCGCAGCCGGGGGCGATATCCGTCGGTTCCACGACGGTCCTACCGCCCGCGGGAATCAAATTCTGCCGCCAATAGACCGCTCCGGAATTCCCGTCGAGCGCATAAACGCTGTCGTGAGAGGTCGCTACGTACACGACATTGTGAGTGCCGCCGCCGATGTGAACGCCGGCGAGCACCAGCGGCTCGGCATAGACGTATCCGTCGACCGCGACCGTGAACAATTTTCCGAACTGGGTCGGGTTGACATTCGCCGGAGTCAGAAGTTTTTCGGCCGAGTTGCGTCCTTCGCGAGCGTTGCCGTTGTGATAGGTCAAGACGCTCGTCTGCGCATGCGCCGTTCCCGCGAGGGCGGCGCAGAGCATCAGGAACGCCGTGACCGAGCGGCGATTCGGAAATATCATCGGCATTCTCCTTCTGGACCGTGAGTACGAAGAGTTTGCAAGCGCATGGAAGGCGCCACGCAACGCGGTCTCCCGGCAGCCGCAATTTACCGCGCGCTCGCTGAAAAAGCGACCGTCCCTCAGCGATGGTCGCCGGTTCACGGAACCGGCTTTGATATGTCAATCGGCCTTTGGACCGGCGTGGTGGCGGATGCCGCAGCGCCTGCTTGCATTGGTCGCCGTGGAGCGTGTTAGCGTTGTCACCTGGACCCTTATGTCAAGACTCGATTGTGTCGGGACGCGCTCGCCGATCTAATGCGGGACCGGTGACGTTTCGAGTCAATTCTGGAGATCGCGATGAATTACGATATTTTTTGCAGGTCGGTGGTTGATCGTCTGCAACGTCGCGCTGCTGCTCGCGGCACGAGACAGGGCTTGCTCGGCTGCGCCATCGCCGTCGTCATCGGCGCGGCATCCTTCGACGCCGGGGCGCAGCAGCCGCCGGACACCGTCAAGAGCGACCGCACGGCAAACACGGCGATGGGAATCGACGCCCTGTTGCATGTCGTCGTTGTCGAGGGGGGAACTTGGAATACCGCCGCCGGCGCCTTCGCGCTCGAGAACGACTCCACCGGCAACCTCAATACGGCATTGGGCGCTTATGCGATGCAAGACAACACCAACGGGTACTTGAACACGGCCTCCGGCGCGGAGGCCCTGCGGTTCAACACCAGCGGCAACAGCAATACGGCGATCGGCGCCGAGGCACTGCTCATCAACACCACCGGCAGCAACAACACGGCGGCGGGTTTGTCGGCGCTCGTCAACAGCAGCACGGGCAGCGACAATGCGGCGTTCGGTGCCAGCGCACTCGCCACCGCCTACGGGGCTTCCCGAAACACGGCAGTCGGATCGAGGGCACTGATCTCGGCCGAGACGTCGGACAACACGGCGGTCGGCTACTCGGCCTTGGGCGGAGCCATCACCGGCTCCGCGCAGGACGATACGGGCGTGGGGTCGGGGGCGCTTCATCAGGTCCAAGGCACCGGCAACACGGCGGTCGGCTTTCATTCCGGCTACGCGGCGGTGGAAGGGGATAACAACACCATCGTCGGCGCCTCGGCGCTTTCGAGTATCGGCGCCGGCAGTTCGAATATCGCCATCGGCGCGGGCAGCGCCCAGAAGCTGGTCAGCGGCTCCTCGAACATCGATATCGGCAATCCCGGCGCCGCGCAAGAGTCGGGGATCATCCGCATCGGAACGCCCGGCACTCAAACGAAAACCTATCTCGCGGGAATCGTCGGCGTGCCGATCAGCGGCAGCGCGGTGTACGTCACGGCCACCGGCCAGCTCGGCGTCGCGCCATCGTCGGAACGTTATAAGACGGATATTGCACCGATCGGACCGGCCGCCGACAAGTTGCGCGACCTTCGGCCCGTGCACTTTCGCCTCAAGAACGATCCCGACGGCAGCGTCCAATATGGGCTCATCGCCGAAGAAGTGGATAAAGTCTTTCCGGAACTCGTGATTCGCGACGCGGGCGGGACGATTCAGGGCGTTCACTATGAAGAGCTCGCGCCCATGCTCATCAGTGAGCTCCAGCAGGAACAGGCGGTTTCCGCGCTGCAACGGGAGAAGCTAGCGGAACAACAGCGGGCAATCGATGAACTGCGCGAGCAAATGGGCCAAATGCGGCGTCTCGGCGAGGCGATGCAGTCCGCGCTGCGAAATCTGCAGTCCGAGGCAGCGCACTGATCGCCAAATCACGGCGTCAGATGCGACTGCCTCCGGTCACGGGGATGACCTCGCCTGTGACGTAAGCCGCACCGGCACACAAGTACACGATCACGTCCGCATAGTCGGCGGGCTCGCCGACGCGCGCCAGGGGCACCGTGGCCTTCGCGGCGGCGTCCATGTCGGGGAACGAGCACTCCCAATTCGAGTTCACGTAGCCCGGGGCAATGCCGTTGACGCGCACGGCGGGCGCGAGGCCGCGCGCCAATTCGCGCGTCAGGCCGGCGAGTCCCGACTTCGCCGTCGCATAGGCGATGCTGCTGCCTCCGCCCCCGAGCGCCGCGACCGACACGGTGTTCACGACCGCGCCATGTGCGGCGGTCAGAGCCGCAGCAAGCGTCTTCGTCATCCAGAATGCGCTGAGCAGATTGACGCGCAGTATCTTGTCCCAGAAATCGTCGGTCAATGCGTCCAGATCCGCCGGCGGAATCGGCGTCCGAGTCCCCGGCGCGCCGGCATTGTTGATCAGATAGTCGAGCCCCCCGAACAGCTCCAGCGCTTGCAGGCCGACGTCGCGCGCATTCGAGGCCAGGCTGAGATCGCCCGGGAGCGCGTCGACCGCCAAGCCCTCCGCGCGCAAGGCCGCGACTGCTCGCGCGAGCGCCACGGTCGGCAGATCGTTCATCGCGACCCGCGCTCCAGAGCTTGCGAGTCGCCGGGCGGTCGCAAGGCCGATGCCCGAGGCGCTGCCGGTGACGAGCGCACGGCGCCCCTGCAATTTGAATTCCACCAATGACGATTGCGGCATCGGCCCGACAGTAGCGATCCGATCGGGCGGCGACAAGGGATCTTGTTGTTATTCTCCTGTCTGCGCGCGTCCAAGGTTCGTTTGACTTCCGGCACGCGAGTCCGCCAAGCTCCAAAGTGATTGGAAAACGGATCACCCCACGCATGACGAGAAGACTCCCCGGCGGCGGCTGCCTCGGCTTGTTGTGCCTGCTGCTGCCGTTGGCTTGCATGGCGCCGCACGGCTTGCTTGCTGCGGATGCTTCAGCCGATCTCCTCGTCGTCGGCGGCCATATCGTGACCGAGGACGAGGCGGACCGGGTCGCCGAGGCTCTCGCGATTCGCGACGGCAAGATCGTCGCCGTCGGCAGCGACGCCGCAGTCCGCGCGCTCGCCGGCCGCGGAACGCGCGTCATCGATTTGCATGGGCGCACGGCGACGCCGGGCCTCATCGATACCCACGCGCACCTCGCCGAGGGGGGCATCGACGCGCTGAAGTCCGTCGACCTCAGCGCCGCCGTGACCATCGCCGACATCCGCCGCGCCGTCGCGGCCCGCGCCGCGACGCTCAAGCCCGGCGAGTGGCTCACGGGTGCCGGCTGGGATGAGGGCAAGCTTGCCGAGCGGCGGTATGTACGCGCGGCCGATCTCGACGCCGTTTCACCCCATAATCCGGTCTGGCTCGAGCACACGACCGGTCACTACGGCGCTGCCAACGGCGCGGCGCTGCGGCTCGCGGCGATCGACGCGTCGACCCGTGACCCCACGGCGGGTACGATCGATCGCGACGCGGACGGGCGGCCGATCGGCGTGCTCAAGGAATCGGCTCAAAAACTCGTGACCCGGCTGATCCCGGCCGCATCGCTCGACGACTGGCGCAACGCAATCCTCCTGGAACTCAAGGTTCTGCATCGCGAAGGCATGACGGGTATCAAGGACCCCGATCTGCCGCAGATCGCCTGGGACGCCTATGCATCGCTTGCGCGCCGAGGACTTTTGAGCGTCCACCTCTGTGCCCTCTGGCACTCCGAGCCGACACTCGAGGGCGCGAAGAGGCTGGCGGCCAAGGTCTCGCAGCTGCCCCTGCCGCCCGTGGCCGCGGCACCCAACCTCGTCTCCTGCGGCATCAAGATCTTCATGGACGGCAGCGGCGGCGCGCGCACCGCCTGGATGTACGATGACTGGCATAAGAATAGCGTGGACATCGACACCGGCAACAAAGGCTACCCCGCGCTCGATCCGGCGCTCTATCGGGAGCTCGTGCGCGTCTATCACGACGCCGGCCTGCACGTCGCGACGCATGCGATCGGCGATCGAGCGATCGACTGGGTCGCCGACACCTACGCCGCGGTGCTCGAGGCCAATCCGAAACAGGGCTTGCGGCATGCGATCATCCATGCGAACACGCCGACGGATCACGCCCTGCAAGTGATGGCGGATTTGCAACGGCGATACGATGCGGGCTACCCGGAGACCCAGGCGGAATTCCTCTGGTGGATCGGCGACAACTACGCCGGAAACCTGGGTCCCGAGCGTGCCGGGCGCCTCGATCCCTATGCGACCTACGTCAGGCGCGGCATCCGCTTCGGCGGCGGCTCGGACTACCCGGTGACGCCGCTGCCGGCGCGTCTCGGCCTGTGGTCCGCGGGTGTGCGGACGACCCTGCGCGGCATTTACGGATCGCAGCCCTTCGGCACGGCCGAGAGCATCGGTGCCGGCGACGCGCTGAAGTCCTATACGCGCTGGGCCGCCCATCAGCTGTTTCTCGACGCCGAGGCCGGCTCGCTGGAAGTCGGCAAGAGCGCAGACCTCGCGGTCTGGGACCACGACCCCCTGACCGGTCCGGTCGACGCGCTCAAGGACCTGAAATGCGAGCTGACGCTGTTCCGCGGAAAAGTCGTCTACCGCGCCAAAGGGTCGCCGATTACTCAGAAGGAGATCTCGTGATCGACGCATTCATCGACACGATGCCGAAGGCGGAATTGCACGTGCACCTCGAGGGGACGCTCGAGCCGGACCTCAGTTTCGCATTGGCGCAAAAGAACGGCGTGGAGCTGCCCCATGCAACGCCCGAGGCCTTGCTGCGGGCCTGCGACTTCGATGATTTGCCGTCCTTCCTCGCGGTGTACTACAAGGGCATGGAGGTGCTCCGCGACGAGGGGGATTTTTTCGAATTGACCTGGCGTTACCTGTTGAAAGCGCGCGGCGGCCGAACTCGGCGTGGAGACCGGATTGATCCTGTGTTTTCTGCGCGATCGGTATTCGTCGTGCAGGATTTGACGGCCTCGTACTTGCGGCGCATGCTCGAACTCGGCATGCTCGTAACGGTCATCTTTGACGATCCCGCCTACTTTCGCGGCTATATGAACGAGAACCTGCACGCGCTGTACCACGAGGGAGGCCTCACGCGCCAAGAACTCGTTCGCCTCGTGCACAACGCCTTCACTGTCGCGTGGATCGACGGCGTTCGGCGCCGCGGCTATCTCGAACGGCTGCAGCGTCATGTGGATGCGTCGCCTTGAGCCTGCGCACTGACTGTCATGTCGGGTAGCGCGCCGTCGCGTCGTGAATTCCTCGTCGGTGCCGGCGGCGGTCTCGGCGCCGCCTGGCTTGCGGCCCACTGGCCGGGGATTGCCGCCGCGCATGAACATGCCGCCGCCGTGGCGGACCCGCACGCCGCACACGGCACCGAACCCGGCGCCGCGGCAGGCATTGCGCCGCTCAGCTTTTTCGATGCCGCCGAAGCGCGCACCGTCGAGGCGATCGCGGCCCAGATCGTGCCGACCGACGATCAGCCGGGCGCCCGCGAAGCGGGCGCCCTCTATTTCATCGATCGCTCGCTCGCGACCTGGGCGACCTCGAGTTCCGCGGCGTTTCGTCGCGGGCTCGCGGAGTTTCACTCCGCCTACACGGCCGCGCATCCGGGAGCGGAATTCGCCGCGGCCGATCCCGAGACGCAGATCGCGTTCCTCGCCGACATCGATCGGACGCCGTTCTTCGAGTCGCTGCGTTTCCTGACGCTGCTCGGCATGTTCTCGCTGCCGAGCTATGGCGGCAATCGCGGCGAACTCGGCTGGCGGATGCTGGGTTTCGAGGACACGCACGCCTTCTATCCGCCGTTCGGATATTACGATCGCGACTACCCCGGATTCGTCGCCGCGACGAACGGGCCCGCGCCGTCGAGCGACGCGTGACGCGTCGTTACCGGGATTCCGAGGTCGTCGATTTCGTCGTCGTCGGTTCCGGCGCCGCCGGCGGCGTGATGGCGCGCGAGTTGTCCCAGGCGGGCTTCGGCGTCGTCGTCCTCGAACAGGGACCGCGCTTCACCCCCGCGGATTTCGCACACGACGAACTCAAATATTACTTCGACCACGGCATCACGAACGGGCCTGCGAAGAGCCCCCAGACCTTCCGGCGCACGCCGCAGGATGTCGCCAAGCGCTCCGAATCCGGCGGCTGGCAGCCGCTCACCTACGCGCGCATGGTCGGCGGCTCGAGCAACCATTTCACCGCGAATTTCTGGCGTTTTCACGACGTCGATTTTCACGAGCGCAGCCTGCTCGGCGCGATTCCGGGCGCCGCCCTCGAGGACTGGCCGATAAGTTACGCCGATCTCGAGCCCTACTACGGCAAGGTCGAGTGGGAAATCGGGGTCTCGGGGCTCGCGGGCACCCATCCGAACGAACCGCCGCGAACGCGGCCCTACCCCATGCCGCCGATGCCGGTGAAATCCTCGGGCGTTCTGCTCGAGCGCGGCGCGCGCCGGCTGGGTTTGCATCCGTTTCCCGCGCCGCTCGCGATCGCCTCCCAGCCCTATCGCGGGCGCGCCGCCTGCGTGCACTGCGGCTTTTGCATGGGCTTCGGGTGCGAGGTACGCGCCAAGTCCTCGACGCTCTATACGATGATTCCGGAGGCCGAGGCGACCGGCCGCTGCGAAGTGCGCACCGAGAGCTACGTGTTCCGGCTCGCCACGAATGCGCGCGGCCGCGTGAGCGGCGTGCACTACTTCGACCCGGCCGGTCACGAACATGTGCAAAAGGCGCGCGCGGTCGTCGTCTGCGCAAATGGCGCCGAAACTCCGCGCCTGCTCCTCACGTCGGCGAGCCCCGCATTTCCGGACGGGCTCGCGAATTCCAGCGGCTTGGTCGGCAAGCACTTGATGTTCAATCAGAACAGCAGCTCATTCGGCGTGTTCGAGCACGAACTCAACGAGTTCAAGAGCGTGCAGGCAACGCGCGTCGTACACGACTTCTACGACAGCGATCCGAAGCGCGGTCTCTACGGCGGCGGCGGCATCGATGCCCGCATCGGCCCGAATCCGGCGGGCTGGGCGCTGGCCGGCCCGCCGGGGCGTCAGTGGGGCAAGGCCTATAAGGATCATTTGCGCACGTTTCCGCGCACGATGCTCGCGGCCGGTCACTCGACGTCGCTTGCGGTGGAGGCCAACAGCGTGTCGCTCGATCCGGAACTCAAGGATGCCTGGGGTATGCCCGCCATCCGCTGCACGTATAAGGATCATCCCGACGATCTCCGGTTCGCGGCCTGGCTGCAGGATCGCTGCGGCGAGATCCTCGAAGCCGCGGGCGCTTTGCAAGTCTGGCGCCTACCGGTCACGGAGAGCTCGGTGGCCGTGCATCTGCTCGGGACCTGCCGGATGGGTAACGACCCGGCGCGCTCGGTCATCGATGCCC